>Ga0208980_10001562_pt1 | contig 13908 bp, 13 predicted proteins | sample WetSurMetagenome_3_FD_187993 | JGI IMG/M metagenome (GOLD analysis project Ga0208980, IMG submission 187993) | Wetland microbial communities from Twitchell Island in the Sacramento Delta, sample from surface sediment Aug2011 Site A1 Bulk (version 2) | ecosystem: Environmental > Aquatic > Marine...
TAGTCCATCAATATCAGAAAGTATTAGTCCATCAATTAGTGCATCAGTTTCTGTTTCTATTAGTCCATCAGCATCTATTTCACCAAGTATTAGTCAATCAATTTCTCCATCAATTTCCCCATCAATATCAGCATCTATTAGTCCATCAGCATCTATTTCACCAAGTATTAGTCCATCAATATCAGAAAGTATTAGTCCATCAATATCAGAAAGTATTAGTCCATCAATTAGTCCATCAATATCAGCATCTATTAGTCCATCAGCTAGTATTAGTCCATCAATATCAGCATCTATTAGTCCATCAATATCAGAAAGTATTAGTTCATCAATATCAGAAAGTATTAGTCCATCAATTAGTGCATCAGCTAGTATTTCACCAAGTATTAGTCCATCAGTTTCACCAAGTATTAGTCAATCAATTTCACCAAGTATTAGTCCATCAATTAGTGCATCAGCTAGTATTTCACCATCAGTTTCAGTATCTATTTCTCCATCAATTAGTCTATCAATTTCACCAAGTATTAGTCCATCAATTAGTGCATCAATTTCAGAAAGTGCTTCTCCAAGTGAGGGAAGTTTTTTACATATTGAAGATATTGTATTATGTTTTGTAGTATCAGAAAGTGTTTCTCCATCAATATCGGAATCAATATCAGCATCTATTAGTCCATCAGTTTCAGTTAGTATTAGTCCATCAATTTCACCAAGTATTAGTCTATCAATTTCACCAAGTATTAGTCCATCAATTAGTGCATCAGCATCTATTAGTCCATCAATTTCACCTTCGGTTTCAGTATCTATTTCTCCATCAATTAGTGCATCAGCATCTATTAGTCCATCAATTTCACCTTCGGTTTCAGTATCTATTTCTCCATCAATTAGTGCATCAGCATCTATTAGTCAATCAATTTCACCATCAATTTCACCAAGTATTAGTCTATCAATTTCACCAAGTATTAGTCCATCAATTAGTGCATCAGCTAGTATTTCACCATCAGTTTCAGTATCTATTTCTCCATCAATTAGTGCATCAGCATCTATTAGTCCATCAATTAGTCCATCAATTTCAGTAAGTATTTCACCATCAGTTTCAGTATCTATTTCTCCATCAATTAGTGCATCAGCTAGTATTTCATCTTCAGTTAGTCAATCAATTAGTCCATCAATTTCAGCCTCTATTTCAGTAAGTATTTCACCATCAATTTCTGCTTCAGCATCTATCTCTCCATCAATTTCAGTAAGTATTTCACCATCAATTAGTGAATCAGCTAGTATTTCACCATCAATTAGTGAATCAGCTAGTATTTCACCTTCAGTTTCGGAATCAATTTCTGCTTCAGAGTCTATTTCACCAAGTATTTCCATTTCGGTTAGTCCTTCTGCTAGTATTAGTCCGTCGGCAAGTATTAGTCCAAGTGCTTCTCCTAGCCCTGAGTATTTTTTGCCGCATGGAAGGACGGCAATTGTACCAGAAGAGATAAGAAAAGCTTTTGTTTTAAGTGAAATTAGAGATGCTGATGTTGCAATAGAAATTGGTGTAGCAACTACTGATAATGAATTAAGAACATTATCAGTAGAATATGAATTAAGAAAAGCATTAGTTGAGTATGAAATAAGAACTTCTTTTGTTTTAAATGAAAATAGAACAGCAAAAATTTTATATTCAAAAAGTGATGTTTAGGAGGAAATTATGTTATCCCCAAAATTTACGAAAGATCCTAATGCTGTGTTAGACTATGCTATAGATTGGTCAGATTGGTTGGAAGTTGATGATGAAATTGAATCTGCTGAATGGATTGTTCCTGAAGGGATTACTAAAGATAAACAAGAGGAATCAACTTCAGCAGCAGTTATTTGGTTATCTGGTGGAACAGTAGGAACTAAATATAATTTAACTTGTAGAATTACTACTACTGAAGGAAGAACTGACGATAGAACTATTTGTGTTAAAATAAAGGAAAAATAGGAGTTTGTCATGGGATTAAATGCTTCTTCATTTGTTGATTTGGAATATTTTAATATTATGTCAGGATTAGCTATTACTGCTGGTTCTTCGGAGGAAATTATTTTTAATAATTTTGCTAATTCAGTAATAAATAATATGGAATATTTTTGTAGTAGAAAATTAAAAGAAAAAGAATACTCATCAACTGATGAAGAAGATGAAGACTTTACTATTTTTGATGGGATACAAGGAACTACTTTTTGGTTTCCTACTTATCCTATAAGTGAATTAACTTTATTTTCTATTAGTGGTGTAACAATTTCCCCTTCTACAGCTTTTGATGATTCCACAGGATATTTTTTAAATAAAAAAATGGGCAAATTAGTTTATTTTGGTGGTTTTGATTATGGATATTTACAAAATATTAAAGCAGATTATACCGGAGGATATAATTCTGAATCTTTAGAATATGCAGAATTGCAAGTATTATCCTATGAGATGATTTCTGATTTATATAATAATAAGAATGAAAGTAATAATAGTGAGTTGATTTCTGAAAAAATTGGAGGATATAGTTATACTAGAGCAAAACCCAAGGAGTTGGAAAAATATCAGGGAATGTTTCCTGATGTGTTTTCTAAACTTTACAAATATAAGAGGTTTATAATCCAATGAGTGTAAATCAACTTTTGACTATGCAATGTAGTATTGAACGATCTACTCCGGTAAAAGACGAATATGAAAATACAATTTTGTCTTGGACAGTTATAAAAACAGGAGTTAGATGTTTTACAAATTATATTGAAAATACTGTAGCAAATATTCGTATAGGAGTATCAGGGGAAAGTATATCTGATCTTTTTATGGGATTTTTTTTACCTGATGAAGATATAAAATCAGGGGATAGAATATCTTTGAATGGGGTTTATTATTATATTCGTTCTAGTAATAAAATGTGGAATCCTAAGAAAGCAACAAATAGTCATATTGAATGTTTGTTGTCAACTGAGGAAACGTGATGCGATCAGAATTAGCAGCAGCAAATGTTAAAATTCATAGTATTTTAAAATCAACTGCTATTGGTCAATTAGTAGGAAAAAAGTATGAATTGGCTTTGAAAGCAATTGATTCTACTGTTAATAGATATCTTAAAGAATTGGGAGATTTGTGTATAAAAGCAGTACAGGAAGCAATTGATTTTTCAAGACCAGGAGGATTTGAATATATTTATTTTAATGAAGATGGTAGTGTTTATACTACAAGAAAAACTAGTGCTGAAGGTAGTCCCCCTAGTTCCTTCAGTGGTACTTTAAGAGCAAGTATTGAGCGTTTCGTTGTTGGTTATGGAAGTAATTCTATTATTATTGGTGTTGATGATCGTTTATCAGATATTCCTACAAAATATTATGTGCCATTAAATAGAAAAGGATCAAGAATATTTAAGAAAAATCCTATAAAACAACAATTAAAAGAAGCAGGAAGAGCAGGTTATCGCGGTGCTATTATTCTTGGTGAACCAAAACATGGAGCAAAAACAGCACAAGAATATGCAGGATTTTTAGAACATGGTTTTACAGTAAAAGGAATGTTTCATCAAAGACCTTTCTTACGAGAAGCAGTTAAAAAGACTATGGATTTTTACAAATCTGAATTTTACTCACTAATGAAAGATGAAGTTAATAGTACAGTTAAAGCAAAAAAAGGTGTTGTTATTTTTAATATGACTTTTAAAGGAACAGGTGTGACTTCATAAGGATAAAATTTATGTTGGAAATAACTAAACATTTTATAGATTTGATAACTAATAATAATTCAATTAAAACATTATTAGGAGGTGATAATACAGATTCAAGAATTTATTCTTGGAATCCTCCTTTTGATGTTGTTTATACTACAGTTAAACCTGCGGCGATATTTTATAAAGATTCTTCTAATGGAAGACCAGAAAAATTTTCTTATCCTCAACAAATTCCTGATGAAAGTTATTATTTTCAAGTAATTTCTTTTGATAAAACTAAGAGGGAACAAATTATAGAAATAATTGAAAATTTGTTGGATTATTATACTTTTAATACTGAACATTTTAGTGTGAAAACAATACAATTAAGGAGTAAGATTGAAGTTGATTTTGAAGGAGGACCAACGAAAGTTCTTTATGGAAAAACTTTGGTATATGATTTGACTAATGTATTTAGAAAATTATTATTATCAACTAGTCCTAGTGTTAGTGTTTCTATTAGCCCATCAATTTCTTTTAGCATTTCTCCTAGTGTTTCGGAATCTATTTCAGCATCGACTAGTCCAAGTGAGTGAAATTTGCTTTATGGTTTAATTTTAGTTTATGATTAACTTCGTGAGGATATGGCTATGAATGAGAATGGCAGAAATTACCGGATGATTAGAGTGGTTTGTAAGGGAAAAATTAAATCCTGTGAGCGTTGTTGTAATGTTGATTTCACAGAAGGTTACTGTCCTCAATGTGGGCGACCCCTCTGGAAAAATCCAGAGGAACCCTGTGCTTGTATATTGGGGTATGTAGAAAAGGAAATAAAAACTAGGGGAAAGATTAATTTTGTATGTAGAAATTGTAGTACTGTAACAACTTATTAAATATTGGAGGAAATGGCTATGCCGCTTTTTACTACAAGTTTTGATAGTGATAATATATCACTAGGACCATGTTTTGTATATTTTAAAGGTCCACTAGATGCTGAATTTCGCCATGTTGGTCATACTTATGGTGGTGTATCTGTAGCAGTTACTCAAAAATCATATGATTTGAAATCTGATCAATATGGGGAAACTCCGGTTAGGGCTGTTGATGGTGGTGTTACCTGTGAAGCTACTGTCAATTTAACAGAAATGACCTTTGAAAATTTAAAAATGATGTTTACTACTGCTTCAGAGTTAGGAAATGATACCCTTACTTTTGGCAGTCCTGTTGGTACTTCTTTGGTATTTGGTGAATTAATTTTAGAACCTACTGATGGTAGTGAAATTTGGCATATTTACAAAGCTGCGGCTAACTTTAACTCTGCTATTGAAATTGCATATACAGTAGATAAACAGAGAGTTTTTGCTTGTAAATTTATTGCTATGATTGATGATGGTCGTGCTATTGGGGATCAACTTTTCCGTCTTGGTTCTGGTTATGACCAAACTGGACAGAGTGGTTCTAGTTCAGGAAGTACTTCTGCTAGTACTTCAACTAGTCGTTCTCCTAGTGTGAGTGCAAGTTCTAGTCCTTCGGCTTAATTAGGATGGGGGGAGCAATCCCCCCTTAATTTAAAATGATTACTTCATTGCTGATTTGGGGGTTATTTAAAATGGCTACTGCAACTGATACTAATGTTTTTGATTTTTCTGATTTGGGAAAAGATGTAACTTTTAAATTTAACAACAAAGATTATGTAATTCCCGCTATTCCAAAATCAAAAGCTAAAGAATTAATGCGTCTTTCTCGTGAAGTGGTTCGTAAATCTAAAGAGTATGAAAAAAGTCAAGAAGATAATCCCGATTCAAAGGATGACTCTGATATTGATACTCTTTATGATTTTCAGGCAGATTTTATTATGAAGGCTGTAACCAATGTAACCAAAGAAGAAATTGAGGATTGGCCTGCTCGTTTGGTTTCTAGGGTTATTCAATTGATTAATGATACGCTTTCAGATACTAGTAATTCGGAAAAAAAAGTCTAGTATTTGAAGCTCTTGAATACTTACAAATATCTAGGAGTAGTGGAGGCGGGATTTCTCTTGAAGACTTAGAGGAAATGGCAATTGATAAGTATCTTGTTATCAGAAAGGCTGCTGAGATTGATGAAATCATACGTAGATTAGATATGATTTCTGATGTTAATGCGGCCTTTTCTGGTAATAAGGATCATACAAAAGGGTTAGAAAAGAGATTTCATAGATTAGTTGGTAATAACCAAGAAACTAATTTAGATACTCCAAAAGATAATGATTGGGTTAAGAGATTATCCCGTTTTAAAAGGTGAATAAAATGCCTGATGATATTTTAAGACAAGAAATAGAAGTAAGAGTTAGTGCTCAAGTTGATGAGTCTCTTAGTAGATTAAATAAGGGTCTTGGAACTATTACTGAAACTTCCAATAAAATGGCTTCTGGAATAATCAGTAATTTTCAGACTATGGGAAAACAGATTGAGAATTCTACTAAGAGTTTAAATTTAGGAGCAACTTTTAAAAGTTACTTTGATAATATTGCTAAATCTTCTGCGGCAAGTTTTGGTGAAGTAAAAAATCATTTGAATTTTATTGAGGGTGCTTTTGGAAAATTAAACTCTCTTTCTAAAGAAAAAGTAAAAGTTACTGTAGATTCTGAAGTTGCAAGTCAAGCTTTATCTAAATTAGATAAGAAAATAGCGGAAACTCAAAAAATACTTGAGCAATTGAGAAAACAAAATGTTCCTATGGGGGCAAAAGGAGCTAATGCTTTTGCAAAACTAGACGAATATAATATGTTGAAATCTAGTTTTGAAACAAGTAAGTTAGAAGCTATGCTTCAACTTGATACAATAGAAGCTAAAACAATATCTATATTGTCTCAGGTTTATACTAGAACAGGACAATTAGCTAATTCTATAATTGATCAATTAGCTATTAATGCCAAAAGAATATCTTCTATGATAGGAGAAGTAGCTGAATCTCAAGTAATGTCTTTAAAAAGAATGCAAGGAATGACTGGACAATTTAGTCCGGATACTAAAAATATTTTGGTTAATAAATCTTTAATTGATTCAGCAAAAAGAGAATATTCAGAATTAAATACTTATGTAACTGGTTTACAAAAACAATTGACTGAGGCAATAAGAGCAGAACAAATTGCTCGTTTTGCTTATGATAAACAATATACAGGTGAAGCTAAAGAACAGAATAAACTTCTTTGGGAAGAAACTGTTAAGAATTTAAAAGAGATTACTGAGGAACATAAAAAAGCTGCTGCTAGTATGAATGAATTATCAAAAGCAATTGGATCAGGACAAATTACACAAAAGAGGGATATTGCAAGGGTACAAAAAGCTTATGGTCAAGGTGGATTAAAGTATGCAATGGGTTTTACTGTTGAAGAATTAGAAGCTGAAGGAGGTAGGTTAAAGAAAGAATTAAAGACTTTATATGATGAAATGATTTCTATTTCTAAAAATTATTCTAAACAATCTGTTGCAAGAGGTAGAGCAATTCTTCCTGAATTTGAAAATATAAAGGGAGAATTTGAATCTATTAAAAACTTAGTAAGTAGAAAGATACAAGAATTAAGATTACTTACTTCAAAAGGAATTATTAATGCTACTCCTGATATTGTTGCTCTTGAACAATTAGAATCAAAATTTACTCAATATGCTGCTAGTATTAGAAATCAGTCTGCGGGTCTTGGTAAAATAATTCGTGCTCAAGGTGAGCAGGCATCAAAAGGATTTTTTACTAATTTTTGGGAAGGATTTAGAAATTTACGTTGGCAAGTGGCTGCTGCTGCTTATATGTTTAATTATTTTGTAAGAACAATTGTTCAGAATTTTGATGAAGCTTTAAATAAAATTTCTGAATTTAATAAAGAAGTATTTGGTTTAGCTGCAACTATTGGTATTTCAATGGGGAGTATTGGTCCTCAATTTAATAAAGTTTTTGATTATTCAGCCGAAGTATTAACTAAGTTACAAGCTGCTGCTGCTGGTACTTACCTTAAAATGGAAGATTTACAGATGATTGTGAGAACATTTGCTATGCATGGAATGTTCCCCAAATCTGATCAAGATATAAAATCACTAGTAACAATTGCTAGTGGTGTAAAGGTTCTAACAGAAGGTATGGCTAATGAAGGTGTTCAGATGCGTCAGGAAATTGATGCTTTATTATCTGGACGACAGAGAGTAACAGATACATTAGCTAGAACCTTTAAGAATGCTGGTATTGATATTAAAGCAGAAATGCAGAAATGGCAAGCTGAAGGTATTTCTGCAATGCAGGGTCTTGCTAGAGCAATGCAACCTCTAGCAGAAATGAATGAAAGAGTTATTGATCAATATGCAGCACAAAAGAATTTGTTAAAAGCTAATTATGATTATATTCAAAGAGTTTATTTAACAGGATTACATGAGGTAGTAGCAAAATATTTGTCTGATGTTAATAAGAATCTTGGAAAGCCAGGGGAATATATTGGTGAAACTGGTAAAGCTGTTGGTCAGGCAATTTTATTATGGAATACTGCTTTAGCAACTTTTGGTAATGAATTATTAAATGCTGTTACAGTAATTCTAGATTCTTTTTCTGCTCTTGGTCAAGTTTTTGTGGGTAAAGAAGGTTTAGCTGGAGGAATGGAATTTATTCTTAAAACAGTTTATTTGATATCTTATGGTTTTAGTTCTATCGTAAATACTCTTACTTATATTCTTAATATAAGTAAATCTATTTTACAAGTGTTATATGGTGTTGGGGAAATAGCGGTATTTCAATTTAAAAAAGGGATGGAAAATGTTGCAGATGGATTTAAAAATTATGGATTGTCCATAAAACTTTATTATGATGCAATGGATAAATCTTCAGATAGATTTGTTGAAAATTGGACAGGTGCATCTAAAGTAGTAGATAAAATTACGAGTAAACTTAATCCTAATACCAACAATATGCAATCAATGAGTAAGACTTTGGATATTGCTGGTGCTATTTCTAATTTAAAACAACTTGAAACACAATTAACTAAAATTAAGGATAAGTACTCAGGTAAAGATGATAAATTAGAAAATGAACTTAACAATATGTGGGAGATGTATTCTGCTGGAATGGTTGCAGTAAATGAAGCTCTTGGAAAGTTATCAAAAGATGAAAAAACTATATTTAAAGAAATAAGAAATTCTGCAAAAGAAACTAAGGATGGTATCTTATCAGATTATACTGATCTTAATTCAGATATGACTGCTTTAGTTGCTCACTTTAAAGATCAAATTGCTATGTCGGGAACTGGTGGAGTTCAAGTTCCTTCAGGAATGAGAGTTAGACCTGTAAAATCAAAAGAACAACCAAAAATGGAGAGTCTAGAAGATGAACGTGATCTTTTTGGACTTTATATGGATAATCTTAGAAAGAAAGAAAAATTATTATCTGATGTTTTAAAAGATACTAATCTTGCTCTTGATGCTCAAGCAGCTATTGTTGATAAATTGGCTCATGGTGGTAAAACTTTAACAGATATGTGGGATGAATATATTGCATTAATGGAAAGAATAAATGGTATTGATCCTTTTACTAAAACAACATTACAATATCATAAGATGTATGCTGATATTGAAAAAATGGCACAAACTAATGTTTATCTTTCTGATCCTGAATCTATTGCCCAAATGAAACTACAGGCAGATAAATGGTATGCTTCTGAATCATTAAAAGTTTACTATGATTATACAGATAAAATAAAAGATACTATGCGGAGAATGGTTGCTGCTAACCAAACAGAATTTGAAAAGATTAATGAAGATATTGATAATTTAATTAGAACTGCTGAGAAAGATTTCTTCTGGAATCCTCAGAAGATTGAAGATATGAAAAAGTGGGGTGAGTTGCAACGAACAATTCGTACTACTAAAGCAGAATTAGAACAATTGAGAGAAGTTGCTAATGAACAAATTAATGTTGCTGGTCTTGCTGCGGATTTATTAGGTAAGTCTTATGGGGTTCAAGGACAACAGTTAGGTCAGCTTTTAAAATTACAAGCTGATTATAATAAAAATATTATGGATGCTGCTGAGAAGATTAGAGCATTTGGGGATAAATGGGGTTATGGTTCTGAAAAATTTAATGAATACTCTGCTACTGTTCAAGAAGGATTGAAATTACAAGAAAGTTTAATGGAATATCAAAAAGAAAGAGTAATGAATCCTTTCTTTGCTGATTTAGAGCAAATGTCAAAGGGGTGGGTAGATACTCTTTCTGATGGTATTTCTGATATAATAATGGATTTTGATAAATTAGGGGAAACTGCTGATAAGATTTTTAAAGATATTACTAAACAAGTATTAAATGCTTTTATTAAACGACAATTGATTGAACCTTTGGCTGGACAATTAGGTGGATTAGGAGTTTTTAAACAAAGTGATCAATCTATTCAAGCACAAACAATGCAATATATGGCTAAAATGCAACAGATGCAAACTACTAATCAGAGTTATTTAACTGATGTTATTTCTGGTAAGTTTGGTCCTACTGCTTTGGGTGCTACTCCTGCAACAGCTATGTGGGTTCAAATTGTTGGTGCTTCCCCTGGTTTCCTTCCCGGTGCTGGTGGTGGTTCTAATATGATGGGAAATGTGCCTTGGGAAAGTAAATTAGCAGGTGATTTTGGTTTTACTCCTGATAAAGAAATGCAGGGAATGTCTTATTTTGTTTCCCAAGGTTTTACTCCTGCTCAAGCGGCAGGAATAATGGGAAATTACAAATATGAATCTGCTGGTTTAAATCCCGCAATAAATGAATTTGGTGGTGGGGGTGGATTTGGTTTAGCTCAATGGACAGGGCCGAGAAAGATAGATTTACAGAATTTTGCTGGACCTAATTTTTCTGATTACCAAGCTCAATTAGAATTTACAATGTTTGAATTACAGAATAAAGAAAAATTGGCAATGTCTAAGTTGTTAGAAACAAATACTCCATCTGAAGGTGCTTTATCATTTTCAAAATATTTTGAAAGACCAGGAATTCCTAATAATAATATAAGACAACAATATGCTGAAGATATATTTACAAAATATCAACAACAAAATAGTCAAGCAATGACTCAGTTTACTAATTCACTAAATACTGGAACTGAAAGTTTAGGTGGTTTTGATAAGGGATTAGATACGAGTGTAACTAGCTTAGGTCAATTAGATAAAGCAATAACTTTGCCCGGTATTGGTGAAAGTAATTTAAGTAGTCCTCTTTCTAGTGCTGGTGGTTTAGCTTCTACTACTGGTGTAATAAATATTACTGCCCAAATGGTAAATGTAAATGGGGGTATTTCTGGTGCTGGTGGATTGCCGGGTACATCAGGGGCATCTTCTGCTGCTTCTGTTAATTCAACTTGTAATGGTGTATTTTCTAATGTAACTTCTGGTTTAAAATCAATGGCATCTAGTATTTTTAATACATTCAAAGGTTTAATTGGTGGAGTTTTTGATGTAATTAAATCTTTAGTTTCTGGAATAGGAAGTTTACTTGGTAGTTTAGGAAGTGGTATTAGTGGAGGTATGGGAGGATTGGGGGGTTTGTTTGGAGGTTTGTTTGGGGGTGGTAGTTCTGCTGCAAGTCCTTTTGCAATGGTAGGAACTTATGAAGGTTTTGCTGAAGGTGGTGTTTTAAAAGAACCTGTATTTGGAGTAGGTTTGAATTCGGGTACTAAATATTCTTTTGGTGAAAAAGAAGCAGAAATATTTATGCCAGAATCTAAATTGAAAAAAAGTAATACTCAAGTTTCCAGAGAAGCTTCTATTGAATATCATGTGCATATGGGGGGTATTCAAATTAGTGCTATTGATACTCAAACTGGTGGTGAATTTCTTTTAAAGAATGGTGATGTGATTCAAGCAATGATGATGAAACAATTGAAAAATAATAAACAAATAAGAAGAGCAATTCCCAATTCGTATTAAGGAGAAGTTATGGCTGGTGAAGAATTTAATTTTAATATTCACAGGTGTACTGCTAAAACTCCAGTTTGGAATAATGTTGCTACTGAAATGGAGGGTATGAAAAAGAAAAGAAGATTAAAATCAACATTACCAAAAAGAGCTTGGGAAATAGAAATAAGAATGAGAAATGCAGCAGAGAGAGATGAAATTTTAGCTCATTTTAATGCGAATTATGGAATAAATGGAGAAACCTTTCTTTGGAGACAGATGCCGTCTTTTTATGGAACACTTGAAGTTTATGTTTGTTATATTGGTTTTGAATATAGTAATCCTCAAGGATTAGGTACTCATTGGGATTTCAATATTACTTTTGAAGAAATAGTTGGTTTAAATGTATAGGAGTAACAAATGCCAATTGATATTGCTGATGCGGTAAAACCAGAATTTCATAAATTATATACAAAAGTTATTCAAATGTATGAAATTGTTACTAGTGATACTACACATAGATATTGTGCTAATTATGAAGCTGTAGAAGATCGTACAGATTATGAAACTAGAGTTTATCATCCTTTAGCTATTAGAAGAAGTGCTATCACTTCAGAAGAAGGTACATCAATTAATGAATTGGAAATTGGTTTAGATAATGTAGATTTAGAATTTAGTACTATGATTGCTTCTGGTATTTTAATTGGAGCTAGATGTAATGTATATATAGGTTTCTTTAATCCTGGGTGGGTTTTTTGGTATAACAATTCATATATGCGTCCGGTTATTTGGGGGAAAGTAAAAATATTTAGTGGTTATTTAGATGAACCCAAAGGAGATGAAAAATGGGTAACTATGACCATTAGGCCATTTCCTATGTTCAATAGAGATTTTCCTAAAAGGATTTTTCAAGTAGGATGCAATTGGGTATTTGGTACAGGTCCATCTTCAGGACATTGTACTAAAGATAGAAGTGGTTATGATATTACAACTACTGTTGAGAATGGTTCTGATGTAGAGCATATTCATATACCTAATTCTGGTCGTGATCATGATTATTTTGTGCCCGGTTTTATGGAAGTTAAAAATGGAGATTATGTAGGATTAATAAGACCTATTGCTACTAGTACTGCTAGTGTTATTACTCTCAGAGTAGCTTTAGATTTTGAATTAGCTGAAGGAACTTCTATAAGGTTACAAAAATTATGTGCTAAAAGTCTAACTGCTTGTGACAATATTTTTAATAATAAAGTTGAATTTGGTGGTTTTGTGGGTGTTCCGAAACAACCGAAACTATAATAAGATTATAATTATGTTATCAGATATAATTAGACAACAAATTGTTATCGAAGCCAATAAAATGATTGGTGTACCTTTTCATCATGCAAGTAAATCTACTCTTGGTATAGATTGTAGAGGACTTGTATGGTTTACTTATCGTAGAGCGGGAATAGAATTGCCGGATACGGATGGAAGAAAATATACTGCTGATTGGTGGAAGCATACTAAAGAAGAAAGATTATTAAATATATTTTTACAATATTTTGATTATACTAGTGATCCTAAAATTGGTGATATTTTGTTACTTCGTTTATTTTCAATTCATGTTCCAATCAATCATTGTGGAATATATATTGGAAATAATTCTTTTATTCATTCATACTCAGATAAATCTGGTAAAGGAGTACATACTCAGGATCTTGATTATAAATGGAAACGCAGATTTATTTGTTATTTAACTTATAAAGGAAATTAAAATGTCAAGTCCGGGACAGATGGTTGGTGCTTTAGTAGGGTTTGTAGCAGGTATATTAATTCCCGGTGGTGGTTTTGCTCTTGGTATGGCATTAATGAGTATTGGTGGGACTATTGGAGGATGGCTTGATCCTGCTGATGCTCCACCACCTGGACCATTGGGAGATTTGGGAATTAATAGTTATGTTAGAAATGCCCCTGTACCAATAGTAGTAGGAAGATGTAAAGTTTATGGTGGTGTTATTTGGATAGGGGATAACTATGCTTATACTGATAATGAAGGATCGTCAAAAAATCCTCAATATGTAACTAAGTATTATGCTGAGTTTGCAGTTGCTTTTAGTATTGGTCCTATTTCTGCTTATCATAAGTTTTATATTAATGATAATGAAGTAGCTTATTTTGCCCCCGGTACTGGTGGGGGTAGTGGACATATAACTGCTACTATTACAAGTATTTTAGAAGATGGAGGAAATACTTATATTTATTTTGATGCCAAAACTATAGATGTTGATCAATTTGCTAATGGTTATGCTATTACTATTGAATGGATAGGGGATACAGGAAGTATAGTTTTAGGACAAGTTCAACATCCCATT
>Ga0208980_10001563_pt1 | contig 13907 bp, 13 predicted proteins | sample WetSurMetagenome_3_FD_187993 | JGI IMG/M metagenome (GOLD analysis project Ga0208980, IMG submission 187993) | Wetland microbial communities from Twitchell Island in the Sacramento Delta, sample from surface sediment Aug2011 Site A1 Bulk (version 2) | ecosystem: Environmental > Aquatic > Marine...
GGCCACTTCTCGTAGTCGTCCTTCGGCCGGTATCGCGAGGGGTCGTCGCTGGTCGAATGCGCCGCGCCGCGGTAGGTCACGTGCTCGATCAGCGTCGGTCCCGCACCGGTGCGTGCCCGCTCGGCGGCCCACTGCGTCACGGCGTACACCGCGAGGAAGTCGTTGCCGTCCACGCGCACGCCGGCCATGCCGTAGCCCGGGCCGCGCGCCGCGAACGAGCGCTGCTCGCCGCCCGCGAATCCCTGGAACGTCGAGATGGCCCACTGGTTGTTGACGATGTTAAGGATCACCGGCGCCTGGTAGACGGAGGCGAACAGCATCGCGTGGTGGAAGTCCGCCTCCGCACTCGAGCCTTCGCCGATCCACGTCGCGGCGATGTCATCCTCGCCCTTGATCGCCGAAGCCATCGCCCAGCCGACCGCCTGCGGGAACTGCGTCGTCAGGTTGCCCGAGATGGAGAAGATGCGCCCCGCCACCCAGTGGTACATCACCGGGAGCTGGCGTCCCTTGCACATGTCGCGCGTGTTCGAGAGCAGCTGGCACATCATGGGAACGAGGGGCATGCCGCGCGCGATGAACAGTCCCTGGTTGCGGTAGGAGGGAAACAGCATGTCGCCCGGCCTCAAGGCCATGGCCTGCGCGACGGACACCGCCTCCTCGCCCAGCGAGCGCATGTAGAAGGAGATCTTTCCCTGGCGCTGCGCGCGCTGCATGCGCTCGTCGTAGATGCGCGTGAGCAGCATGTGCCGCAGCCCGACCTGCAGTTCCGGGGGATCGAGGTGCGGGTGCCAGGGGCCGACGGCCCGGTGCCTGTCGTCGAGCACGCGAACGAGATCGGTGGAGAGGTTGCCGATGTCGCGGACGCGTGCGTTCGCGTCCGGCCGCGCCACGGCGCCGGCCGGCGACAACTCGAGATAGCTGAAATCGGGGACGTCGCCCGGGCGCGAGTGCGGCCGCGGCGTGTGCAGGCGTGATCGTCTGGGCATGTTTCGCTCGATCCTGGGACAGGGCCGGGGACTGCGCTAGGTTACCTCCAGGTGTGCCAAGTGGTTGAATTCATTGCGACGCGCTGCAACAATGCGAAATGCTTGTTTCTGTATGTTGGCAAATATGGAAGATACGTCCCGACCTTCCATAGACCGCATCGACCGGCGCATCCTCGACGTGCTGCAGCGCGAGGGAGCCCTGCCCGTGGCCGAAGTCGCGACGCGCACCGGCCTTTCGACCACGACCTGCTGGCGACGCATCCAGCAACTCGAGCAGTCGGGGGTCATTCGCGGGCGCGTCGCGCTGCTCGACCGCGCGGCACTGGGTCTCGACGTCACGATCTTCGCGCACGTGAAGCTGTCCACGCAGGGCCGGGACGCGATCGCCGCGTTCGCCGAGGCGATCCGTGAGCGGCCCGAGGTGCTCGACTGCTACACGACCATGGGCGAGTGGGACTTCATGCTTCGCGTCGTCACGCGCGACATCAAGGCCTTCGAGGCCTTCTACCTCGATCACCTCTCCAAGCTGCCGAACGTGCAGTCCATCAACTCCTCGGTCGCCGTCACGGTCATCAAGGAGACGACGGTGCTGCCCATTGCCTGAGCCGGCGCAGGACGACGGCGTCCCGCATCGCCTGAAGCGGCGCATCTGCTAAGGTCACGCCCATGGGGGGGGCGCGATGACATTGCTGCTGCAACTGCTGTGGCTCGCTGTGCCGGTGATCGTCTCCGGACTGGTGCACCTCGCGGTGATGAAGCTGGACCTGTTTCCCGGCCTGCGCGCGCTGCCGATCGACGGTGGCGCCACCTTCCGCGGCCGTCGCCTCTTCGGCGACAACAAGACCTGGCGCGGGGCATTCGTGACGATACTCACCGTGACCGCGAGCGCCTGGGCGCTCGCAAAGGTGAACGGATGCTGCGTTCACCTTCCCGCACTCGTGCCGTTCGCGGAGCTGCACCCGGTCACCTGGGGATTCCTGCTCGGGACGGGCTACATCGCCGGCGAGCTCCCCAACAGCTTCGCGAAGCGGCAACTCGGTATCGGCCCGGGAGCGAGCGGCCAGGGGCTCGCCGGGCGCGCGTTCTGGGTCGTGGACCAGCTGGACAGCCTGGCCGGAATGCTGCTCTTCGTCTGGCCGGTCTGGCACCCGCCCATCGAGCTACTGCTGCCGCTCGTCGCGGTCATGCTGGTCGCGCACCCGATCGCCGCCTGGATCATGGTGCTCGCGGGCCTCAAGAAGCGCGTCGGCTGAGCACTGGCTGCGCGGCCCACGAACCCGGACACGGGCCGCGACGTGCGGAACCGACACCGTGCGCAATTCAGCCCGTGACGCGCCGCCACAGCGCGCGGCCGATGAACCGTGTCTTCGTGCCGAGATCGAAGCGCGCGAGGTTGGTCTTCACGATGCCGTCCGTGAAGCGCGTGCGCTTCGAATAGTCCACGGCGACGTCCACCAGCACCGGCCGGCCGGTCGCCGCCACGGCCAGCGCCTGCTCCATGCCGCGCTCGATGTCGCCGTCACCGGAAATGTTGACGAAGGCCGCGCCGGTGGCCTGCGCGACGCCGCCGACGTCCAGCCGCCCCAGTACCGTGCAGGTCTTGCGGTTGTAGGGAATCTCCTGGGCCTGGGAGATCTGCGCGAGTTCGCCGTCGCTGAACACGAACACCACGACGCCGAGCCGGTTCGCGGTCGCCGTCGCGAGCTCGAGACCGGTCATGCGGAACGCGCCGTCGCCCACGATGCCGACCACCTGCGCATCGGGCCGGGCGAGCTTCGCGCCGATCGTGGCCGGCACGCAATAGCCCATGCAGTTGAAGTCGGTCGGCGAGAGGAAGCCGCGCGGATGGTGGATCGGCATGAGCTCCGCGGCGAGGAACGTGTGGTTGCCGTCGTCCACCACCACGGTCGCGTCGTCGGCCAGCCACCGGCGCAGTGCCTGGAAGAAGCGCAGCGGATTCACGCGCCCCTTCGTGTCGTGCGACAGCCACTCGTCCGCGTAGGCCGACTTGTCGCTCGCGATGCGCGCGGCCACCGCCCCGCGCCTCTCGCCGCCGTCCACCACCGCAGGCAGCGCGGCCAGCAGGCGGCGCAGCACGACGGTCGCGTCGCCCTCGAGCGCGACCCTGGCCGGGTAGTTCGCGGAGAACACGGCCGGGTTGATGTCCACGTGGACCAGGTTCACCGGCGGCTCGTAGCCGAAGCTGCCGGTCGCGATCTCGGCCAGGCGCGTACCGACCGCAAGCATCGCGTCGCAGTCACGGAATGCATTCTCGGCTGCCGGCACCGCCGCCCGACCCAGGCAGAATCCCGCGTGCAGCGGATGGTTCGCCGGAAACGCGCTCAGCCCCTGGAGCGTCGTGGCCACGGGCGCGCCGAGGCGTTCCGCGAGCTCGGCCACGAGGCCTGAGGCATCGACCGCGCCCCAGCCGACGAAGATACCGGGCGCCTTGGCAGTCGCGAGGATCCGCGCGGCCTCCTCGACCGCGCCAGCCTCGCAGCGGGCCGCGGGCGCAACGGGGACCGGGCGCTCGTGCGCGGCGCCGGGATCGCCGGTCATGAGCTGCAGGTTGACCGGGATCTCGACGAAGACCGGGCCGGGCTCCCCGCTCGTCGCGACGCGTACCGCCTCGTAGATGGTCGGGATCACGTCGGAGTGCCGCTCCACCAGCCAAGTGCCCTTGGTCATCGGCCGCAGAATCGCGTGCTGGTCGATGTCGTGGAGCTGGTAGCGCCGGCCGGTGTCGCGCCGCACGCCGCCCGCGATCACGAGCATCGGGATGCCGTCGAGAAAGGCCTCGGCAATGCCGCTTGCGGCGTGCGTTACGCCTGCGGCGGGCACGATCACCAGCGTGCCGAGGCTCGTCCCCGTGCGGCTCACTGCGTCCGCCATGAACGCGCCGCCGCCCTCGTGCGTCACCAGCACCGGCGTGATGTGCGGCGACTTCTCGAGCTCGTCATAGATCTCGGTGTTGTGCACGCCCGGGATGCCGAACGTGTAGCGGACGCCGACGTTCTCCAGGGCTTCCCGGAGCAGCGAGGCAGCGGTTCGGCTCATGGTCTCGGATTCCCGGCCGCGCGCGGTATGCGCCCGGTCATTGTATCGCCGCATGCAGTCGCGCAGTGATGCCGCAGCCGCCCCGATCACCTTGGATCGGGGCGACCACGCGGCCGGTCAATCGCGTCTGGTCCCGGTTGGAAACAGCATCGGGACCTTCGCCCGGTACGCCCCGTACTCAACGCCGTGGAACTTCATGAGGTCGCGTTCCTCGAGCAGGATGCCGACCAGGATGTATCCCGTGGTCGCGATCGAGAACAGCAGGTGCCCGGCCGACATGTGCGGAGTTGCCCAGAAGGCGATCACGAAGCCCAGCATGATCGGATGGCGCACGACCTTGTAGAGCGCCCGCTGGGTGAAATTCACTGGCGTGTAACCGAGGCCGCGTAACCGCAGGTACACCTGTCGCAACCCGAACAGGTCGAAGTGGTTGATCATGAAGGTCGAGAGCAGCACGATCAGCCAGCCAAGCCCGAAGAGCGCCGTCAGGAAGACCTTGGGCGCCGGTGAGGAGACGTCCCAGACGACCGTCGGGATGGCCTGCCATTTCCAGCACAGGAGAGCGAGCAACAGGCTCGAGAGCAGGACATAGGTGCTGCGCTCCACCGTGCGCGGAACAATCCGCGTCCAGACAGCCTTGAAGCCGGGCCGCGCCATCACGCTGTGCTGCACGGCAAAGAGGCCGAGCAGCACAAGATTGACGGCGAGCGCTTCCGGCACCCCGACACCGGGGTCCGAGTCAATCGTCTTCGGAACGATGAAATTGCCGACGAAGCCTATCGAGTAGAGAAACGATCCCAGGAACACGACATAGCAGACAAGGCCGTAAACAGCCGCGATGAATCCCACGATGATCCCTCCCCTCGAAAGCCGACCGTCGTCATGGAGTCTCCGTAACCTGCTCCGCAAGCGTCATCGGGGAAGACGCTACATGCCCGTTGCGGCGCGCGCAATCGGCCTGGGTTGGCAGTTACATCCCTGCGCGCTGCGAGGTGTTAGAGTTGCCGCGCATTTCGCGGGGCGGAACCATGGAAGTCATCCTGTTCACGGCGGTCGCGGCCGTCCTGTACCTCGTCTCGGACCGGCTGCTGCTCATGCTCGAGTCCCGCGCCGGCCACCGCTTTGAACACCGCAGCCTGGTGTTCTTCGCGATCCTGCTCGCGCTCGCAGTCGTGACCTTCGGCGCGATCCAGCAGTTCGCGGTACATCGCTGAGGCAGTCATTTTTTTTGCGCTGCACTTGACCCAGGTCAAGTGCAGCAATTTTGAGTAGTCATCACGATCCAACTTGGTTACGCTCGCTCGCGATACTGGGGCGGGGGGCTCCTGAGTGGATCCTCCCGCGCGACAAGAAAAGCTCGATCATCGGGGGATCTACAAAGATGGCCGGATCTGATCCGCAGCGCGGCGGCAATGAGCCTGAGCGCATTCCATTCTTCCAGCGCCTGCTGGACAACCCGTTCCTTCTGCTGTTCCTCGGCGTGACCATGCCGACGGTGCTCTATCTCATCTGGGGAATCATGGAAATCGTCCAGATCCCCATCGCCACGCAGTGAGGGCCGACCCATGTCACTGACTCCTCCCAGCACGCGGATCTGGTGGAAAGAGCCCGTCCACAAGGTCGAACTGATCTGGATCGTCGTTGCCTTCCTGTGGGGGCTGACGATGTTCTTCACCATGATCTGGTGGCACGCCGTCGGCAAGCAGAACCTGTCGAACGAGGCCTACCGCGTCCAGCCCGCCCAGTACGCGGCGAAGGTGGACAAGATGATCGCCGACCATACGGTGCGCCAGGAAGGCGCCTTTCCAGTCGTGCACCCGCCTCCCGGCAGCGACGTGTACCTGATGGGCCGCGTGTACATGTGGTGGCCCATGCTCGAGCTCGAGCAGGGACAGTCGTACCGCCTGCACCTCTCCTCGATCGACCTGCAGCACGGGTTTTCGCTGCAGCCGCTCAACATAAACATCCAGGTGCATCCGGGCTACGACATGGTCGTGAACATCACCCCGACCACGAGCGGCCAGTTCGGCATCATCTGCAACGAATACTGCGGGTTCGGCCACCACACGATGACCGGCCGGATCTACGTGGTCAAGAAGACCTGAGGGGCAGCATATGAGCACCATATTCCGCACCTGCCCGACCACGGGCCTCAAGGTCGACCGCTCCGCTGAGAACCTGATCAAGGCCAACGCGGTGGTCGCGGTCGTCTTCCTGCTGATCGGCGGCCTGTTCGGCCTGTCGGTCGCACTCACGCGCTGGCCGACCGTGCACCTGCTGCCGGCCGACTGGTTCTACCTCGCGCTCACCGCGCACGGCTTCGACGTGCTGCTCGCGTGGATCATCTTCTTCGAGATGGCGATCCTCTACTTCGCCTCTGCCGTCCTGCTGAACAGCCGGCTCGCGGCGCCACGCTGGGCCTGGGCGCAGTTCGGGCTGATGCTCGCCGGGGCGCTCATCGCCAACGTCACGGTGCTCGCCGGCAATTCGTCGGTGATGTTCACCTCGTACGTGCCGCTGCAGGCCTCGCCCTGGTTCTACCTGGGCCTGATCCTGTTCGCGGTCGGGGCGCTGATCGGCTGCTTCGTGTTCTTCGGCACCCTGGTGGTCGCCAAGGAAGAGAAGACCTACGAGGGCTCGGTCCCGCTGGTGACCTTCGGCGCCATCACGGCGGCGATCATCGCCGTCTTCACGCTCGCCTCCGGTGCGATCATCCTGATCCCGACCTACCTCTGGTCGCTCGGGCTGATCGCCAGCATCGACCCGCTGATGTACAAGCTGGTCTGGTGGGGCATGGGCCACTCCTCGCAGCAGATCAACGTTTCCGCCCACGTCGCCGTGTGGTACGCGATCGGCGCCATGGTGCTCGGCGCCAAGCCGATCTCGGAGAAGGTGAGCCGCATGGGGTTCCTCATGTACATCCTCTTCCTGCAGCTCGCGAGCGCGCACCACATGCTGGTCGAGCCCGGCGTCAGCTCGAGCTGGAAGATCTTCAACACCAGCTACGCCATGTACCTCGCGGTGCTCGGCAGCATGATCCACGCCCTGACGGTGCCGGGCGGCATCGAGGCCGCGCAGCGCGCCCGGGGCTTCAACAAGGGCATGTTCGAGTGGCTGCGCAAGGCGCCCTGGGGCACCCCGGCGTTCGCCGGCATGTTCCTGTCGCTGGTGCTGTTCGGTTTCCTCGGCGGCATCTCCGGCGTCGTGATGGGCACCGAGCAGATCAACCTGATCATGCACAACACGCTCTACGTGCCGGGCCACTTCCACGCGACGGTCGTTGCGGGGACGACGCTGGCCTTCATGGCCATCACCTACCTGGTGATTCCGCTCATCTTCCGGCGACACGTCATGTTCCCGAAGATCGCGCAGCTGCAGCCGTACGTGTTTGCGATCGGTGTCGCGGGGATCTCGCTCTTCATGATGGGAGCGGGCACGCTGGGCGTGCCGCGCCGGCACTGGGACATCACGTTCGCCGACGCGCTCACGAGCTTCCAGTTCTCGCCCGCAGCCTTCCTGATGCTGGCGCTGAACGGCATCTTCGCCTGCATGGCGGCGCTGGGCGGCGGGATGTACATCCTCGTGACCGTGTGCTCGGTCTTCTTCGGCCGTCGCATCGGGGACGACGAGAAGGTGCAGCTCGGACCCGCAACCGGTTCGCAGTCGGCGGCGGCCGTAGCGCACTACGGCAACGAGGGCACGCTGCGGATCCCGGGCACGGTGCTGCTGGTCGGCGTATTCTTCGTGTCGTTCGTGCTCTACTACTACGTCAACTGGAAGTACCTCGCGGAACTCTGGCCGCTCCGGTGACGCGGTGAGCAGCCTCGCGACGGCCCAGCAGGGCGCGAGCGGCCAGGAGCACGCGGCCTGGCGCAGCGCCGCCGAGGTCTTCAAGCCGCGCATCGGCCTGGAGATCATGCTCGCGGGCATGGCCGGCGTGGTGATGGCCGGTGGCCGCGGGCTGGGCTGGCGCGAACTCCTGTGCCTCGCGGTTGCGATCTTCGTGGCCGCGGGTGCGGCGGGCGCGCTCAACCACCTCGCCGAACGCGACCTCGACGCGCGCATGTCGCGCACGAAGTCGCGCCCGTTCGTCACGGGCTCGCTCGCCGGCGGCGCGGGCTGGTACCTGCTCGTCGCCGGGCTCCTGGTGTCCGCTGTCACACTCGCAGGCCTCGCGACCAACTGGCTCGCTGCGACCTACGTGTTCCTGGGTGCGTTCACCTACGGCGTCGTCTACACGATGTGGCTCAAGCGCCGCACGTGGGTGAACATCGTGGTCGGCGGGCTCGCCGGCAGCTTCGCCGTGCTCGCGGGCGCAGCGGCGATCGATCCCATGCCCGGCCCGGCGGCGTGGACGTTCGCCGTGGTGCTGTTCCTCTGGACGCCGCCGCACTTCTGGAGCCTGTCCATGTACTACCGGCAGGACTACGCCGATGCCGGCGTGCCGATGCTGCCGGTGGTGTTCGGCGACCGCGTCGCGGCCCAGGCCATCTTCTGGCACACGCTGCCGCTCGTCGCGCTTTCGCTGCTGCCCCTCATGTGGGGCGCGGGCTGGCTGTACGGCGCCTGCGCGGCCGTGGGCGGCGCCTACTTCATCAAGCGGGCCTACCTGCTCGCACACAGCCAGACGCCGAGCAACGCGATCCGCAGCTTCCTCGCATCACTGCTCCAGCTCGGGCTGTTGCTCCTGGGCGCCATCGTGGAAGGCGCGATCCGCGGCAGCCTGGTCCACTTCTGAACGATGCGCAGCGCGGCGCACGCCGGTCGTGCATTCCTCGCCGGCCTGCTTCTCACACTGGCGACCCCTGCCGGCGCGCAACAGCGTCTCGACGACACCGAGGCGCTGCGCACGAGCCAGGCCGCCATCGGCCGGGTGCTCGGCGGTTACGTACTCATCGGGCCGGACGGGGCCCCGTTCACGCTCGAGCAATTGCGCGGGCGCCCGGTGGTGCTGAGTTTCGTCTACACGAGCTGCTACTACGTCTGCCCCAGCCTGACCCTGCGCCTGCGCGAGACCGCGAAGATCGCCCGCGACGCGCTCGGCGACGCGGCGTTCTCGGTCGTGACCGTGGGCTTCGACACTGCGCGGGATACCCCGGCCCGCATGGCGACCTACGGGCGCGAGCGCGGGGTCGGCGGACCCGGCTGGTACCTGGCGAGCGCCGACGCCGCCACCATGGCGCGCCTCACGCGGGACGCCGGCTTCACCTACGTCCCCTCGCCGAAGGGCTTCGACCACGTCACGCAGACGTCCATCCTCGACGCTTCGGGCACCATCGTGCTGCAGGTCTACGGTGAGGACTTCGCGCCGCCGTCGGTCGTCGAGCCGCTCAAGAAGCTCGTGTGGGGTCGCAAGGTCGGCCGCCCGAGCCTCGCATCCCTGATCGACCGCGTGAAGCTGGTGTGCACGATCTACGATCCGGCGAGCGGCCGCTATCGCTTCGACTACTCGCTGATCGTGGAAATCGTCGCCGGTGCGCTCGCACTCGGCATCGCCGCGGCTGGTATCCTAGCCGCACTGCGCAATGTCCGCTGAGCCGGGCACCCTGCGCGCCCGCCTGGAGTCTCGGGTGAATGCACTGAAGCGCGCGCTGCGCGCCCTGTTCCTGCCCGTCGAGTCGGCGCTCGAGTCGGTTTTCGGGCCGCGCCTCAACCCGATCACCCAGCTCGGCACGCTGGGTTGGTTCCTGTTCTGGATCGTCACGGCGAGCGGCATCTACGTCTACGTGTTCTTCGACACGGGCGTGACCCAGGCATGGCAGTCGCTCGAGCAACTGAGCCACGACCAGTGGTGGCTCGGCGGCATCATGCGCAGCCTGCACCGCTACGCGTCGGACGCCCTCGTCGTCGTCGTGCTGCTGCACGCGCTGCGCGAGTTCGCCATGGACCGCATTCGCGGCAACCGCTGGTTCCCGTGGCTCACGGGCATACCACTCATCTGGTTCCTGTACGTCTGCGGCATCACGGGCTACTGGCTGGTGTGGGACAAACTCGCCCAGTACGTCGCGGTCTCGACCACGGAGTGGCTCGACTCCATCGGCATCTTCTCGGAGCCGATCGCCCGCAACTTCCTCGACAGCGAGCGGCTGAGCGGCCGCTTCTTCACGCTGATGGCGTACATCCACATCGCCGTACCGCTCCTGATGCTGCTCTTCATGTGGATCCACATCCAGCGCCACGCCCACGCGCGCGTGAACCCGCACCGGGCGCTCGGGATCGGCACGCTCGCGGCGCTGGTCGCGCTGTCCCTCGTGCGGCCGGCGCTGAGCCAGGCGCCCGCCGACCTCGACACCGCGCCGTTCCGCCTCGGGTTCGACTGGTTCTACCTGAACGCCTACCCGCTGCTCGAACACATGGGCGGTCGGACGCTCTGGGCCGTCCTGGTCGGGGGCAGCCTGCTCATGACCGCGCTCGCGTGGCTGCCGCCGCTGCGCAAGGCGCCACCCGCCCGCGTCGACCTCGCCAACTGCAACGGTTGCGCGCGTTGTTTCGCGGACTGCCCGTTTGGCGCGATCACCATGGTCGCGCGCACCGACGGCACGAAATACGAACAGGAGGCGCAGGTCGTCGAGAACATGTGCATGAGCTGCGGGATCTGCGTCGGCGCCTGCCCGACCGCGACACCCTTCCGCAGCGCGGGGGAACTGACGGCGGGCATCGAGTTGCCCGAGCGCAGCGTCGCCGCGCTGCGCGAGGAGGTGGTCGCGGCGGCCGCAAGGCTCACCGGCGAACCGCGCGTCGTCGTATTCGGTTGCGCGCACGACGCCGGGTCCGCCACGCTCGCCGATGCTTCCACCGCCGTGATATCGCTGCCCTGCGCCGGGATGCTGCCGCCCCCGTTCCTCGACTTCCTGCTGTCGCGGAATCACGCGGACGGCGTGCTGGTCTCCGGCTGCGCAGAGCACGACTGCTTCGAGCGCCTCGGCGACCAGTTCACGGAGCAACGCATTGCGAACCTGCGCGACCCGAACCTGCGCGACCGCGTGCCGCGCGATCGCGTCGCAGTGTCCTGGAACAACCCGATGCGGCGTGGCTCGCTGCGCGAGGCGCTCGCACAGTTCCGCAGGCATCTCCTGGAGAAGGAGCGCTCGTCTCCCGCGATCCGGCCCGGCGGCCGCCCCGCGTGGCGCGCGAAGCTGCGCACGTGGCCGGCGCCGGTGCGCTACGCGGGCCAGTTCGCGGCCTACGCCGCGATTGCGGCCTTCGTCGGCTATTTCGCGACGCAGCCGTCGTTCCAGTACCTCGCCCCGGGCCAGGCACTGCTCAAGCTGAGCTTCATCCACGCGGGCCAGCCGTTGAAACCCTGCCGGCACTACACGCCCGCGGAACTGGCCAATACGCCCTTCAACGAGCGCAGGGCTACGAACTGCGCGCGCGGACGCTGGCCCGTGACGGTCGAACTCGACCTCGACGGCCGGCCGCTCTACCGGGGCACTCATGAGCCCGCGGGGCTCTGGGACGACGGGCCGTCCGCGGTGTATGCGCGATTCGAGGTTCCGGCGGGCCCGCACCGCCTCGACGCGCGCCTCCGGGACAACGGCGAGCACCAGGGCTTCGCCTACACGGGTTCAGAGGTCGTGGACTTCGTGCCCGGCGAGAATTTCGTGGTTGATTTCAGCGCGGCGGACGGCGGTTTCGTCTTCGACCGCGCGGTGCGCGGCCGATACCCGGGGAGAGCGCCATGACCCTGCTCGAGTGGCGTGACGATTTCCGCATCGGGATCGAGGAAGTCGATCACGAGCATCGCGAGCTCATCGAACTGATCAACGCGCTGCACGCGGAATTCGGTGGTGATGCATCCGGCGGTCGCGCCGAGGGCTTGCTCGGCGAGATCCTTGCCGGTGTCTCCGCGCACTTCGCGCTGGAGGAGAAGGTCATGCGCGCGCGCGGCTACGGCGCACTCACGGACCACAAGGCTGACCACGAGCACCTGCTCGACGACCTGCGCGACCTCATGGACGAACACGCTGCCGGGGCCGCACTGGACGAGGACGCCTTCGCGGCGCGCCTCGCCGAATGGTTCTCCGCGCACTTCCGCACGCACGACGCGAAACTGCACAAGTCGCTCGCACGCTGAGCTGGAACCGACGTGAGCAAGGGCAGGATCGCGATCATCGGGGCGGGCATGGCAGGACTCGCCTGTGCGCGTGAGCTTTCCAGGGCGGACGCCAGCGTCACGCTGTTCGAGCGCTCGCGGACGATGGGCGGTCGGCTGGGCACGCGCCACTCGGGCAACTTCGCCTTCGACCATGGCGCCCAGTACGTCGCGGCCCGCAGCCGGTCATTCGTGCACTACCTCGGGATCGCCGGACGCGCGGGAGTCGCGGCGCCGTGGAAGCCCAGGATCCTCGAGGACGACCGGTCGTGGGCCGAACCGATCGACGAGTGGCACGTGGGCACGCCTGGCATGAATGCGTTCGTCCGGCCGCTCTCGCGCAGCATCGACGTTCGGGCGGGAATCAAGGTTCACGAACTGATGCGCGGCCAGCGCGGCTGGGAACTGCACACCGACGCGGGCCGCCTGGACCAGGTCTTCGACGCAATCGGCGTGGCGGTCCCGGCGCCGCAGGCGCTCACCCTGCTCGGGCCGCACGGGCGCGCGTTCAGGCACCTCGCCGGAGTGCGCATGACGCCGTGCTGGACGGCGATGATGGCGTTCGACCAGCCGGTCGACGCAGGCGCGGAGGTGCGGCGCTGGACCAGCGGCGCGCTCACGTGGGCCTGCTGCGACTCGAGCAAGCCGGGTCGGCCGGCCGGGCCGCAGTCCTGGGTCGTGCACGCCTCGGCGGCGTGGTCGCTCGAGCATCTCGAGGCTGAAGTGCGCGACGTGGCGCGCCTGCTGCTCGCGGAGTTCTCGTCGGCGCTGGGAACTTCTCTGCCCGAGCCCGTCTGCCTGCTCGCACACCGCTGGCGGCACGCGCTGGTCGAGCAGCCGCTCGGTCTGCCCTGCCTCGTGGACGAAGAGACGTCCGCAGGCGCCTGCGGCGACTGGTGCATCGCGCCGCGCGTCGAGGCCGCCTACGAGAGCGGCCGCACGCTGGCTCACTCGCTCTTGTCGATGATCGGCCTCTCGGCTCCGCTCCTGCGCCGCTGAGCCCGCGCCCGGGCGAGCGATCGGAGCGCGGCGGTCGGGCGCATCAGGCGCATGCGCGCGCCGTCGTCGGCGAGCAACTCGTATCCGCCCCACAGCGAGAGCGAGAAAAGCAGCGGCAGGACCTCGTAGATCACGCGATAGAGCAGCACCGACGCGAGCAGTTCGGCGGGCGGAACCTCGGGCAGCAGCAGCAGCAGCATGGACTCGATGACGCCCAGCCCGGCGGGGACGTGGCTCAGGACGCCGATGAAGACGCTCGCCAGGTACACCGCGAGAAACGGCAGGTACGCGAGCCCGGCCGACTCCGGCAGCAGCAGGTACAGCACCGACGAAACGCAGATCACGTCGATGACACCTACGACGAACTGCAGCAGCGTCAGCCGGATCGTCGGCATGCTCACCGACCAGCCGCCGATCCGGATGGGCGCCTTGCGCAGCCACACGAAAACCACGTAGCCGGCGTCCTTGGCCAGCCCGATGCAACCAAGCGCAAAGACCCATGCAGCCGAGATCTTGAAGAGCGGCGACAGCGCGTCTGCGCTCGACACGAGTGCGATGTCGAACAGCAGCCCGAAGCCGAGTCCATACGGCAGGTTGCAGAGCAGGGCGGTCGCGCCGACTTCCATCGCCGTGAACCCAGCCGGCGTGTACATGCGATAGCGCAGCGCTCCGCCGCTCAGCATCGCCTGGCCCACTGCGTGCCCGAGCGGGAAGGTGATGAGCGCCGTAATCACGGGCTTCGCGTTGCCGATGCTGTGCTTCACGTAACG
>Ga0208980_10001564_pt1 | contig 13905 bp, 14 predicted proteins | sample WetSurMetagenome_3_FD_187993 | JGI IMG/M metagenome (GOLD analysis project Ga0208980, IMG submission 187993) | Wetland microbial communities from Twitchell Island in the Sacramento Delta, sample from surface sediment Aug2011 Site A1 Bulk (version 2) | ecosystem: Environmental > Aquatic > Marine...
TTTCACGATGAATGCCACCTTTTTACTTGACAAATATCATATGAAGCCTATAATTGCGGGATTATTTTAAAACGGATATGAGTATTTACTTTTTCATCCTGGTTATGGCAATTATCACCTACATGTATTGGTTAGGATCAATACACCTGGTCGGATGGAAAAAGGAAGTCCTTATAAAATAACAAGAATTTCAAAGGCTTAAACAAAAACCACCCGACCAACGAGTGGTTTTTTGTTTATCAGGAGGTGCCCGATAAGCAATCTTTCACAGCAAACAGAAAGGCAAGATCGTTCGTAAAATTTTAGTAGGAGAAGAATAAAATGAAAAATCGTGCTTTTATCATATTGTTGACCATCACCGCTCTCCTGTTGAGCGCCTGTGGACAAAGTGCGCAACCTACGGAAAGCGGCGCATCGGCTACGACTGCCCCTGCGGATGGAAACACGTCGCCTACAGCTGCCCCTGAAGATGAATGGGGCAGCCTTGTTTTTAAACCGGGTGATACGGTCAAAGTCGGCCTCTCCTCGGCTCTTTCCGGCGGTTATGCCGTCTACGGAACCGACATGCTTAACGGTGTCAATCTGGCCATCGATGAATTCGGCGGCAGCCTGAAAGGCTGGAAGCTGGCCGCGGAAGGTCAGGATGACCTTTGCGAAGGTGCCGCTGGCGTGACCGTGGCTGAGAAATTCTCTGCCGATCCAGCCATCCTGGGTGTCGTCGGTCCGATGTGCTCCGGCTCGGCTGTTCCGGCCGAGGACATCTATGGCGCCAACAACGTCATCATGATCACCCCCTCGAGCACAGCCGTTGCGGTCACTGCACAGGGTTTCCAAAATGTATTCCGCACGGTCGCCAATGACGAGCTGCAGGCCACTGTAACAGTGGATTATCTGACCAAAGAGCTCGGTAAGAAAAACCTGGCGATCCTGCATGATCAGAGTATCTATGGCGAAGGTATTGCGACCGCCGTTCAGAAGAAATTCGAGGAAGCTGGCGGTACTGTGACAGCCTTCGAAGGAATCACACGCGGTGAATCCGATTACTCGGCAGTCGTTACCAGTGTAAACGCCACCACTCCAGATGCCGTGTACTTCGGCGGTATGGATGCTGAGGGTGTCAAGCTGGTGGTGCAATTAGGCCAGGCCGGTTTTACAGGCGTATTCTTCGGTCCGGATGGCATCAAGTCACAACCGTCCTTTGCCGATGCTGCCGGTGCTGCAGCCGAGGGTGCCTTCATGACCTTCGGCGCCGTGGCCGGTGCTACCGGTGTTGAGGATTTCACTGCCAAGTTCAACGCCAAATTCGGTGGCGATCCGGTTGCCTACGGTCCCGGTTCTTTTGACGCAGCCACCATCCTGCTCAATGCGGCTGATAAAGTTGCCACGGTTGATGCAGACGGCAACCTGGTCATCGGCCGCAAGGCCCTGGCGGATATGATCCGGGCGACACCCTACACCGGTGTTACCGGAAATATGGTGTTCGATGAAAAAGGTGATCTGAAGGTCGTATCCATCACCGTCTTCACGGTCAAAGATGGCGTGATCACACCCCTCAAGGAATACCCGTTCGGCGAATAGCTGACATACGCTTCCCTCCTTATCGTTTGTGAGAGAGCCGTTATACGGCTCTCTCACATCACCCTGTCAGGTGCCGGTGCTCTATTGCCGGCTTTTTTACCGGACAGGTGAACACTGAAGAACCAGGAACAACAATGCCGCCAGATCTTAAACTATTCTTCGAACAACTCATCAATGGCATCACCGTTGGCAGTCTGTACGCCATGATCGCGCTCGGGTATTCGATGGTGTATGGCGTGCTGGCCATGATCAACTTTGCGCACGGGGATATCTTCATGGTGGGTTCCTACTTTGGCTGTTTCGCACTCACACGGTTGAGTGACAGGGGCTGGCTGCAGAACGAACCCTTCCTCGCGATCCTCATAGCCTTTTTATTCGGTGCGATTGGCGCCGCCCTGACCGGCATCACCGTCGAACGGCTGGCTTACCGCCCATTGCGCAAGGCCGGGCGCCTGGCTCCCCTCATCAGTGCCATCGGTGCCTCAATCGTGCTCCAGGAACTCGTGCGCCTGGCTCCCAAGATCGGAAATGCAATCATCAACATTCATATTGGAGATTTTTATATATTTCCACCTGCCATTATCGCCCTGGTCGAATCCTGGTTAGCTGACTTTGGCGGATCAGCCGCAAGGACCTACCCAACCATCCTGGGCACCGGTGGATTCACCATCGCCGGCATTTTCGTTCCCTACGTACGTGTCTTAATCGTGGTGCTTTCATTGTTGCTCATGTTGGTCCTGAGCGTGATGGTGAAATACTCCCGCATGGGTAAAGCCATGCGCGCCGTGGCCGAGAGCAAGGATACAGCCGCCTTGATGGGCGTGGATGTCAACCAGATCATCCAACGAACTTTCTTTATTGGCTCCGCGCTGGCGGGTATTGCCGGTGTGATGGTCGGCTTGATGTACCTGCAAATCCGGGTTGACATGGGTTTCGTCCCCGGAATTAAAGCTTTTACAGCTGCCGTGCTGGGAGGCATCGGCAGTATTCCCGGCGCGATGCTGGGCGGTTATGTGTTGGGGCTGGCGGAATCCCTGTCTGTCCAGGTCCTACCCGCAGTTTATAAAGATGTGGTAGCCTTTGTGATCCTGATCCTGACGTTGCTGTTCTTACCCAACGGCCTGCTTGGATCCCGTAAAGGAAGTCGTAAACTATGAAAGGTGTGACAGAATGCAGCCGATCCAAAAATTAGTTACCCAGATTTCCAGTAAACGCTGGTTGATGGTTGCGCTGGGGGTGCTGGGCATCGTATTGATCCTCGGCCTGCCCATGCTGCCAATCCCGCAAAAAAACCTCTGGGTGCGTATCATAGGTTACGCCGGGTTGTACATCCTGCTGGGACTGGGACTCTTGATCCACGTTGGAATGACCGGGATGCTCGACCTGGGTTTTGCCGCTTATTACGGTATCGGAGCCTACACCGCCGCTTTCCTGTTGTCAGACCACTTCGGCCTGCACCTGCCTTTCTGGTTGGTCCTGCCGATTGCCGGTCTGGTTGCCGCTCTGGTCAGCATGCTGGTGTGCATTCCGGTTCTGCGCCTGCGCGGAGACTACCTGGCCATTGTCACACTCGGCTTTGCGGAGATCTGCCGTCTGCTGTTCCTTAATCTCAAACCGATTACCAATGGATCTCAAGGTATCATGGGTATTGATAAACCGTTATTGGGTGATATCGTATTTAAAACCGGTACACATTTCTACTACTTGATATTTCTTTTACTCGTCCTGTTCATTTTTCTGACCAACAGGCTGGTCAAATCACGTACCGGCCGCGCCTGGATGGCCATCCGTGAAGATGAGGATGTGGCCGAGATTTCGGGTATCGATACCAGCCGTTATAAATTGCTGGCCTTCGCTGCCGGTGCCTTCCTGGGAGGTCTGAGTGGAGCCATCTTCGCCAGTTGGCAGGGCTCGATCTTCCCGGATAATTTCAATCTGATGGCTTCCATTAATATTCTGTGTCTGATCATCCTGGGTGGCCTGGGCAATGTCTACGGTGTCGTCATCGGTGCACTGGCACTGATCGCCCTGCCGGATATGTTGCGTGGCTTGTCTGACTTTCGCATGCTCATATTTGGCATCCTGCTGATCGTCATGATGATTTTGAAACCTGAGGGATTCCTGCCCCGCATTCCTCCAAAACTGGAAAGCGCGCACCCTGCTGACGTACAGGAAGGCCAATGATGACAGGGGCATTGCTCTCTACCACTCTATTAACCAAACGTTTTGGAGGGCTCGAAGCCATCTGTGAGCTCGATTTCAGTGTTAAGGAATCGTCGATCGTCAGCATCATCGGCCCAAATGGAGCTGGCAAAACCACCTGTTTCAATTGCATAACCGGATTCTATCGCCCGGATGAGGGCGAAATCCTCTTTCTAGACCGCTCACTGATCGGATTGACACCTCATGAGATCGCCGAACGCGGGGTTTCCCGCACCTACCAGAATATCCGTTTATTCGGCAACCTGACCGCACTCGAGAACATCCTCGCCGGTCATCATTGTCGTATGCGCTCCACCATCGGGGATGCATTAATTCATTCCACTCGGCATATACGCGAGGAGCGTGAGTCTCTGGAAGAAGCCAACCAGGTATTGGTCTTTGTCGGTCTGCAGGGTTGTGGCGATACGCTGGCCTGTAACCTGCCCTACGGTGAACAGCGCCGGCTTGAGATTGCCCGGGCAGTGGCTTGCAAACCACGTTTGCTGCTGCTGGATGAGCCCTCGGCCGGTATGAACCCCAACGAAACGCGTAATATGATCACCCTGATCCGCAGATTACGCGATGAGCTGGGTATCACCATTCTGATCATCGAACACGACATGCACTTGATCATGACCATCAGTGAGTATGTCACTGTTCTGGATTTTGGTCGTAAAATTGCCGAAGGAACCCCACGCCAGGTTCAAGCGCATGCCCGTGTAATCGAGGCCTACCTCGGCAAGGCCAGGCCGATTGCCTGAGCCAATCTAACCAACAGGAACTTTCATGCCGTTACTATCGCTACAGAACATCACCACCCATTATGGCAAGATTCGCGCACTGAAAGGCGTCTCGCTGGAGATTGAGTCCGGCGAGATCGTCTGTTTGATCGGTGCCAATGGTGCCGGCAAGACCACCACCTTGAAGACCATCTGCGGTTTGCTGAAACCCTCCCAGGGCAAGCTTTTCCACAAGGACGAGGACATCACCCATCTACCCGCGCATGAGATCGTTGCGCGCGGGATCGCACTGGTACCCGAAGGGCGCCAGGTGTTCGCAAAGATGTCCACCCAGGAAAACCTGGAGATGGGCGCTTATACCTGCCGGGATCCCAAACAGGTGAAGGAACAGATCGAAGCGATGTATGCTCTGTTCCCACGTTTGAAGGAACGCCAGCGCCAGCTGGCTGGCACACTTTCCGGCGGGGAGCAGCAAATGCTGGCCATCGCCCGCGCCCTGGTGGCCAGGCCGGGCTTGCTCTTATTGGATGAACCTTCCATGGGACTGGCACCCAAGATGCTCGAGAGCATTTTCACCAGCATCCTGGATGTCAACCAAAAGGGGACCACGGTGCTGCTGGTTGAACAGAACACTCAGATCGCGTTGGATGTCGCCAGCCGCGGGTATGTGATGCAAACCGGCGAGATCAACCTGGCCGGTACAACCAAATCATTGAAATCCAATGAAATGGTTAAAAAGACCTACCTCGGCATGAAATAGTCGTTAATTTAAATCCCCAGGTCATTCGGTAAATCCAACCCGACCATCGGCAGTCCTTCTTGCCAGATCGGGTTTAATAGTGTAAAGTTGAACAAGACGCCAGTTTGGGTCATTTCATTATCCGGAGGGTTAGATGAAATCATCCCACTCATTACTTCCTCATCGATACGTCTCTGTATTATTGATACTCATCATTTGTCTTTCATTCGTACAGCTCAAACCCACCCAAGCTGCGATAATGACCCCTTACTATGTTGATAACACAGACGATAATAAAACAAATAATGCAGGTTGCTCGACTCCTGCGGACACGGATACTTGCAGTCTGAGGGCAGCCATTCAGCTTGTCAATGACGCTCCGGGGACATCTCCTTATACGATCTACGTACCTGAGGGGATATACAACCTGATGAATCCGGGATCTGATGATGCCAATTCGCAAGGTGATCTGGACATCGCCAGCGGGCATAGTCTTACTATTGATGGTGCCGGCATCGATCTTACGACCATCTACGGTTTTATTAATGAAGACCGCATCATCGACCACCAGGGCGAAGGTACGCTTACATTGAAGGAGTTAACAATTCAACATGGCATTCTGTCCACTGGCATGGGCGGCGGCGGCGGTATCCGCAGTCTCTCCACCGGTGAGCTGACACTGAATAATGTACGTGTTACTGATAATACCGTCGAAGGGATTGCTGCTACTGATACCGGTGGGGGTGTCTTTGTTTCGGGAGCAGACCTGTCGATCATGGGCAACACCCAGATCGATGACAATAGCGCCTGTCATGGTGGCGGAATCATGGTCAATAACGGCAGTATCCATACAGTCAATATTATTGAGACCGAAATAACCGAAAATACTGCCCGTTGTGATATAGGTGGTGGAATATTAATTGCCAGTCAGGCCACCGTTGATATCAGCCAAACGTTTATACACCGTAACCATGCCGTACGAGGAGCTGGTTATGCCCAATCCAGTAGCACAACCTCGATCATTAGCGATACTGTCGTTGATTCTAATGTTATTGATTCAGATGGGACAGGTCCCGCCGGATTGGAAATCTACGGGACCGCCTACTTATCTGATATTTATATTACAAATAATAATGCCCCGAATGGTATCGGTGGAATCAGGCTTAACAGCGGGAGCACCTTCACCATGACCGACTCGGTCATATTTAACAACCATGGTTTTTTCGCCGGTGGCCTATACGTTGAAGACAACCCATCTGCAATACTGCAACGAGTCGAAATCACACTAAATACATCAACGAACGGTGGTGGCATTTCGGTGGTTAATAGTGGCAATCTCGATCTCGAAAATGCCACCCTCGCCGGTAATACTGCATCTCAGTCTGGGGGTGGTCTGTACCTTCACACGAACGATTCCACAATTTTAGATCATGTCACGATCGCGGGTAACACCAGCGCTTCGCATGGCGATGCAGTATACATCGGCAATAATGGAAGGTGGTCAACCAGGAATAGTATCATTTCTTACCATATCGATGGGGATGTGTGTTATTACGCCGGGCTTTATATCAGAGGCTCTTCCGGACATAATATATTCAGCGACACGACCTGTGCTCTTTCCCACCCGACTGACTTGGTGGATGTCGACCCATTGTTGGGAGATTTGGTTTCTTATCATTCATATTTATGGACCATGCCACCCCTTCCCGGCAGCCCGGCCATCGACGGCGCTGTTGAGGGCGATCCAATCATAACTGACCAACGGGGTGTGCCGCGCCTGGATGGAAATGCGGATGGAATCATCAAATCCGACATCGGCGCTCATGAAGCTGATGCGCACTTCTTCCTGCCGGTTCTCATGAAACCCTGAGCAAGAAAGAATTAGCCAGGTAAATCGACCTTTTCCTATTAAAAACAAAGCGGCTGGCGATTAATCGCCAGCCGCTTGATCACATCTTACCGACAAGTTCATACATTCAACAAGATCACCCAATGCACAGGCTGTCTCCACCAGCTTTGAAAGATCCACCAGTTCGGGAACGTCTTTCTTGGTGTGGGCGATGTCATGCTCCAGTTCACTGAATCTCTCGGTCGTGATGGCCACTGCGGGGATACCGTTCATGGCGAAGATCATGTGGTCGCCCTGCGGCCAGGGCGGACCCTCCACCAGCTCGAGATACTTCCCAAAGACCTGACGCACTCCGCTTATTAGATCAGCCTGGCATTCGTAGAAGGAATAAGCCGTCGGACTTCCACGCCAGCCCAGCCCGTCCAGGTTGACGTTCAACTGGACCCCACCCAACTTTCCCTCGTTACATGCCAGGTAGAGCTTCTGCCCGGCCACACTGTAATTATCCTCCCCGTTGAATGGCACCAGTTCGACCGGAAGATAACCCTGGTAATCCGCCAGTAATTCCGCCAAAAGAAGCAGCACGCTTGCTCCGGTGGCATTGTCCAGCGCGCCGGGTGTACCAGCCTTGCTGTCAATATGCGCGCTGAAAACCAGTCGCCGGCCGGTTACTGGTCCTTTCTGCGCCAGCACCTGGATCGCCTGGTTGGGGTAACGCCGGGCATCCATGAGCAGATCGATCTGTTCACCCGAATGCGCCGCCAGGCGCTCACCGTCCACATCTTTCATGTATCCAGCCGGGATATTGAAATCACCATCCTCGATCAGCGGGAAGGGGTATACGGCCCCCGCCAATTCGGGATTATGCCCGGTGGCAGCCATGATGGCAGCCGGTTCTTTCTGCTCGAGCAGGGCAATGATCTTTTGATGAAGTTCCGGGTTGTAGAAGCTGAAGTTCTTGGGCATCAACTGCTCGGCCGTCAGTTCGCCTTTAACGAGCAGGACCTGCCCCCTAACCTCAACCGTTTCCAACTCCGCCAGGGTCGAGACTACTGCCAGTGGCGCTTTAACGGCACAACCCAGCGAGTAATCGCTGATCTGAAAATCGTATAGTTGACCACCTGCGACGAGATGATGATCGCCCGATTCCCAACCCAGACAATCGAAGGGCAGTTCTTCCACACTGAACCCAAATTTTCGGGCTACCTGCGCGAAGTGCTCCGTGGCAGCGTGATTACCGGGGCTGCCTACCTGGCGGTGGGGATGGGTGTTGCAAAAGGTATTCAGGTGTTCCAGGGCGCTTGCGATGAGCGACGCTTCGTTCATGGTGAGCCTCCTTGGCCAAAACGGGCAGGGAATACGAAGGACAGATTATACCCGATGGAAAAAAGAATCAAGGTTTAGAGGGTTTCCCAATTAATAGAGCGCCAATTTCACAGCCTGGCTGGTTTCCACACCACCTGGACTTTCGCGGTGGTTGTCTTGCGTACCCCATCGGTTATGGCTTTGTGTAATTCTGCCAGGAACCTATCCATGATGATCCTTTATAAAGGGATGGTTTAGCCATTTTAACCGGTATTTCCTGTCAACATTCCATAAAGGTCTTGACATTTTGGATTAATTGCTGTAGAATACTCTATATCACAGAGTACTCTTTAGATAAAGGAGAACTGAAATGGAGATATCACCTACTGAAGCCGAACAAGCCCTGGATGCCATTCAGAGCATGGTCAAGAAAACCCGCCGGGCGGTTGCCTCGAGTGGCTCCTACATATTCCTGGTCGTGTGGGGAGTCATCTGGTTGATCGGATTCACCTGCTCCCAATTCCTGGCCGACCCATTGGTCGGGAAGATCTGGGCGGTGTTGAACATCCTGGGCGCGGTCCTGTCGGCCGTCATCGGCATCCGTATGAATCGCGGGGTCCGCAATACGTCCGTATCCCCCCTGCTGGGCCAACGCCTTGGACTGTTCTGGTTATTGCTGTGGCTTTTTTGCGCCGCTGCCATAGCGGTCATCTGGCCCCCGGAACCCAAACAATTGGCCATGATCATCATCCTGTTCGTCATGACCGGCTGGATCGCAATGAGTCTTCTATTATCCATGACGTCTACATGGTGGGGGATTGCCTTCGCAGCCCTAGCGCTGGCCGCGTATTTCCTGGTGCCTGATTATTTCTACCTTATCATGGCCGTGCTGGGCGGCGGTGGGATGATCGCGTTGGGCTTTTACATCCGCTCAAGGTGGTGAGCCATGCCCGAGTTGAATGAGACCATCCACCAACCGATCCGACTGCGGATCATGGCCGCCTTGGTGACGCTCAAGCAAGACGAAGAATTGGATTTCAGCACTCTGCGCAAGCTGCTGGACGTCACCGATGGTAACCTGGGCGCCCATCTGCGCAAGCTGGAAGAAGCCGGCTACATCGCCGTCAACAAGACCTTCGTGGAACGTAAGCCGCGCACCTATGTAGCCGTTACCCCTGCAGGGCGAAAAGTGTTCGACCAGCATGTGGCGGCATTGAAAGCCATTTTAAACAGCAAATGAGGTAAGCATGAAATCAATCATTCAAGTTGATTTACTGCGCAAGACTTACGGCACCATCGTGGCCGTGGATGATATCTCCTTCGAAGTAAAGGAGGGCGAGATCTTCGGCATGGTCGGCCCGAACGGCGCCGGAAAGACCACCACCATCGAATGTCTGGAAGGCCTGCGCCGGCCGGATGGTGGCTCCCTGCGTGTCCTGGGTGTCGATCCACAAGTGGACAGCCAGACCTTGCGTACACATACCGGGATCCAGCTGCAGCAATCCAACCTGCCGGACCGGATGAAAGTTTGGGAGGCTCTCGACCTGTACAGTTCTTTTTATCCTCATTCGGCTGACTGGGAAACCCTGCTGGCACAATTGGGACTGGAGGAGAAACGCAATGCCCCCTTTGCGAAACTCTCCGGTGGACAGAAACAGCGCCTGTTCATCGCCCTGGCCTTGCTTCCCGATCCACAACTGGTGTTCCTGGACGAATTGACGACCGGGCTGGACCCGCAGGCGCGGCATGCCATCTGGGACCTGGTGCGGGATGTGCGTTCGAAGGGCAAGACCATCCTGATGACCACCCATTTCATGGAGGAAGCTGAACGCCTGTGTGACCGGGTCGCCATTCTGGACCAAGGCCGTATCGTGGCTCTTGACAGCCCCGTCAACCTGGTCCACGAACTGGGCAGTGAAGAACGGGTGGCCTTCAACCTGGATGAACCCATACCAGCCGAACTTCTCGAGGGATTATCCCGGTTGGGGAATCTCAAAGTTGATGGTGGCTGGGTGAGCGTGATTGAAAATGATCACCGCCAAACGGAGTTGGTCGGCGAAGTGGTGCAGCTATTGACGACCTCGGGCGCTCGCTTCCGCGACCTGCGCACCGAACAGCCGGACTTGGAAGACGTCTTTCTGAAAATGACCGGCCGGACTATAAGAGAGTGAGGTAAACATGAAAAGTCTGATAAAAATGACCTGGATGGAATCCAAGTTGTTCTTGCGCGAACCGGTGGGTGCATTCTTCACCCTGGTCTTCCCATTAATGATGCTGTTCCTGTTCGGCAGCATTTATGGCAATACTCCCACAGCCATGTTCGGTGGTTATGGGACGGTCGACATTTCCATTCCAGCCTACACCGCCATGATCATCGCCACCACCGGCCTGATGGGGTTGACCATCACGCTGGCAAGCAACCGTGAGAATGGCGTTTTACGCCGATTAAGAACCACACCGGTCAGCCCGTTTGTCATCCTGGCCGCCCAAGTCATCGTCATGTTCGTCATGACCAGCATTGGCATGCTGCTGCTCGTCCTGGCTGGCAAGCTGGTCTTCCATGTGCAGTTTGATGGGCAGGCGGCGAGTGTCATGGCCGGTTTTGTCTTGTGTTGCTTAAGTTTCTTCTCACTGGGATTCATACTGGCTGCCCTGGTACCCACAGCTCGCGCGGCCCAGGTGGTGGGGATGGCTTTGCTTTATCCCATGTTGTTCCTGTCAGGGGCTGGCTTCCCACGCGAACTCCTGCCCGAAACCATTAAAAAGGTATCCACCTACCTGCCGCTGACTTATGTGGTCAACCTGCTGCGCGGCCTGTGGATCGGTGAATACTGGAGCCAACATATCACCGATGCCGTTGTATTGGGGACGTTGCTGGTGGTTGGGATCCTGGTTTCGATAAAAATCTTTCGCTGGGAGTAATGCAGGGATTCCAAGCCTCAGACCTTAGGAATTCGCAGGCATGCGAGCCTTTGTTTCCCATCCAGCTCACTGATATACTATTGTTTCCATTACTCATGCGGAGGGAAGCATGCCGAAAGCGCCGCTCGATCAGAGGATCCATAATACGGTCCAGGAGTACCCGCGCACCTTCTGGGTGCTGGTGGTCATCACATTCATCGACCAGCTCGGCAATGCCCTGATCTTCCCCTTCTTCTCCCTGTATCTGACCAAGAAATTTGATGCCAGTATGACCGAGGTGGGCCTGCTGTTCACCTTCTTTACCCTTTCAGGCTTTATCGGGTCGACCATCGGAGGGGCAATGACCGACCGGATGGGACGTAAAGGCATCATCATCTTCAGCCTGCTGGCATCCGCGCTGAGCAACCTGGCAATGGGATTGTCCCCATCCCTCTACTATTGTTACGGCCTGGCATTGATCAGTGGTATCTTCACCGCAACGGGTGGTCCGGCCAGTCAAGCTATGATCGCCGACCTGCTGCCTGAAGAAAAACGTGCAGGCGGCTTTGGCATCCTGCGCATTGGCTTTAATGTGGCCGTGGCGCTGGGCCCGGCCATCGGCGGGCTGCTGGCTTCGCGCTCCTACCTGACCCTGTTCATCATCGACTCTTTCATCAGCACGCTGTGTGCCGGGCTGGTGTATCGCTTCCTGGCCGAGACCAAGCCTGAAACTGTTCCCGGTGAAGTAAAGGAAAGCATGGGCGCTACCTTCGCCGGTTACCTGACCGTCCTCAAGGATAAAGCCTACATGCTCTTCCTGCTGGCGGGCTTCCTGAGCTGGATCACCTATCAGAACATGACCACCACCCTGGGTGTATTTCTGAGGGATGTCAAAGGTCTGCCGGAATCCGGCTACGGGTTGATCATCAGCCTTAATGCGATCATGGTGATCCTTTTTCAATTCCCGATCACCCGCCGCATCGAGAAATACAAACCGATGTTGATGATGGCAGCCGGCACAGCCCTGTATGCTTTAGGCTACCTGATGTATGGATTCATTGACACGTTCGCCCTGTTCGCGACCGCCATGGTGGTCATCACCATCGGCGAGATGATCGTCGCCCCGGTCGGACAGGCGCTTTCCACCAGCTTCGCACCTGAGCAGATGCGCGGGCGTTATCTGGCCATCCAGGGGCATACCATCAACCTCGCCTACGGCATCGGTCCCCTGCTGGCCGGGCGCATCTTCGACTCAGGCTCGCCTAACGTGCTCTGGTATGCCGCCGGTTTGGTCGGGGGCCTCTCAAGCTTAATGTTCCTGACGATGGCGCGCGGTAAAAGATCACCTAATGAGCCGCTCAACCAGCCAGTAGCTTAGATCGCAAAATCCTCCCCCGCCCAGGCTTCCCCATGCGGTGCATGCACATGCGGCCTTTCAGTGGCATGTCCGTTCAAGCGCGTCTCCAACCGCTCGACCCTTTCCAATAGTTGCACCAGTGACACGCCCACCACATCCGGCAGCGAGCTGTGATTCAGATCGAGCGCATCGCTGCTGAGGTGCGGCTTACTGCGGGCAACATTCTGGCCAGGCACCCCCACCACAACCGTGTTGGGGGGTACCGACCGGACCACGACCGCGTTGGCGCCGACGCGGGTATCCTCCCCGATGGTGATGGCACCCAGCACCTTGGCACCCGCGCCCACCACCACCCGGTCACCGATGGTCGGATGGCGCTTGCCTTTTTGGAGGCTGGTGCCGCCCAGGGTCACACCATGATAAAGGGTTACATCCCTGCCGATCTCGGCCGTCTCGCCAATCACCACGCCCATACCGTGGTCGATGAAGAAACCCTGCCCGATGGAGGCACCCGGATGGATCTCGATGCCGGTCAGGGCGCGGGTGATCTGTGATAGCCAGCGTCCGAGTAGTTTGAAGCCACGCCGCCACAGGCCGTGTGCGATACGGTGCCCCCAGATGGCATGCAAGCCCGGGTAAAGCAGGATCACCTCCAGCGCATTACGCGCGGCGGGGTCGCGTTCGAGCACTACGCGCACATCGCAGTGCAAGGTCCGGAAAAAGCCTTCTTTTTGGCCCTCTGGGCAGGTGGTTTTCATCATTATTTCCGCTTGAGTTGTCTTCATTAAGTAAATCCTTTCAATCGGATTCCAGACCGGCGAACAAGGGAGTTGAAAGATAACGTTCACCGTAGGAGGCAACCATCACCACGATCAATTTTCCGCGGTTCTCCGGCCGCCGGGCGAGCTGCAGGGCAGCCCAGGTTGTCGCTCCGGAAGAGATGCCCACCAGCAGGCCTTCCTGCTTCGCCATCTGTCGTGCTGTTTCCATGGCATCCTCATCCGTCACCCGCAGGACCTCATCATAGATGGTCGTGTTTAGCACCGCCGGGATAAAACCGGGACCAATGCCCTGGATCTGGTGCGGTCCCTTCTGCCCACCTGAAAGTACAGGAGACCCGTCCGGCTCGACTGCCACGACCACGAGCGAGGATTTACGCGACTTAAGTACCTCGCCCACGCCGGTGATGGTGCCGCCGGTGCCCACACCAGCCACCAGGATATCCACCTTTCCG
>Ga0208980_10001565_pt1 | contig 13904 bp, 8 predicted proteins | sample WetSurMetagenome_3_FD_187993 | JGI IMG/M metagenome (GOLD analysis project Ga0208980, IMG submission 187993) | Wetland microbial communities from Twitchell Island in the Sacramento Delta, sample from surface sediment Aug2011 Site A1 Bulk (version 2) | ecosystem: Environmental > Aquatic > Marine...
CAATAAAAAATTCTACTGATGAAACCGGCAATTTTCTTGTGTGTCTCCCGTCGGGTTTCAATTATGGAATTAATGTAAGCAAACCAGGATACCTGTTTTATTCTGAGAGTTTTATGTTTGAAGGTCAACATACAGTCGTTGAACCCTATATTAAAAAAATAATACTGAATCCTATAAAAATAGGAGAGAAGATGCAGCTGGCAAATGTTTTTTATGAAATTGACTCATGGCAATTGAAAAAAGAATCAATATCTGAACTGAATAATCTTGCAAGTCTGATTTCTGAAAATAAGGACATCATAATTGAGATTTGTGGTTATACTGATTCAACTGGTTCCGATGAACATAATATAGCTCTTTCAGAAAAAAGAGCCCTTTCGGTTGTCAACTACCTGATAAATAAAGGTATTCCTCCTGGAAGGCTTAAATATAAAGGTTATGGGAACACTTCCCCCATTGGTGACAATGTAACTTCTGAAGGCAGAAAATTAAACCGAAGGACTGAAGCGACTGTAATCGGCTGGAAGAAGTAACAAAAATGGCTGTCTATTGGCCAGACAGCCATCTGCTCTCATGCTAATTGATTCCAGACATTGAAATTAGAACTTTTGTCTCTTCAGATCGCGATCATGTTATTGACAAATTTATTGATGTTAATGTTGGGGCTCATTGCAATTTTTGCAGGGATCGAGAAATAAATTCCTGAACCGCTTAAACCATTGCATTCAATCCAGAAAGTTCCGTCCAACATTTTAATAAGTTTCTTGGCCAGGGTTATATTGATCGCTGTATGTGTATCATTATATAATGTAAGCGATTCGTTCAGATCCTCAGTATGAAGAAATTCTTTGCATTTGAAATAACCCTGACCGGAGTCGAGAACATAGAAGGTCACCTTTTCATCGCTGTAACGGTAACCAATTTTAATATACCCTGATTTTGTGTTTTTTATTGAATTCTGAAAAAGACTGCGAATTACCCTGAAAATCTTGTTCTTATCAATAAAAATTTCAATGGAATTTGAAAACTGTATCTCAGTGACGAGTTCCAGATCTTTTTGACCTTCTTTATTAATTGTTTCCCTGAATTCAGAAAGAAGGTCATCGAGTAGATTATCGAGTTTGAAAATCCTGGCTTCGGCTTTTGAATTACCCGTATCAATTATTGCCGAATCAAGAAAACTATCGAAAAGCCCAATTAGTTGTTCACATGAATTTAAAATCTGATGACTGAATTCATCACCCTCGGAAGTATTGATGCAATGATCTTTCATCAGAAATGAAAATGCTACAATAGCATTCATGTGTGTTCTCATTTCATGTGACATTCCAGTCAAAATAGTTGGACAATTGATCAAATTGTTATTCAATGAATTCATACCATCCCTCCTTTTCCTGATATTCAAATTTGAATTCTCCGCTGTACCTGAATCATTCGACTGTAGCTCAAACATAAAATGCCGTTTTATCTTTATTTACTTAATCCTTTTGATAATCTTTTTTGCATCCTTTGAGTAAAAGCCGCCCTCATTCCTGATGGTTTCCAACAGTTTAATAGCTTTATCATTTTCATCTGTCTGCAGATAACATAAAGCCAGGTACCATTGAGCCTGATCAACAAAAAGGTTCTTATTATCATTTATAACTATGCCGAATGACTGTTTTGCTTCACGGTATTTTTTATCTTCATAATTTGATATTCCGTTCAGTAAAGTTGCAGACATATCCTTTGGATTACTTTCGACTACTTTGCTGAAATATAATGCAGCATTCTTATAGTCATGCGATTCATAATACTCTTTTGCCTGAGTGAAATTATCATCTGTTTTTATCTCCAGAGATCGTTGTGGGGAAGCTGGCTTATACTCCTTGTAATACCTGCTCAATATCTCATCATTGTTAAGATTTCTTCCCGGGAAAATTGCCAGGCTCCCTGTCAGAACAATTATTGCCACAATAACAGCAGATTTCAGATAAACAGATTTTCTTGTTCTTTTTTCTGGAACAGGAACAACTCTCATTCTTTCTATACTGGAAAGCTTATTTCTGAGTGAAATGATATCCTTATTATGAAGAACTTCGTCCGTTTGTTTCCTCAGATAAACCTCTTTTCGAAGATTCTCAGAATCTTCAAGTTCCTTCTCGAACCAAATTCTTTCAGCATCACTCATCTCCCGGGCAATATACCTTTCGATGAAATATGAAAAATCAATTGTTTTCATAAAAATATATGTTAAACTATTTGAAATTATATTCAAATTACCAGTCATTTAATTTCGCAAGTGACTAATTAGAAGTCAATAACGAATTCAATGATAAAACATTAACATGCCTCTGGCACAAATGTCATCAACTATACTGTACAACAGGACATATATAAAAATGTCCGGAATTAACTCAACTTCAACAAAAAATTATATTATAAAATTTCTGTTTTCGCTAAAACAGATAAAGACCTTTTTCACACTCTGATCGGAGGTATTGTAGGTAATGCTATAGGGTCACCTTCACCACCACGTACATTTATCATCTCTTCATTTGTAAGTGCAAATTCATTAAAATTGTCAAGTGCTGCTTCGATTTTCAGGGTTTTCATAGTTTTTGTCTTTTAATATTGATACTGATTCAGGGTAATTCAAAAGTAATTTATCTTTTATACTACTACATGTCGGAATAGATTAATTTGTGACACAAAAAAAACAACTATTTTTTCATTATTTTTTAAATCGCACAAAATCAGGAATATACAAGCTGAAATTTTAGGCTGTTTTAATCATTCCGAATTAATATCCTATATTTGGAATTAATTGAGGTCATATATTATAAAATTAAATATGTCTGAGAGACTGTCCTTTCACGGGCTACATATAATAATTGTAATTATACTGACTGGATTTTTAGACACTTCATCTGGTTTTGGTGCTGATATTAAACTTCCCGTCAATTCAGGAAGGAACCAGGTTACAGGCTCCCAAAAAACAGCAAATTCAAGCACTCAGGAACTGGCTAATCTGAATTTAAGGCTCCTTTCCCTGATTAATAGCTATAATCCGGTGAAAGAGAATAGATCCATTCCTGCAGGTATGAAAGTTTTAATAGATTCAATCAGGCAAAGAACTCTGAATCCGAAAACTGACAGTACTACTATTTCTGATTCTTACTATTTAATGGGGATCTGTAACTTATTATCCGGGAATAATGTAAGTGCTGTGACTAACCTTGATGCAGCATTAAAAATAAGAGAAAAAACTGGTGTAACGGATATCCGGTATGGCAGGATACTTTATAATCTTGGAATAGCATACCGAAACCTGGGCGATTATTATAAAATGGAAGAATTTGAGCTAAAATCACTAGACATTAACAAGAAAATCCTGGGAGATTCTAATCCCGAACTTATTTATTCCTATTTGTCACTTATCGTAGCTTACATTGAGCTTCAGGAATATGAAAAGGCCATTAATTATTCAAATATTGCACTGGCAATAGCTGAAGGGAAACCCGATGCTGCTGCTGTAAGAGATATGATTGATCTGTATGTTAATTTAGGTGTTTGTTTTATACGCCTTGCCGATTTCTCAAAAGCAAAGATTTACTTTGAAAGAGCTGAGGCTATTCATAAGGAGAACAAACTGGATTTAGATATAAACTACATTAATCTGGTTAATAGCATGGCAATAACTTATGGAGCTCTCGGACTTGTTGAGAAATCAACTGAGTATTACCAAAACGGAGTTGCCCTGGCAATGGCTCTACCTGCCAATTCATCATTTTCATTCAACATAGTAAATAGCTATGCCATCAATCTTGGTAACTCAGGTGAAGCTGAGAACGGAGAGGCATTACTTAAACTTGCTCTGGAAAAAGCAAGATTGGATAAAGCTAAAAACCCGATGTTATTCTATGAAGTCCTAAGTAATTATGCTGAGTACTTGCAAGAATATAATATTGATAACAAAAAATCCCTTGAATGCTTTGCAGAGTGTCTGAATTATCTTGATAAAAATCCAAAAAATATGTTGCTAAGAAACAGGGTTCTTGTTGGATATTCCCTTTCGCTTGCAAAATCGGGGGAACCGTTGCAGGCAATTGAACTTATTCAGGATTTGATTGAAAAAGATTATGAATTAATGAGCAAAGCGGGGATATTTAATAATCCGGAGATTGAATCAATAAAGGCTGACAAAACATCTTTAAAAATATTCAAAACAAAATACCAGATTCTGTGGGATCTTTTTAAGATTTCAGACGATCTTAATATTCTTGAGACTGCATCACAAACATCAGAAATAATTATTTCACTGCTCGATAAATTAAGGATCAATATAAGCGAGGAGGACAGCAGACTTATTCTTGGCGATAAGTACAGGGATTCTTATTTTAATGCCATAAGGGATTATAATATTCTTTATAACAAAACATCCGACAATAAATTTCTTGAAAAAGCATTTGAATATTCTGAAAAGAGTAAAGTTGCCGGTCTGCTGACTTCAACAAGGGAACTTAAAGCGGTACAGTTTCAGATTCCGCCTGATATTGCAGAATTTGAATTCAGGTTAAAACGGGATATAGGGACGTTTAACATACTCATATCTGAAGAAAAAAATAAGGAAGATGCAGATCATAATCTGATCAACAGCTGGAATGAAAAACTTTTAAAAGACATAAGGTTACGCGATTCCTTGATACTTGTCTTTGAGAGAAAGTATCCTGAATATTATACAATTAGATATAATACACATGTAGTCTCGATGGATGAAATACCACATATTATAGGTCGTGATGGCAATTATATAAATTATGTTTTATCTGATACTGTTCTGTATATTTTTGTGGTTAACAGGAAAAATAAACAGATTTTATCTTTGCCTGTCAGCTCTGAGTTTTACAATAATATTAAGCTGTTCAGAGAACTATTGTCTATGCCGGAATCCTCAGATGATGCCTTAACATCATTTCACCAGTTTCAGACTACAGGTTTTAATCTTTATAAAATTCTTATTGATCCTGTAAGGCCCTACCTGATTTCTGATAAGCTGATTATCTCACCGGATAATATCCTTTCGTACATTCCTTTTGAAACCCTGCCCACAGCTATCAGTGCTGAATCCAGACCTTTATACAGGACAATTCCGTATTTGATGAATGACTTTGATGTTTCTTATACATATTCAGCTACTTTAATGGCTGAATCAGTAAAGAGAAGTTATGGATTCAGCAATAAAGTTCTGGCTTTCGCTCCAAATTATCCTGAGCCAATTGATATCCGGACAGTGTTTAAGAACAGGCAGGGAAAGGAGGGAATATTAAATGATCTTCCCTTTGCCCGGCAGGAGGCTCAGTATGTGACTGATATTACAGGTGGGATACTTTATGAAAATTCCGAAGCAAGGGAATCAATATACAAAAAAGAAGCAGGGAAATTCGATATTATCCATCTTGCTATGCATACTGTATTGAATGATAAGGACCCGATGCATTCTACACTAATCTTTGCACCTGAACCTGACTCTCCTGGAGACTGTTATCTGAATACATATGAAGTTTATGGCATACCACTCAAAGCAAAAATGGTTGTATTGAGTTCATGCAATACCGGCAATGGATTATTATTTTCAGGAGAGGGGGTATTAAGTCTGGCAAGAGGATTTATATATTCCGGAAGTCAGTCAGTGGTAATGTCAATGTGGGAGATTGAAGACAGATCAGGGACAGATATTGTCAAGGAGTTTTATGATAATCTTAAAAAGGGGTACCAGAAAAGCAGTGCATTGAGAAGAGCCAGAATTGATTTTTTAAGGAATTCTGATCAGTTAAGATCACACCCTTATTTCTGGTCTGCTATGATCGTTTACGGGGATAATTCTCGTTTATACTACAGCAGATATATTGTCGCAGGTTCGGCACTTTTTTGTGCAGGGATAATTATAATTCTTCTTCTGTTTTATTTCAGGAAACGTAAATATTCCTGATATTCGGGATCTTCTTTAACGAGCTCAAGAAGGGCTTCCTTACTTAAATATTTTTTCCTTCTGGCATATGTTTCATTTTTAAGGCTCATTCGTATAGCAATCTCTTCATAGGAATGGCCGTCAGAATATAAACTCAGTACCATCTGCTGATCAGGCTTAAGTTTTTGAAAGGCCCTGCTTACCACCCTTTCAAGAGTTGGATCATTTATAGCCTCCAGATCCTCTTCTTCAGGAATATCTATTTCCAGCCCGGTTGTTTTTTGTTTCTTCCTTAACTGGGCACTCCAGACATTTCGTGCGATCCCAAAAAAATAACCTTTTAGATCGGTTGACAATTTCAGATTGTTCTCAGATACCTGCTTATAGAGGATTATTATCGTATCCTGAAAAACGTCTGAAACATCTTCAGACGATCCGCTGTTGTTAATTACATAACTTTTTACCGATGGCAAATAATTGTCATACAGCCAATTCAGGACTTTGTCATCCTGCTTGCATATTCCTTCTATAATTGCTGTATCTGAATATTTTTTAAACAAGCCCGATCGTTTAGACTATTCTATTGGCAAATATAGTATTTCCGGTATCCAAAATGGTGGTTGTGATGCCGTTGGTTATGAATTTGTCCAAAACCTCTATAATTACTAAGCAAAATATAAATATCTTTACTTGCATAAAAATCAAAAACTCATTAACTGCCAATGTCTTTTCCCTTTGTAAAACAACCCGATGCAATGGACTGCGGACCAGCTTGTCTCAAGATGGTAGCGGGATTTTACAAAAAGAATTTTTCATTGGAATCACTCAGGAAGAAATGTTACATAACAAGAGAAGGAGTATCATTCCTTGGACTTTCTGAAGCTGCAGATTCACTGGGATTCAGAACAATAGGGGTGAAAATTCCATTTGAACTGCTCAATGAAAACGTACCTCTTCCCTGTATAGCGCACTGGCGGCAAAAGCATTTTGTTGTCGTTTATAAGATAAGTAAAGATGCAATCTGGATTGCTGATCCTGCAGTAGGGCTGGTCAAATTCAGACATGAGGAGTTTACCCGTAGCTGGGCATCTACAATAAGTGATGGAAAGCCGGCAGGACTGGTTTTGATAATTGAACCTACCCCCGCATTGTTTAATACAAGCGATGAACACGAAAAGGCAGGTGGGTTCAGATTTCTTTTTAAATATTTCCGGCTCTACCGTAAGTATTTATTACAGCTTGTCCTTGGTTTGCTTCTTGGAAGTTGTATTCAGCTCATAATCCCGTTTCTGACTCAGTCTATTATTGATATAGGCCTGAATAATAATGATATAGGCTTTATTTATTTGATTCTTTTTGCTCAACTCGCCCTCGTGTTTGGAAGAATGTCTGTTGAGTTTATAAGAGGATGGTTATTACTTCATATTGGATCGAGGGTTAATGTTGCTGTTATTTCAGGTTTCCTTCAGAAACTGATGTCGCTTCCTGTGGCATTTTTTGATACAAAACTTACCGGGGATATACTGCAGCGAATTGAAGATAATAACAGAATTGAAGAATTTCTTACATCTGCCAGCCTGAACATTTTATTCTCCTTTTTTAATCTTTTCATTTTTGGAATTGTCCTTGCTGTATTCAGCATTAAAATTCTGTTGCTTTTTCTTGCAGGGTCTGCTCTTTATATTATATGGGTCTCGCTGTTTATGAAATCGAGAGCCAGGCTTGATCATCAGCGGTTTAAACAAATGTCTTTGTCGGGAAACAAGCTGATCAATATAGTTAATGGTATGCAGGAGATCAAATTGACTCAGAGTGAACTGAGTATGAGATGGGATTGGGAGAAACTCCAGGCTACACTGTTCGGATTAAAAGTCAAAGGATTGAGTATTGTACAATATCAGTCAGCAGGAGCAACGTTCATCAATGAAGTAACCAATGTTTTGATAACTGTTACCTCAGCAACAGCTGTTCTGAAGGGCGATATTACCCTTGGTATGATGCTGGCAATTCAGTTCATCATTGGTCAGCTGAATGTGCCTGTTAACCAGATTATAGGTTTTTTCAGGATGGCACAGGATGCAAAAATGAGTCTTGACCGTCTGGCTGAAGTTCATGATCTTGACGAAGAGGAACCTGACCCGGAGATGAAAGTGCGCAAGCTTCCCGATAAAAAAGATATATATATCAATAATCTTTCATTTCAGTATGAGGGTCCAAGGTCTCCATATGCCCTGAAGGATGTGGATCTGTTTATTGAAGAAAACAAGATAACAGCCATAGTTGGAACGAGCGGTAGCGGTAAAACTACCCTTCTTAAGATGCTGCTTGGATTTTATCAGCCTGTAAATGGCGAAATACTTATTGGTGACACACGGTTGTCCAATCTCAGTCTTAGATTATGGCGACAGAAAGTTGGAGCTGTAATGCAGGATGGATTCCTGTTTCCTGATACAATAGCAAGCAATATTGCTCCCGGATCAGAAGATATCATGGAGGAAAGATTGTTGAAAGCAGTCGAAATTGCTAACATAAAAAGTTTTATAGAATCGCTTCCCCTTGGATACAACACGAAGATAGGTGCAAACGGCCACGGCCTGAGTGAAGGGCAGAAACAACGGCTCCTTATTGCACGGGTAATTTATAAGAATCCTGAAATCATCATTTTTGATGAAGCAACCAATTCCCTCGATGCAAACAATGAAAAAGTAATTGTTGAAAACCTCTCAGGTTTCTTTCAGGGCAAAACTGTGATTGTCGTTGCACACAGGCTGAGCACTGTGCGGGATGCTGATAAAATAGTTGTTCTGGACAGTGGAAGAATAACCGAAACAGGAACTCACGAACAACTGATAAATAAACAGGGGGCTTATTTCAATCTTATAAAAAATCAGCTGGATCTTGGAAGTTAATAACTAGTGATGAAAGAACGCAAACCTGAAATATTATATTCCGACCCTGTCAAAGAGATAATGGGAAATCCTCCACGCAGAATACTGAGATGGGGAACCACAGTTATGTTTGCCGTTTTCGTCCTTTTTGTTTTTTTTTCCTGGCTGATCAGATACCCTGATATAATTCCTTCTCCTGTTGAATTAACTACATTGAATCCGCCTGTTACTCTTGTTTCAAAGATAACCGGGCGGATAAAGTATTTATATGTTAAGGACAGAGAAACTGTAAAAGCCGGCCAGTTAGTTGCAGTTATGGAGACAACTGCCTCAATAGATGAAATCAGGTTGCTCAGGCAGACAATTGATACTATCAGAAATCCTGAACTATTATCAAGCGGACTCCTGCCTGAATTTTCAGAACTTGGTGAACTGCAAGGATTTTATGCAACATTTTTAAAGAACCTCTCAGATCTGAATAATTATGTTGCAAATGATTTCTATGGAAGTAAGATAACCTCACTTACTGAAGAGATAATGGGGATTCAGGAATATATCAGGCGGCTTGTTATCAAGGAAAACCTGTATTCTGAAAATCAGATGCTGGAGATAAAAAAATTCAGGAGAGATTCATCACTGTTTGCAAGTAAGGCAATTGCCGAAAGTGAACTGGAGAGGTCACATCAGGCGCTTATCAGAATAAACATCGAACTTCAGCAGGTTCGCCTTGATCATTCTGCAAAATCAATAGAGATGTCTGAAAAACGTCAGCTTCTCCAGGATTACAAGATAAAACGTGTAGAAGAAAGAGATAATCTTGTTTCAGTTCTGGGTGAATCCTTCCTTAACCTTAAAGCGCAGTTAAATATCTGGGAAAACAATTATATGCTTGTTTCTCCGATTGATGGAGTTGCCTCATTTACTAAGTTCTGGAGTGTCAACCAGTCGGTAACTAAAGATGAACCGGTTATAAATATAGTGCCTGTCGAAACAGGCAAATTTATCGGAAGAATTACTCTTAAGATGCAGCGATCAGGCAAAGTAAAACCCGGTCAACAGGTTAATATCAAGTTAAGTGGTTATCCATACCTCGAATACGGGATTGTAAGGGGTGTAGTAAAATCCAAATCACTTGTTCCGTCAGGAGATGCATATATCATTGAAATTGACCTTCCTGACGGTCTTTCAACTTTGTATGGAAAGAAACTTGATTTCACTCCGAATATGCAGGGAACTGCAGAAGTAATTACTGATGATATCCGTCTTATTCAAAAAATAATTAATCCGTTCCGTTATCTGGTTATAAACAATAAAAGATGAATAATTATTTTTTTGAATAAGGCTCATAATCATCATCTTTCGAAGATGTGGAAAATGAAGAACCTGAAGATTCTTTGGTTTTGGATCCAGGATTGTAGTTTCCTTTCTTCATATATTTCTGATAAAGCCGGAAAGCGACAAAAATCATTACTGCTGCGAAAATAAGAATTTCAGATTTATCCATTGATTGTCCTATAATTTAGTATCTGGTCAGTAAATTCTATATAGAAAATTTAATTTTCAAATATAGAATAATTCTTTAAAACCTTCAGCGTGCAATGAGCTGAAATCAGAAATTAAATAGTCTGTTTGTCGTATTTAAGAATGGTTCGCAGTGCCTTAATATCTGGTTCTCATATTTATTTATGTCAAATCCTTGAGTATTATTAAATATTTCGATATTTTCGTACTCTGAAATTTCCACGGATTGCCGTCGTGAAAATTTCTGATAAAGAGCTGAAATTAAAAGGATTGATTATGACCAAGAAAAATCCGGATGACTCTGTTCGTGAAGAACAATTCGGGGCTGATACAAATGCTGCCGGAACTGAGGAAGCCACACATGCGGAAAACGCGCCCACAGATGACCAGCTGGACCACAAAGAAAATGTTGTGGAAAAACCAGAGTTAGTCACTGAAAATGAAAAAGTTAAGAAGAAAAGAATAACTCCGGTAAGGGATAAGAAAGAAGAGCCTGAACCAGATGATGTTCACGGATTTGATGACATAGAACTGCCTCCGGTTGATTATTCAGGATATTCAAAACATGAAATAGTTGAGACACTTGGTCTACTTATTGAAAACCGGCCAGCTGTAGAGATCAAAGATGACATCGAGAGGCTGAAAATTCTTTTCTACAAGAAATTAAAACTTGAATCGGAGGAACGGAAGAAAAAATTTCTTGAAGATGGCGGTAAAATTGAAGATTACAGAGTCTGGGTTGATCCGGACGATGCAAAAGTAAAGCACCTTCTCGAAAAGTATAAAGAGAAAAGAACAGACTATTCTAAGATTCAGGAAGCTGAAAAATACGAGAACCTCAAGAAAAAATATGATATTATTGACAAGATCAAAGACCTGGTAAACAGGGAAGAATCAATCAATAAAACTTTTCATGATTTCAGATCACTGCAGAATGAGTGGCATTCAATAGGAATTGTTCCCCAGACATCATTAAAAGATCTCTGGGAGAATTACCATCACTATGTGGAAATCTTCTATGATTACATAAAGATCAACAAGGAGTTAAGAGATCTTGATCTGAAAAAGAACCTTGAAGCAAAAGTATTGTTATGTGAGAAGGCTGAAGAACTTTTGCTCGAACCAAATCCTGTAAACGCTTTCAGATATTTACAGGACTTCCATAATCAGTGGCGTGAAATTGGTCCTGTTCCTCCTGAATCTAAAAACGAGATATGGGATAGATTTAAAGAGGCTACTTCCCAGATTAATAAAAGACATCACGAGTACTTTGAAAAACAGAAAGATGAACAGAGGAAAAATCTTGATGCCAAGATCGCCCTTTGTGAGGAAGTAGAAGCAATCAATTTACTTGAAATGAAGAACTTCAAGGAATTTGATGAAAGAGCCGCTAAGGTAGTTGAGTTGCAAAAAATGTGGCGGACTATAGGATTCGCCCCGAAAAAGCAAAATAACAGAGTATATCAGCGTTTCAGAGATGCCTGCGACGCTTTCTTTGAAAAGAAAAGAGGATTTTATGCAGACAACAAAGAGATCCAACTGAACAACCTGCAGGCTAAAACTGAGTTATGTCTGCAGGCAGAGGCATTGCAGGAGAGTACCGATTGGAAGGCAACATCCGACGCTCTTATTAAACTTCAGAAAGAATGGAAAGAGATAGGACCTGTACCCCGGAAACAGTCTGAAAGATGCTGGAAACGCTTCAGGAAAGCATGTGATCACTTTTTTAACAGGAAGGCAGAGTTCTTTGCCCAGCTGGACACTTCATATGAAGATAACCTTAAGGCGAAACTTGATATTATAAAGGAACTGGAAAAATTCGAACCCGGTAACGACGTGCAGGCCGCATTCGAGCGCCTGAAAGAACTTCAGAGAAAATGGACCGATATAGGATTCGTTCCATTTAATTTGAAGGATGAAATCACAAATAAATACCGGAATGCTCTGAATAAGGAATTTGATAAGCTGAAAATAGCTGATGAAGATAAGAGTATCCTGAAATATAAAACCAAACTCGATAATCTTAAAGCAAATCCCAAAGCTTCCAGAAAAGTACGGAACGAAAGAGATAAGTTCTTTACCAAGATCAAACAGCTTGAAAGTGACATCGTTTTATGGGAAAATAATATCGGTTTCTTTGCCAAATCGACAAATGCTGATGCCATGATCAAGGAGGTTGAAGAAAAAATAGACAGCGCTAAAAAACTGATTAAAACTCTTGAAGAAAAGGTCAAAATGATAGACCAGTCAGGTCTTGATGATTGATGTAAATAAGATCAGATAGTTAAACTAATAAATTTTCTTGCTTTGGCTGACGTTAAATACGTATTTGTAACAGGTGGAGTTACATCCTCCCTGGGGAAAGGCATTATATCGGCCTCTCTTGCTAAATTATTGCAGGCCAGAGGGTATTCGGTAACAATACAGAAGCTCGATCCTTACATTAATGTAGATCCCGGAACACTTAATCCATATGAACACGGTGAATGCTATGTAACTCTCGACGGAGCTGAGACAGATCTTGACCTTGGCCATTATGAAAGGTTTCTGAATGTCCCTACAAGCCAGGCAAATAATGTTACCACCGGCAGGATTTATCAATCTGTCATAAATAAAGAGAGGAAAGGAGACTACCTTGGCAAAACTGTGCAGGTTATCCCTCACATAACAGACGAGATAAAGAGAAGGATAAAACTGGTAAGTTCGGGTAATAAGTTTGATATTGTAATTACCGAGATCGGGGGAACAGTTGGTGATATTGAATCACTTCCGTATATTGAGTCAGTCCGTCAGCTGAAGTGGGAGCTTGGAACACACAACTGCATTGTTATACATCTTACCCTTGTCCCTTACCTTTCATCAACAGGTGAATCGAAAACCAAGCCGACACAACATTCTGTAAAAGAGCTTCTTGAAACAGGGATTCAGCCTGACATTTTAGTTCTGCGGACAGAAAGACATCTGAATGAAGATATTAAACGGAAAGTTGCACTTTTTTGTAATGTTGAGGAGAATGCGGTGATCGAATCTGTCGATGTATCAACAATCTATGAAGTGCCTATCAAGATGCTTGAGCAGGGTCTGGATAAAACTGTCCTCAGGAAATTTTCCCTACCGGTTGAAGGCGAACCTATGCTTACTGAATGGAGAGAATTTCTTACAAAACTGAAGAATCCAAAACACAAAATAAAGGTTGGGCTTGTCGGTAAATATGTTGAACTTCCTGATGCCTATAAATCAATTGCCGAATCGTTCATTCATAGCGGAGCAATGAATGAATGTGAAATTGATGTTGAGTACATTCATTCAGAAGATATAACTGAAACTAATGTCAGCGAAGTTCTTAAAGGACTTAATGGTATTGTGGTTGCACCCGGTTTCGGATCAAGAGGCATTGAAGGTAAGATACTAACGGCTAATTATGCCAGGGTAAACAATATACCTTTTCTGGGGATATGTCTGGGAATGCAATGTGCTGTTATTGAATTTGCCAGAAATGTTCTGCATCTTGAGGGTGCTCATTCGACAGAAATTAATCATAAAAC
>Ga0208980_10001566_pt1 | contig 13897 bp, 10 predicted proteins | sample WetSurMetagenome_3_FD_187993 | JGI IMG/M metagenome (GOLD analysis project Ga0208980, IMG submission 187993) | Wetland microbial communities from Twitchell Island in the Sacramento Delta, sample from surface sediment Aug2011 Site A1 Bulk (version 2) | ecosystem: Environmental > Aquatic > Marine...
GTGGCGATGGGCTTGCCGAACTGGACCCGTGTCTTGGCGTATTCCACGGCGTACTCGAGGGCGGCCCGGGCGATGCCCACTCCGGCCGCGCCGACCGCCGCCCGGGTCTTGTCGAAGGTCCGCATGGCCACCATGAAGCCCAGGCCTTCGCGCCCGAGCAGGTTGGCCGCGGGGACCCGGACGTCTTCGAAGAACAGCTCGGTGGTGTTCGAGGCCCGGTGGCCGAACTTGTCCTCGACCTTGCCGACCGTGATGCCCGGGGTATCCCGGGTCACGGCGAAGACGCTCAGGCCGCGGGGGCCCTTCCCGGGCTGCGAGTTGGCGAAAACGACGTAGAGACTGGCCACGCCGCCGTTGGTGATGAAGCACTTCGAACCGTTGATGACGAAATCGGAGCCGTCCTTGCGGGCGGTCGTCTTGATGGCCGAGGTGTCCGAGCCCGCCTCCCGCTCGGTCAGGCAATACGAGGCGAAGGCCATCTCTTTGAGAAAAGGCCCGAAGAACCTCTTCTTTTGCTCGTCGGTGCCGAAGAGCAGAATGGGCGTAAAAGCCAGCGAATTGGCCATCATCGTCGTGTACATCCCGGCGCAGCCCCAGGACAGCTCTTCGCTGACGATGGCGGTGTCGAGATCGCTCAGTCCGACGCCGCCGTACTCGGCCGGCACGGTGCAGGTCAGGAAGCCGACCTCGAAGGCCTTGCGCATGACGTCCTCCGGGAAGGTGTGGCCCTGGTCGTAGGCCGCGGCCTTGGGCCGCATCTCGTTGGCCGCGAACTCATGGGCCATGTCCCGGAGGGCGATCTGGTCTTCCGTCAGTTCGAATTCGATCACGGTTCATTCTCCCCTGGAAAAATTCACGACGAATCCTATCGGAAATTGCCGGCCCTGTCAATTTGACAGGCCGGCCGCGGGCGCGCCCGAGCCGGAGGAGCATCCGTCGGTCTTGAGGACGACCGCGTCCCGCCGGAGGAGGTAGACCGGATCCTCGACCCCGAAGATCTCCCTGACGATGTCCTGGGCCCTGGCCCCTTTGGCCGGATCGGGCGGAAGGCTGAGAACGAGCCGCCGGCCGGCCAGCCGCATTTTAACGGGAGCGCCGCCATGCGCCTCTCCGAAATGGTCGAAGGCCGCCCTCAGCTCCGGAGCGCTCCGGCGCGGCCCGAGGGCCTCGTCCGTCCGGTCGAGCGAGTAGACGAGCGTCTCGGTGATCTTGTGGAGCGACGGCGACCCCGCCGCGACCGCCGCGAGCTCCGAGAACCGGATCCCCGGCGGGGCGCTCCGGTTGACCCGGGCCAAGAAGTCCCGGGTTTCGAAGCGCCGCCCGGAGCGGAACTCCAGGACCTCCCGGAGGGCCTCCATGCCGAGCGGCAGGGCCGGTCCGTAGCTGAAATCCATTTTCGGATGGAATCCCTGGGTCTTGACGACCTCGATCCCGGCCCGCCGGAAGCTTCGCTGGAGGATATGGATGAGGTCGATATGGGACAGGTAGCGGGCCTTGCCGCGCTTGGAATAAACGGCCCTGTAGCGGACGATGGCGTCCGCCGGCTCGCCGGCCGGGCCCCGGGCCGGCGGAACGGCCTTGATCCGGGCCGGCCGGGCCGGCCTTTTCCAGGCCCGTTCGTTACAGCCGCCGCAGTCGCCGCAGGACCGCTCGCCGCAGTCCGGGGTCCGCTCGCCGCGCAGGGCCGCGTCGAGCTCTTCGGCCAGGCGGCTCTTCCTCAGCCGCGTATCGATGTGGTCCCACGGCAGCACGGCCTCCCGCGGCAGGCGCTGGAGATAGTCCCGGTGGTCGAGGCCCGCCGCGGCGAAGGCGTCCGTCCAGGCCCCGACGTTGAGCTTATCGTCCCAGCCGTCGAACCGCGCGCCGCGCCGCCAGGCGTCGACGAGGACGGGACCGAGCCGCCGGTCGCCCCGCGAGAAGACGGCCTCGAGAACGGACGTGGCCAGCGGATGGGTCTTGACCTCGACCGTCCGGAACCGGCGGAGCTCCGACCGCACGTACTCCTGCTTCTCCGCCAGCACGGACTCGTCGTCCATGCCCAGCCACTGGAACGGGGTGTGCGGCTTGGGAATGAACGAGGACAAACTGACGTGGACGCGCGGCGGCGGACCCTGGATGGCCCGGCCGAGATCGACGACCTCGCGGACGAGGGTGACGATGCCCGCCAGGTCCTCGGCCGTCTCGGTTGGCAGGCCGGCCATGAAATAGAGCTTGACCAGCTTCCAGCCGCCCTCGAAGGCGAACGTCAGGGCGTCTCGGATCTCGCGGGCGTCCAGCTTCTTGTTGATGACGGCCCGGAGGCGCTCCGTGCCGGCCTCCGGGACGAGGGTGAAGCCGGTCTTGCGGACCTTGAGGATGCTCTCGACGAGCTCGCGCGACAGCCGTCCCGGACGGAGCGAGGACAGGGACAGCGAGATCTTCTCCTTGGCCAGCTCGTCCATGAGCGACCCGACCGTCGCCTCGAGCCCGGGGTGGTCGCCGATCGAGAGGGCCGACAGCGATAGGTCCTCGTAGCCCGTCTGGCGCAGGCTGCGGAGGGCCGTCCTGTGGATGACGTCCGGATCCTTCGGGCGGTGCGGGAAATAGAGCGTCGAGGCCTGGCAGAACCGGCAGTTCTGCGGGCAGCCGCGGGCGGCTTCGACGGCCACGCGGTCGAAGACGACGCGCAGGCCCGGGACGACGATCTTCTCCGGGAAGGCCGCGCGGGCGAAATCCGGGACGAGTCGCTTGCGGACGACGGCCGGCGCCCCGGTCCCGGGTTTGGGTCGGGGAACGACGAGCCGCGAGCCCGCCTCGGGCACGGCCTCGTAGAGGGACGGGACGTAGATCCCTTCGATCCGGGCCAGCTCGCGCAGGCGCTCGCGGCGCGGCAGCTTCCGCCGCCGCATGTCGGCGACAGCCCGGACGATCTCGGGGAAACCCTCCTCGCCGTCGCCAAGGAAGACGACGTCGAAGAGATCGGCGACCGGCTCGGGATTGAACGCCGCCGGCCCGCCCGCGATGACGAGCGGATCCTCCTCTCCCCTCTCGGCCGCGGTCAGGGGAATGCCGCCGAGGTCGAGGACGGTCAGGATATTGGAAAAGTTGAGCTCGTAGAGTAGCGAGAACCCGACGATGTCGAACTCCCGGAGCGGCAAGCTGTTCTCGAGGCTGGCCAGGGGGAGACCGGCCGCCCGGAGCTCCCGTTCGAGGTCCGGCCAGGGGGCGAACACCCGCTCGGCCAGGACGTCCCGGTCCTTGTTGAGCAGATCGTAAAGGATCTTCTGCCCGAGGTAAGACATGCCGATCTCGTAAACGTCCGGGAAGGCCAGGGCGACCTTGGTCTGGACGCGGGCCGGGTTCTTGCGGATCTCGTTCCACTCGCCGCCGACGTAGCGCCCGGGCTTCTCGACGCGGGCCAGGACCCGGGCGAAGGCGGTCTTCTCAGACATTGGCGAATCGCCTCATCTTCACGTTCAGGACGAGCCCGCAGGCGATGTAGCTCGCGAGGAGCGACGATCCGCCGTAGCTGAGGAACGGCAGGGTGATCCCGACGACCGGCAGGAGGCCGATGATCATCAGGATGTTGACCAGGAACTGGAAGGCGATGAGGAGCGTCGCCGTGAAGATGATATAGACCCCGGCCCGATCGCGGGCCTTGGACACGGACAGGAACATCCGGGCCAGAAGGGCGAAATAAAGCGCGATGACGATGAAAACGCCGAGGAAGCCGGTCTCCTCGCCGATGACGGAAAAAACGAAGTCGGTGTGGCGGGCCGGCAGGAAGCGGAGCTGGCTCTGCGTGCCTTTCTTGAAGCCCTTGCCGGTGAGGCCGCCGGAGCCGATGGCGATCTTCGACTGGATGACCTGGTAGCCCGATCCCCGCGGGTCGCCGGCCGGATTGATCAGGGTGGTCACCCGCTTCTTTTGGTAGTCCTTGAGAACGACGTTCCAGCCCCCGACGCCCAGGACCAGCGAGGCCAGGACCAGCAGGATCAGGGTCTTCTTCCTCAACCCGGCCAGGATGAAAGAGCCGCCGATGATGGCCACGAAGGTCATGGCCGTGCCCAGGTCGGGCTGGGCGACGATGAGCAGGAACGGCACCCCGGCGACGAGGAGCGCGCCGAGGGTGTACGTCGTCGTCAGGTAGTCGCGCTTGTATTCGGCGAAGAGGCGGGCACAGACGAGGATCAGGACGATCTTGGCCATCTCGGAGGGCTGCATCTGCATCAGCCCGAGCGAGATCCAGCTCTTCGTCCCGGCCACGAACCGGGCGAAGACAAGGGTCACGGCCAGGAGCGCGACGATGAGGCCGTAAAGGTAGCCGGAGAGCGCGACGAAGAACTTGTAGTCCACGGCCAGGACGACGAAGAGGGCCAGGAGCGAAATGCCGATCCAGACGAGCTGGCGGACGTGGTGGGCGCCCGGAAGGAAGTGGGACGAGCTGTAGATGAAGATGACGCCGACCAGGGACTGGAGCAGGATGAGCGCGATCAGGACCCAGTCGATCTCCTCGATGAGCCGCCGGTCGAGCATGATCATCGGGGGGCCATCCTCTCTTTCCACAGCGCGAAGATCCGCTCCGCGACCGGGGCGGCCGTCGCGCCGCCGCCGCCGCCGAATTCGACCAGCACGGTCACCACGATCCGGGGATCGTCGCGGGGGGCGAACCCGGAGAACCAGGAATGGGTCTTGATCACCCGGCCGGCCCGGGCCAGCCGCTCGGCGCTCTCTCGGCTCATCGTCTGGGTCGAACCCGTCTTGCCGCAGACGTCGAATCCGTCGACGCGGGCGCCCGCGCCGGTGCCGCCGTCGTTGACCGACCGCCACATGCCGGCGATGATCTGTTCGAATGTCGACGTTTTGAAGAGAGTGTCCGGCGGAGGGGCGGGGGCGTCGGAGCCGGCGGGCGGGAAATTGGAGACGAGGCGGGGCCGCACCGGGATGCCGCGGGCGGCGATCCGCGCGGTCATGACCGCGATCTGCAAGGGCGTCACCTGAAGCTGGCCCTGGCCGATGGCCACGGAGATGGTCTCCCCGGGGAACCACGGCTCTTTCAGGGCCGCCTCCTTCCAGTCCGAGCTCGGCACCAGCCCTTCCTTCTCGCCCACGAGATCGATGCCGGTCTTCCGGCCCAAGCCGAGGCGGGAGGCGGCCAGGTGGATCTGGTCGATGCCCATCCTCCGGCCCAGCGAATAGAAATAGATGTTGCAGGAATTCTTGATGGCGTCGGACAGGTTCATGGCGCCGTGGCCCGGCGCGTACCAGCAGTGGCGGATGGCCCCGTAGATCTGCGTCGATCCGGTGCAGTAGACTGTCGTCGCCGGGGTGACATAGCCGAAGGTCAGCCCGGCCGCGCTCATGACCAGCTTGAAGATCGAGCCGGGCGCGTAAAGGCCGCGGATGGCCCGGTTCTCCAGCGGCGACGCGGGGTCGCTGATCAGATCGGTCCATTCCGTCGGCGTGAACCGGGTGATGAATCTGTTCGGGTCATAGGTCGGGGAGCTGGCCAGGGCCAGGACCTCCCCCGTTTTCGGGTCGAGGGCGACGATGACGCCTTCGCGGCCTTCGAGGGATTTCTCCGCCTCGGCCTGGAGCTTGGAGTCGATGGTCAGGATGACGTCGTCGCCCTGGACGGGGTACTGGCGGGCATGCTCATCTTGGATGCGGCCGAGGCTGTCGACCACTTCGATGGACTGGCCGTCCTGGCCCTTCAGGACGCCGTCGTAGACCTGCTCGATCCCGGACTTGCCGACCAGCTCGCCCGGCCGGGTCGGGCGTTCCGGATGGGCCCGGATCTCCTCCGCCGTCTGCTCCTGGAGATAACCGAGGATGTGGGCCGCCAGCGTCCCGCCCCGGTAGATCCGCTGGGGCTCGGATTCGACCAGGAGCTCCGGCAGCTCCAGCCGGCGGCTCTCGATGGGCGCGACGCCATCCGCCGTGAGGCCGTCCGCGATGACGATGGGCTCGAAGGGCTGCAGGTCCTTGTGCAGGGCCACCCGGCCGCGAAGGGTCGGCTCGTCGATGCCCAGGAGCGCGCTGATCGCGGAATAGGAGGCCGCCTCGTCCTTGACGCTCTCCCGAACGAGCGAGACCTTGAACGCGGCCGTGTTGTCGGCCAGGATGTTCTTGTCCCGGTCTCGGATCAGGCCTCGCGGCGCGTCCAGCACCCGCGACCGGGTCCGGTTGGCCTCGGCCATGGCTAGGTATTTCCGATGTTCCAGGATCTGGACCTTCCAATAATACGACAGCGCCAGGAAAGTCAGGACGGCGAAGATCCAGAAGACCGCGTTGGCCCGGCGCCGGACGACGGTCAGGTCCTCGTAGATGCGGTCTTCGGGCATCAGGCGCCTCGGGCCCGCCGGGCCCGCGTCCACCGCTCGAGGGCGAAGAGCAGGCTCCCCAGGAGCGCCGTGACGACGGGCTGCAGGAAGACGAGCCCGCCCTGCAGGTTGATCGACCGCGGCCGGACGAGCACCGTCAGCAGGAGCCAGAGGATCATCTCCAGGACGGACATGACCAGCATGAACAGGGCGTTGCGGGTGAACGGCACGACGTCGATGCGGCGGGAGACGAACCCCGTCCAGAAGCCGAGCAGGGTCTTGGTCAGACCGGCGACGCCGAAGACTCCCAGGGAGAAGGCGTCCTGGACGAGGCCGCACATCGTGCCCAGCACGGCGCCGAAGACCTCGCCGCGGCGGATCGAGAAGTATAGGACGACGACGGAAAAGGCGTTGAAGACGACGAGGAGGGCGGGCGCGCCGGCGCCGGCGATGGAATAGACGACGACCGCGACGAGCGTGCCCAGGAAGGCCTGCAGAACGTCCTTGAGGACGGTCTCCCTCATCCCCCGCCTCCCGGTCCCCGGGTCAGGACGGCGACCACATCGACGGTATCGAAGCCGAAGAACGGCTTGACGAGGATCTTCAGGAAGATGGGCGATTTCTGGTCTCGAACGAGGCTCTGGATGACGCCGACGCGGATGCCGGCCGGATAGATCTTGTCGTAGCCCGTCGTCCGCAGCTCTTCGCCCTCCTGGCCGCCGCCGGCGCTGGCCAGGACGTAGCGGAGCTCGCAGACGTCCCGCGACAGCCCGGTCATCGAGCCCGTCAGCTGGTCGACGGTGGACCTCACGCTGACGCGGCTGTCCTTGTCGGTGACCAGCTGGACCATGGTCTCCTTGAGGCCGACCGGGTCGATGGTCCGGCCGACGAGCGCGCCTTTGCGGTCGCAGACGGCCATGTTCGCGGCGATCCCGTCGAGGCTGCCCTTGTCGATGATGATGGACTGATGCGGGTTGACGCTGTCGACCCCGATCGTCCGGGCGGCGACGATCGCGCCCTCGAACGCGGCCAGGCTCTCGCGGAGCTCGGCCTCGGACGCCGCCAGGCTCAGCCGGTCCTCGAGGAAGCGGACGTCCTGGCTGTAGAAGAAATTCTGCCGCTTGAGCTCGACGTTCTCGCGCCGCACGGCGCGCAGGTCGAAGTAATTGGTCCAGAGAGCGACGACGCCCCGGACCGCGCCCGTCGCCAGCCTCTGGACGGGCGAATAGACGAAGAAGATGCCCCGCTCGAAGTAGGATTTGGCCCCCCCCTGGGGCATCTGGATGGAGATGATGAGCCCATGGAAGACGACGAGGCCCGTGAGGATCAGGGCGCTTCGCCGTTTCTCCCAAAGGGGCATGGCACCTCTCTCACCGCCGCGGCCCCTCAGATGAGGGAGATCTTCTTCAAAAGCTCCAGATCGTCGAGCATCTTGCCCGCTCCGAGGACGACCGTCGTCAGCGGGTCCTCGGTGATGAAGACGGGCAGCTGGGTCTCTTCGCGGATCCTCTTGTCCAGGTTCTTGAGCAGGGCGCCGCCGCCGGTCAGGATGATGCCGCGGTCGATGATGTCCGCCGAGAGCTCGGGCGGCGTCCGTTCCAGGGCGATGCGGATGGCGTTGACGATGGCCGCCACCGTCTCCTCGATGGCCTCGCGGATCTCCTGGTCGTCGACGACGATCGTCCGCGGGATGCCCTCGCGCAGGTCCCGGCCCTTGATCTCCATCGTCATCGGCTCGTCGAGGGGGTAGGCCGAGCCGATCTGCATCTTGACGATCTCGGCCGTCCGCTCGCCGATGAGCAGGTTGTACTTCTTCTTGAGGTAGTGGATGACGGCGTCGTCCATCTCGTTCCCGGCCACGCGGATGCTGTGGTTGAAGACGATGCCGTCGAGGGAGATGACGGCGATGTCGGTCGTGCCGCCGCCGATGTCGACGATCATGTTCCCGGTGGGCTCGGAGATGGGCAGGTCCGCGCCGATCGCGGCCGACATCGGCTGCTCGATGAGGTAGACCTCCGAGGCCTTGGCCCGCATGGCCACGTCCTTGACCGCGCGGCGCTCGACCTGGGTGATGCCCGTCGGGATGCCGATGACGATCCGCGGACGGAGGAGGAAGCCGCGGTTGTTCATGGCCTTCTTGATGAAATAGTCGAGCATCTTCTCGGCGATCTCGAAGTCGGCGATGACGCCGTCGCGCATGGGCTTGATGGCCATGACGCTCGTCGGGGTCTTGCCGAGCATCTCCTTGGCCCGCGAGCCGACGGCCTCGACCTTGCCCGTGGCCTTGTTGACGACGACGATCGACGGTTCCTGGACGATGATGCCCTTGCCCTTGAGGAAGACCAGGGTGTTCGCGGTGCCGAGGTCGATGGCCAGATCGCAGAATAGCCTGTCTTTCATCCAGCTGATAAGGCTCATGATGTTGCTCTCTCCGTCCCGGCCATTCTTAACACAATTCCCCCCTGGACGCAACTGGGTCCCAGGGGAGGAACCGGCGGCTTGACTTTGCGTCCGGACTTCCCATATACATTAGGAACCTTTAGTCGGATCTATCGGAAAGGAGTGCGCCTTGAGCCATCAACCCTACGTCCCCGAAAAAACGGACCAGAGGGAATTCACCCTCCGGGCCATCCTCATCGGCCTCGTCCTGACCGTCATCCTCGGCGCGGCCAACGCCTATCTCGGCCTGCGGGCCGGGATGACGATCGCCGCCACCTATCCGGCGGCCGTCATCGGCATGGCCGTCCTGAGGATCATGAAGGGATCGATCCTCGAGGAGAACATCGCCCGGACGATCGGCTCCATCGGCGAATCGATCGCCGCGGGGGCCATCTTCACCATCCCGGCCTTCGTCATCGCCGGCGCCTGGACGAATTTCAACACCTTCGACGCCTACATCAAATCGACGGCCCTGATGTTCGTCGGCGGCCTCCTCGGCATCATGTTCGTCACCTTCCTGCGCCGGGTCATGGTCACCGACCCCGACCTCGTCTTCCCCGAATCGGTCGCGGCGGCCGAGATCCACAAGGCCGGCCAGAAGGGCAGCCAGGGCTCGAAATTCCTCTTCCAGGCCATGGGCCTCGGGGCGCTTCTCTATTCGCTCGGCGTCATCCAGCTCTTCGCCGCCAGCAAGGACTTCATCATCAAGGTCGGCAAGATCGGCGCGAGCTTCGTCCGCCTGGGCGCCGCCAAGGATTCCCCGATGATCGGGGCCGGCGGCACCGTGGCCGTCTCGGGGCCGGGCATCTTCCCCGCCTACATCGGCGTCGGTTACATCATCGGCCCTCGCCTGGCCGCCCTCAACTTCGCCGGCGGCGTCCTGGCCTGGGGCCTGTTCGCGCCCCTGCTGATGTTCTTCCTCGGCCCCCAGCTCATCCCCACGTTCTATGGGCCGGGCGTTGCGGCGGCCGACGTCAGCTGGATCGACATGGTCACCAACGTCTGGAAGTTCATCATCCGGCCGATCGCCGTCGGCGGCATGCTCGTCGGCGCCGGCTACACCCTCTACAAGATGCGCAAGAACCTGGGCGCCGGCCTCAAGCGCTCCGTCGGCGACATCAAGAAAGCGGCCGGCCAGACCGAGGTCGTCTCGAGGATCGAGAAGGACCTGAACATGAAGGTCGTTATGATCCTCATGGCCCTGACCTTCGTCCTCATGGTCTTCGTCTATCAGACCTTCTCCAAGTCGTTCGGCTCGGCCCTGCTGGCCGCGGTGGTCATGGCCGTCGCCGGCTTCTTCTTCGCCGCGGTCTCCGGCAACCTCGTCGGGACGATCGGCTCCTCCAACAACCCGATCTCCGGCCTGACCCTCTCGACCCTGATCATCGCCGCCCTCCTGATGGTCCTGGTCGGAGCGACCGGAACGACCGGCGTCGCCGCGGTGCTCGGCGTCGCCGCGGTCGTCTGCGTTTCCTCGGCCGTGGCCGGCGAGATGCTCCAGGACCTCAAAGTCGGGCACATCCTCGGCGGCACGCCGTACAAGATGCAGATCGGCAACATCTTCGGCATCCTCATCGCCTCCCTGGTCATGTACTTCCCCCTGATGCTCCTTAACGGCGCGTTCACCTTCGGCAGCAAGGACCTCCCCGCGCCCCAGGCCGGCCTGATGGCCGCGCTGTCCAAGGGCATCGTCGGCGGCGAGATGGCCTGGCCCCTCGTCATCGTCGGCATGCTCATGGGCTTCGCCTTCATCCTCGTCCAGGTGAGATCGCCCATGCTGGTCGCGGTCGGGATGTACCTGCCGCTCGAAACGACCTTCGCCATCTTCGTCGGCGGCATGATCAAGGGCCTGGTCGACAAGGCCATGGCCAAGCGGAAATTCAACGCCGCCCAAACGGCCCGGGCGACCAACGTCGGCATCCTCCTCGCCGCCGGATTGATCGCGGGCGAAGGGCTGATGGGCCTCGTCCGCGCCGCCTGGAAGTTCTTCTTCCTGCAGAACGTCATCTCCTTCGATATCCCGGCGGTCTTCAAGGGCGGCAAGTACTTCGGCGTCGTCGACCTCTACATCGGCGGCCTCGCCGTGCTCGTCCTGATCGGACTCTACCTGATCAAGGTGCCCCTCAGGAACGCGGGAGCGGCCGACGAACCGCCGCCTCCCTCGGCCATCATTTAGGGAAGTCGGCGGGAAGGAAGCAAAGAGCCGCCCTGCTACGCTCGGGGCGGCCTTTCCTTCCTTCCCGCCTCCCTCTTACAAAGATCGGCAGAATGTGACCGGCCCTTTGCAGAGGCGGCGGGTTTTCGGCTAAAATAGCCGCGGAAGAAGACATGGCGGTACGCGAAATTCTTATCATCGGCGACCCGATCCTGACCCGGCGGTCGGAACCCGTGGACGCCGTCACCGAGGACATCGTCCGCCTGGCCCGCGACATGGTCGAAACGGTCCACGCCGCGCCCGGCATCGGCCTGGCAGCGCCCCAGGTCGGGCTCAACAAGCGGGTCATCGTCGTCGACCTCTCGGTCGGCGAGGATCCGGACGCCCTCCACGTCCTCGTCAATCCGGAGATCGTGGCCAAGGAAGGGGAAGCGATCTGCGAGGAGGGCTGCCTTTCGGTCCCCGACATCAAGGAAAAGGTGGCCCGGCCCTACCGAGTGGTCGTCCGCGGCCTTGACCTCGAGGGCCGGCCGGTCGAGATCGAAGGCGAAGACCTGCTGGCCCGGGCCTTCTGCCACGAGATCGACCACCTCGACGGCATCCTCTTCGTCGAAAAGCTCTCGGCCCTCAAGCGGGCGCTGATCAAAAAGAAGTTCAAGAAGAGCGCCGCCGCGGCCAAACACTCATGAGGACGGTCTTCTTCGGGAGCCCGGCCGCCGCGCTCCCGTCTCTCGGCGCCCTGCTCGACGCGGGCCATTCGGTCGAGCTCGTCGTCACCCAGCCCGACAGGCCGGCCGGACGCGGCTGCCGCCTGAAGCCCTCCCCGGTCAAGGCCTTCGCCGTGGAACGGGGCCTCCCGGTCATCGAGCCGGTCCGCATCCGGACGGACGAAACCGCCCTCGAGCGCATCCGGGCGGCCGCCCCCGACGTCAACATCGTCGTCGCCTACGGGCAGATCATCCCCCGGTCCATCCATTATTTCCCCCCTCGTCACTCCCTTAACGTCCACTTCTCCCTCCTGCCGAAATACCGGGGCGCTGCCCCGGTCCAGCGGACGGTCCTCAACGGCGACGGCGAATCGGGGGTGACCATCATCGAGCTCAACGACCGTATGGACGAGGGCGATATTCTGGCCCTGGAGCGGGTCGCCGTCGGCCCGCGCGAAACGGCTTCGGCCTTGGAGTCCCGCCTGGCTATCCTGGGCGCACGTCTCCTCGTCTCGACCCTGGCCAGCCTCGACCGGATCCCCCCGGTGAAGCAGGACAGTGGCCTGGCCACGCTCGCCCCCAAGATCCGCAAGGACGACGGCCGCATCGCCTGGATCGAATCGGCCGAAGCCGTCGACCGGAAGGTCCTGGCCCTGGCCGAAAAACCCGGGGCTTTCACCTGGATGGGGGGAAAAAGGGTCAACATCCTCCGCGGCCGCCCGGCCGCGTCGGCTCCGGACCTGCCCTCGCCAGAACCGGCCGGCCCAGGGACGATCCTCGAGGTCGGCAAAGCCGGTCTCCTGGTCGCCTGCGGCGCCGGCACCGCCTACCTGATCGAAGAGCTGCAACCGGAGGGGAAAGGGGCCATGTCGGCCTACGCGTTTTCACTGGGGGCAAGGATCGCCCCCGGCGATATCTTAGGTAATTAGAATCCCTTTTCCTGCCTTCCCCCCTTTCGAGGCGGCGTGGCTCCGCAAGTCCGTCGCGAGGCGGTGAGGTATGTCGCGACAAGGCCCCCGTGAGGGAAGGGGGGCCGGCGCGTAGCGGAGTCTACGGAGCGGAGCTCCAGAATGGCGGCGGAGTAGCTCGGAGCCGCCATTCTGGGAAATTTCTTAGAAAAAGCGCTCTTTGAAGATATCTATCAGAATCCCGGCTTCGAGCACTCAGCCGTGCTTCTGAGGTCCGCTCCCAAGAGTCCGCTCCCCGTAGGCGGGGGCAAGGAGCGATATACCGAGCGCAGCCGAGAAGACGGACCGCAGATGGCGAAGACGCGGAGAAAGGGGGGCTATTCTTCGAGAAGGAAATTGCGGGGGTCGACCCGCTTGCCGTCCTTGAAAACTTCGTAGTGGACGTGCGGACCGGCCGCTTTGCCCGTCTGGCCAATGTAGCCGATGATGTCGCGCCTCTTGACCTTTTGACCGGCCTTGACGGCGAAATTGCTCATATGACCGTAGACGGTGGTGTAGCCGTTGCCGTGGCTGACCGTGACGTTCTTGCCCAAATAGCGGTCCGTTTCGACCTTGATGACGATCCCGTCGGCAGTGGTCATAATGGGATTGCCGATATTGGTGGAGATGTCGAGGCCCCAGTGCATCACCCAAGCCCCGGTGAAGGGGTCGTTGCGGTGGCCGTAGACCGAGCTGATCCAGCCGGCGGTCGGCATGATGGACGGGGTCGAGGCCATGCGCACGCTGTCGCTTTCGAAGAAGTTGAGGAGGCTCGACAGGTTGCTCTCAATGCTCTGGGCCTTCTGGTTCAGGCTCTGGACAGTGCCCAGGCCGATGACCTGGGGGCCGCCCGGGGCCTTGGCCGCCGCGGAGGGCTCCATATAAGGCTCGGGTTCGTCCTTTCCGGGTTCGCCGCCGCCCACCCCCGCCGGCGCGGTCAGGACATCGGGCGACTTCAGACCGGCCATGACGTTGAGCTTCTTGGTGTAGCTCTCCAGATGGGAGATCTTGGTTTGGAGCTCGGTGATGGACTTTTCGTAGCCTTCGATGGTCGATTTCTGCTCGGCCGTCTCGACCCGGAGGGCTTTATAGCGGCCCCTGATGACGCTCATCCGGACGTAATCGACCAGCACGGTCAGCAGGGCCAGACCCAGGACGATACCGCCGATACTCAATATTTTCAGCGTTTTGCGGCTGAAGCACAGAGTCTTGGTGCTGGTCTTCGTGTGCGGGACGATGATGACCGACAAATGTTTGTTAGCCATTTTGACACGTCCTAAGTACCATAAAAGCCTGAAAATTGTCAATACTTCAAAGGGAGGAAACCTTATCCCCCCCGGATGGCTA
>Ga0208980_10001567_pt1 | contig 13897 bp, 13 predicted proteins | sample WetSurMetagenome_3_FD_187993 | JGI IMG/M metagenome (GOLD analysis project Ga0208980, IMG submission 187993) | Wetland microbial communities from Twitchell Island in the Sacramento Delta, sample from surface sediment Aug2011 Site A1 Bulk (version 2) | ecosystem: Environmental > Aquatic > Marine...
AGAAGAATTTTTGGATAATATTTCGCGTGGTTCTGAACCTATGCGATTTTAATTAGGAGGCAACGCGCGTTCGTTCGATCTCCACCCCAACGGATTGTGTAAATCGGACTGCTCCGGGTTTCTCAACCCGGACAGTCGCTTTTAACACCCTTTTATCATCTAAACATAGTTGAGCGATATCTTCTGCCAGTGCTTCAACCGTGAACCGCCTGGATTTCTCAGCATGTTCCAACACTTTCTTTGTCATCTTACTATAATCAACACATTCTTTGATATCATCAGGGGTGGCTGGATTGTGATTCGCGGTGAACAAATCAATATTTATTAAAATATCCTGGGCTTTTTCTCGTTCCCAATCATTAATTCCAATGATTCCGCGTGCATGAATATTTTTTATTGTAATTTTATCCATATTTTCCTCAATAAATTCTACGTGGTGAGTATACCCTAACAGAAATAAAATTCACAGTGGGCGTGGGTGAAAACACCCTTGCGCACTGTGAATTAATTTAACACTTAAGGAATAAATATTGAATATTCCCGATTTATTGCGCCGGCTGAGTCGGTGGAATCGTAGGTCTGATGGGGACCCTGGTTTTCCAAATATCAAACTTTTGCACGTCTTCGGCGGCTATATGTTCATCCAACCATTTTTGAAACTCTGTTTGTTTAAACTGCTGAAATTCTGAATCAGTTAGTGTTCTGATTTCATGACCTAAGATCTGATAGATCTCCCAGCCATCCGCTGTTTGGATGGGTTCAAGGATTTGGCCTATTTGTGAATCGAACACTACCTTTTCTGCATTGGCATCTGTTATTGTCCCTTGCCCGAACCAACCTAAATCGACTGGATTTGTTGTTCCGGTACCAGAATATACTGAAGTAGCAACGGCTTCGAAGTTTTCTCCACGGACAAGGCGTTCGTAGACTGCTTGGGCTTGCGCTTCATCGCTAACCACGATGTGGCGTGCCCATACCTGTTCCTGTTCTCGGGGAGTATCGGTAGTAACTACATCAAATACTTTTTCGCTTAAAAGTTGCATGCCAAAAACCCAACGGAAATCTGCTTCGGATAGATCCGCAAAGGAATTAACATTTGTCATGTAGGTTTTCAAATTGTCCTTATATGACGATAAAGTATATTCAGTTGGCGTAGGTAAAGGCGTACTTGTCTGTGCAGGAGAGGTTGGTGTGGTGACCACTGTTGCTGCTGCGACTTCCTGAGTGGTGGTTATGACAGGTGTTGGTGTATTCGTAGATGTTGGTTCTGCAGTTGCTGTGGGGGGGATCAGAGCGATTTGGGTCGGATTCAAAGTTGAGGTTGGCACAGCAGGATTGGTAGGGGCAGTGGTAGGAGTGCCCTCTGGAAAATAACCGATGTAATCTTGAAGTGCCTTGTTGATTTCTTCCTCAGAGACTGTGATACCACGAGTATCTGCTTCTTTTTGGATAATTTGATTGTCGATCAAGAATTCCAGTGACCTCTCGCCAATACTCGTTGACTCAAGCTCATATTCGATTTGCCCTAAATACTGTTGAATATAGCTCATGCTGGATTGGTCGTTCCCAAAAAGCTGGGCTAAATCCTGATATCGTTGATATTGTTGAATTAATTGTAGACGTCTGTATCGAGCATAGGTTTGAAACTGTTTTGTCGTAATTACTTTGTTTGAAACTTTTGCGACAGGTTGATTGGGTTGAAGGATGTATTGTTGAACAATTCCATAACCGATAAGTCCTACAACAATGGCAATGACTGCGATACTGGCGATTAAGATATAACGATTTTGCAATCGTTCTCGCTGTTGGCGAGCAAGATGTTTCTTCGTAACAAGCTGACTCTTCTGTCCTTTAGCCATAAATTGACCTCATGAAATTCTGGGTGAAGGTGAATTCTGATCACCCATTATTCTTTACATACCTTTCATTACCGTAGAATTTCACCGGTGAAGGGTAGCAAAGCCAGATGACGGGCACGTTTGATTGCGCGTGCTAATTCTCGCTGGTGCTTTGCACATGCTCCGGATTGACGGCGAGGTCGTATCTTTCCACTTTCAGTGACATATCGACGCAAAGTGTCGGTCTGCTTATAATCGATTTTTGCACTTCGATCGGTGCAAAATTGGCAAACACGCGGTTGAGAATAAAATCGTCTTTGACCACCGCGTGCATCGGATGATAATTCATTGGTATCCACTAGAGCTCACTCCTTTGTTATTTTTCCTTCTTCAATACTACTTTGACTGCCATTCTTAGTTTAGAATGGGAATTCTTCCTCTTCATTCGCATCTGATTCGGCTGAAGCATCTCCTGTTTCACGACGTTCACTAAGTATGATCATTTCGTTTGCAACGATTTCCACCGAAGTGTGTTTGTTTCCTTCCTGATCATCCCAATGTCGTGTCTGTAATCGACCTTCAATATACACTTGTTGACCTTTGGATAGATATTGCTTGCAAATCTCTGCAAGGCTACTCCAGGCAACAACATTGAACCATTCGGTTTCCTCGCGTTTCTCACCTTCTGATGTGTTCCATGTTCGACTTGTCGCTACGCTAAAAGTTGTCACGGGTTTTCCAGAAGGGGTGTAACGCATCTCTGGATCGCGTCCAAGATTGCCAATAATCATTACTTTATTTAGTCCACGACTCATTTTGGACTCCTGTGTGAAATTCAATCGACACTAATTAATAAGAACCGCAAGATTGGTTCTAAAAAGCGTAAATTACGCTCCAAGGTTGCACCAAAAGCTGGTTCCATCTGGGTCTTAAACAGCACATATTGACCTTCTTTTTGCTTACGAATCATATATGCCATTTTACGCTTACCCCAAAGATCAACTTTGTTAACAGAACCGCCAGCTTCAGTGATCCATCCTCTGACTTTATCTACTACGTCATTAAGCGCAGTATCATCCAGATCTGGGTGGACAATAAAAACAAGTTCATATTCACGCATGGGAAAATCCTCCTTTCCTCGGGATTGCTCCTGGATTTTGCCGAGCGACTCACCAGGGGCGGAAAGCAAGCCATCTAAATCTGATGGCTAGACACAGCCGCTAAATATAGCACAAAGTAAGACTTTTGCACAGAGGAAATATATTTGATATATCGGTGATTGACAACACTTGTGATCGCATTATAATGATAATTATTATCATGTGATAATTAGTTTCAATAACGAGGTTGTATGAATAACAATTTTAACAATATATCAGATGCCTGGTTGTTTCAATTAAAGACCAGTGGTTATAAAATCACGGGACCCCGCTACTGTGTGATCGATATTCTTGCTCACTCTGATAAGGCGTTAACTGCATCTGAAGTTTATAACCAGGCTCAATCGCAATACCCAACCATAGGCCTGGTTAGTATTTATCGAGCCTTGGAAAAATTAGAAATGTTGGGTTTAATCCAGAGAGTCCATCAAAAGGAGAAATGTCAAGCATACATTGCTGCTTCTCATCGGCATGAACATTTGTTGGTGTGCCATTCTTGCGGAAGAGTGATATTTTTTCAGGGTGACAATTTAAATGAGCTTGTGAATGGAATAGAAAAAGAGACTGGTTATCTGGTGCAAGAACATTGGTTGCAACTGGTTGGAATTTGCCGGGAATGTCAATATAAGCATTAATATAAGGTTTATTTAAGTCTATCTCTATGCGGAATGCGAATCTTCTCTTGAATTTAATCCGAATCACACTATCCATCCCGATTTTATTCGGTATGCTTGCTGGTCTGGTCTCCTGTCAGCAATCGTCACCAGTACCGGATGGCAATAAATTAAATATCGTCGCCACGACCAGCCTGGTTGGAGATGTGGTCTCACAAGTGGGTGGTGATAAAATTTCTGTGGATGTGCTCTTGCCTCTTGGAACGGACCCACATAGCTTTTCACCCACACCACAGGACGCGGCTGCAATCGCTGATGCGCAGATAATGTTCGCGAATGGTGTCGGTTTGGAGGCATTCCTGAAACCACTCATGGACAATATCGGTGGTTCTTCTAAAGTGGTAGAAGTATCGGATGGGATTAAATATCTAACCATGGTTGACGAAGGATTAAAAAGCACTCAGCAAGTTGATGATCCACACACATGGATGGATCCGAATAATGTCATCATCTGGGTGGATAATATTGTTCGGGCTTTATCAAAGCAGGACCCAAATAACGCCGCATACTATCACGAAAATGGTCAGGCTTATCAAGCGAAATTGAGAGAATTGGATGCATGGATCCGTTCCGAATCCTCGGTGATTCTGGAGCAGGACCGGAAATTAGTCACTGACCATCGGGTGTTTGGTTACTTTTCTAACGAATATGGCTTTTCTCAAGTAGGTACGATCATTCCAGGTTTTAGTTCACTTGCTGAGCCCTCAGCAAAAGATATCGCTCAAATTGAAGATACTATACGATCCTTGGGTGTTAAAGCCATATTTATCAATGTTGGTGGTAACGCCAATCTTGCCCAACGCATATCAGAAGATACAGGAACCAGGCTGGTTCCTCTATACATGCATTCATTATCCGATGTTGGGGGAGTGGCAGGTAATTACATAGATTTTATACGCTATGATGTCACTTCGATGATCAATGCGTTGAAATGAGGGAAGGGAAATCATGAATATCTTTAAGAGCTCTAATAATTATTTAGTACATCGCTTTCCTCAACACGAAGAAGATACTCCAACCCTAAGGGTTTCCAACCTTGGATTTCAGATCGGAAATATAGTCGCCCTTGAAGGAATTACTTTTGATGTTGTTGCAAGCGAGCGAATGGCAGTTGTTGGTCCAAATGGCGCTGGGAAGAGTACCTTGTTTAAAATCATTGCCGGAGTACTCAAACCAACTCGCGGATTGGTTCAAATTTATGGCCATGAGCCAAAAGGTCATATTTGCATTGCATACGTACCGCAACGAAATCAGGTGGATTGGTCATTTCCGGTGAATGTATCTGATGTAGTGATGATGGGTAGGGTGGGTAAAATGGGCCCATTTCGATGGCCATCGCATAAGGATTGGGAAATTGTCCACCATGCATTGGACCTCGTTGAAATGAAAGATTATGCCAGGCGTCAAATCAATGAGTTGTCGGGAGGTCAGCAGCAACGAATTTTCATTGCCCAATCCCTGGCACAAGAGGCAGAATTGATTATGATGGATGAGCCCCTGACCGGTCTTGATCTCAACACACAGCAGGATATCTTCCGCATACTGGATATGCTACAAGAAAAGAAAGTCACGGTCATGATTGCGATGCATGATTTGAAATTGGCCTCTGAAAGGTTCAACAGGGTCTTGTTATTGAACAAGCACCTGATTGGTGTGGGTCTTCCGCAAGAGGTATTCGTTCCTGAAAACCTATCCGTTGCTTATGGAAATCATCTGCGTATGATAACCACAAAAGATGGCGTGTTGGTATTTGAGGATACATGTTGCGAGGAAGGGGATCATATCCATGCTTAATTGGCTAATACTTCCCTGGCACTACGCTTTTATGGCTCGAGCACTGATCGGAGCCATTCTGGTGGGCACACTATGTGCCGTGGTTGGAACTTATGTAGTATTACGTGGCATGGCATTTTTCGGAGATGCACTTGCTCATGCGATCCTGCCAGGTGTTGCTATAGGTTATTTAGTGGGTGGTGGGGCAAGACAACCCTTATTTTGGTGGGCAATGCTTGCTGCCATCATCTCCGCATTAGGAATTGGAGCCATCGGGAAGACTGTAAAGCTCCGTGAGGACACTGCCATTGGCATCATTTTTGCTGGCATGTTCGCCTTGGGGATTGCGCTGATTTCAACGGTGGAAAATTACACCATCGATTTATCGCATTTCCTTTTTGGTGATGTATTGGGTATCAGCGCTTCTGATTTGGTCAGGATAGCCCTCTTTGGGGGGTTAATCATCCTGCTCGTGATCATCTTTTATAAAGAGTTTTTAGTGATTTCATTTGATCCAATCCTGGCAACAACGCTTCGCATGCCTGTCAAAGGCTTGGATTATCTATTGATGGTCTTGATCGCCATGACCATTGTTGTATCACTTCAAACAGTTGGGATTGCCCTGATGGTTGCCATGCTGATCACGCCAGCAGCCACCGCATACCTGTTGACTCGGCGTTTGCCAATCATGATGATCACAGCCAGCGTAATTGCATCTGTTTCTGGAGTGATTGGCCTTTACTTATCTTACTATATCAACATAGCTTCTGGTGCTGCTATAGTTTTATCGGCTACGATGATATTTCTTATTGTATTTATTTGGAAAAATCTACCGAAAACGCTCAAGAAACAGAGCGTTTCAACAGTCGAATAAGATGGCTTATAAATTATTTCCACCTTGGATTGTTCAATCCCGGCAGACTGATTCCAATAATTTCCGGTAATATACATAATTCTCAAAGGAAACATCTTCACGCACTCTACCATCTGCCAGGGGAATGAATCCACCTTCCTGCAATAGTGCAGGGACAGTATCCAAAACCGCCTTCTGAATTTGATCTTGACTTTGTCGTAAGCTATCCGAGTCAATTCCTCCGATAAGACGTAATTCCCGCCCAAATTCTTTCCTTATATCAGCATAGTTCATCGCTTGAGGGTTACACTCGCATGCCCATAGGCAATTGAATCCAGCTTTAACCACTGATGGCAATAATACTCGCGTATTAGCGTAAGTACGGTAGATGATCGTAGGAACATTATATTGTTTGATTGCTTTCAGGATGGGTTGATAGCTCTTTAATACAAACGAAGAGTACATTTTAGGTGAAATCAGTGGACCATGATTTCCACCGATGGGTTCGCTGAACAGGGCAGCATCCACATCCACTTCAGCCAGTATCTTGGTTGCCATTCGCGTGGAAAATTCCGCATATACATTCATCCATTCATCGATCAAGCCTGGATTATCCACCAAAAGTTGAATTGCATCGGTAAATCGCCGCCAGCCGTGTACACCCAGAGTTAAAAAGTATCCATTATGGATGCGTAAGATCAATGGATAATCGCGATTTTTCCATTCAAGGGTCTTGCTTACCCAATCGTCAGGGAATCGCTTTGGATCCTCGGGATCCAGGTGGCTGGCAAGCTTTTTCAACCCTGCAGAGGTTTTTGGCCAATACGACAGCGTGGGCAAGGGATCTAAATTCGGCTCAAACTCCTCCCGCTTGTCAAATGAAAACAAAGTCTCAAGTCTGCTTTTTCTCCTCAGTCCCTGGGTGCGCCAAAGTTGAAGCACATCATCTCTGACGCCATCTTCAAAAAGGGGAGGTCGATCAGGAACTTCATATTTCATTGTTCGATTAAATCGCTCTCTGCTATTCATTGATATAACCTTGGTTTTATAGTTATAAGTATACTTCTAATTGATTTGACATTAAAGATTGTGCAGTGTAAAATCAATCGAGCAGCCATGTGAATTAAATTACAATCATGATACAGGGATATAAATGTTAGATGCCTTGGCGAAGCGACTCCGCGGAAAACGTACTGTCATCCTTGGGGTGGGTAATTTATTACAAGGGGATGATGCCATTGGTCCAAACTTGGTGGATCTCTTGCATGGAAGGGTCGATGCAACGCTGATCAACGCAGGCGAAGTACCAGAAAACTTTCTGAGCTCGATCAGGGCAGCTCAGCCTGAAATGGTGCTGATCGTCGTTGCGATCGAGCTTGGCTCTGAGCCAGGTTGCATCGCCGTCCTGGATGCTGATCAGCTTCGTGCGATCGGAAATTTCACTCGCAACCCGGGATTGGCATTCCTGGCTGTGATGATTCAAGACGGAACCGGTGCTGAGGTTTTGCTGGTTGGCGTTCAACCTGAAAGGACTACCTTCGCTTCAGGGTTATCCAATCCAGTGGATCTGACTCTGCACTCACTTGAAGCTTTGCTCGTGGATATTTACTAATCATCGAAAACGCCTTTAATTACTTCACGGGGCAAGGATTGGTATAACCAGCTGAGATGGTTATAGATTCCGTGAAGAATGTGGGTATGATATTCTCATTATCCCTCTTATGATCCATCCACCCCATCTCAAGGTGGATCAAAACATCAGTGCCACCCATGAAAATACGATCCATTAATGCCTGTTCAGCGGCAAACAATTCCTCAGGAGTGTAAATCAATGAATATTCCTTCAGTCGCTTTTATCGATAACCTATTGGGTCAAATGACCTTGGAAGAAAAGGTAGGACAGCTGAATCAGATCCACCCATTTGAATGGTTTGATACGGATATTGTTCGGCAAGGAAAAGTCGGTTCCATCATCAATGCCTCTGGTGCACTGACGGGTCAGGGAGCTTCAGAATCGGTTGGTGCTGAGCAGTCGAATCATCTTCAGCAGCTTGCATTGGAAGCACGCCTGAAGATCCCGGTGCTATTTGGGCGCGACGTGATTCATGGCTACCGCACAGTCTTCCCCATTCCACTGGCTCAAGCCGCCGCCTTCGACCCGGCATTGGCTGAGCAGGCAGCCGCTGTTGCTGCTAAGGAAGCCAGTGCCAGCGGGATAAAGTGGACCTTCGCTCCGATGCTGGATATTGCCCGTGATCCACGCTGGGGTCGTGTCGCCGAAGGCAATGGTGAGGATCCTTTCCTTGGTGCGCAGATGGCTACGAGCCTTGTTAAGGGCTTCCAGGGTGAGGATATGGCCCGGCCGGATAAAATTGTGGCTTGCGCAAAACATTATGTGGGCTATGGATCCGCAGAAGGCGGGCGTGACTATGATAATGGTGAGATCTCTGAGCCGACCCTTCGTGATGTATATCTTCCACCCTTTGAAAGTGCAGTTCGCGCCGGCGTTGGCACCCTCATGTCTGCATTCCTCGATTTAAATGGTACCCCTGCCACTGCTAATCGCCGCTTGCTCACCGATGTGTTACGCGGTGAGTGGGGCTTCGATGGCTTTGTCGTTTCAGATTGGGATTCGGTTGCCGAGCTCGTCCACCATGGCATTGTTGAAGATCGACCACAAGCCGCCACCGTTGCCTTGCACGCCGGCGTGGATATGGACATGGTCAGCGGCGCTTATCTGGAATCGCTCGCCGCCAATGTCCGCAATGGCAGTGTCTCCCTCCCAGAGCTCGATGAAGCTGTGCGCCGCATTTTGCGCATCAAGCAGCGTGCCGGCTTATTTGACTACCCCTTCACCGACCCTGCACGCTTCTCGAGGGAGGTGCTCACGGACCAATCCCGCCAGCTTGCCCGTCAGTTTGCCCGTCAATCGATGGTTTTGCTGAAAAATGAAAACAAGATCTTACCTCTGCGTGGCTTCCGGAAGATCCTGGTAGCAGGAAGCTTTATTCATGCCAGGGCAGAACTTTTTGGCACCTGGACGCCTGACGGTCGTCCCGAGGATGTCCTACCGCTTCATCAGGCACTAAAAGCCGTCGCCTCCAAAGATGTGGACTTGTGGTTTGCCGAAACTCACGAGCAGGCGTTGAAGGTTGGTTTGCAAGCCGATGTGATTGTACTTTTGCTTGGTGAACACCCCCGCCGTTCTGGAGAAAACGCCAATGTAAGTGACCTTTGCTTGCCTCCTGGCCAGGCTGAGTTTGTGGATCAAATGGTCAATTTGGGTAAGCCCGTCGTATTGGTGGTTTTCGCTGGCCGGCCATTGGTGCTCACCCGCCAGTCCTCCCAACTGGAGGCCATACTGTATGCCTGGCATCCTGGGATAGAAGGGGGCACTGCCCTCGGGGAGATCCTGTTCGGTGTCCACTCCCCCTCAGGTCGCCTGCCCATCACTTTCCCCCGCCTCACAGGTCAGGTTCCGATCTATTACAACCACAAAAACTCGGGCCGGCCTGTGACCATCGATGGTCAGTTTACCTCCCGCTACATCGACCTGCCGAACTCGCCCCTATTTCCCTTTGGTTTTGGCCTTGGATATACCACTTTTGAATACTCCAACCCGCAGCTGAGTCAACCTGTCTTGCGTGACCACCTCACGGTGAGTGCCGACGTCACCAACACCGGCGATCAACCTGGCACTGAGCTGCCGCAGCTCTACGTGCGCGACCTGGTGGGTTCTCTCACCCGCCCGGTCCGTGAGCTAAAAGGTTTCCAGCGCCTCGAGCTCCAGCCTGGGGAAACCCGCCGTGTAACCTTTACCCTGGCTGAGGAAATGCTTGCCTTCACCCGATTCGATGGCTCCAGGGGGGTCGAGCCAGGACGTTATCAGGTGTGGATTGCCCCCCACAGCGCTTCTGGTTTAGCCGGAGAATTTCGAATCTGAGCTTCCTAAGATTTCCTGGCAAGCTTGATTCTTATAAGTGACTTTCACCTTCGGGACTGAACTCATCTCGATCTCGTTTAGATTTTTTACTCACCAATCCTGTCCGTTCTTCATACACATGGATAATTCTTACCACGACGTGATTAGTCATCTTTCCTAGCCTAGCCTCTTACCAGATATCACTCCTTATTCGTGAATTTGTGCTTGTTAATTCGTGGGCGGTTCCCATGAACCATAAATACATAGGTGTGGTTAACCCATTTTATCTATAATCTTTGAAATTATTTCTATGACCTGGGCAGATCGGGGTAAAGGGTCTGGGGCTGAATAGTTACGTTTAGATGGGTTACCGGCTGAAATTACCTGAGTTATCAGGAGTTGCCTGATTATTCTATAAATGGCATAAACAACCAGCCTCAAATGATTTATAATTTATTGATTAATAGACCTTTACCGTTACCAATTTCACGCTTGTTTCCATTCGAAAGGAGCCACCATGTCCGACGCAAGCCTTCCAAAATTAACCAAAGCCCCCATCCCGGTGCAAACCCATACATTAAAGGTTGCAGAACGCCTCGCCAAAGGGAAAGCCCTGCGCGAAGTCACCTCTCGTAAAGATCAAGCGGAATGGGTGTCACCTCCCAACCGCACCGACCCCATTGACCTGTTAATTGAGAGCAGCAAAGGTCGTATTGAGGAATTGTTGCCCATCCGCTATGGCCGGATGATGGTGAGTCCCTTCACCTTCTACCGGGGTGCCGCTGCGATCATGGCCTACGACCTGTCCCATTCACCTTCCACCGGTCTCACCCTCATCGCCGATGGTGATTGCCACCTGCTGAACTTTGGCGGTTTCGCCACCGCTGAGCGTAACCTGATTTTTGACATCAACGATTTTGATGAAGTATCGTTTGCTCCCTGGGAATGGGACATCAAACGCCTGGCAGCCAGCTTTGTGGTTGCCGGGCAATCCAATGGCTTCGACCAGGCTGATTGTAAGGAAGCCGCCTGGATAGCAGCCCAGGCCTACCGCCAGCGCATGGCTGAATATACCGAAATGTCGACCCTAGATGTTTGGAATGATAGTTTCGATCTTGAAGCGATTTTTGAGAGTATTGTCGATAAAGATATTAAACGCTTTTATACTAAAAAACTGGCTAGCGCCACCGAGCAGAGCGCCCATGAAAAGGAGTTCGCCAAGCTCACTTTCACTGCGGGTGATACCCCCCGCATTGTAGATCAGCCACCACTCATCTACCATTTTGGAGACCAGCGCGATAACGAATACTTAAAAAATGCTATTTCTACCCTGCAAGGATTAAAGAAGAACCTGAGCCTGGGAGTGAGTATGCTGCTGAATCGGTTTTCCGTTGTGGATGTCGCCTTCAAGGTGGTCGGTGTGGGTAGCGTCGGCACCGCCTGTGGCATTATGCTGTTGTTATCTGGTAAGGGCGACCCCCTCTTCCTGCAGTTTAAACAGGCACGCCAATCTGTACTGGAACCCTACTGCGGGGCTAACCCGTTTGAGCACGCCGGCCAGCGTGTGGTGGTGGGCCAGCGCGCCATGCAGTCCGCCGGTGATATGTTCCTGGGCTGGACCACCGGTACAGGTAAGCTGAGGATCCAATTTTACGTCCGCCAGCTATCCGACGCCAAGATAAAACCCGTCATTGAGATTATGAAACCGGTGAATCTTAAAAGTTATGCTGGTCTGTGTGGTCGGGTTCTTGCCCGTGCTCACGCCCGCTCGGGTGATGCAGCTGTGCTCACCGGCTACCTTGGAAAAAGTACAGCTTTTGAAGATGCCATCGTTGAATTCAGCGTCGCCTATGCTGCTCAGAACGAGCGCGACCATGCGGAGCTGCTCAAAGCCATTCGCTCCGGCCGTCTTCAAGCCACCACCGCCGAATGATCCTACCTATCTAAGAATTCCAAGAGGCAATCCAGTGCGATTATCCTTCCTGACTATTCCCATCTTGATTGTCCTGCTGCTTGCCCCATTCCGGGTTGGCGTTGCGCAGCAACCTCCCCCTGTGCAGCAGCTCACCGGCTCCCTCGCTTCCGATCAGGTGGATGTCTTCCGCATTGATGGTCTTAGGAAGGGTCAGGACCTGTACGCTTTTATGGAGAACACCTCCGGGAATCTGGACCCTGTTCTGTCCATCCTGCCGGCCAGTGTCGACCTATCTGCCACTCTACAAAGCTATAAAGACGCCATGGCTGAACTTACCCGTACCTCAACCAATCCACTGCTCGATCTTCCTGCCTTGCGCGACCAGTATACACTCGCCTGGGATGATGACAGCGGTCCTGGTTACTCTGCCGCCCTCCAGTTCACCGCACCTGCCACGGGTGATTATTACCTGATCGTTGGTTCCTCGCTCTCTGCTGCCGGTCGATCGACTTCCGGTAACTACCGTTTGTTACTCGGTCTGGATGCTCCCCAGGTTCTGGACGGGACTGCCCAGCCCACGGGTGCTGATATCGCCGTCCAGGATCAGTCTGCCCTGGCGACGCAGCTCATTCAGCACCTGAGTGGTACTTTGGATGCAAACAAGCCTTCCATCCAGATCAAGTTGCGCGATTTTAACCCCGGCGACACATTCTATGCCAACCTGCAAGCCACCAGTGGTGATCTCAAGCCCATCCTGTTCTTGCGCGACTATGGCAACAAGCCCGTCCGCGTTGCCAACCTGAAAGGGCAGGCAGCTAGTGCCAGCCTCCAGGAATCTTTCCCACAGGGAGGCACCAATTACACCCTCGAGATCATTGCCGCCTCCATCAGCGAGCAGCTGACCAGCGGTGATTTCGAACTCCAGGTTGGGCTGAATGCCCCCGAAGTTCTACAGGGGCAGGGTCAACCCAACACTGACAGCCTGCTCAAGCTCGCCATCCCGGTCATGGTTGGTCTCAAGCTTCAGCAGATTGTCAATATCGACCAGCCCAACGAGATCATGAACGACGTCGGTACCCTCAAACTGGAATGGACCGATCCCGCCCTTGCCTTCAACCCTGACGATTGCAATTGTACCTCCCGTGTTTATACCGAGAACAGCTACAACAAGTTCCTTGAAGATGTCAAAGGCCAATGGCCCGACTTCACCTTCTTCAACCAGCAGGGCAATCGCTGGACCCAGAATCGCTTGATTGAGATCGAATCCAACGGTCACGTCACCTACATTGAGCGCTTCTCCACCAATTTCCAGCTCGATTTTGATTGGACCGCCTTCCCCTTCGATACCCAGGATTTCTATATCAAATTGGATATGCTCTACCCTGAGGAGCAATACGTTTTTGCCCCCATGCAAGGCTTTAGCGAGATCGACCCTAACAATGGCGAGGATGAGTTCATCATCACCGACTTCGACACCCAGATCACCGATGAGGTCTCCAGCACACAAGCGCCGATTTCACGCTTCACCTTCCACTTTTCTGCCCCTCGCCACCTGGATTATTATGTTTTCCGCTTTTTTGTACCTATTCTATTGATCATCTGCGTTTCGTACATCACTTTCTTCCTCAAGGATTACACCAGGCGTATTGAGATCGCCACCGGCAACCTGCTGCTGTTCATTGCCTTCAGTTTCAGCCTGGGAGATAATTACCCGCGCATGGGTTATCTAACTTTTATGGACGCCATTATGGCAATTACCTTT
>Ga0208980_10001568_pt1 | contig 13894 bp, 11 predicted proteins | sample WetSurMetagenome_3_FD_187993 | JGI IMG/M metagenome (GOLD analysis project Ga0208980, IMG submission 187993) | Wetland microbial communities from Twitchell Island in the Sacramento Delta, sample from surface sediment Aug2011 Site A1 Bulk (version 2) | ecosystem: Environmental > Aquatic > Marine...
AAAGAAAGGTTTCCGGTTGAACTGCTAGACGAAAACGGATGTATCCAGACTTTGCCTCATATTCACAAAACAGATGGAGCTTTTGCAGCAAGACTTGTGAGGGAATCATAAATTAATCTTTATTCACATAAAACTAAAAATATATTTATATGCTTGATAGATTTGCAGAACGGTTAAGAAAAGCAAGGCTGAAAAAAGGAGTTTCACTCCAGCAAATGGCAGCCAGGACGCGCATCGATTTAAAATTTCTAGAAGCGATAGATAACGGCAATTTTAGTTTTCTCCCGGATTTGTACGTGAAGGCATTCATCAAACAATATGCAAAAGCTGTTGATCTTGATGAGCAGGAAACCATAAAAAAATATGAAGATATTATTTCCGGGAAAGTTATTGAAGATGATGAACCAATGTCTTTGCTTGAACAAAAAGTTGAAATAAGCAATACCCAACCTGAACCAGTAATAGAAAAACCAATACCAATCTTCGATGGAAGTGCTCTCGCATCCAAAACACCTGTTAATAATGAGGCGAAGAAAAAGAAGCTTAGAATTTTAGTTTATTCGGCAGGAATTGTTTTAGCAGGTGTTATAATCTTTTTTGCATTAATGAAAAGAAGCTCAACGATTGTTGTCGAGGAATTACCGTACGAAAAAGTTTTAGAAGAAAGCAGTGAGCGTTACCAGGTTGGAGAAGAAAAAATTGACTCAACTCCGGTGGCATTTAATTCTGATAGTCTTACTTTACAATTTGCAAATGCTGATTCTATAGATTCAGCATGGGTAATGGTAATTTATGATGATTTGAAGAAAGAAGATTTTCTTCTTTATCCAAAGAATACAAAAACAATCCACGCAACAGATAACTTTAAATTCACCCTTGGCAATTCAGGAGTTATTCTCTTAAGATTAGATGATCAGCTTCTCAACTTTGATGGTAAAAGAGGTTCTGTGAGGCATTACGAGATAACCAGGAAAGGTATTCAAAGACTAAATTCCCCTCCGATATTAAAGATAGAGTAAAATGTCCCCGACTATCGAAAAAAAAATTGAAACCTTAAGAGAACAAATAAGGGAAAACGATTATAAGTACTATATACTTGCACAGCCCTCTATCAGCGATGCAGAGTATGATAGGCTGCTGAAAGAGTTAGAACAACTTGAAAAAGAACACCCCGAATTAATAACACCGGACTCACCAACTCAACGAGTAGGAAGCGATCTCACAAAAGAATTTAAACCGGTTGAACATAAAATTCCTATGCTTAGTCTTTCAAACACATATTCCGAAGAGGAGTTGTTTGATTTTGACAGAAGAGTAAACGATGGCTTAGCTGAAAATGAGAAAGTCGAATACCTTGTTGAATTGAAAATTGATGGTGCTTCAGTAAACATAAATTATGTAAATGGAATCTTGAAGACAGCAGCCACGAGAGGTGATGGCACAACTGGAGAAGAAATAACTAATAATGTTCGAACGATAAAGTCTATCCCCTTAAAAATTAAAAAAGATAAATCCATCCCTTATAGATTAAATGATTTCGAAGTACGTGGCGAAATTTTTATGAATATTAAAGATTTTGAAAATCTGAATAAGGAGAGAGAAAAAATCGGTGAAAAGACATTTGCTAATCCCAGAAACTCGACGGCAGGAACATTAAAGCTACAAGATCCCAAAATTGTAGCCAGAAGACCACTAAACACATTTATGTATAGCCTTATAAGTCCTGATGATGATCTCAAAACTCAGGAAGAAAATCTTCTTATGCTCAAAAAGTTTGGATTCAAGGTCAATGAGCATCATAAAAAGTGCAAAAGCATTGAAGAGGTTATAAATGTTTGCCGGAAGTTTGAAGAACTTCGCGATAGCCTGAAGTACGAAATAGATGGTGCAGTTATAAAAGTAAATTCAATAAGTCAGCAGAATAAACTTGGAAGTATTGCTAAAGCACCACGATGGGCTGTAGCATTTAAGTTTAAATCCAAGCAGACTTCTACTGTTGTGAAAGCTATAACATGGCAGGTAGGGCGTACAGGTGCTGTAACACCAGTTGCTGAACTAGAGCCGAAGTTACTTGCAGGTTCAACTATAAGCAGGGCAACACTTCATAATTTTGATGAGATAGTAAGAAAAGATATTCGGGTTCGTGATACAGTTGTAATAGAAAAAGGCGGAGATGTTATTCCTAAAGTTGTTGAGGTTGTCTTGAATGAGAGACCTGCGGGAAGCAGAAAAACAAAACCGCCTGACAATTGTCCAACTTGCGGATCTAAGTTATTTAAACCTGAAGGTGAAGTTGCATTTTATTGTGAAAATAGTGAGTGTCCTGACCAGATAAAAGGCAAGTTAGAACACTTTGCTTCTCGTGGAGCAATGGATATTGAGGGGCTTGGAGAATCACTGATTGATTTATTTGTTGAAAAAGGTTTTTTAAAGAATTACAGTGATATATACAATCTGAAAAATTTTAAAGATAAGCTGGTTGCTATTGAAAGGCTGGGAGAAAAAAGTATTTCCAATCTTCTGTTCTCAATTGAAAGAAGCAAGGAAAAACCATTTGATAAAGTCTTATTTGCTCTGGGAATCCGTTATGTCGGTTCTGGGGTAGCCAAAAAACTGGCTGCTCATTTCAAATCACTCGAGTCATTAATCGCTGCAACAGAAGAAGAAATAATGGAAGTTTATGAAATAGGTGAAAGTATAAGTAAAAGTGTTAAAAAATTCTTCAGCGATAATCATAACAAAAAAATTATTGAGGAATTGAAAAAGGCCGGCTTAAAGTTTAGTTTTACTGATAACAAAACTGGAATTGTGGGCGATAACTTTTTTAAGGGTAAAACTTTTGTACTTACAGGTACTCTGAACTCATTTACCCGGGAAGAAGCGGAGGAAAAAATCACTAACTTTGGTGGTACTGTTACTTCCAGTGTGAGTAAAAAAACAGATTATGTTTTAGCTGGAGAAAAAGCAGGTTCAAAATTGGATAAAGCAAAGACTCTTGATATTAAAATACTAGATGAATTAGAGTTTCAAAAGAAAATCAGTGAAACGGAACTGAAATGATCGCAACTTTAAAAGAACGGGCAGCCCGATTTCTCGTTAAGAGAAGTACTCCAGGTGGAGAATTCAGCCAGAGAAATTTTGCTTCTATTTTTTCCAAAACCTATTCTTTCCTGATTCTAATGCCAGCAAAAGAAAGCGATTTCAGGTTTGTTTTTCCTATTCTTGAGTACTTGCGAGAACAAAGGAAAAATGTTGTAGTTATGACCTATGATTTTAGAGTCAGTCTGCTTCAACCATATTTTAAAACTAATGCAATCGAACACGGGCTAAAAGATGAAACCCAGCTAAAACTTCCATCTAAAAAACTTCTCAATAAATTATCCAGCATGCGTTTTGATGTTATAATTGATTCTAACCGTGATGAGATTCTTTATTACAGTTATATCGCAAAGTCACTAAATGCTCATGTCAAAATAGGCTTTGTCCGTTCTGATGCTGATAAGTATTTTAACCTTCAGGTGATCAATAAGCAAAATGATCCGGAAACTTCATACAAAAATCTGATAGATTGTTTAAAAATGTTTCAAGGACTTTAACATGAATTTCGAAGTGAAAAAAGATACAGACATCACCATTTTCAAATTGAATGAAGCCCGGCTTGATACTAACATCTCCGGTTTGCTTAAAGGTGAATTTACAATGCTTCTTAAGGTTGAAGGCGCAAATAAATTTATACTTGATTTGTCTGCAGTTGAAAGCTGTGATAGTTCCGGTTTAAGTGCAATTCTTGTTGCTAACAGGATTCTAAATAATACAGGTGGGCATATGAGAATAGCTTCACCATCTGAGAAGGTTTACGCTCTGATTAAAATAACTCAACTTGACAGAGTTCTTCCGGTTTGTCAAACTGTTAATGAAGCGTTTAATGATTTGCAAAAACTTGATTAGCGAATTAATAACGTTTTAAATTTTTATCTCGCGCAGTTCTTTAAGATAGTGGTAAGCTTCAAGGTGTCCCATTTCCATGGCTTTCTTTAAATCGTTACCGTAACCTTCCTTATCTCCAACTTTATCCTTTAACAGTCCTCTTTCAAAGTATGCTATTTCGTGAAGCGGGTTTTTATTAATCGTCTGTGTAAAAAACTGGATAGCTTTTTGATAATCTCTCTTTTGCTTGTAACAAATTGCTAAATTAAAATAAGCTTCAGCAAAATTACTTTCAAGTTTCACATATTGGGATAAATCAAGAATGGCATGATCGTAATCACGCGCACCGTAATTAGCTAGTCCCCGGTAGTAAATTGTGTTTTGTTCTTTCATCTGAAGACTTATGCTATCGGTAAAATCACTAATTGCACTTTCGTAATTTTTTAATATGAGTTTTGTTAAACCTCTGCAATAGTGTCCAGTTGGTTCTGACGGTTTCACTTCAATTGCATGACTGAAATCCTCTAAAGCTCCCTTATAATTTTGAGTAAGTCCTTTTTGAATTCCCGCTCTAATATATTGTGTAAGTTTGTCATTTTCGATGTCATAGAATACTTTGAACCTGTTATATTCATCAGGTAAATTTTTTGATGGTAATGCAGTTTTTAGAAAATATTTTTTCTTTTCTTCTGAGGGTTTGGTTGGAGTTTCAGGAATCTTTGTTTCAAATTTAGTTTCAAGCTCAGCTCGCTCACGCAGGGATAGTTTTGGCTGGAATTCTTTACTTCCATTCTTACCCAACTTATAAATCACGTAGCCGAGTACGATAAAAAGTAGTGCTAATATTACATAATACATATAAAAATATTTACGTTTATGAACAAATCAACATCTTTCGAGCAATATTAGTGCCCGAATAAAATTTAGCATTCAGTTTAATTTCTTGCTAATAAATAGCTTATTAAGTAAAAATTTCATTTTTAGGGATTAAATCTTTGGTATTTATTTTCCTTGGTTTTCTAAAAAGTATCGTTCTGAATGGCAAATTGAAATAATTGAAATTCAACGGTAAAAGCATAAAAGTTTTGATTCTTACTCAAATAGATGCTTAAACGATTCTTGGGGTATATTCTTTATTGATAGGAAAGGGTAAATTTAAAGTTATAAATATAAAAAACTAGATTTTTCACAATAAAATTATGATTTATAAAAAGCCTTTATCATTCCGATAGACAGATTTTTATAAAGGGAAATTGTTCACTTGAATCAAATAGACCGAGCACTTAAAGAGATTAGGCATATTGTTACTGATATTGACGGAACACTTCTTAACGATAATGGTGAACTGGGTATTGAGAGCAAGAAGCTTATTAGAGAATTGATGAATGAGAACGTAGTTATTTCGCTGGCAACAGGAAGGCTGCATTCTGCAACAACAGATTTAGTAAAAGAACTTTCGTTAAATGGATATGTTATATCTCTCGATGGAGCTCTGATAAAAAACTGTGCTGATGATAAAACTATATTTGAATCCTTTTTGAAGATTGGTCAAGTAAAAAAAGCCATTTCAATTGCCGAGAACATGCTTATTAACATTGCGCTCTGTCATTCTTCCTCTATTTATTACACAGAGTACAATTCGGTTATTCCATCTTTGCTTACTAAATATGGTGCTTTCTATACAAAAGTAGATTCTTATGTGGATCACTTATCCGGCACTCTTGAAATTGTATGTTCAAGTGATATGAAAAATTCAATTAAACAGATGGAAGAAAAATTTCATTTTCCATATTCGATTGGCTGTGATACATCGTATTTTCGCAGTAAGAAAATTGAAAACATTTATTATCTTGAAATAAGAAAAGCCGGATGCTCAAAAGGCAAAGCACTGATAAAACTATTAAGGCATCTTTCAATTAAACCCATGCATGCAGCTGTGATAGGCGATTGGTATAATGATATCACAATGTTTCAAACAAAAGCAATAAAAGTTGCGGTGGCGAATGCAATTCCTGAATTAATGAATGCTGCCGATATTGTTACGACAAGGTCTAACAGGGAAGATGGAACTGCAGAATTTTTTGAGATGGTTTTAAAATCAAAGAGAGAGTAATAATGGATGCAGCTCAAAATATAAAACGAGGCAATGGAATGTTTACAAAACTAGCTATGGGTTTTGTAACGATTATTCTGATAGTACTCATGTTTCCGAAAGGAGAATCAATTGAGTTCGGAGTATCAGAAGGATCTATTTGGTTGTATGATGATCTGATAGCTCCATTTAGTTTTCCGATTAAGAAAAGCGATGAGATTTATCGTGCAGAGGTTGAAGCAGCAAAAAGAGCAGTGTTTCCTGTTTTCCTCGATGAAAGTGCTAATAAGCAAAAAAGTATTGAAGAATTAACAAATTATAATTCTTATTTGATTAAAGTTTTGGATGAAAGTATTGAAAGCGAGTCATCCACAATTAATAATCCAACATTTTTAAGTACACCATCATTTTTAAGTTTACAAAACCTGCGTATTCGAGAAAGAAATCTAATCAAGTCAGGTCCCCCTTTAAAAAATTTTTTTAAAGCGTCAGCTTCCGCACTAAATACAGTTTATACCAGAGGGGTACTTAGTATAGACTCTGGTTCTCAGACAAGAGATAGTATTGCATTAAGAAAAGGGAACTTCGACACGATTGAGCCAATAAGTAAAAATATCTTTTTTGATCAAGCTAAAAATGAAGTAGTTGAGAGGATAAACAGAACAGAATATTCTGAAGATATCAAGACAGCTCTTGTGGAATATACAACTCATTTTTTATTTCCAACGATTGTTTATAGCAGCGAACTTACTCAGGAGGAAACAACGCAGGCGCAGAACAATGTCTCCAAGTACACCGGAATTGTAAATGAAAACGAAAGGATAATAGCTAAACACGATAGAGTATCTAAGGAAATTAAATTAAAGATAGAGTCATATAAAGAATCAAAGGGAGAACTAATTGGTGGAGGAGGTTTAATACTCCAGGCAGTTGGTAAGTTTTTACATATAGGGCTGATATTATCACTGCTTGTCACTTATCTGTTTTTATTCAGGAAGCGGATTTTTTATGACAACCGGAAACTCCTCATGTTCGTTATAATCATTTTATTTGTTTCCTTCATTACATTTCTTATTAACCAGGTTAAGGTTCAGGCACCGCTTCAGTACCTTATTTTTATTCCTGCTGCTGCTATGATCCTGACCATAATTTTTGATTCCCGGATAGGATTTTATTCTACTGTAATAATGACGCTCGTCACCGGTGCACTTAGAGGCAATGATTACACATTTATGGCGATGAATTTAATTGCAGGCGGTATTGCCGTCTATTCAGTACGGGATATTAAAAATCGTTCTCAAATATTCAGATCATTTCTCTTCATTTTACTTGGCTATATTCTTTCAATCTTTGCATTTGGATTGGAAAGATTTGCACCGTGGGATAGTCTTCTGGTCGAATCGGCTTTCGCTACTACAAATGCGCTTGTTAGTCCTGTACTAACTTATGGGCTACTAATTTTCTTTGAAAAATTTTTCAAGATAACTACAGATTTAACCTTGCTCGAGCTCTCAAATTTTGACAGACCTTTATTGAAAGAACTTGCGAGAAAAGCTCCCGGCACGTTTAACCATTCAATGACTATGGGTACGTTGGCAGAAGCTGCTGCAGAAAAAATCGGGGCGAATCCTTTGCTTGCAAGAATTGGAGCCTATTATCACGATGTTGGAAAATCAATTTCACCACAGAATTTTGTTGAGAACCAGCTTAATAATCAAAACGTGCACGAAAACTTAACACCTGAAGAAAGTGTAAGTATGATTGTACAACATGTTAATGAAGGCATAGCCCTTGCAAAAGAGCACAACCTGCCGCAGGAAATTATTGATTTCATTCCAATGCATCATGGCAGAATGGTAATGAGCTATTTTTATGAAAGAGCAAAAAAGATTTATGGAGAAGAAAAAGTTAATATTAATGATTTTAGGTATCCGGGACCAAAACCAAACACTAAGGAAACCACAATAGTCATGCTTGCAGATGGATGTGAGTCTGCCGTAAGGTCAATTGAAAACCCCGATCCGGTTAAAGTTGAAAACGTTATTGAAAGTATTTTTAAATCCCGGACTGAAGATAAACAGCTGGAAGAATCTCCGGTTACATTCAGCGATATTAAAATGATGAAAGAAGAATTTCTCAACATCCTTCTCGGGCAGCATCACAAAAGAATTAAGTACCCGAAACAGGATGAGGCTGAAAAAGGAATTCAGACTGAAAAAAGCTGATGGATATTTTTATCAGGGAATATCTCGCAACGCTTAAGCTGGAAAGAAATCTTTCTGATAACACAATCGCCTCATACAAAAATGATTTATCCTCACTTCTTAATTTTTTAAAGGATCTGAAGGTTGATGATCCTTCACAGATAAAATCAAAACTGCTGAATGATTTTTTCGGATTGCTTACAAAGCTTGGATTAAGCAGCAGATCATCTGCAAGATATTATTCTTCATTAAAAGGTTTCTTCGGTTACCTCTTTTCAAGCGGATACATTGAAATCAACCCAATGGAAAAAGTATCTGCTCCGAAAGTAAGTAAAGGATTACCAAATGTTCTCAATATAAATGAAATAGAAAGCATTCTTTTAGAACCTGACGTGAGTAAAAAGCTTGGATTAAGAGATAAGGCATTGCTGGAAACTTTTTATGCCTGCGGACTTCGTGTTTCTGAGCTGATCAATCTAAAAATATCTGATTTGTTTTTAGATGAAGAGATGATAAGAGTGTTTGGCAAAGGATCGAAAGAAAGGTTTGTACCTATTGGTTCATCTGCAATAAAATGGATTGATGAGTATCTGAAAAACAGCAGACCGTTGATTGAGAAAAAAGCAAAAAGCCAGCACGTCTTATTTTTGAATATTAGAGGAACAAAGCTATCCCGAATGGGTATCTGGAAAATTGTTGACAGTTACGCAAAGCTTGCAGGAATTAAAAAAGAAGTTCATCCGCATACATTTAGACATTCATTCGCAACGCATTTGCTAGAAGGCGGTGCGGATTTACGTGCTGTGCAGGAAATGCTAGGACACGTGGATATTTCCACTACACAGATTTATACTCATATTGACAGAGACTACATCAAGCAAGTTCACAGAGATTTTCATCCGAGAGGATGAAAATTTTATTCGATGTATAAAACTTAAAATTGATACTAAAAACTGAATGACATCATTCCGAATTAAAATATTAACAATAATATACTTCGCACTGGTAATTGTGTCTTGTAATAATCCAGATAAAAATAATAAACAACTCGGAATAAAAGACAATGATACAATATCAGCAAAGCAAGAGAATAGTTTTCTTTTTCTTACCAAGTGGTTTGATAAGGTTGGCGTTTACAAATACGATCTTGCTAAGAAAAAATATTTCACCGTATGGTGGCATCCGAGAGAAAATGTTGTGATGCTTGTTTATAAACCGGGAAACTGTCCGGCATATTTTTTAACTTCCGAAAAAATGGGGATGAAAGCAAATTTTCCCTTCTTTAACAGACTTAAGCTGTTCATAATCTCTAAAGATTTGACCGAGACCAAGCAGATAGACAATCTTGGCAGTGGACTTCAGTTCACAACCCGTTGGAATGATGATGAAAACCTGGAAGTAATTTACACATCTGTCGATAAAACTATTGCCTCTTATGTTAATCAATACACAAAGGTATATGACCATTATGGAAAATTAGTAGACAGCGAAGTAAAAACTTTTGACATCGAAAAAAGCGGTTTTCCCCAATTGATACCACCTAAAAATTCTACTATATCTCCTTCAGGTAAATATGGTGTTTCATTCAAAAGTGATTCTGTGTTTCTAAAAATCGCAGGCAGCGATACTCTTGAGTTTATCGCAGTTATAAAACACCCACTGAATAAGCTTAAATGGAGTGACAATGAAGAATATCTTTTTATCTCAACTCTTGATTTGAATAACGAGACTATAAAAACTAAAAGTCCTGAAACCTCAGAATTGTTTATTTATTCGTTAACAGCTGATTCACTCATCAACGCATTTAGCGGGGCAGGACTAAAAAACTTTTTTACGTTGAATAACTTTTTGATTTTTGATGACGGATTTGATAATAATTCCATAATCAATATTTACGATCTAAAGCAGCAGAAAGTTGTGGATGTAATTAAGCCCAGAGAAGGTTGCGGTTTAGTAACTGTACCTATGCTTCCAGCCAGATAGTCATTGTCTTATTTTCAATATCTTTTTAAGTCTTTTTGTAAGCGGGAAAAGGAAGATCAATATTTTTCTGATCCAGTCCGGGAGTTGCTGATCAAGCTTAGCATCAAAATTCCAGTTACTCATCTCTATTCTATCCTTCATTACTTCGGGATGAGAACCTTCAAACTTCTTAAGATTTCCAAAGTCATCAAACTTAAATGATGATTCAGAAATATTATTCATTTCTTCGTCAGCGTGATAAAGTTTGTGAAAGTCAATTCTTTTCAGTGTCATCGTATCAGGAGGTTTTACCCAGCCATAGTGATAAATTTCAGCGTCTATGTTGATAGGTTTTACAGACCTGGTATTTTCATGTCTGAAACTCATTGCATCACCCCAGGAAATAATTCCTCTATTAAGTCTGATTACTCTTATTTCTTTTATGTACCAGTTCCTGTAGTTATCCTGGTAATAATCATAGCTGCCGTAAAAGTGTCTGTATTTAAATCGTAATGCTTCAACCGAATCACGATTGAAATTACTTCGCATCGCACTCATTACAACGTCAAGATACTTTTCATGCAGCACTTCATCTGCCTGAATATACACTCCCCAATCACCTGTGCATTCTTTTAGTGCTGCATTTGTTTCGACTGATAATAACTTCCCTCCTTCTCGCAAAGTCATATCCCATGTTCTTCGGATGATTTTAATTTTATCGCTCTCAATGGATTTTACTGCTTCATAAGTTTTATCTTCTGAATCACCGACATTCACTATCAACTCATCACATAATGGAAGTATACTTAGAATTGCTTCACGGAAAGGATAAAAATACTTAATGCCGTTTCTTATTATTGTGAAACCGCTTACTTTCATTTCTCGTCAAATTTAAACTGCATATTATAAAGTTTGTGATATAGGCCGAGCTTGCTTAGAAGAACTTCGTGTGTTCCTTCTTCAACAATTTCACCATCGCTTAACACAATTATTTTATTTGCTCGTTGAACAGTAGATAACCTATGTGCAATAACAATTGAGGTTCTACCTGTCATCAATCTTTCGATCGCCTGTTGTACAAGCACTTCAGATTCTGTATCAAGGGATGATGTAGCTTCGTCCAATATTAATATGGGAGGATTTTTTAATAAAGCTCGTGCAATAGATAGGCGCTGTCTTTCACCTCCGGAAAGTTTTGTACCACGGTCACCAATTACTGTTTCGTAACCTTCCTTCAAGTCTTTAATAAAATTGTGTGCATTTGCAGCTTTTGCAGCTTCAATTATTTTATCTTGAGATAAATCCTGCAATCCGTAAGCAATATTATTTCTCACTGAATCGTTAAATAATATTGTCTCTTGTGTAACGACACCAATAAATGAACGTAGTGATTTGATTGTGATATTTCGATTATCAATATCATCAATAAGTATTGACCCATCTATAACATCGTAGAAACGGGGGATAAGATCAACGAGGCTTGATTTTCCTGCTCCACTTGGACCAACTATTGCAAGCACTTCACCTTTGTTTATTTCGAGATTAATTTTATTAAGAATTAAATCGCTCTTTTCATATTTGAAACTTACATTCTGAAATTTAATTCCCCTATTAAACGATTTTAATTCAATGGCATTTGGTGCATCTAATATTTTTGGAGTTGTATCAAGAATTGAAAAAACTCTTTCTGATGCAGCAATACCTTCCTGAATACTGTTAAAAACTTGTCCAATTAGTTTTATCGAAGGCATCATCTGAAAGAAAATTCCCAGGAAAACAAAAAATGCACCTGGAGTCATATCGCTTTGTCCAACTACAATCTGGCTTCCTATGAAGTAAAGTATAATCGTAATTGTTATAACCCCAAAGAATTCAGTTATTGGAGAAGCAAGAGCTCTTCTTCTGATTAAACTGGTTAACAGGCGGAAATATTTTTTTTCTTCTTCACGAAATCTTTCTATCTCATAGTTTTCCATTCCGAAAGCTTTTACGATTCTCATTGCACCGAAAGTTTCATCAAGAATCGAAGTTATATCAGCAATTCTTTCCTGCGATCGTATGCTTCGTTTTTTTAGCGAGTTGCCAATTTTTGCGAGCACAAACCCTGTAACAGGTATCAATGCAAATACGAGTAATGTAAGTTTCCAGTTAAATATGAAAAGCACAGCAGAAAAAATTATAATGAGTGGAGGATCTCTGAAAAGACTGTTTATCACAGCTATCATAGAATCTTTAATTATCTGCACATCATTAATAATTCGCGATATTAAAATTCCTTTTTTCTCCTCAGTAAAATAACTGAGTGATAGTTTGTGAAAGTGAGTATAAAGCTGAAGGCGAATATCTCTGATAATTCCCTGTTCAACAAAAGACATAAACCATGTCTGCAGATATGAGAAAAGATTTTTAAACAGGAATACGATAATTATCAGGATACATAAAAAAGTAACAAGCTGCAGTTTTGAATAAGATTGAACAAACTCATTGAGCTGATATGAAAGCCACTCCTTGAGATTAAAAATGCTGAAACTTATTTCTGGGCCAGGCTGTGATGTCGACTGATTGAATAAAAGATCTATAAAAGGCATAACAAGGCCTATCGACGCCAGGCTGAAAATGACAAATAACAGCATAAAGAAATTTGCTGCAGCCAGAGGTTTAATGTAAGGTTTTAGGTATTTAAAGAATCGCCAGAAAACTTTCATTTGATACAACTAATTAAAATCTTGTGTGAAAAGATAGTCACTAAAATTGAATTATTTAATCTTATTCATTCATCATAGTTAATATATTATGATTTGGATGATAGCGGCATTAAATTTAAACTGTAAATGAGCAAAATATCCGGCATCATTATTAAGTAAAACGCTTTCATCTCACTTGCAATTCAGGGACAACTATTGAACGAAAATCAGGGAACCAAAGAGTATAAAATTCTTGACTGGATAATACTTTCTTTATTCGTCATCTTCATATTAAGTCTGAGCAATTCGATATTTGTAAATCAGGTTGGGTATTTTGGCGCACTCCTGTTTATACTCATCAAAACATTTCTCACAAAAAAAAATCAATTCAACAGAACCGGACTTGAGCTGGCATTTGCTCTGTATCTAATTGCTGAAATAGTCTCACTCATATTTTCAGATTATAAAGATGTGGCTTTGCATCATTTTATGAAAAGATCTTTACTTATCCCCGTTGTTTATACGACTATTGCAGTAACAACAAATTTGAAGCGTGGTAAAAACTTTTTTACACTTTTTGTTGTCGGCTCGTTAGTTACCGGGGTTCTTTATCTGATAATGTCTATCCAATTTTATTTAAATAATCAGTATTCAATTGTTCAGTCCGGTCCGTCATTATTTCAAAATACTATTACTGCAAGTGAGATAATCAGCTTTACGGTTTTATTTCTCTTCGCATTCATCGTGAATGAAAAGACAGACTTAAAGACAAAACTTTTATTGTATTCAGGATTTGCGATTTCTCTTTTGACATTAATTGCAACGTACAAACGAACGGGATGGATGGGGGTTGCAGCAGGAATTATTCTCATCCTTATTATTAAAGGAAAATGGAAAATTCTGATACCGGTTTTTATTCTGGGAATTGTTTTGTTTTTTATAGATAAGAATGTCAGTCAGGTTAGCGTTTATAATTTTGAAGGCTCCAGTGCAAAGAAACTTTATTCGTTCAATACTGAAGGAAG
>Ga0208980_10001569_pt1 | contig 13891 bp, 14 predicted proteins | sample WetSurMetagenome_3_FD_187993 | JGI IMG/M metagenome (GOLD analysis project Ga0208980, IMG submission 187993) | Wetland microbial communities from Twitchell Island in the Sacramento Delta, sample from surface sediment Aug2011 Site A1 Bulk (version 2) | ecosystem: Environmental > Aquatic > Marine...
ATGGGCGCGGCGGTGCAATTCATCGTGGACCAGGGGGACAAGCTTGTCCAGGGCTGCCGCTTCACCCCGGCACCACAGGTGGAGCAGCTGCGTGACCTCCTGCGGGGAACATTGTATTTCCATGCCACCCCCTCAGAGAAAAGCCACAATCCTTGGAATTTGTCCCAATTATACACCAAATCGTTGTGATCAGGTTTTCGGCAACTGTCTGCCGGCCGCCAAGGGATCAAAGGTTGATTTATTTTTGCCGGGCACCATTACTCCCAAAATGACGCCCAGGCAAATAGCAGAGGCCCGGCAGCTGACATGTGAATGGAAGCCCAAAGCCGCGAAGTGATACACTCGCACCGGGTTCCGGGCACGCACCGGACAAAGACGGCCGTGTGTCATCATCTTCAAATCTTCCTCTGATCTGAGAGAACTCTTCCCGCGTCTGCTCAGCCACAGCACCCTATGTTTTGGCGCCAGGGGGGGTCGTGAGCTTCCTTGGAAGGCTGCTTGATTTATCTTGCAGAAAACAAAGAACTCATGGATAAAGAATGCTATCAACATTAGGATCATCGCGAGAGACACGTTCCGCGATGAGGAGTGCGCCGTGCCCCGGAAGGTGCTCGAGGATGCCGGTGCATCCGTGACTGTGGTATCCTCATCCCTTGACGGTGCAACAGGGATGCTGGGGATGGAAGTGAAGCCGGACATACTGATCGGGAACGTAATTGCCGGAGATCGCGATGGCATCGTTTTCGTCGGCGGTGGCGGAGCAAAGGAATATTTCGACGGCCCTTCAGCCCATGCCCTGGCACGGAGCTTCTTCGAGCATGGCAAATTGACTTGGGCCATCTGTATCGATCCGGCGACCCTGGCGAACGCCGGTGTGCTGAAGGACAGACGCGCAACGTCATTTCCCTCCTCCGAACAGGCGCTCCGTTCCCATGGCGCGGTCGTGACCGGAGATGATGTCTCGGTAGACGGGAACATCGTTGCCGGCGTGGGGCCGGTGGCGGCCAGGAAGTTCGGCAAGTTGCTTGTCGACGTGCCCGGCGCACGCTGAACGGCGAATAATGCTGCGGAAGCCGGCAATCTCTCGATATGATGAAGGGGACGACGACATGAGGAAGAGCATTGCATTGCTATCGTTTGTCATTTGCATGTTCGCCGCAGATGCTGCTGATGCCGGATGGTCAGGACCGGCAGAGCTCATCAGCGGAAGATGGGGATCTGGCAAGGGCCAGTTCGGAATTCGCACGGAGGGGGGATTCGAGGTTCTTCCCGCAATCGGGGCCATCACCAATGACGAAAACGTGGTGATTCACGACGCCGTCAACAAGAAGCAGCTGATATTCAACGGCAAGGGCGCCCTCTCCAGCGAGGTCAAGTGGGATGCAGCCCGTGGACAGGGAGAAAACGCGATTGCAGCCATACCGCACAAAGACAGAGAGGCAGAGACTGCCCTGGCGCAGCGGATGGCAGTGAACGTATATCAGGTCACTGTTGTTTTTCCTGACAGGAACGTGGTCGTTACCTCGGACACGGAATTCAAACGCGCCATGCGGGACCGGCATGGCAATGTCTATGGTTTCACGCCGGAGCTGGTCCTGGGATTTGATAAGAACGGCAAGCAGACCGGCACCCTCAATCTCCCCGCTTCGCATGAAGAGCTGGTGACGATCCCCGGTCAGCCGGCACGTGGTATGTATGTCATCTACGGTGAACCGGTCGTGGGGCCATCCGGCAGCATTTATCTTACGAAGAAGACCGATACGGGATTCGCCGTCCTCAAGTGGACGTGGAAATAGTTCAGGATATCGCAGTGCGTGAGGCGCCTGTCTGACGCCTAGTTGAAAGAAATGCAGTCGATCCCGGGCGTGAATCCGCGCTACTGCTTTTTATACTGGATCAGCTCAAAAGGATTCCCCGCGTTGTCGCGGATGAAGACAAATGCGACACCGGGAGTTTCCACCGGCCCCATTGCGATATCGGCGCCCTTGGCTTTAAGTTCCTTGACGGCCGCCTGGACGTCCGCGACCTGGAAGGCCATATGCTTGAGGCCATGGACGGTGAAGTCTTCGGAGGGATCGCGGCGATAATCCGGCAAAGGCTTGGCGCCCTCGACCTGGAACAGCTCAATATAGCAATTGCCCCGCTTGATGTGCACAATCTTCATCTTGTTGACACCGTCTTCGGTCATCCGCGCCACCACCTCGAATCCCAGCATCTTTTTATACCAGGCCGCAGACTCCTCTGCATTCGGCACGCTGATTCCGACATGGTGGTGCGATATCTCGAAACCCGCAATACGATCGCTCTGCGCAGTCGCGAAAGAAATGCTCATCAAGATGACTCCTGTTGCGGCTATGAGCACTAAGTGCATGGCCATTGCATGGATGCGCATTTTCATACTCTGTCTCCTCATGGAAACCAGCCCGGCAATTTCGCCAGCTATGGAACTGCACGGGATTGTATTGCAGCCCATGATTTGAAATCCATACCGCTTTTGGTAAAACCCGCAGCCGAGGATGCACATGGCAAACCCGCACGGCGGCCGAAACAGCCAATTTAGAGGAGCCGGCCGCTGCATTTTTGATGTATGGTCTAACCATGAATTTTGGGCATTTTCCAGCGGCTGCCCCGCAAAGCTCGATAGACTTGCGCTGCAAATGCTTCCTGCAAAAACGCATGGCGCATTCTCAGGCAAGCCGGTGCAGGTCCAAACCGGGGAAGGGGCCGGAGCGCATATCCAGTTATCATGCGCCTGCCCGTGGGCCGGACGCATAGGAGCATGTCATGAACAAATTATCCAGTTTGAGCGAAGCCGTCGCCTCCATCCCCTCGGGGTCCCATGTCGCCGTTTCAGGTTTCGCGATCACGCGATGCGCCATGGCCTTTGTACGCGAGGTCATTCGCCAGGGCATAAAAAAGCTGACGATATCGCAATGCGTTGGAGCTATGGACACGGATCTTCTGGTAGGGGGAGGTTCGGTCGAACGCGTAATCTACGGGGGAGGGTCGCTCGACCGTTTCGGCAGGCTTGGGTGCGTCAACGCGGGCATCGAGAGCGGCTCGATCCAGGCTGAAGAATACAGCAGCCTGTCGATTGCTTTCCGCTATCTGGCCGGCTCGCTGGGGCTGCCCTTCATCCCCATACGGTCGCTGTCCGGATCCGGCCTGCTGGGCCGGATTCAGGAGCGGACGGGATCCGATATTGCCTTTATCAAGGATCCTTTTTCCGGCGACCGGTGGCTTGCGTTGAAGCCTCTGCTTCCGGATGTGGCGGTGGTACAGGTCCAGACTTGTGACGAAGAGGGAAACGCCTGGATTATGGGTCCGAAATGGGATTCGCCGGAACAGGTGAAAGCCAGCACTCGCGCCATCGTTATTGCCGAGCATGTGGTGCCGACGGACATCATTCGCGGGGAACCCGAACGGTGCATGATTCCCGGTCTCCTTGTCTCTCATGTCGTGGAATTGCCCTTCGGGGCTCATCCCACTTCTTTGTATCGCGAGTACGACTACGACGCCGACGAGATCCGCAGATACGTCGAGGCCGCCAGGAAACCCGATTTGTGGAAGGCATACCTGGACAAATATGTCTATGGCGTAAAAGACCATTGGGAATATCTCGATCTTGTCGGAGGCCTCCGCCATCTCAAGAGCCTTCGGGCCGATCCCATCCTGGGATATTAGGGGGAACGATATGGAATTTACTCCGTCGGAGTTAATGGCAGTTTCGGGAGCCCGTGAACTGGAAGATCACCATGTTGTCGCTGTCGGGATCGGGCTTCCGATGGTGGCGACTTTCCTGGCGAAAAAAAGCCATGCTCCCAACATGACCATCCTGTTTGAGCTGGGAGTGATCGATCCCGAACCGATTCATACGGGCGTGGGGCTTGCCGATCCCAGGGTATGGTACCGGGCAAAAGTACTCAGCAGCTTTATCGATATACTGGGAACCGTCCTTCATCGCGGCAGGGTCGATGTCGGGTTTCTGGGAGGGCTCGAAGCGGACCGGTTCGGCAACCTGAATACGACGCTCTTGGGCGATCCGAAGGGAAAATTCCGCCATATGATCGGCAGCGGCGGCGCCAACGATATCGCCTCTTGTGCCAAGAAAACCGTTCTGATCATGCGCCAGGAGGAAGGCAAGTTCCGGGAAACGATTTCCTTTATTACCAGCCCCGGGTATCTCGACGGCGGGGACAGTCGGGCAAAGGCCGGACTGTCGTCCGGCGGTCCCAGCCGCGTGATCACCGATAAAGCTATTTTCGGATTTCATCCGGAAACGAAGCAGATGATGCTGCTTTCGATCCATCCCGGAAATACACTCGAGGACGTCCTCTCGACCTTAGGCTTTCGCCCGTTCATCCCGCAGGAGGTTTCCGCAACCGAACCTCCGACAGCGGAGCAACTCCGCCTGATCCGGGAAGTCATCGACCCCGGGCGCATGTATATGGGATAGGCTGGGAAAAGCATTCAGCCGCACAAAATCGAGGGCGAAGGAAGGCCCGGAGAATAGGGCAGCCAGCGAAAGCCTAATATTCCGCTGGCTGTTGCTCTGAAAGCCAATCTTTCATTTTCCAGATCGGAACACAGAACCTGAAAGTGAGGCCGGCCGGCCATCGCGACAACGAAGACGCCCCGACAGGCAGGGTGCGTCGTAAGGGCAGAAGCATTCAGGCCCCTGCATTTTTTAGGAAATATAATAGTTTTGAGGTTATTTCCCGCGATTTTTTTGCGCCTGTCCGGACGACGCTGTATGCTAGATTTTTACGGGCCTACAGAGGTTTTCATCGGAATTTGCGCTCCGTCCGCATTTCTTGCATACGAACTTTGCATCCTTCACCAGCGCTTTATAGTCGCTCAAACTGTTCTCAATATAGCCCATATTCACCAGGTAACACAGATGTTCATCATGCATTGCACAGGGCATCTCGGGTTTTTTCATTTATATCCTCCCTTGGATTCTTTGCTTATGGAACGTCAATAACCGGCCGGTTTTTTTCATACGTATAGATACAACAACCGTTCGTGCCATGCAATAGGGATTCACCCGCCTGGCAGCCTGCCGGGTTTTCGAATTATCATGAGGAAGCTGCGGCACATGGTATACGAGGGCAAAACAAAAAAGCCGCGCAATATGAGCCGCAAACTCCAATTGCGCGGCTTCGTGTGAAAACCTGGATGGCCCGCGAGTAGATGCGGTTATTGCTTCTTCCTGTCTTCTGCGGCAAGGATTTGCGAAGGCTGGTTCCTCACAAAATCCGCGTCTTCATCGTCCGCGAGCCAATCAGAAACTTGACCGATCTTACTTGCGGTCTCGTAAAGGGCCATATACACGAGGCACTGCTTATTGTCGCTGTCGATAGCAAGTTTGGTTAAATAGCTCGTTGTGTATTTCAGCTTTTCGTGGATCTGGTCCAGGACCATGTTGGCCACCGGACAGAGATAAGGCGCGATGCCTTCCGCTCTGGTCTGGACTTCCTTGGGATGGTGGATGCAACCCTTGATCTTCAGTTTGAGCATTACCCCATCCGGCCCCAATTTATAGGTAATTTCATTGGCGATTCCGCCTTCGGTGATCGCTTTGCAGCAGTTCGTGACGATTTCGTTTACATTCTTCCCCACGATCTGCTTGGCGCGAATGAAGTCGACTCCGACATACTCACATTTCCAGTGGATCATTCCGGAGAGTTCGTGATAGGCGAGAGTTTCCAGTCTCGAAAGCAACTCGTTGCAGTATTTTATGCTATCCATTAGATCCTCTCCTTATTTCCAAATTTTTCCCAGTACACCATTTCCTTGAGCGGCAGTTTGGGCCTTGGATGCTTGCGCTGTTCTTTGGGATACCCGAATGCGATGAAAGAAATGACCTTATAGTCTCCCATGCCGGTCGGAATTCCCAATATTTCCTTGAATCTCTTGGCATCTCTCGTACTGGCCACCGGCCCGTGAACCCAGCACGCGCCGAGCCCCATGGAATGGGCCTGCAGGAGCATATTCTCGATGGCAGCGCAAAGGTCGTAGGGGACATCGACGCTTCCCACCCGCAGATCCCCGATCACGGCAATGACCACCGGCGCCTGCTTGCAGAATTCCGACACTCTGCCGGAGTACATAAACTCCAATACTTCAGCCCTCTTGACGGGGTCTTCGATCCCCTCGAATCTCTGCTGCAGCTCATTGAGGCAGTACCAGGCGGTCATGCGCGATCCGCTTCCCTGCCTGGACAGATCGCCGATCTTGTTTCTTGTCTCCTGGTCCCGGACAACGATAAATCTCCACGGCTGATAGTTCTCACCCGTGGGCGCCCATCGCGCCGCCTCCAGGATCTTGTCGAGCATCTCATCCGGTATCGGGTCGGGGTTGTATCTCCGGATACTTTTTCTCGATGTAAGCACATCCAGAAATTCTGGCATATGGATTTTCCTCCAAACCTATAGTGATAATTAAGTGCTGGCTTTGTTGGAAGAGCCGATAACCTCACTGCGGGACAAATCCAAACATTGCATCACTTGAAAAAACGCTCATTTTAGATGGAACTGCACATTTTGTAAACAGTAAAGTGGCATCAGCATCAAGGTGATTAGATGATGCCCTCTTGCCTAAGCTTCTGTATCTCTTGCGCATCGATCCCCAGGAGTCCGCCGTAGATTTCCTCATTGTGCTCCCCCACTGCAGGGATGCGCTTCCTGCGGTCGCCCGGCGTTTTGGACATCTTATAGACCGAACCGCTGAGCTTTACCTTTCCCGAAACGGGCTGTTCAACCTCAACTATCATCTCTCTGCTCAACAATTGGGGATCGTCGGCGACCTGATCGAAGGTGGGCAGAGGGGAACAGGGAACCCCGGATTTCTTGAGGATTGCCAGGACTTCCTCGACGGTCCTTTCCTTGCACCACGCCTGAACCAGGCCGTCAACTTCTGTCATGTTTTTTGTCCGGTTCTCCCGCGTGGCATAGCGCGGCTCGCCGCTCAGGTCCTCACGGCCCATCGCCTGGAGGACCTTTTGCCATTGAGGGTCCGTGATCGTGCAAATCACCACATACCCGTCCCGGGCATTGTAGGCCCCGAATGGGGCCGAGCTGCTGAGCCTGTTGCCGATTCTTTTGGGGACGATGCGAGTGTCAAAGTAATCGGCGCGGTCCGGGAAAACCATTGCCCAGATGCCGTCCTGCATGGAAATGTCAATGGCCTGTCCCTCGCCCGTTACCGTCCGGTAGTACAGGGCCGCCAGGATGGCGATGACGCCGTTGTATCCTCCCATGTAGTCGCCGAGCGAGATGCCCGCCTTCAGCGGTTCGCCGTCGGCATAGCCGGTGACGCTCATCAGCCCTCCCATTGCCTGGGCGACCACATCATAGCTGACGTCATTGCGGCGGGGGCCAGTCTGGCCAAAGCCTGAAATGGAGGCGTATAGGATGCGCGGATTGATTTTGCTCACCTCTTCGTAGCTCAGGCCCAGCCGTTCCATCCCACCGGGGGCAAAATTCTCAACCAGGACATCCACCTTGCCTGCCAGTTTCCTGGCAATCTCCAGTCCTTTCGAACTCTTAAGGTTCAAGGTGATGCTTTTCTTTCCCCGGTTATAGGAAAGAAACTGATACGACTCCCGTTTGGGTGTCATGGGCATGGCGAGACGCTCCGGTTCGCCCTTGCCCGGCATTTCGATCTTTATGATTTCGGCGCCGAGTTCGCTCAGCACCGAAGTACAATGCGGACCGGACAAATACTGGGTAAAATCCAAAATCCTGACGCCCTCCAATGACTTGGCCATGAATCCTCTTCTCCTTGTTTATGCCAGGGATAGGAATCGATCTTTCGGCAACTCCTCCCCGCTGGTAAAAAGGATTTCCGCTATTTGGGGCAATTTCCCTTGTTTTCCCGAATCGCAGCCGTTTTCCGAACGGACCTTCATTAGGTTGCGGCCGGCCCCGCCTTATACCCGCGGCCGGTCCTGGCGCAGTACCGCCTTGATCGCCTTGATGACCTTTGCCTGATCCGGGAGGGCGAATTTTTCCATTGGCGGGCTGAAGGGAATCGGGATATCCAGCCCGCAGACTCGGGCCGGCGCCGACTTCAGTTTTTCAAAGGCGCCCCTGTCCGCTGTTGTTAGTGCCATAATCTCCGCTGCCGCGCCGCAGGTCTGACAGGCTTCATCCACAACCACCAGGCGGCCAGTTTTTCTGACGGATTTGAGGATGGTTTCTCTGTCCAGCGGGACCAGCGTTCTGGGATCGATCACTTCCACCGAAATGCCTTGTTTCGACAGTTCTTCGGCAGCCTGCAGGGCTTCGTAAACCATCCTGGCCAGGGCTACCACGGTCACATCCGAGCCCTTCCTGCGCACGCAGGCCTTACCCAACGGCACCAGGTACTCGTCTTCCGGCACTTCGCCCGTGACTTTGCCGATGAGGAAATTCTCGAACGAGATCACCGGATTGTTGTCCCTCAGCGCGGTCTTGAGCAGGCCCTTCACATCGTAGGGAGTCGTGGGCAGAAGGATCTTCAGCCCCGGCACATTCATGAACATGGAATAGGGGCTGATGGAGTGCTCGGCGGCGCCGGAGAAACCCGCGCCTACGGTCATCCGGATCAAAATAGGGAATTTGGCCTGGCCGCCGAACATATAGGTGATTTTGGCGGCATGATTCATCATCTGGTCCATGGCCACGAAACCGAAAGTGGCCATGCGCAGGTTGCATACCGTACGGAAGCCGGAACCTGCCAGCCCGATCGCCGCTCCCACGAAATTGTTCTCTGCGATGGGCGTAACCCTTATTCGATCCGCCCCGAATTCTTTCTGCAAATCGGCGGCCAGGTCGGTCGATAGATGGACCGTTCGCGGGTTTTTGCGGAATTCCTCCTGAATGGCTTCGTTAGCCGCCTGTTCGTATGTGATTTCTCGCATTGCGTGCCTCATCGATTCACAGCGAATAAATATCTGCCAGGGCGTCCTGCGGTTGGGGATAGGGACTTGCAAGGGCGAAGTCGTGCGCTTCCTCAACCTGCTCCAGGATCCTTCTGTCGATAGCTTTGATCTTTGCAGGCGTCAGAACTCTCCGAGCCAGCAGACTGCGTTCAAAAGCAGCCACGGGGCACTTTTTCTTCCACGCCTCGAGCTCCTCTGTGGGCCGCAAATCCTCCAGCGCCTCCGAGAGATAGTGCTTATGCCAGCGGTAGGTTTGGCATTCCAGGAAAAAAGGGCCTTGGCCTTCTCTCAGCCTTGCGATAGCCTCTTTTGCCGTCCGGTAGACGAGCTCGACGTCATTCCCGTAAATCACTTTGCTGGCAATGTGATAGGCTTCCGGCATCCGCGTGATCTCTCCGGCGCCCAGCGAATACTGCGCGGAAGTGTTCACGCCGTAGTGGTTGTTTTCACAGACGAAGAGCAAAGGCAATTTCCATATTGAAGCCAGGTTCAACGCTTCGTGGAATTCGCCCTCCTGGCAGGCCCCGTCGCCAAAAAAGATGGCTGCAATTTTCCCTTTGCCTTCAAGCTGCGCTGCGAGAGCCGCGCCGGTGGCGATGGGCAGCCCGGCTCCGACGATGCCATCCGCTCCAAGCATGCCGATGCTGAAATCGGCTATATGCATGGAACCGCCTTTGCCCTTGCAGTAACCGGTCTTTTTTCCGTAGATTTCCGCCATCATTCTCTTCATGTCCGCGCCTTTGGCGATGCAGTGGCCGTGGCCGCGGTGGTGGCTGACGATGCGGTCCTCTTTGCCCAGGTGGACGCAGACTCCGGCGGCGATGGCTTCTTCGCCAATATACGAATGCACAAAACCGGGGACGTTTCCGGCGTAGACCTCCCGGACCACCCGCTCTTCGAAACGCCGGATCTTCAGCATGGTCGTATACAGGTCGATCAGTGTTTTTCGGCTGAGGTCCAAGTCGTCATCTCCTTTCTGCACCGGAGAACTGGGCCATCGTCGTGTTGAATGCACGCGTCGCCAGCACATCCAGGGGAAACGACCGGATGTCCTGGCTCAGGACTTCTATCCCCCAGGGCCCTTGATAACCGGCCTTCAGCATGCAATCGACGAAACCCTTTACATCGAATTCCCCTTCGCCGCAATACCTGCGGTGATTGATGGTGTCCTCATGCAGGTCCCATGGGCATTCCAATGTGCCGTCGTTGAGCTCGATGCCGAGCAGATAGCGGGCGGGGATGCGGGCCACGTCCTCGTAGGGGATGCCCAGTTTCACAACATGCCAGAGGTCGATCATGATCCCGCCGTTCTCGGCTCCTGCCCCTTCAACCATTTCCAGGGTCTCCGGGAGGGTCCGGATCATGGCATCCACGATCAGCTCGAAAAGTATTCTGGTCCCGTAATTGGCGGCTTCCGCACATAGCGCCGCGAAGGAATCGATCAGACGCGGCATGGGAACGGTGTTCATGTCGAAGTCGCCGATTTTGACGTGCCTGGCCCCGAGTGCTTCCGCCGCCGTAAGCAGCATCTGCTTCGTCCGGTCCGACCGTTTCTTTTTCTCGCCGTCCATAAACCAGTCTGTGATGAATTCCAGTTCGACATGCTTCATGCCATTATCGTCAAGAATCCGCTTCATCTCCTTAAGACTGCGGCTTTCGAGTATGTGCGCGAGATCGACTTCCTTAATGCCGAAGCCTTTGAATCCGGCTTTGGCCGCAGCCTCGACCCTGTCCTTGAAATCAAAAGAGCTGTATTCCTGAGCCGAGTGAGGACAGGCCGATCCAGCCAGGGTCCAGTAGGTAGCCACCAATTCTACATTAGCCATATCCAATAATTCCCTCCAATCAAGTTTTGGGCGCGTAGATGCAAAAACACCAGGAATCCCATGGGATTTATTTTTTTGATTCCGCGCAATCCGTGGCGCCTTTATCAGAGCTTTGGATTTATCCGCCGGAAACCAGCGGCAGGATCACCACTTCATCCCCCTCATTCAACAGGGTCTGCATCCCATTGAGAAATTGAATCGTCTGGCCGTTGACCATGATGCGCACGTGGGGATGAACCTGGTTGTTATGGGGGTCTATAAAATGAGGGGAGAGCTTGTCCCCCCATCGTTTCTTCATATAGGCAACGAAGTCTTCGACGGTCGAACCCTGGGGAAGGTCGATCTCCAAGAGCCTCTGGCCGACGACCTGCTTGAGTCCCATGACAGTTTGAAGCGCAATTTTCATGAAAAGCCAAAGCTATAAATTCAGCGCGTCCGCGATGTATTCCAGTCCCAGTTCGGCGAGCTTTGCGCGGGTGGGCATCCCGGTCTTCACATCCCATCCCCGCTCCGAATAATATTCATCAAGCATCGCATCCAGGTCTTTTTTGCTGATCAGCTGTCCCTTGGAGGCGCCTGCTTTGAGAGGTTCCGTCATCAGCCTTTCCGGGAAAGTATCGTCGGCGCGCGTGAATCCCTCCCGGACATTGAAGGCCTTCGCCACGTTCGTGAGCCTTTCGCCCACCCTCATCACTTCTTCTGGAGTAAAGGACAGCCCCGTAATCGCCTCCATGAGATCCGCCGTATTCTGACAGGCAATCTGCGGGATCGCCATATCGAGAAGGAATTTGCACATTGGGGCGCAATCACAGGTGACTGCCTGGATGTCCTGATTCCACACCGTGAGTTTGCCCTTGCCCTCAATGGCAAGGCGGTCTACCGGATGGGGTACGGGCACGCCGAAGATCTCCTGGAAGGCATAGCCTCTGCAATGGTCCGCCCCGGTATAGGCAGTGGCATAGTTCAGGCCGTGGGCTTTCGCGCCCCGAACATCGTAGGCGGCGAGCTCGAGCCCCTTGATCTGAATTGCGAACTTTTCCGTCCCCTTGCCGATTTTCCTTGCTGCAGCCAGGCTCCCGTCTGCAAGGAGGTCGCCGATTCCATCGCGGAAAGCCATCTTGCGCAGGACTTTCATCATGGCTGCGTCGTTTCCGAAACGCAAATCGATGCCGTCCGTATCCTTAAGCGTGAGAATGCCCTTCTCAAAACACTCCATGGCAAAGCCGATAGTAACTCCCGAAGAAACACTATCGAGACCCAGTTCGTCGGCGAGCCGGTCGGCCGCGATGACGCTATCGATATCGTCGATGCCGTTGTTGCTTCCGAAAGCGTAAATCGTTTCAAAGTCCGGGCCTTCCGAAAGGATACCGGCGTAATCGCCTCTCCTCGCCATTTTCAACTGGCTGCAGCCGACGGGGCAGTCATGACAGTGTTCCTTGCCGATCTTCCGCGTGGTTTGCGATTCAAGACTGAGCCCTTCGGGAACGAACTGGCCCGTTGCCGTCCAGTTCTTCGCGGACAGGATTCCCATGGCGCTTGTCACTTCCACCACCATAGGGGTCCCATGCTGCGCGAATTCGGGATAGAGGACAGGGCTCTCTTTAAAGGCTTTGAGCAGAGCGGCGCGGGATTTTCTGTACCTTTCTTCAGAAGCGATAGGAATGGATTCCTTTCCCCGGATCGCGATGGCCTTCAGGTTCTTTGATCCCATGACGGCGCCGAGGCCCTTGCGACCGAGCGCCCTGCGTTCGTTTATGATGCCGGCAATTCTGCACAAGCGCTCGCCTGCAGGACCGATGCAGCTGACCCTCACGTTCTGATCCTGCAGCTCATCCTTGATGATTTGCTGGCAATCAAAGGTGAGCGTCCCCCAGATTCGGGCAGCGTCACGGAACCTTACCGAATTCCCCGTAATCGCTACATAGGTTGGTTTCTCCGCTTTGCCTTCGATGATGATGACGTCCCACCCGGCATATTTCATTTCCACGGGAAAATGTCCGCCGGACAAGGCCAGGCCGACAGCGCCGGTGAGGGGCGATTTCCCCGCAACCGACATCCTGCTCGAGCAAGGCACGCCCGCTCCCGTGAAAGGACCGCAAGCGAAGATGAGTTTGTTGTCGGGACTGAGAGGGTCGGTCCCTGCTTTTACCTCGTCGAAGAGATATTTGATGGCGAAGCCCGCGCCGCCAATGAAGTCCCGAGCCAGTTGTTCCTGCAGCGGCTCCGCTTTCGACGTTCTTTCGGTCAGGTTAATCCTCAGTATTTTGCCTGCATAGCCACCGGAATACATGTGTTTTCTCCCAGAGTTTGATTTTGTATGAAAAAAGGGGCGAGTCAAGGACAAAGCTGGATCGAATGGCCGGTTTGCCGTGGGACAGCGTTTTTCCCGTGACACCTTCGGGAATACGTTAGATAAATAGGCGGGTAATTTCTCAGCTCTGCTGGGGGATTCACAGAGTTTATCAGTTCCAGGATCATGTAACGCCGACATTCACGGACAAAACACTGACGAAGGATGATCCCTAAGCAACGGTCGGCGTACAAGAGCCAATGACACGGTTCCGATGGTGTGCCAGCGCAAAGCGCTGGCCTCTTGAGGCCTCGGAAGCGTCTCATCGGCTCTTGCCAGCGGTTGTCAGCGGTTAGAGGCGGTGCCGTTTATCCGACCGCTCTGTGCGGCAAACCATCAAGCCTCCGGTTTCAAGGATTGTTGATGATTTTTCGTTTGCTTTGGGTGACGATCTGAAGCACGACCCCCTATGCTCCATAAATACATACCCCATTACATCCGGCTCCTGAATCTGGCGATCCCTTTGGTGTTGACTCAGGCGGGGCAAATGACCGTGCAGCTGGTCGACAATGCCATGATCGGCCGTGTCGGGACGGCGGAGCTGGCGGCCGCATCGTTTGCCAACAGCGTCTATATCGTGATCATGCTGTTCGGATTGGGCCTCTTCCTGGGTGTGACTCCCCTGACCGCACACGCCCGCGGCGCCAACGACGATCGGCTGGTGGCCACTGTCATGAAAAGCGGTTTTGCCCTGTCGTCATTGCTGCTTCCGGTCATCACGCTCATTTCGTGGTCCCTGGTCTGGTTCATGCCTCACATGGGTCAACCTGAGGATGTGGTCCGTCTGGC
>Ga0208980_10001570_pt1 | contig 13890 bp, 10 predicted proteins | sample WetSurMetagenome_3_FD_187993 | JGI IMG/M metagenome (GOLD analysis project Ga0208980, IMG submission 187993) | Wetland microbial communities from Twitchell Island in the Sacramento Delta, sample from surface sediment Aug2011 Site A1 Bulk (version 2) | ecosystem: Environmental > Aquatic > Marine...
CGCCCTCACCGCACCCCCTCCCCCTCCGCCAAGCAAATGCAGCTTCAGCTGCGCTCGCTGCTGGCCCGTCAGCTTCTCCACCAACCCCAACAACCGCCTGAACTCGTGTGCCTGCATCTTCGCCTCCATCCCCCGCCCCAGCGGGCTATGGGGGCCAGTGTGGCGCACACACAGGCTCATTCCGTGAGCCTGTCATCAGCCAACGCGAACAGAGCCTTTGATTATCCGCCGCTCGACACCTTGGTGCTGGCAATGCCGGTATCCTGGAAAGGAACCCTGCAACAGTACTCTGGCCGACTGCATCGGGAGCACGCCACCAAGACCGACGTGCGGATAATCGATTTCGTAGACGCCGGCCACCCAGCGCTACTACGGATGTGGGACAAACGGCAACGCGGCTATCGGGCAATGGGCTACCGTATAAAGGAGGAACAGGCGCAGGAATGACTTTACCTCCTGCCCCTCCGAGCCTGTAGCCGTACCCCTCCCCTCGGAACCCCAAGGCGAGCTTTTCAGTTACTCGCCACCAATCCCGAAAACCGGATACTCACTGGCCTCCAGGCGCACTCGTCGACACAGCCACAGGACCAGGGACATCCTCACCCCAGCGATGCCAGCAGCCGCTCGGCATCTTCCTTGGATTCGCCGTCTACCTCGGCGATGACCTCGGTCAGGATCGACCGTGCGCCAGCGATGTCGTCCATAGCCAGGTAAGCGCGGGCCAGCTCGAGCTTCAGCGCGCTGGTCTCCGCAAGCAGGGCGCTGCCCCGCTGGCTGACCCCCTGCACACCCATCTGTTGGTCGCCCGCCGCCACTTGCGCCTCTGAAGCGAGACTTCTTGCTGGTGCCCCAGGCTCCTCGGGGAGCGCTTCCAGGTTTAGGTCGTCGAACCGCAGGAGCGCCTCGCGATCTGGCACGAACCTCGCCGCCGCTTTCTCGGCTTCTTGGGCAAACCCGCCCTTGGCCTGCTCAATCTCCCGAAGCGCCGCATCCAGGTCCAAGTCGAGATCGAGGTCGAGGGGCTCCTCAGGCGTCTTGTCGGACCCCGGATACAAGACCTCGGCTGGGGGTGAGCCCAGCCGCCCGGGGGGAGCGGCGGCTTCGTCCAGCCCGGTGGCCACACCCCCGGCGCGGGCCGCTACCACTCCTGAGGGCTCCGCCGGGACCGGGGAACCATCCACCGGTGGGAATGACGCGGAACGGGGTTCCGGTTTCTCGGCCGCTAGCGGCATCACCCCAGGCTCGAGCCCAAGGTCGGCCGCCATCACCAGCAGTCGATCGATCGTTGTGCTGGGTAACCTTGGCGTAGTGCTGCGCTCTAGCTCCCCGAGAAGGACGGAGAATGCGGCCGAATTGCCGGCGCCGTGATAGATCTCCGCCAGCTTGGCCTTGAGATCGAACCGCTGGGGCTCCCGCTCCAACGCCTCCCGCACCAATTGCTCGGCCTCTCGGTACCGGTTGAATCCGACAAAGACATCCGCCTGTTCCAGGACATCGGGTTCGTTCTGTAGATGGGAGTCGCTTGGGTTCTGATCGAGGGCGCGCGGCCACCCTTGCGGCTGGCCCGACCTGGGCATCTTGGATACCACTTCCCGGGTGGCGGCGGCGCGCGGCACCGACCCAAGCAAGGGTACCCGTTCGGCCACCGCTGGCACGGCCGGCTCGACATCGCCCCGACGACGCCGGGAATAACCGAAAAAGAGCAGCATTAACGCGGTTGCGGCCAGGACCGAGAGTGACGCTGGGTTGCTCACCACGGCGGAGATCCACTCACCGTGCCCCCGCGACCAGTCGCCATCCGCGGATCCGGTGTCCGACTGCGGCACCGACGCGGACGGGAGCTTGCCGCTCTCTTGTGCCAAGTCCGCCCCCCGATCGGCAGCCGTTAGCGGCTGCGCGGGCCCGCCCCTTTCCCCAGGGGGGATACCCGTCCCCGCCTCGGAGCCAACCAATTCGCGCTGCAGTTGCAGGATCTGGGCGTTGCGGATCTCCAGCAGCTTGCGGATATCGGTCAACTGCCCTTCCAGATCCTGAACCCGATGGCGAACATTGGTGGTTTCCTTCCGGGCGGTTTCTGTGTCTTCCCTCACCAGGTTGAGATCGCGCTCAATGGCGCCCAAGCCCTCACCACCCATCCCGGCCGTCGGTCCCTTTGCGCCCGACTCAACGCGTTTAGGTCCCGCCGAGGCGATACGCAGTTGGTCGACCGGCGTACCACCACTGGGCTTCGCATCCGTTACCGCCGCACCTTCGCCTCGCGCCGGTAGCAGCGGCGACATACCCTGCGCTGGAGAGGCGGCGACGGCGGGGTCCCCGCCCTCACCCAGCGTCAAAACGGCCCCCGCCTTCAACCGATTGATATCGCGATTGGCAAACGCATCGGGGTTCGACCGGAACAACGCCTGCAGCACCTCCCGGTGGCTGGCACTTGGAATCTTAATGCGCTTGGCGATGCTCCACAGCGTCTCCCCGCGACGCACCGGACCATAGCTCACGCCGGCATCCCCCCGGGCCAGGGCGGGCCGTGGGAGGCGTTGAACGGATCGCGGGGCGGAGGACGGTGCCGGGGCCACCCGCTCTGGGCGCGGTGGAACCATCACCGGCAACTTGGGCGGGGGCCCGACCCCGGGGAGCGTAACCGGCGGGTCGAGCAGCAGGGTGTATTCCTTGACCAGCCGACCCTGCGGCCAGTTGATCTCGACCAGAAAATCGAGGAAAGGATCGCGGATCGGTTGGTCGCTGGTAACGCTGATGACCGCCCGCCCCGATGGAGTGGCGCGCGGCTGAAACCTTAGTTGACCAAGAGCTGAGGCTCGTACCGCCCCCGCCTTCTCGAACTCCCGCTCGGGCGCAAGATTGACCCTGAGCGTGTCGAGCTCGGTGGGTTTAACGCCAATGAGATCGATCTCTGCCTTCAACGGCTCATTGAGATACGATCCTCCGCGAATCTCGCCGAGTCCTAGACCCAGGACAGTCGCCGGCACTGACCAAAGAATCAGTGCCAAAACCGGAAAAAGCTTCCTTAGCATGCCCCACCCCATTGAGTCGGCCGGTCCCATCAACCCCGATTCATGCCTGGTCGCCTGAAGGGATACGCCCTCGCTTCCGCCGTAGCAGCCACTCGTACGATGCGCCCAACAGCATACGTACCCGTTCAAGAACGAACCATAACGACAATATGACATGGCTCCGCGAGAGGCACAATCGCCCTAGCCCGCCGACCGAGCCGCCACCCCTGAGACGACCACGATCGATGCGGGCGAAAGAAGCAGGTCGCCCCGCTCAGTCCGCGAGCAGGATCCGCAGCATCCGGCGTAGGGGCTCGGCCGCACCCCAGAGAAGCTGATCCCCCACCGTGAAGGCGGTGAGGTAGTCGGGACCCATGTGGAGCTTGCGCAGCCGTCCCACGGGTACCGTCAGGGTACCGGTGACCGCAGTGGGCGAGAGCTCCCGCACCGTACGCTCCTTCTCGTTGGGGACCACGCGAACCCAATCGTTGGCCTCCGCGAGCATCGACTCGATCTCATCGAGGGGCACGTCCTGGCTCAACTTGATGGTCAATGCTTGGCTGTGACAGCGCATGGCACCCACGCGGACGCAGATGCCATCAATGGGGATGGGATGGTCCTCGCGCCCGAGGATCTTATTGGTCTCCACACTGCCCTTCCACTCCTCCCGGCTCTGGCCACTGGGGAGTTGAGAGTCGATCCAGGGGATCAGGCTTCCCGCCAGGGGGACACCAAAGTTCTCGCTGGGGAACCCGGGGGCACGCATGGCTTCGGCCACCAGCCGATCGATCTCCAAGATCGCGGAGGCGGGGTTTTCCAATAGGGGTGCGACGGCGCGGTTCAGGACCCCCATCTGCACCAGAAGCTCGCGCATGTTCTTGGCCCCCGCGCCGGAGGCCGCCTGGTAGGTCATGGCGGTCATCCACTCCACCAGCCCGCGCTTGAACAATCCGCCCAACGCCATGAGCATCAGGCTGACCGTGCAATTGCCCCCGATGAAGTCACGCTTGCCCGCGGCGAGGGCCCGTTCAATCACATCGAGGTTCACCGGATCGAGGATGATGACGCTGTCGCGCTCCATGCGCAGGCTTGAGGCTGCATCGATCCAGTACCCCGACCAACCCCCGGTGCGCAGGAGTGGATACACCTTCTTGGTATAGTCACCGCCCTGGCAGGTGACGATCGCATCCATCCGGCGCAGCGCCTCAATATCGAAGGCGTCCCCCAGCGGTGCTACTGGCACGCCGACGTCCGGTCCAGGCTGTCCAACCTGGGAGGTGGTGAAGAAGACGGGCTCGGCGATGTGGCCGAAGTCTCCCTCCTCGCACATGCGGTCCATCAGCACTGAGCCCACCATACCGCGCCAACCCACAAAACCGACTCGCTTCATCGCTTCACCCCAATAGACACCCAATATTCACGACTCTAACTGACAGTGGACTTGAGTCAACCCAGCGCCCTTGCCACCGCATCCCCGATCACAGCGGTACCCACACGCTGGTTGCCCGGCGAGTAGATGTCCGGCGTGCGCAGGCCGGCATCGAGCACGCTGCGCACCGCGGCCTCCACCCGATCGGCCAGTGCGGGTTGATCCAGCGTGTAACGGAGCATCATCGCCACCGAAAGGATCGTGGCCAGCGGATTGGCGATACCCTGGCCCGCGATGTCGGGCGCGGAGCCGTGGATCGGTTCGTACATGCCCTTGCCGGTCTCGTTCAGAGACGCCGAGGGCAACATCCCGATCGAGCCCGTAAGCATGGATGCCTCGTCGGAGAGGATGTCGCCGAACAGGTTATCGGTAACGATCACGTCGAACTGCTTGGGCCGGCGCACCAACTGCATGGCGGCATTGTCCACATACAGGTGGCTGAGCTCGATCCCGGGGAACGCCTGGGCGGTCTCCACCGCCACCTGCCGCCAAAGCTCGGTGCACTCGAGGACGTTGGCCTTGTCCACCGAGCAGACCCGCTTGCCGCGCTTCATGGCAATCTCGAAGGCCACACGGCAGATGCGGCGGATTTCCGATTCGCGGTAGACGAGGGTGTTCAAACCCTGCCGCTCGCCGTCGTCTAGGATTCGGATACCCCGGGGCTGGCCGAAGTAGATCCCACCGGTGAGCTCGCGCACGATCAGGATATCCAGACCCGATACCACCTCGGGCCTGAGGGTGGAGGCGTCCGCGAGCTGGGGATAGAGAATGGCCGGCCGCAGGTTGGCGAACAGCCCCAGCCCCGCCCGTAATCCGAGCAGGCCCTTCTCGGGCCGTACTGAGATGTCCAGCGGCTCCCACTTTGGCCCGCCCACCGCCCCGAGCAGCACGGCATCGGAGGCCCGCGCAAGCCGCAGGGTCTCCTCCGGCAAGGGGTTGCCGACGGCGTCGATCGCCGCACCCCCAACCAGGGCCTCTTCCATCTCGATGTCGAGCCCGTAGCCCTCGCGCAGGGCTGCCAACACCTTTACGGCCTCGGCGACGATCTCCGGACCGATACCATCTCCCGGAAGGATCAATATCTTCTTTGTCATCAGCTCTGTGCTCGCTAAGAGAATTCTCGGATCAGATGTGAAGCGGGATCGACGACCCCGGCACCGGGCGCGCGCAGGGTCACCCTCCAGCGGTCAGCCGAACAGCCAGGGGGCCTCTACCTTGCGGCGCTCCTCGTAGGTGTGGATGTGCTCCAGGTGCTCCAAGGTCAGCCCGATGTCGTCGAGTCCGTGCTGCAGACAATACTTGCGGAAGGGATCCACCTCGAAGTGGATCGCCTCGCCATCGTCGGTGTGCAGGCGCTGGGCGTCGAGGTCCACGGCAAGGCTCAGGGGCTTCGCCCCCCCGGCCTTGTGGAACAGGCCATCAACCACCTCGGCCGACAGTCGGATCGGCAGCATCCCGTTCTTGAAGCAGTTGCTGAAGAAGATGTCGGCGAAGCTGGGGGCGATGAGCACGCGAAACCCGAAGTCAGCGAGTGCCCAGGGGGCGTGCTCGCGCGAGGAGCCACAGCCGAAGTTCTCCCGCGAGAGCAGGATGGTCGCGTCGCGGTAGCGCGGGTCGTTGAGCACGAACTCCGGGTTGAGGGGGCGGCCGCTACAGTCCTGGCCGGGCTCGCCCGCATCCAGGTAGCGCCACTCGTCGAACAGGTAGGGGCCGAACCCGGTGCGGGTTATCATCTTGAGGAACTGCTTGGGGATGATCGCATCGGTGTCCACGTTGGCCCGATCCAAGGGACAGACGATGCCGCTGAAGGATTCAAAAGGTTGCATGCTCTAATCCGCCGTTCGCTGAATGGTCTTGCCGGCCTTCTCCACGTCGCGGCCGACCCCCTTGACCGTTTCGCACCCGCTCGCCATCGCCAGAAGGCACGCGGCCAACAACCAACCGAGGAGTCTTTTCATGGCCAACTCTCCCGAGAGATGCCCGCCGACACCGGTTCGAGCGACATTTCAGAAGCCGCGGACATCGACGAAGTGACCGGCAATCGCCGCCGCGGCAGCCATGGCCGGGCTCACCAGGTGGGTGCGCCCCCCCTGCCCCTGGCGCCCTTCGAAGTTGCGGTTCGAGGTGGAGGCGCAGCGCTCCCCCGGGGCCAGACGATCCGCATTCATGGCCAGGCACATAGAGCACCCCGGCTCCCGCCACTCGAAGCCCGCTTCCCGGAAGATGAGATCCAGCCCCTCGGCCTCCGCCTGCCGCTTCACCGGTCCCGAACCCGGCACCACCAGCGCCAGACGGATGCTGTGCGCTACTCGGCGCCCCTCCACAACTGTCGCCGCCGCGCGGAGGTCCTCGATGCGGGCGTTGGTGCAGGAGCCGATGAACACCTTGTCCAGGGGAATGTCGGTGATCCGCGTACCCGGCTCCAGGCCCATGTAGGCCAGGGCGCGGCGCATCCCTTCCGCTTTGACCCGATCGCCCTCCAGGGCTGGGTCGGGCACCGCCTCATCCACCGCCACCACCATCTCCGGCGAGGTGCCCCAGGTGACCTGGGGCTTGATGGTCGCAGCGTTGATGAAAAGCTCCCGATCGAACCAGGCATCCTCATCGCTCTGCAGGGTTTGCCAGTAGGCCACCGCCTGGTCCCACAGCTCGCCCTTGGGCGCGTAGGGCCGACCGGCCAGGTAGGCGATGGTTTTCCCGTCCACCCCGATCAAGCCGGCGCGGGCACCCGCCTCGATGGTCATATTGCACACCGTCATGCGCCCTTCCATGGACAGGGCCCGGATGGCCTCGCCTGCAAACTCGATGACGTAGCCTGTGCCTCCCGCGGTTCCCAGCTCGCCAATGATGGCCAGCACGATGTCCTTGGCGGTGACCCCGGCACCCACCCGACCCTCCACACGCACGCGTAGGGTCTTGGAGGGCTTCTGGATCAGGCACTGGGTGGCGAGCACATGCTCCACCTCGGAGGTCCCCACCCCGAAGGCGAGAGCCCCGAAGGCGCCGTGGGTGGAGGTGTGGGAGTCGCCACAGACCAGGGTCATGCCGGGCAAGGTGAACCCCTGCTCGGGTCCGATCACATGCACGATACCCTGGCGCTCGTCGCCCATGTGGAACTCGGTGATACCGAACTCGGCGCAGTTGCGATCGAGGGTTTCCACCTGCAGCCGAGACACCGGGTCAGTGATGCCCTTGTCGCGCTCGGCGGTGGGAACGTTGTGATCGGGAACCGCGAGGTTCGCCTCCACCCGCCAGGGCTTTCGCCCCGCCAGGCGCAGGCCGTCGAAGGCTTGGGGCGAGGTCACCTCGTGCACCAGTTGCCGGTCAATATAGAGGAGCGCGGTGTCGTCGGGATCGACGCGCACCAGATGGGCGTCCCAGATCTTCTGATAGAGGGTCTTGCCGCTCATGTCTGCCCGTTCGCGAGGAAAATGAGAAGGATAGTCGTTGCCAACCGGGAAGACAATTTCGGCGAGGAAGCTCAACCGCGGAGCCGCACACACTCAGTAGCAGTGGTCCCGGTCGACCCAGCGCCAAACCACCAGGGCACCGATGGCGGCAATTCCGGCGGCCAGGGAAAAGCTCGCCACCGGCCCGAACCCCTCCCACAGATAACCACCCGCTAAGCTACCGATTGCGCCTCCGGCCCCAAAGGACAGGCTGCTATAGAGGGCTTGGCCACGCCCCTGCACGCGACCGGGAAAATAGTGATGCACCAGATGGATGGCCGAGGCATGGAAGGTGCCGAAGGTGGCTGCGTGCAGGGCCTGCGCGCCGATGAGCACCCAGGGGTTGGTGACAAAGTGGCCGATCAGCAGCCAGCGGACGGCGGCGAGCAGCAGGCTGCCGAGAAGCACCCGGCGCGCACCAAAGCGTTCCAGCAGCCGATGCATCACCACAAAGACCAGCACCTCCGCCACCACACCCCAGGCCCAGAGCGCACCGATGGCCGTTCCCTGGTAACCGGACTCCTTGAGGTAAATGGAGAAAAAGGTGTAGTACTGGCTGTGGCTCACCTGCATCAACAGGCAGGCACTGAGAAAGGCCAGGATCTCCCGCTGCATGAGCAAGCGCCGCAGCGACACCGGATCGGCCTGGCGAGGATGAGAAGGGCCCTCTGGAAACACCAGGCTGCTGATCCACATGGCCAGAAAAAGCGCGAGCACCGTCTTGGGCACCAGGCCCGTCCCCAGGGCCTCGACCAGAGGTCCCAGCGCCGCGACACTGACCACGAAGCCGATGGAGCCCCACAGCCGGATCTTGGCGTAACGGCCAATACGCAGCCCCAGGTGGTTGAAGGTGGCGGCCTCGACCTGGGGCAACGAAGCATTCCAGAAGAAGCTGAACAGGGCCATCACCAGGGTGACCCCCCAGAATCCCTGCACGATGAAGATGCCGCCGAAGATCAGAGTGGCAAGCCCAGAGGCCAGCCGCACGATGGGCAGTCGCCGACCCGAGCGGTCCGCGATCCAGCCCCACACATTCGGGGCCAGAACCTTGGTGGCCATCAGGACGGCCATCAGTTGGCCGATTTCCACCGCTCCGAAGCCCCGATCCTGCAGATACAGCCCCCAGTAGGGAACCAGGGCCCCAAGGGCGGCGAAATAGAAGAAGTAGAAGCCGGATAGGCGCCAGTAGGGCATCGGGGCGGGTTGGACTGGCGGGGGGGCAGCGCACCTCAGGGGAGGGACCGCCCGGTCGGTTAGCGCTGCGCGGCTCCCGGAACGATGGGAGTCTCGGGACGGACGTCGAGGTTCTGGGCACGGTGCCGAAGGGCATGATCCATCAGCACAATGGCCAGCATGGCCTCGGCGATGGGTGTGGCGCGGATGCCCACGCAGGGGTCGTGCCGTCCGGTGGTCACCACCTCGGTGGCCTGCCCCCGCATGTTCACTGTTCGACCCGGAAGGCGGATGCTAGAGGTGGGCTTGAGGGCGAGTCGCGCGACGATCTCCTGCCCGGTGGAGATCCCCCCGAGAATGCCGCCGGCGTTGTTGCTCAGAAACCCCTCAGGGGTCATCGCGTCGCGGTGCTCGGTCCCCTTCTGGACCACGCTCCCGAACCCGGCGCCGATCTCCACCCCCTTGACCGCGTTGATGCTCATCAGGGCGTGGGCGATGTCGGCATCGAGGCGGTCGAAGATCGGCTCCCCCCACCCCGGGGGCACCCCCTCGGCCACCACCGTCACCTCGGCCCCGATGGAGTTACCCTCCTTGCGCAAGGCATCCATATACTGCTCCAGCTCGGGGAGCTGCCCGGCATCGGGCCAGAAGAAGGGGTTGTCTTCCACCGGCTCCCAAGAGAAGTCGCGTGGTCGGATGGGCCCCAGGGCGGAGAGATGGCCCCTTACCCGCACTCCGTAGCGTTGGGCCAAATACTTTTTGGCGATGGCCCCCGCCGCCACCCGCATCGCCGTCTCCCGCGCGGAGGAGCGGCCCCCTCCCCGGTAATCACGCAGGCCATACTTCTGCGTATAGGTGTAGTCCGCGTGGCCGGGACGGAACTTCTCGGCGATCTCCGAGTAGTCCTTGGAGCGCTGATCCTGGTTCCAGATGAGAAGCCCGATGGGGGTGCCCGTGGTCCTGCCCTCGAACACCCCCGATAGGATCTGAACCTCGTCAGGCTCCCGGCGCTGGGTGGTGTGCCGGCTGCGTCCGGGGCGGCGGCGTTCGAGATCGGTCTGGAGATCCGCCGCCGTGAGCGCGAGGCCGGGGGGACAGCCATCGACGATGCAGCCAAGGGCCGGTCCGTGGCTCTCGCCAAAGCCGCTGACGCAGAACAGCCTGCCGAAGGAGTTCCCGGACATGGGAGGATCAGCGCGAACGCTTGGGTCGCTTCGGAGCCGGTTGGGGCTCTGGAGCCGGTATCGGAACCGCCGCCGGCTCTGCTGCGCGCATCGCGCCCGGTGGTGGCACTGAATCGCTCGCCACCAGCCAGCTATTGCCAACGGCCAGCTTGTCACGGGTGAGCGTGCTCGCCGCCTGATTTAGACGCACGCCGTTCAAGATGTACTCGTAGCGGGCCAAGAGATAAAAGCGCTCTTCTTGAAAGTAGCGCTGCTGGGCGTTGAGCACATCGACCTGGGTACGGGTACCAACCTCCAGACCGGCTTCGGTGGAATCGAGGGCGCTGCGGGCGGAAACCAGGGCGGATTTGCGGGCCTTTACCTCGCTGATGCTCGCCAGCACCCCGCGATAGGCATCCTTGACGTTGCGCAAGACCTCACGACGGACGGTATCGAGGGCCTCGAGGGCGGCTTGGTACTCGTGCTCCGCCTGTCGGGTGCGCGAGGAGACGCCGCCCCCTTCGTACAGGGGAACGGTCAACTGCAGGCCGATGATGCCGGTGTTATCGTCGCCGATAAACTCCCCGCCGCTGCGCAAGGCACCGTAGGACCCCACCAGATCAAGACTTGGATAATGCCCCGAACGCTGGATCTCCACGTTCTGCTTCGCCGCCTCGGCGGCCTCGCGGGCGGCGATGATCCCGTAGTTCTGGTTCAACGCGGTTTCCGTCCATTGCTCGATGTCGGCGGGAGCAGGAGGCATCAGGTCCAGCTTCTCGCCCAGCTTGGCGAGCGGCATATTCGCGCTCCCTATGATCTGCCGCAGCGCCTCCCAGGCATTGCCGAGCTGGTTTTCCGCGATGATAAGGTTGGCCCGGGCCCGATCGAAGGCGGCCTGACTCTCGTTGACGTCGGTAATGGCCACCAGGCCCACGTCGAAACGCTGTTTCGACTGCTCCAGTTGGCGCTCGTTGGCCTTGAGCTCCGCGGTGGTGACGCGCACGTTGTCGGCCGCCTTCAGCACATTGAAGTACGCGTTGGTGGTGCGGACCATCAGCTCGATCTCGGCACTGCGATACTGCGCCTCGCCTTGGGCCAGCACGTTGTCCGCCTGCTTCAGGCCATACCAGAGGTTGCGGCGAAAGACGGGTTGCTGCACCGATGCCGTGAGCCGATTCTGCTCGAAGCTGTCTCGGTAATCGCCGCGTAACTGTGAGCGGGTCTTTTCGTTGACGTACTCCACATTGCCCCCGACGCTAAGGTTCGGCAGCATCAGGGCCAATGCCTGGGGGCGCGCCTCGTTGTTGGCGAAGTAGCGCTGCTCGGCCTCGCGGATGCCGGGATCGTTCTGCAGCGCCAGGTCGTAGATATTCAGCAGGTCCTCGGCGGAACCCACTCGGGGGAGCACAACCAGCGCCGCCGCGAAAAGAGCGTAGAGTCTGCCAAGCATAATTGATCTGCCGAATGAGCTCGCGATGGAGGCGACACGTTCGCCGCCCAAGACCACGGAATTATATCGGAGAACCCCAGCCAACGGTTCCTCCTGGCGCCGCCGGCCGACCTCGGCACCTCCGCCCTTCCACAACCGAGGCGCGGGGACGGGGTGCCTTGGCGGTTTTGCTACAATCCGCACCTCCCGACCTCGCCGGCCCCCATGCTGAAAAACGACCCCTACACCTGGCGCGACCTGGCTAAGATGGTGAGCCGGCACCGCCGGGAGCTGGTGCTGGCCAATCTGATCGCCATCCTGGGCACCCTGGTGAGTGTCCCGGTGCCCCTGCTGATCCCCATGCTGGTGGATGAGGTGCTGCTCGGCAAGCCCGGGGCCGCGGTGGCAACCCTGGATCGACTCTTCCCCGCCGCCTGGCACGGGCCGTTTCTGTATATCGGTGCCGTCCTGGTGCTCACGCTGCTGCTGCGCCTCATCGGTCTGGTGCTCTCGGTGTGGCAGACCCGCCAGTTCACCGCCATCTCCAAAGATGTGATCTTTCTGCTGCGTCGGGCCCTGCTGCAGCGGCTCGAACGGGGATCCATGGCGCAGTATGAAACCCTGGGCAGCGGCACCGTCGCCTCGCATCTGGTCACCGACCTCGACGCGGTGGACCAGTTCGTGGGTACCGCCACCAGCAAGTTCCTGGTAGCGCTGCTGAGCCTTGTGGGCACCGCCGCGGTGCTGCTGTGGATGCACTGGCCCCTCGCCCTGTTCATCCTGCTGCTCAACCCCCCGGTGATCTTCCTGACCACCGTGTTTGGCCGCAGGGTGAAGGAGCTCAAGGGCCAGGAGAACAAGGCCTACCAGGCGTTTCAGGAGGCCCTGTCGGAGACCCTCGAAGGCATCCAGCAGATCCGGGCCAGCAACCGCGAGGGCTTCTACCTCAACCGGATGATTGATCGCGCCCGGAGCATCCGCGACTATTCCACCGCCTTCACCTGGAAGAGCGATGCCGCGGGCCGCCTCTCCTTCACCGTGTTCCTGTTCGGGTTTGATCTCTTCCGCGCCGTGAGCATGCTGATGGTGCTGTACTCGGACCTCACCATCGGCCAGATGCTGGCGGTGTACGCGTATCTCTGGTTCATGATGGGACCGGTCCAGGAGCTGCTCGGCGTCCAGTACGCCTACCACAGTGCCAGCGCTTCCCTGCAGCGCATCAACCGCCTCCTCACCCTGGAGGCAGAGCCGCAATACCCGCACCACCGCGACCCCTTCGCCGGCAAACGCACCGTCTCGGTGCGCCTAGAGGACGTTAGCTTCGCCTACGGGTCCGGGCCCACCGTACTGGACCGGGTATCTCTGCGCATCGCGGCCGGGGAGAAGGTTGCCTTCGTCGGCGCCAGCGGCGGGGGCAAGACCACCCTGGTGCAGGTGCTGCTGGGTCTATATCCGCCCCGTTCCGGCAGCGTCTATTACGACGAGGTCCCGGTGCAGGAGATCGGCATGGACGTGGTGCGCGAGCACGTGGCCACCGTGCTGCAGCACCCGGCGCTATTCAACGACAGCGTGCGCATGAATCTGACCCTCGGCAGGCCGATTGCCGACGATCGCCTGTGGGAGGCGCTCGAGGTGGCCCAATTGCGCGAGACGGTGGCGGGGCTGAAACAGGGCCTCGACACCCTGATCGGGCGCGACGGGATACGCCTCTCGGGCGGCGAGCGCCAACGCCTGGCCATCGCCCGCATGGTGCTCAGCGACCCCCACGTGGTGGTGCTCGACGAGGCCACCTCCGCGCTCGACACCGAGACCGAGCGCCAACTCCACGGGGCGCTGCGGCGCTTTCTCGCCGGACGCACCACCCTCATCATCGCCCACCGCCTGAGCGCGGTGAAACAGGCCGATCGGGCACTGGTCTTCGAGGACGGCCGCGTGGTGGAAGAAGGCCGCCATGAAGAGCTCATCCAGGGTGAAGGCCTTTACGCCGCGCTGTACGCCAAGCAGGAGCGCTGAGCGAGACTGAGCACTCGGGCGATACGCCAAGGACGGCGCCAAAAAAGGCAACACGACAATGAGTCTCAATCCGCGCCCGGCTGATCAGCCGGGCGATACGCGGCCGCCACGCTTGCTAAGGTGCATACGGCTAAGGGTCTTGTAATCAAGCATCCGGCAAGAGTGCGGGGTGTGGGGATGCGCAATCGCCGCCAGCCTCCAGCCGGCGCACCGCTCGACTCACGGT
>Ga0208980_10001571_pt1 | contig 13889 bp, 13 predicted proteins | sample WetSurMetagenome_3_FD_187993 | JGI IMG/M metagenome (GOLD analysis project Ga0208980, IMG submission 187993) | Wetland microbial communities from Twitchell Island in the Sacramento Delta, sample from surface sediment Aug2011 Site A1 Bulk (version 2) | ecosystem: Environmental > Aquatic > Marine...
CTCCGTGGTCCTTAAAGAGGAAGGTTTTGCACGACTCCCTCGTCGCAGGGATGAGGAAAGACCGCCAGGCACTGCTCCGGAGATTGCTCCCGTTGCAGATGTCCGCCAGCTGGATCTTTCTCCAAGACGATTTCGAACTCGCTTCGGAGGGCTTTTCCTCTTCTTGCCCTATCTTGCCGCAATCCCCTTCGATCGGTTGCTTGTCGATGCCGGCTTTCCCGGCTCCAAAATGGTTCCGGCAGGCTGCGCCATGCGTTCCCTGCTTGCCCTCAAGCTGTTTGGAAACGCTCGTCACACCCATGTGATGAGCGATGTGCTCGACGAAGGCCTTGCCCTGTTTGCCGGACTGAACTGCACACCCAAGCGCGCTTTCCTCACCGAGTATAGCTGCCGCATTGATCCCGCTTCCTATCCGAAGCTCCTGAGTCTTTGGTTCGATGCCATGGGGAGCCTTGGTCTCGGCCGTGGTCATTCCTTCGATCTCGACTTCCATACCATTCCCTTCCATGGGGAGGATGCTCTGATCGAAAAACATTATGTCTCAAAGCGGAGCCGCAGGCAAAAGGGGCTTCTCGTCTTCCTGGCTCAGGACGCCGACAGGCGGGTGTTTTGCTATGCCAACGCGGACCTCCGAAAAAACGAGCAAAATGATGAGATCCTTCGCTTTGTTGAATTCTGGAAAGAACGCACGGGTGATCTTCCCGAGGAGTTGATCTTCGATTCCAAGCTCACCACATATGCGAATCTAAGCCGACTCAACCAAATGGGCATCGCTTTCATGACTCTGCGCCGAAGGACTCGGAAGATCCTCGATGCCATCCGCAAAGAGCCCATTTCCGCCTGGAGACGCATCGAGCTGGCTGCCGTATCCCGCGCTTACCGCACACCCAAAATCTTGGATCGGAAGATCACCCTGGATGGCTACCAGGGCGACATCAGGCAACTGACCATCACCGATCTGGGGCACGAGGAGCCCACTCTGCTTCTCACCAATCAAATGAAGACCTCCCCCGCAAAGCTCATCGGGCGCTATGCCCAACGAATGGTCATCGAAAACAGCATCCAGGATGGGGTTGATTTCTTTCATATGGATGCGTTGTCCTCGGCCGTAGCCATGAAAGTCAACTGCGATGTCATGCTGACCGTCATGGCAAGCGGGCTATACCGGTTGCTGGGAACCAACCTGGCGAATGGCTACGAGACCGCCAAATCGAAGCACATCTTTCGCGACTTCATCAACGCAACGGCTCACGTCCTGATCTCCGAGAAGGACATCACCATCCACATGCAGAAGCGAGCCCACAATCCACATCTCATTGCCGCCGGTTTTGAAGATACAGACGTCCCGATTCCATGGTTTCGAGGAAAACGCCTTCATCTCAAATTTGGCTAAGGACTCTCCATGGTGTTAACTCAAAAAACTAACGTGGGAATCCAGGCTAGCAACCATTCTTCTGAAGAAAGGTGAGGGAAACGCCATGATCGAAAAAGCCATGGAAGTATTAAAACAAGTAGGCCATTCTTTCAGACTTGAGCCTTTTGCTTCGATGGCTCAGTCGATACTAGAAGAGACCTTGGCCAAGCACAAGAAAGACAAATACAGGAAAGGCACCATATTAACTCCGCTCCTTACGATATGGCTTGTCCTGGCATTAACTTTACGAAGAGATCTCAATTATCACAAAACGCTAAATTGGCTGATATCCGGTTTTCGATGGAAATCACTTGAATTGCCTCCAAAGATTCTGAAAGATGGAGCAATCAGCCACGCAAGAGGCAGGATTGGAGTCGATGTGTTTCACGATATTTTCTATAGACTCGTTTCTCGGTCCGAAAATGTCAAAATCGATTTTCATGGCTCATTCACTCTCATTCAGGTCGCGTCTCATGTTAAGGTATTCATCCCGCGTGAGTTCACCCCTTGCATAACGTTTCTTAAGAATGTCCAAAGGGGTTTCCAGGTGCAAAGCGGGTTGGCGTTGTTTTCCGGGCATCAAGAGCCATCTAATACAAAGGATGATGCCCAAAACTGCCAGAACCGAAATGAGAATTGTCGGGATTCCAAAATGCCAACTTACTCCGTACCAGTTCATCATTCCGGGGCCTCCACCATTCGGGAAACCGTGCCATTGAGGGCAAAAAGGGTTTATCGCAGTAGACATAGATACCTCCTCACAGGTAACCCCAAAAAGCTCACAGCGGAGCTTCGCCTTTCGCCATGGACCCTTGCCAGTTCAATAAGCGGAGCGAATCTCCCCAGTGTCTTTGCTAACCCGAAGACGATCGACCAGCGAGTTGTCCTTCGTAACGACGTCGAATTCGTAGCGGGTTCCCTTGTCCGTTTCCTGGCCCAATTTGAGGTTCGGGTTATTCGTTGAGTCCAAGTAATTTTGCAGAAGTGCCTGGGCGTCCTTTTTGTCGATCGGGTTGTCGAATTGGCGATAGGGTGGAATGACCCAGGGATAAATTTCCGTCATGCCGGGGCCCCTACCGTTGAGTTCACCGGGTCCCATCATGCCGCGTTCAATATTCCAGCCATCTCCAAACCAGTTGAACCGGTTCTGTGTTGCCTCGGGACTGGCCGCCGGAGCTTTGTCTTGGTCCTGCCCCACCATGCACGGACCGGCGGTTTTAGCAACGCCAATACCGAAAGCGAGCATCATGGCAATCCCGCCTGCCAATGTGATAACCGTGGTTTTATTCATGGTGCAGCCCTCCTTGCGCGTTTGATGAACTTAAAGCTCGTTCTTGCCGAGCAAACACATCATAAGGCGTGGCGGGGATCGTGGGTATCGGTGCTTGTCTGATTCTGTTGCCGGTTTTAGAAGTGATTTTGTGTAGGCATCTGTCCTACGTGAGATTGTGACTCCACGGCTCCATCAAATTACTTTCCTGATGATGGAAATGTAGTTGTATCTCACCGTGTTCCCTTCACCGCGGCGGCGCGGGGTGTGCTGCGGCCGGTCGGCCACATGTAGACGATGGAGCTGGCTACAAAGATCGACGAATAGGTTCCAACCACCACGCCGATGAGAAGCGCGAGCGCAAAATCGTGCAGCAGTACGCCACCCATCAGAAACAGGGCGATTAGCACCATGAAAACCGTGCTCGAGGTGATGATGGTCCGGCTAAGCACCTCGTTGATGCTCAAGTTGATAACCTCTTTGAGGCTTTGTTTGCCTTTTTTGCGCAGGTTTTCGCGTATACGGTCAAAAACCACCACCGTATCGGTCAAGGAGTAGCCCGCCAACGTCAGCAGCGCCGTCACCACCAGCAGGCTGATCTCTCTGTGCAGCAGGTAGAACACACCCAACACCGCCAACACGTCGTGGAAGGTGGCGATGGCGGCGGCTACGCCGAAACGGCGGTCAAATCGCCAGGCCAGATAGACCATGATACCGGCCAGGGATAGGGCGATGGCGATCAAGGCAGCGTGTTTGAGCGCCTGGCTCACCGAAGCGCCGATTTCCGCGCTGCTCTCCATGACAAAATGATTGTGCGGAAATTCCCGACTCAAAAGGGCGGCCACCTGGCCGGCCACCGCCTTTTCGGATTGCGGCGACTTTTTGGTGCGAATGATCAGAATCTTCTCATGAGGCACATCCTGCAGCTCGTAATCCGACAGATTGCCCCGTACTAGTGAGGCACGAATATCTTCAAGGCGGAACTCTTTTTCGGCTTTGAACTGCACCATGGTTCCGCCCGCAAAATCGACACCCAAATTGGCTCTGCCTCTTTCGATTTGTACAGCGGCCACAAGTCCCAACATCACCAGCGCTCCGGAAAACACAAAGGCTGCATTCTTGAGCCGCATGAAATCAATTCGCGGGTGATGCAGGATCTGCAGGAAGTGGATCGATTTGAACAGGTGTTTGAAATTCAGGTAATCGTAGATCGCGCGACTCCCGTAAAGGGCTGTGAAAAGGTTGAACAGGACACCGATGCTCAAGGTGACGGCAAAACCCTTGATAGGCCCGGTGCCGAAAAGAAAAAGGGCTCCGGCCGTGATCAACGTGGTCACGTGTGCATCGATGATCGTCCAGAACGCTTTGTCATAACCCGCGTCGACGACGAGACGGATCGATTTGTTCAGGGCTGACTCCTCACGCATGCGTTCGAAGATGAGCACATTGGAGTCCACCGCCATGCCGATGGAGAGCACGATTCCGGCTATGCCCGGGAGGGTCAGAGTTGCCTGAAACAACGAAAGAGCCGCCAGCATCAAGATCAGGTTCAACAGCAGGGCAAAGTTGGCGATCACGCCCGAGGTCTGGTAGTAGATCACCATGAAGGCGACCACCAACAACATCCCTATCAGTGCCGAAGCGACACCTTTGTGAATTGAGTCTTGGCCAAGGGAAGGCCCCACAGTGATATTTTGGATGATATCAACGGGGGCTGGCAGGGCACCGGCTCTTAGTACGATCGCCAGATCTTTGGCCTCTTCCAGGGTGAATCGCCCTGTGATTTGAGCTCTGCCACCCGAAATTCGTTCTTGGATCACCGGTGCCGATTGCACGATGTTGTCCAGAATAATTGCCAACTGACGCCCCTGGTTATCTTGGGTGATTTTTTCAAAAAGACGGGCTCCCCGATCGTTGAAGGCCAGGGCCACATGGGGTTCGTTGAAGCGGTTTCCGATTTCAACTCTAGCCGTTTCGAGGGCTTCACCGGTCAGGAGGGCTGTCTTTTTCAGCAGTACCGGAAACGTTCGGACTGCACCCGTGTCCGGGTCCATCTTTTTTTCCAGGTAAATCTCGTCACCGGGCGGAATGGCATCTTTCAGGGCCTGATTGAGTTCCTGATGGGTGGAGGTCTTCTGCAGTCGACCGGACCGTAAGGATTCGTCCATCAGTTCGCGCAGATTGGGTGGCGCTGCCGCATCCACCAGTTTGAACTCCAACTGAGCAGTGCGCCCCACCAGTTCGATGGCTCGCTCAGGATCTTTTACCCCCGGCAGTTGGAGTACGATCTCATCTTTGCCCTGCCGGACGATAACCGGCTCAGTCACGCCGAACTGATCAATTCGGTTGCGGATGACCTCCAGGCTCTGGGTTACTGCGTTCTCTTCAATGTTCTTAATTTCTTTGGGCTTCAGCCCCACCTCGAACACACCCTTCTCATTCGATCGCACGTCAAGGTTGGGGAATTCATCCGTGATGATCTGCCTGACCGTTTGGCTTACGTCGGGTTCCACAAGGCGCAGCCGCGCACGGTCGCTCCCTGATGATTCAGGAGAAAGGGATGGAATCTGCTTTTTGCGGAGCGTCTCCCGCAGGTCGCCCACTGCCACGTCGAGGTGGTTCTGCAGGGCGCTGGGAATGTCGACTTTGAGAATCAGCTGCATACCGCCCTGCAAGTCCAGCCCCAGGCGCATGCCTTCGGCAGGCAGGAGCTTGGTCCACCAGCCGGGCAGGTTGTGGGTCATAATCGGTGCCGCGCAAAAAAGGCCCGCCAGAGTCAATACAGCCAGCACAATTAGGCGGTTACGGATATATTTGGGCATAGAAGCCTGCACTATAAATGGTCACACTGCCGAGACCCGGAAATTTGTTGGGCCGGTCGACGCGCCTGCTATGCTGAAACACGCCGGAAATCTCAAAAGACGAAAATGACTCCTTTGATCAGAAATCGTCGTACGCTTTCTTGAAGGCGTCTTGGAGATCTTGGGAGCTCTTCGAGAATCCGGTTTTTACATCTTCCCATGCCTGGCGGGAACCGTGTTTCAGTCCACCGTACCATTCGGCGACCTTGTTGCGGTCCTTTCTCAATGCCGCCAGATTGGACGCCGCCTGCTGCCGGGCGGCCTGATCCATTTGATCCCATTTTTGGCTGAGTCGAGATTCCAAATCGTTGATGCGGGCGTCTATATCATCCAGAACTATTTTGGCCTTTTGGAGGGCTTCATCGCGCTGATCGATGGCATATGTCTTGATCGCCGCAACAGCATCCGTTACCTTCTTTTCGACATCCTGAGCCGTTGTATTCGGTGGCGTAGCCTGTGCCGCGAAGGCCGTCGATGCCATCATTAAACTGGTTAACGCAATGATCACCTTGACAAGATTATTGATCGAACGGGTTTTCATGATTCATTCCTCCTTTCGGGTAATCGGGTATATTGCGGTTGAGCGCCTGACGGATTGATCAGGTCCCGCTTGGAAAGCACCTTAATGGTGTTGATGTGATCGAAGGACAAGGTATCGACACCGACCTCCACATTGCCGCTTACCGCTACGGTGTCCCCGACATATTTTGAGAGATCCTTGTTCAGCACGAGATACTCCCCGCTGTTGGCAATGATGGCGTAGCCAACTCCAGTGTCGATGACCGCGCCCACGATTTCTTCTTCCATAGCCATGGCCGCCGGCACCGATATGATTAGAGTTAGAACGGCAGCCATCACCCACACTTTGCACTTGTTCGGATGACGTTTCATTTTTTCCTTCCCCCTTCACCAGAATTGAGAATCAATCGACTTGAATTCTTGACCGTCAAGTCAGTTTCAATATAGACCCTCACCGAATGCACTTCCATCGGCGTATGTCCGATTTGCTTGTAAGGATGCAACTAATTCTTTCGTACGCAATTATCCTACATGCGAGGGAACGCTATCGAAGAAGCGGCATGACAGCAGGCATTCTTTTGACAGTTGAGGACGAGATTCGGAAGGTCGACGGTAGCTGCAGAATCGGTTCGCGGGGTCGCCGGGTCAGACTTCCCGGTCCAACCGGTAGAGAACAAACACAATCAATATCGATCCGCCCAACATCCATAACGGGCCGAAAAGCCACAAACCTAACGGGATCGCGAGATAAAATCCTCGCATTCCCAACGTGTAATGCAATGCGCCGTGGTTCAAAATCAAGGAAACCGAATCAACACTACTCGATGGCTCAAGGTCTTGAGGCACGTTAATCAGAAAGCTGGCATGGTTGTAGTATCGAATGGACAGAGTGAAATTGAAAAACGCGTAAAAGAAAAGCGCTGAAAGGACGAACAACTTGATGATCCACAAGGTTTCGCTGGGATGCCCGAAAACATTCAGTGCATGGGTTGCGCTGGAGGTGATTTCCGTGCGGAATGCCGATGCTACCAGTCCCAGGCTGATCAGGATAGCGGTGGATGCAAGGAAGGTTGAAGCCATCACCCAGTTGCGAAAAGTCTGGACGGCCAGTATATCCTTCTTCTTATCAACGATGCTCTGCACCCAAACGCGCCTGGCATGATTGGTCAAACCGATAGCGGTTGTCAGGGGGTTGTCCCGCACCTGCCGATAGAGTTGAATATGATAGATAAAGAGCAGGCTCAGTGAAACCAGGGTTAAACCGATTTCCGTGAACTCAGGCTGCAGAAGCATTCCTTGCCTCCCTCCAAAAGCATTTCTCGTTAATTCTGTCAGCAGTATCAATCCGGCTCTTTAAGAAGAGTTGCTGCACAGTTTTTACCATATTTTAATTCAGAAATGAACCATTTATACGTTCAGCAGAGAGGGCCAATCGCATGGTCGACCGCAATGTAGGACGGAAACTGTCAGGCCTGAGCGATATAAACTTACTCAAAATCAGCACTCTGCCGATACCATTGCGACTCTGATTGCCTTATTATTCCAACATTGAGGGAACCGCCATTTAATCTGTCTGATTTCCGCAAGTAGCCTGTCCTGGCTTATCAAAAAAAAGGAGCTCTATGGGGAAGCTGATTACACCGCTGAGAAAAATCAGGCGGTTAGAAATTCTCTACGTGGCGACGATCGGGGTTATGATGATTATGGTCGTATGTACACCCTTTTTAGTTCGTCGATGGATTTCGGAGACGGATCGTCTGCTCGGCGAACAGGAGGTGATGGAGGCATTGCTAATCGCGGTACTGCTAAGTCTGGCCTACGCACTATCCCACATATATAAAGCTCTCATCAGATCTCACCGGGAGGAAATTCAGCACCTTGCCATGAACAACACCACGTTGCAATGCCGCCTCACGGAAGCCTTCAAATATATCGGAAATGTCAACTTGGAGGCTATTGCCGGCGAAATCGAGTTGTTTTTTATTGCCTTTGCGGCCATGCATTCTCATGGGGTTGACCCAACGATTGCTCACTTTCCCCGGCCTATCCTTGGTTTGCGAAAGGATTACGGCTGTACGTCCTGACGGCGGCATTCCGTCATTGCAATGGCAATTAGAGCCTCTCCGACGTCCAATCGGATTATGGAAGATCCCCAGACTTGACCGTTAATATCGTCAACTCCGCAACATCGACGTCGCCTCGGGCCCGTCTCTTTAAAAGGGAACCTCGAATTATCTGCGGGTGCTGGTCTTATGTCTGTCGGTTTCGATCGCGGACGTCAGCATAGCTTCATTCTCATGGGTTAGAGACGCTTGAAGCACTTTGCCGTCGTAGCGCTTTAGTTCCTCCAGGATCTTGCCCGGATCGGCCTTTTTTGCCATGATAAAAAGCGCGGAGCTTCCCGGCGTGAGCTGGGATGCCAGGTCCTTCATGAAGGGCTCATCGATGCCGACTTCCTTCAATGCGCCCACTGCCGCACCGATTCCGCTGCCGGTCACCAGGCCAATCAGCGCCAACGCGGGATTGAACAACATCAACCCGACCAGCGCCCCCAGGAATCCGCCGCTTATAGCTCCGGGCAGGGTTAGGTGGGAAACATGATGCAGGCGTACCTTGCCCTTTTGATCGCGAACCACGACCGCGGCTTCCTCCAGATCCACTAAGTGTTCCTGCTGCATTTGAAGCAGATCCAGGCGAACCTTTTCTGCCTTGAACTTGTCATTATAGGCAACAGCTATCAGATCGCTCATGATGTTCTCCTTCCGGTCTGGCGGTGATGGTTCCTCCCGCCTCAAACCGTCATAGTTCCAGAATCCGGCCAACTTCATTTCAATGCTTCCGGCCGCTCCCTTGGCCCTAAAATGCCAAGGATTTCCTGTTCATTGATTTTCTCCTTCTGCAACAGGGTCTGGGCCATCCGTTGAAGCTTGTCACGCTCATATTGTAGAATGGTTTTGGCCTCCTCGTAACAACCGGCAATGATTTCCTGCATTTCGGCATCGATCAACTCCTCGAGCTTCTCCGAGCGGTGTTGACGCATCAAAGTCTGGCCAAGAAAGGGGTTCGGGTTTTTATCCACCAGAGACAAGTTCGGCGCATTCCGGCTCATCCCGTAGACGGTAAGCATATTCCGGACAATGTCGGCCACTTTTTCGAGGTCGTTTGATGCACCTGTGGAAACCTCGCCGAATACCAGCTCCTCAGCCGCCCGTCCGCCTAAAAGCCCTTTGATCTTGCCGAGCAGCTCGGACCTCGACATCAGAAACCGGTCCTCCAGCGGCGTTTGCAGCGTGTACCCCAAGGCACCTATGCCGCGCGGGATAATCGAGACCTTCTGCACCGGGTCCGCCCCGGCAGTAAAGTGGCCTACGATCGCATGCCCGGATTCGTGAAATGCTACAACCTCCCGCTCGTGGGGGTTGATGAGTTTGTTTTTCTTTTCGAGTCCGGCGATCACGCGTTCGATAGCGTCCTGAAAGTTTTTCTGAGACACCTCGCTGAGCCCTTCGCGTGAGGCGAGAAGCGCAGCCTCGTTACACACGTTAGCAATTTCAGCCCCAGCGAATCCGGGAGTCTCGGCCGCCAGACGTTTTAGGTCGACGTTCTTCTCGAGGATGTGGCCGCGGGTGTGTACCTTGAAAATCTGAATGCGCCCGTTCAAATCCGGGCGGTCTACAAGGATGTGGCGATCGAAACGGCCGGGCCGCAGAAGTGCCGGGTCGAGGACATCGGGGCGATTGGTAGCCCCCATGATAATGATGCCCACCTGGGGGTCGAATCCGTCCATTTCCGTGAGCAGCTGGTTGAGGGTGTTTTCGCGCTCGTCGTTGCCACCCATGTAAATGCCTTGAGCGCGATTCTTGCCCACCGAATCCAGCTCATCGATGAAAATAATGCAGGGCGCCTTGCTCTTGGCCTCCTGGAACAGGTCCCGCACACGGGCTGCGCCTAACCCGACGAACATCTCGACGAAGTTAGATCCGCTCAAGTTGAAAAACGTTACGCCCGCCTCCCCGGCAACGGCTCGGGCCAAAAGCGTTTTGCCTGTCCCGGGAGGGCCCACCAAAAGTATGCCTTTGGGCAGCTTGGCCCCGAGTCGCGTGAAGCGGTCCGGCTCTTTCAGAAAGGAAACGACTTCCTTGACCTCCTCCACCGCCTCGTCGACGCCGGCTACGTCTTCAAAAGTTACCTTTTGCGATGAATCGGCCTCATAAATTTTGGCTTTGTTCTTGCCTATATTCAGAAAGTTGGCTCCCTTGCCTATTCGACGCAAGATCAAGGACCAGGCAAGAAAAAAGAGTCCTAAGGGGATGATCCAGTTGGAAAGGAAATTGGATAGCCAATGCGATTCGATCTTGCCGCGAAAGTCGACGCCATGAGCCTGAAGATCCGGCAACAACTGCGGGTCCTGCAAGGGTATGACCACGAACTGTCGCTGAACTTCCTGCTCGCGTTCACGACTGAGCCGCCCAAAATCGAGGTACCAGGGTGCGCGTTTTTTTTGCGGTGTAAACCCAGCACTGCCTTTGGAGTCGGCATGTTCGGTCGTGGAGGTGTTGACCTTCGCGAAAGGCTTTTCCAATCCGTAGATTCGGTCCTGTTCAAGGATAACGCTCTGAACTTTGTCCTCACGGAGCAAATCTCGGAAATCGCTGTAAGAGATTTCATGGACGGCCGGCCCCGAAAAAAAGACCGAGTCCAAAAACAGCATCAGCGCGAATAGCATTAAAAAGTATCCAAGCGAAAATTTGAAACGTGGTTCCATTCATCATCTCCTAATTGCGGCTGCCGGTGTTGACGAAGCCTAACGCAAAGTTTCTCTGGAGTTCCAGCCTTTATCGCGACTAAACGCTTTCCATTTGTTTCAGGCTCATGGTTGCCAGCTAACGGCCCTCACTGATTTGTAAGACTGACCATATTGCTGCGTCTTTGTTTAAATTCCAAAATCTTATGATTTAAGCGATGGATGCGGATGAGCGGGTAGACAAAAAGATAGATGGCGGTACCCAAGAAAATCACTGCAAGAACGACAAGGATATCCACCCAATGCATTGCCTGAATTAGGGCATGGTTTCTAAAGACCGTGGCAAGGAACCCAACCGCCGATATCTCTACCAGGATGACAGCTATCCCTATCCGGATGGCTTTCAGGGCCGTCCGCACTTCCTGGAGAAAAGATTGAATTTCTTCAACCATCAGCGTGTCTTCATCTTCTCTGTAATTTCTTTTCACGGAAGCCTTCCTTTATCGACTCTTCCCCAAGATTGATTGTTCACCGGTTTAAAATTCAATCCTGAGACCGGAACCTACCAGGCAATCGCCAGAATCCTCAGCCCCACAACGCCCAGAGCTATCGCCAGTCCTCGAATAATCCAACTCCCCTGAATTTTCTCCGATAACCGCGCGCCGATTTGGGCTCCTATCAATACTCCGATGGACAAGGCAAGTGTTCTATGAACCCCGTGAGTGAAGGTGCCAGTCATAATGTGCACCACCGTGCCGGTCAGTGCCATGATGGCCAGAATGAAGTGCGAAGTGGCCGTGGCAACGTGGACTGGAAAGTCGAGGAAGTAGCTGAGTGCGGGAACATGGATAATGCCTCCCCCGATCCCCAGAAAACTTGAAACGTAGCCGACAATGACGCTGATCGCCATCCCAAGCAGATAATTGAAGGAGTATTTATATTCAGTGCCATGAACATCGACCAGATGGTGAGTTACGTACAGACGGCTCAGGTGCTGAGATGTTGAGGTGACTTCGGGCTTTTTGGGTCTCCAAACCAAAAAGGCTGCGGCCGCTACCAACAATACCCCAAAAATGAAATCGAACATGCGACGTGAGATGAAGGACGTGTTCAGGGCCCCCAGAACGGCTCCCGGTATGGTTGCAGCCGCAAACATCAACCCGGATCGGTAGTCGATGCGTTTCATCATCGCGTACGCTTCGGACCCGGACAGCGCGTTGAAGAAAACCACCGCCAGCGATATACTTGTCAGCAGATCTGCGTTTTGGTCCGGATAAAGCAGGAGAAGCACCGGCATCAATACAAAACCACCGCCGGCGCCGATCAGCGTGCCGTAGGCTCCGACACCCATTCCTAACGCGACTAACCCGGAAAATTCATAAAAAGTAATGGCAAAATCTCCTTAATTGTGTTACATATCAATTGCTTAGATTGATCAAAAAAGGAGATTTTGCCGTGACAGTTTGTACCACAAGGACCATCCAATATTCAAGTTGTAAACGCCGCAAAGTCCAGGCCCAATTCAGCGGCGGCGATATCACTTCCGATGGCGGCGTGATGTTGGTGCGTGAAGTAGACCGCAAACTGCGATTGACCGAACGCATGGCCCCACTGCTTGCAGATCCTCGCTGCAAAGCCAGAACCCTGCACGGCATGCTGCCGATGCTGCGCCAAAGAGTCTACGGCTTGGCTTTGGGCTACGAGGATCTCAATGACCACAGCACGCTTCGCACCGACCCGGCGATTCAGACCGCCGTCGGACAGGATCAGAATCTGGCCAGCAGCCCGACTCTGTGCCGCTTTGAGAACTGGGCGTCCCCGCAGAGTTGCTGGGACATCAGTCGGGTATTGGTGGAGATTTTCATCGAATCCTTTTCTGCGCCACCGGCCGAGTTGATTTTGGATTTTGACAGCACCGATGATCTGGTCCACGGTGAACAGCCGGGAGCCGCCTTCCACGGCTATTACGATCACCACTGTTTTCTGCCGCTGTATGTGTTCTGTGGTGACAAGCTGCTGGCGGCCTATCTGCGGCCCGGGGATTCTGACAACGCCCGTCATGCCTGGGCGATTTTATCGCTATTGGTCAAGCGCATCCGGCAAGCCTGGCCAAAGGTTCACATCATCTTCCGGGGCGACAGCGGCTTTTGCCGGGATCAGATGCTCAGCTGGTGTGAGCGACGCGGCGTCTCCTATATTGTCGGCATCGCCCAAAACAGCCGCATCAACGAGTTGGCTGCGCCGTGGATCGAGCTGGCAGCGACCGGCTTCAAGCTCACTGGGCAGAAGCAGCGCATTTTTGCTGAGTTTGACTATGCGGCCCGTAGCTGGAAGCGTTCCCGCCGGGTGATCGTCAAGGCCGAGCACACCGGGCTGGGAGACAACCCGCGCTACATCCTGACCAATTTGCCCGGCGACTCTCAGCAGCTGTATGATGAGATCTATTGCGCCCGGGGCGAAATGGAAAATCGCATCAAGGAGCAGCAGTTGTGTCTGTTCGCCGATCGCACCAGCTGCATGAACTGGCTACCGAACCAGTTGCGCCTGTTGCTCTCCTCGATGGCCTACAGCCTGCTGGAGGCCATCCGCAGCCTGGCGCTGAAGGGCACTCAGCTTGCCCGGGCCCGCTGCGACACGATCCGTTTGAGATTGTTAAAAATCGGGGCGGTGATTATACGCAACACCCGTCGGGTGAAATTTTTGCTATCCAGCGCCTATCCGCTCCAATGCCTGTTCTTGGAGGTCTCCAAGCGGCTGGCGGCAGCATGAGGCTCAGGAAAGGACAGCCCCAGCGGAGTAGAAAATCAAGATCTTGAGGATACGTGTTTGCAAATAGCCTGAAATGATCAAAATCCTATACTTCCAAGATGCCAAATTGCTTCGAGCCGGATCAAATACCCCAATGTTCGGCTCAAATCGTCTATCATCTGCCGACAGCTACACTCTCGGCGGCATTTTTGTGCTTCTCATGAAATAAGCGGGCTAAATGTCCCTTTCTTTCGGTAGGAGATGATCCTCTATAGTTGGGTGCAACGGGAGTTGTCAAGTTGCCTAAGGACCCAATGGACTCGGAGAAGAACT
>Ga0208980_10001572_pt1 | contig 13889 bp, 9 predicted proteins | sample WetSurMetagenome_3_FD_187993 | JGI IMG/M metagenome (GOLD analysis project Ga0208980, IMG submission 187993) | Wetland microbial communities from Twitchell Island in the Sacramento Delta, sample from surface sediment Aug2011 Site A1 Bulk (version 2) | ecosystem: Environmental > Aquatic > Marine...
GGGTTGTGTGCCACCAGCTCCAGCATCCCAGACTCCAAGCGGAAGCGGATCCCGCGATACTTCTCGTTTGACAGGATGGCCGTTCGGATGAGGGCCTGACGGAGCGCCTCGCGGTCCGCCCGCAAGGTCTCCGCCTCCCCCCGCGGAATGACCCGTTCGTAGTCCGGAAACCGCCCATCGATCAGTTTCGAGACGAAGGTGGTCTCCCCGATTCGCAACTTGATGTGCGAGGCACTGATCTCCACGTCGACCATGGCATCGCTGCGTTCCAGCAGCCGACCCAACTCCATGACGGCCTTCCGGGGGACGATGACCTGGACGTCCTTCCCTGCTAGCCCTTCATCCACCCGCTCGCTCAGGGCCAGGCGGTGGCCGTCGGTCGCCACAGTGCGCACGCGGCCATTCCGAACCTCGAGCAGCAGGCCGTTCAGGTAGTACCGAACATCCTGCTGCGCCATTGCAAACTGGGTCTTCTCGAGAAGATTCTTGAGCGAGTCCTCACCGATCCGAAACCGCTCGACCGCCGCCTTCTCTTCCACGCTGGGAAAGTCCTGTGCCGGAAGGATCCCAAGCGAGTAGCGCCCTCGCCCCGACCGGAGCACCGCCTTGTCCCCCTCCACCTCGAGGGACACGTCTGCGGTCTCCGGCAGCGCCTTGCAGATGTCGAGCAGCTTTCGGGCAGGAATGGTGAACTCCTCATCCTTTGCACTATCGATTTCCACCTTCGTCCGCAGTTCGACCTCGAGGTCGGTGGCCGCGAGGCTCAACTCTTTCCCCGAGACCCGTATCAGGACGTTCGCAAGGATCGGCAGAGTTTGCTTGCGCTCGACGACGCCCACGATCATCTGCAGCGGCTTGAGAAGGGTTTCGCGCTTCGTCTTCATAAATAAAATCTCTTTATTCTTTATCTATCTTATTTATAGAGGGGTGGGCTCGTTGGTGAAAACTCACTTTTTTATATATAAAACAATGTCTTAAGAGAATGATATCTGGCCGGGAATCGGCCCTGAGGCTGTTTGTGCCCTGTTGATAAGTTCCGAGGTCTCCGTGGCCTCCGGTTCCGTCCCCTGGTTCTCCACAGCTAGCTGTTCAGGATCCTCAGAAGGTTTGCGTAGTCCTCCTCGATCCGCGTGTCGGTCTCCCGCAGTTCCGCCACCTTGCGGGTCGCATACAGCACGGTCGTGTGGTCCTTTCCGCCGAACCGCTCGCCGATCTCGGGCAGGCTGTGGTTCGTGAGCTCTTTGGCCAGTGCCATCGCAACCTGGCGCGGCCGGGCGATGGTCCTCGTGCGCTTGCCTGACAGCAGGTCCGAGGTCCGGATCTTGTAGTAGTCCGCCACCGTCTTCTGAATGTTCTCGAGCGTCACCTGCTTGTCCTGCGCCGCGATCAGATCACGCAGGGCCTCGCGGGCGAACTCCAGCGTGATCGGCTTCCCGGTGAACTGGGCGTTGGCGACGATCCGCCGCAATGCCCCTTCGAGCTCGCGGATGTTCGACCGCACCCGCTTGCCGACGAAGAACGCCACGTCATTCGGGAGATCCACCTGAAAGAGCTGCTGTCCCTTACTCTTCAGAATGGCGACCCGCGTCTCCAGGTCGGGCGGCTCGATCGCCACCGTCAGGCCCCACCCGAAGCGGGACTTCAACCGGTCCTCGAGCCCTTCCACCTCCTTGGGGAAGCGGTCGCTGGTCAGCACGATCTGCTGCTGCGACTCGAACAGTGCATTGAAGGTGTGGAAGAACTCTTCCTGCGAGCGCTCCTTGCCTGCGAAGAACTGCACGTCGTCTATCAGTAACGCATTGACAGATCTATATTTTTTCTTGAACTCGTCGATCGTGTTGTGCTGCAGGGCCTTCACCATCTCCGCCACGAAACCCTCGGAGTGCAGGTAGACCACTCGGGCGTCCGGGTTCTGGCCGAGCATTAGGTTACCGATGGCGTGCATCAGGTGCGTCTTTCCCAGCCCCACCCCCCCATAGATGAACAAGGGGTTGTGGACGACGCCGGGATTCCTGCCGATCTGCATGCCGGCAGCCCGCGCTATCTGGTTCGACTTGCCCTCGACGAAGCTGTCGAAGGTGAAGTCAGGGTTGATGTTGCAGCGCGATCGCTCGCCGGGCTGCCGACCACCCCTTGGCGCAGCGGCGGGTTCGGGGCGTGCAGTCGCCTTCCTCGACTCGCCGGAATCGGAGGAACCGATCTCCAACCGCACCTGTGGCGGCTGTCGCCCAGCCACGTCCGCCACCAACTCCTCGATCATCCCGAGGTAGTGGTTCCGCACCCAGTCCAGCACGAACCGGTTGGGTGCGAACAACGACAGGGTGTCCCCGTCCTCCCGGCTCTGGAGCGGGCGAATCCAGGTGCTGAACTGCTGCTGAGTGAGGCGCTGCTCGAGCCGGTCGACACACGCCCGCCAGATGGTCACGATCGTTGGTCCCCTGCCCGCCTCGGTTCAGTCGTCAATGCGGCGGCTCCGGGACACTGCTGCCTCGGCCGGCCTTAATGCTTTGGGAAGACCTGCAATTCTACGGGGCACAGTCGCTTTTATCCACAGCCTTCCCGACCACGGAACTGCCGTCGAGCTTGACGCCTGCCGTCCGGCCCCCTATCCTCGCGCGCCTTTCGCACTGAGCCGCAATCCCGGGATCGCAGCCATGAAACGTACCTTCCAACCGAGTCTCCTGAAGCGCGCACGCACGCATGGGTTTCGCGCCCGGATGGCCACCAAGAACGGGCGCAAGGTCGTTGCGGCGCGCCGCGCCAAGGGCCGCGCCCGTCTGACCCCCATCTGACCTGTCACCGCCGTTTCTGCCGGCCCGTTTCCTCGTGCGGTACGGCTGCTGACGAAGGCGGCCTATGCGGCCGTCTTTGCGCGTGGCCGCAAGTTCTCCGACCCGTTCTTCCTGCTGATCGTTTTGCCCGGCCACGACGGCGGTGCACGACTCGGCATGGCCATCTCCAAACGCCACGCCCGCACCGCGGTCGAGCGCAGCCGGGTCAAGCGGCTCGTGCGTGAGACCTTCCGCCAGCAGCGTGCGACGCTGCCGGTCGTCGACGTCGTCGTGATGCTGCGCAGCGCCACTGCCGGCACACCTAACGCAGTCCTCCGGGCAGGTCTCGAGCGCCTCTGGGGATTGCTCCAGGAACGCAGCCCGGACTAGGCGGCCTGGCTCCCGGCAGACCCCGGCGAGCCTGACATCCCCGGCGCCCTTGCGTACACTGCGCACTCTTTTTTTGCGCCTTCCCGGCGCACCTGCCGCCGGTCGTCTCATGGACAACATCCGTCTGATACTCGTCCTCGCCCTGGTCTTCGTGCTGATGCTCATCTGGCAGGCCTGGGAGCAGGACTACGGCCAGCGTCCGCCTCAGGCCCAGATGCAGACTCAGGGCGAGACGAATCCCGCGCAGGCCGCGCCCGTCCCGACCGATGCCACGCCAGCAGCGCCAGAGATGCCTACGCCCGGTGCGGTACCCCAGCTCGCTGCTCCTGCCGCCGCACCCGTGTCAGCGCCAGCGACTGACGCCAGCCCGCGCGTGCGCGTGCGCACGGACGTGCTCGATATCGAGATCGACCCGCGGGGCGGCACGATCGCCTCGACGCGCCTGAACGCCTATGAGCTCTCGTCCGACAAGCGCGACGAGAAGTTCCAGCTACTCACGCCGGCAGGGCCATCGCTGTTCGTCGCCCAGTCCGGCCTGTTCAACAATCCCGAGGGGATCGCGCCGACCCACGAAGCCCTCTACACCACTAGCGCGTCCGACGTCGTACTGAAGGACGGCCAGGACAGCGTCGCCGTGGATCTCGTCTGGCGCCACGACAGCGGCGTCGAGGTGACCAAGCGTTTCACGTTCCACCGCGGTTCTTACCAGATCGGCGTCGACCACATCCTCGACAACAAGGGGCAGACGTCCTGGACCGGGCGCGACTACCGGCAACTGCTGCGCACTGCACCCCCTGCGACCGCCGAATCGAAGTTCATGTACACCTACACGGGCGGTGCGGCCTATACGCCGGACGACAAGTTCCGCAAGTACCAGTTCGCCGAGCTCGCCGACGGCAAGCTCGACAAGGACGTCACCGACGGCTGGGTCGCGATGATCCAGCACTACTTCGTCGCGGCCTGGGTGCCGCCCCGCGGGCAAGCCGATCACTTCTACGGCAAGAAGGTCGGCGATCAAAAGTACGCGATCGGCCTGTACGGCCCCGTCGTGTCGATCGCGCCGGGCCAGTCGCACAGCTTCTCGAGCACCCTGTTCGCGGGCCCGAAGCTGCAGGATCAGATGGCAGCGACGGCCACCGGCCTCGACCTCACCGTCGACTACGGCTGGCTCGCGGTAATCGCCCAGCCGATGTTCATGATCCTCAGCTGGATCCACAAGATCGTCGGCAACTGGGGTTGGACCATCATCATCTTCACGGTGCTGATCAAGCTGGTGTTCTACAAGCTGTCCGAGACCAGCTATCGCTCGATGGCCAACATGCGCAAGCTCGCCCCGCGCATCCAGGCGCTGCGTGACCGCTACGGCGACGACAAGCAGCGTCTGAACCAGGCGATGATGGAGATCTACCAGAAGGAGAAGATCAACCCGCTGGGCGGCTGCCTGCCGATCCTCATCCAGATCCCCTTCTTCATCGCTCTCTACTGGGTTCTCCTCGAGAGCGTGGAGCTGCGCCAGGCCCCCTGGATCCTGTGGATCAACGACCTGTCGGTGAAGGATCCGTACTTCGTGCTGCCGCTGCTGATGGGCGTGACGATGGTGATCCAGCAGAAGCTGTCGCCGGCCCCGCCCGATCCGATGCAGGCGAAGATCATGATGATCCTGCCGATCGTGTTCACCTTCTTCTTCGCCTTCTTCCCGTCCGGACTGGTGCTGTACTGGTTCGTGAACAACCTCCTGTCGATCGCTCAGCAGTGGGTGATCACGCGCCGCATCGAGGCCGGCGCGAAGTGACTTGACCTCGCGCGCCGCTGCCGCCGACACCATCGCGGCCGTGGCGACGCCCCCCGGCGTCGGCGGCATCGCCGTCCTTCGCCTCTCCGGTCCTGCCGCAATGGCCATTGCGGCCGCCGTCGCGGGCCCACTTCCACCGCCGCGCCGCGCTGCCCTGCGCCGCTTTGCGGCCGCCGACGGCGCGGTCCTCGACGAGGGCGTGACGCTCGTCTTTCCCGGTCCCCACTCGCTCACGGGCGAGGACGTCGTCGAGCTGCAGGGTCACGGCGGTCCCGTCGTCGTGGACCAGCTGCTGTCGCGCCTGCTGGAGCTCGGTGCCCGCCTCGCGCGCCCCGGCGAGTTCTCGGAGCGCGCCTTCCTCAACGGCCGCATCGACCTCGCCCAGGCGGAGGCCATCGCGGACCTCATCGCCGCGGGAAGCGCGGCATCGGCGCGCTTGGCGATGCGCACCCTGCAGGGCGAGCTGTCGCGGCGGGTGGCAGCGCTGCTCGACCTGCTCGTGCACCTGCGGACGCTGCTAGAGGGCGGTCTCGACTTCCCCGACGAGGAGATCGACGCCCTAACCGACGCCGCGGCCGTCGACGTGATCGACGCGATCAGCGCGCGCGTGGACTACGTGCTGCGCAGCGCCCACCGCGGCCGCCTGCTGCGCGACGGCCTGCGGGTGGTCATCGCGGGCCCGCCCAACGCCGGCAAGTCGAGCCTCCTGAATGCGCTCGTCGGCCACGACGCCGCCATCGTCACGGCGATACCGGGCACGACGCGCGACGTGCTGCGCGAGTACATCCAGCTCGATGGCCTGCCGCTGCACGTCATCGACACCGCCGGGCTGCGTGACGTCACCGACGTCGTGGAGCAGGAAGGCGTCCGCCGCGCGCGCGGGGAGATCGCGACCGCGGACCGCGTGCTCTGGGTCCACGACGACCGTGAAGGCTTTGCGCCGGCCCAGCTCGCCCGCGCCGAGCTGCCCGAGAACGTCCCGGTCACGCGCGTGCGCAACAAGATCGACCTCACCGGCACGCTGCCGGGACTCGTCGCGGGCGAGCCAGCGACGGTGGCCATCTCCGCTGCGACCGGCGCCGGCCTGGATGCGCTGCGTGCCCACCTCAAGGAGTGCGCCGGGTATCAAGGGACCGGCGAGGGCGAGTTCATCGCGCGCCGGCGGCACCTCGACGCATTGCAGCGCGTCCGCGCAGCACTCGGTCGCGCCCGCTCGGCCGTGGTCGAACGACGCGGCGCGGAGCTCGTCGCCGAGGACCTGCGTCAGGCGCAGAATGCGCTCGGCGAGATCACCGGGGCCTTCACGCCGGACGACCTGCTCGAGCAGATCTTCGCGACCTTCTGCATCGGCAAGTAGCCGATGCCCGCACTGGCTCGTGCTCAGGGCGGTGCCGGCACGATCCGCAGCAGCGCGCCGTCGTCCTCGTCTGTGAGCAGGTACAGGTGCCCGTCGGGACCCTCGCGCACGTCCCGCACCCGCTTGCCGATGGTCAGCTTCTCCTCGCCGACCACGCGGGCGCCGTCCAGCCGGATGTGCCGCACCTGTTGGAACTTCAGCGCCCCGCTGAAGAGATCGCCCTTCCATTCAGGAAATCGATCCCCGTAATAGAACGTCAGACCGCTCGGCGCCTTCGAGGGGGTCCAGACCAGCCTCGGCTCGACGATCCCCGGTCGGCTGCTCTCCTCGGCGACCCTGGGGCCCCAGTATTCGTTGCTGTAGCTCACTACCGGCCAGCCGTAGTTCCGACCCCCTTCGATGACGTTCAGCTCGTCGCCGCCGCGGGAGCCGTGCTCGTTCGCCCAGACGCGGCCGCTGACCGGATCGCGCGTCATGCCCTGGATGTTCCGGTGGCCCAGCGTCCAGATCTCGGGCCTTGCGCCCGGCTGACGCGCAGCCGGGTTGTCCGGGTGAGGCGTGCCGTCGTCCCGCAGCCGCAGGACCTTGCCGAAGTGGGTGCCCGGGTTCTGCGCCTGGTTGCGGATGTTCTCGCCAGCGAAGCGGGTGGGCGGGTTGCCGCCGTCGCCGATGCTCATCAGCAGGCTCCCGTCGGGCAGCCAGACGATGCGCGAGCCGAAGTGCTGGGCGCCTGGCTTGGCATCGGCATTCTGGAAGATCACCTCGGTGTCCCGCAGGGCGTTGCCCTCCAGGCGCCCGCGCCCGAGCGCGGTGCGATTTGCGTCTGCCGTGCCGGTCGCGAAAGTGAAATAGACGAGCCGGTTGTCGGCGAAGTCGGGATGCAGCGCCACGTCGAGCAGGCCTCCCTGCCCGGCGACGAGCAGCGGCGGCAGGCCTGAAACGGGCGTCGGGTCCAGCCGGCCGTCGCGGATGACCCGCAGCCGGCCGGCGCGCTCGGTGACGAGGGCAGAGCCGTCAGGCAGCCACGCGATCGACCAGGGGTGGCTGAGTCCGCGGACGACCACCTCGGCGCGCCAGCCGGTGGCCTCCGGGACATCGCCGCTGATCGGCGCCGAACCCGCGTCGGCTGCTCGGGCGGATCCGGTCAGGACGAGCAGCCCACCGGCGACCAGTCGGGCGAGAAATCGCCCCCTCTTTCGGACGATGGCCGGGAGGAAGGAGGCAAGGAGCGGTGCCTGGCGGGTCGGGTCCAGCATGTGCGAGTGCCGAGAGACGGGCGCTTCGAGGATACACAGAAGTCGCCCGACGGGCAGGCGGTTGGGCAGGGACCGCCCGCAGTCGCGCGTGCCATGATGATCAGCGGCGTGACGAGGTGTCCTCGATGAAGCGATGGGGCTGGATCCTCTTCTGGCTGCCCCTGAGCGCGGGCGCGGCGGTGACCTGCGAGCTGCCCGAGGGCTACGAGGTCCCGCGCCCGGGCGAGATCAGCGCGGCGAATCGGCGCAGGCTGGCAGCCGACGTCGTCCGGGTTGCACGCCGGCATCGCCTGGAGCCGGCCCTCGTGGAGGCCGTGATCGCCGCCGAGTCCGGCTTCAACCCCGTCGCGGTCTCGGCAGACGGTGCCGTCGGCCTGATGCAGCTCCTGCCGGCGACCGCTACAGACTACGGTGGGCCGGACCTCTGTGATCCGATCGCCAACCTGGAGGCGGGCGCGGCGCATCTGGCGAGACTGCTTCGCCAGTACCGGAACATCAGCCACGCGCTAGCAGCCTACAACGCCGGCGAGGGCACGATGCAGACACAGCGGCGCCGCGTGACCTATCTCGAGACGCGCAAGTTCGTCGTCCGGGCAATCGAATACTACTGGCGCTTCAAGAAGTGAGCGCCCGATCATCGGCCCGGGCGAAGCGGGATCGAGCCCGGCGATCGCCCCGTCGCGTCACACGGCGCCCGCGCTCAATCCACGCCGGGGGATCCAGGTGTGCCAGGACCCAGCTGACGGACCAGGCGCCGCACCATCCAGCCGAGCAGGACGAGCGCACCCACCAGAACGCCCCACAGCACCCAGGTGCGCCACGGCGAGGTCCGCAGGCGTGCAGTCCCGCCGAGATCGAACACCTCGGAGGCCGTGGCCGGCACCCGCATGCCCTCCAGCTTGCCGTCGTCGAGCGTGCCGAGCAGCGATGCGGCGGCGCCGACGGTTGCGCTGCCGAAGGCCACCGTGTAGGGCGGCTCACCCTGCGCGACGAAACGCAGCTGGTGGGGTGTCCAGCCTAACGCCAGCGTCGGCGGGCTGAGCGGATCGCCCGTCGACCCGCCCTCGGGCGCGAGGCGCCAGTACCGGTCGGACACCGGCAGCAGCTCCACCGGCGCGCTCTCCAGCAGGACGCCGTCGCGCCGCAGGCTGTAGTGAACGCCGAAGTGGCGGGTGTGCCAGGGCCCCGCGGGCTCGGGCGCGGACTGCAGGCTGCCCCGCAGCACCATGTTGCCCGTCGGGAAGATCAGGCGGGCCCGGTCCACGACGCGTCGCCCGGCGCTGTCGAAGTCGTAGCAGTAGGGCTCGCCGCCGCACCGCACGCCGGGGATCTCGAGCCATCGCCGCTCCACGGGCGCAGCGGCCGGCGCGAACGTAGCGGCCGCCGCGGACAGCTCGACCTTGCGCAGGGCGTCGGGCCAGTTGATCCGCAGGTACTTCGCCTTGCGTTCCGGCAGCCGGATCTCCGTCTGGCTGAGCACGGACTCGCCGGCGTGCAGCTCGGCGACGGTCGCGTCGCGCACCAGGGTCTGCCAGCGCGAGAGGTCGTCGCTGCCGTCCACCGTCACGGTCGCGACGAAGCCTGCGCTCTCGCCGAGGCGCCAGTCGAGCTGGAGCGCGCGGGGCGACCGCTCCAGGGCGCTGGCGTCGAGCAGGTAGGCCTCCACCCGGTCGTTGCCGTCCAGGGGCGTCGCCGCCCCGGAGGCGTCGATCACCGCACCGCGCTCGTTGGTGACGATGCGCAGCACCTGTCCCCCCGTTTCGCCGCGGTGGCGGTACAGCGGGAAGACCGGCAGGTCGACGGTCGGCGGGGCGTCGGCCTCGGCCGGCCTGGGCAGCCGCAACGCGTGCGGAACGACCACCCCTGCGGCGTTGAAGACCCGCAGGTCGCCGAGATCGGCGCGGGTCACGCCGCGATAGACCGCCTCGGGGAGGGTCAGCTCCCAGATCGGCCCGGTGCCAGCCGCCTCGACGCGCAGACCGTAGGCGAAGTCCTGCAGGGTCGCCGTCGTGGCGAGCGCGAGCCCGCTGCCGAGGAAGCCGACGAGGCTGGCGAGCCAGGTGCGGATCATCGCGACGTTGCCTCCTGCGACTTGGGCGGGAGGGGGGACAGATAGCCGATGAGCAGCATGAGCAGCCCCACCACGATGAACGACAGGATCCGCGCCACCGTGCCGAGGCCGGCGAGGTCGACGAGGAACAGCTTGATCACGACCGCACCGAGCAGGGTGGCCCCGAACATCCAGGGCCCGCGCCGCTGCAGCCGCGTCGCGGCGACCATGACCGCGAGCGCGGCCAGGGCCCAGACGATCGACACCGTCGCCTGGTAGCCGGGCGAGGCCCAGAGCGCGGAGAGATCGAATCGCACCCCGCCGAACACGTGGAAGGCGCGCGCGATCAGTCCGTTGAGCGCGACGAAGCTCAACGCCGCGACGCCGCGGCCGTGCCAGGGCACCGAGCGCTGGGCAGCCTCGCGCCACCACCAGCGCGCGAGCGTCACCAGCGCCAGGGCCTGGCCGAGCTCGAGGGGGTTGAGCAACGGCAGGTAGGGCAGCGGCGCAGGGTCGCCGCGCTCGAAGCTGACGAGCAGGGTCCACAGCCCCAGGACGACGGCGAGGGGCAGCTGGCCGAGGCGGCCGTAGGCCTCGGGGTGTCGCCCGATCGGCCAGGGGACCCGGCCGGCCAGCCGCGGCAGGGCGCCGAGCGCGGCCGCGACCACCAGTGCCGGTGCGACGTAGCGCCAGACCCAGCCGGAGGGCAACGCCTGGGCCGTCAGCCACCAGGCCTCCCATGCGGCGACGAAAACGGCGACCCACAGCCCGGTGCTGTGCCACCAGCGGAGGACGGATGCCGGCAGATCCTCCTCCAGCCGGCGCAGCAGCCACAGGTGGGCCGCGAAGGCCGCAGGCCAGGCAACGACGCCCCAGCGCGCAAAGGCGTGCGGGACCAGATCGCCGAAATACCCGATGACCGCGGCGTACACCGTGAACGGCAGCAGGAGCAGCGGCGGGTAGCGCAGGTCGGCCCAGTCGAGCCGCGATCGCAGCCAGGCCAGCGCCGCGGACGTCGCGGTGACCAGGAAGAGCAGCGCGGCCAGCCTGTCGCGGTGTCCGACGTGGGCGAAGATCTCGTTGGACCCGGCGCCGTACCACCAGGCGAGCCCCCAGATCAGCGCCAACGACGACAGGGCCGCGCCGGTCTCGATGGGCCTGAGCGAGGCTGCGTGGCGGTGCAGGACGTACGCCGAGATCAGGCCGGCGAGGCTCACCATCAGGGCCCCGAGATAGAGGGCGTTCAGCACCGGCAGCCCGCCGGCGGGCAGGCCGTGCGCGGCCAGGAACGCGGCGCCGGCCGCGACCTGCAGGAGCAGTCCGGCGTAGCGGGCGAGCGCCCGCCCCTGGCGTGCCCCGACCCACACCAGGGCGGCGCCTTCGATCGCCCAGGCCGCGCCGGTCCAGCGCCCGTCCACGGCCAGCGGGATGGCGAGCGTGCCGAAGACGACCGCCAGGGCGACGAAGGCCTCGGCGAGCAGGCCGGCGCGCTCGCGCTGCCACAGGGTGGTGGCGAGGGCGGCGTAGAACAGGCCGACGACGACGGCGCTGATCGCGAGGCCGTACTCGGTGTCCCGGACCAGGGCGTGCTGGAGGGCGAAGGCGACCAGCGGCACGCCGAACACCAGCGAGCCGTCGACGTAGCCCTTGAGGTTCGTCGGCTGCCGGCGCGCGAACAGCACCGGCACCGCGACGTACAGAAGGAAGAAGAACGCCAGGAACGGCTCGGTGCTCCAGAAGTGCTCCGGCTGGTAGAACCGGTGCCCCCAGAGCGCGCCGATCACGAAGGTGAAGACGAACCCGACGAGGTTCAGCTCCCGCCACGCCTTGAACCAGGCGATCCCGAGGATGCCGAGGTCGAGGACCGCGTAATAGGTGAACAGGGCCACGTGGCTGCCGCCCCGCGAGATCAGCACCGGGGCGAGAAAGCCGCCGACCGCCGCGAGCACTGCGAGCCCCCTTGCGTCCTGGAGGACGGCGAGCGCACTGGCGAGAGCCACGAGCACGACCATCAGCACCAGCCCTGGCCCGGCCGGCAGCAGGCCGTAGGTGTCGATCGCGGCAAATACCGTCAGATAGACGATGCCGATGCCACCGCCTTCGAGCGCCAGCGCGTAGCCGCGCCGGCGTTCCAGGAGGCGCCAGCCCAGGGCCGTTAGGGCGATGCCGCCCAGCGCCGCGGCGGCCAGGCGCAGCTCCGTGGGGAACCAGCCCTGCTCGACTGCGTACTTCAGGAAGAAGGCGACGCCGAAGAACAGCACGACCACGCCCAGGCGTGCGACCGTGTTGCCGCCGAGCAGCCAGGCCTTCGCCCGGCGATAGATCTCCGAGTCTTCGACGTACCAGCCCTTTTCGGGTGTCGCCGCCCAGAGGTCCGCCGCCGCGGGCGCGGGCCTCGGCGCGGGACCGGGCGCCGGTTCGGCGGGGGGCTCGGTCGCGGACGAGAGCGCCCCGTGCGGCGCGGCGACCTCTTCCCGCCACCGAGTCGCGGTGTCGTCGCGCGTCGTCGCAGCTGACGGTGCCGCTGCCACCTCGGCCGCGGCCAGCGCCGCCGGCTCGTCGCGCGGCGCTGCCGACGGAGACTGCGCCGGCCGGGCCTCGCCCTCGTGCCGCGGTGCGTGGGCATCGGGCTCCGCACGCAGCCGCCTCACCGTGGCCTCGAGCGCGCTCGCCCTGCCCTCCAGCGCGCGGATCCGCCGATAGGCGCGCAGCACGAACAGCGGCAGCAGGATGTAGATCAGCCCGAGGACAATGCCCAGCAGGTCGAACGGCATAGTCGTGTCTCCGCTCAGAGGCCGCGCATCCTACCAGGACGAGCAGGCCGCCCGATCGCGACCCGGAGGTCGCTCCCACCACGTTCGCGCTTCCGTGGCCTCGCCGTGCCGGTGGGAGCGCCGTCCTCGGCGCGATTCAGCTTCGTGACCTGGAGGTCGCCCCCACCGAGAGGTGCCGCACCGCGCGCTGCAGCTGCCGGATGGCGTCGCGTGGCGAGCGGCGCCCGTACCTCAGGTGCTCGTACAACCGGCCCATCGCCCGCAGCTGCTCCGCGGCCTGCGGCAGCTGCGCGGCCGCGCGGGTCAGGTAATCCCGGGGACCTTCGTGCGGCGCGCGCACCACGCCGGCGCGGGCGAGCTTGCGGCACAGGCGATCGTAGGCGGCGACCACGGGGTCGCGGCGCGGCGGGCGCTGCAGCACGAGCCAGAGCCCGAACGTCGCGAGCAGGCCTCCTGCGATCGCGACCGCCAGCACGGCGAGCTGGGTCGGTGACAGACCGCCCAGGCCCAGGTACTTCATCAGGAAGTCCTGCCGCTCCTTGTCGTAGCCCACCACCCAGCGGTGCCAGTTCAGGTTGGCGGCGTCGATCAGCCAGCGGGCCTGGCGCAGCGCGGCCGCGGCCCAGGGAAGATCCGTGCGGAAGGCCACGCGGCCGGCGGCGAGCGACGCCCCCTGGTCGATGGGCGATTCGATCCGCCCGGGCGCGACCTCCGCGGTCGGGTCGACCCGCATCCAGCCCGCGTCGGCGAGCCAGACCTCGGCCCAGGCGTGGGCGTCGGACTGGCGGACCGTGAGGTAGTCGCCGACCGTGTTCAGCTCCCCGCCCTGGTAGCCGGTGACGATGCGCGCCGGCACGCCGGCGAGGCGCATCAGCAGGACGAAGCTCGCGGCGTAGTGCTCGCAGAAGCCGCGACGGGTCTCGAACAGGAAGGCGTCGATCGGGTCCTCGCCCAGCGGCGGCGGGCGCAGGGTGTAGACGAAGGGCTCGTCGCGGAACAGCGCGCGGCCCTTTTCGACGACCCCTGCGGCGTCCGGCGACTGGCTGCGCCAGCGCTCGGCCAGGGCGCGCACGCGCGCACTGACGGTGTCCGGCACCTGCAGGGCCGCGAACTCCTCGTCGGGCCCCAGGCCCCGCGTCCGATAGTCCGCGACGGAGCGCACGCGGTAGGTGAAGCGCGCCTCGACGTCCTTCGCCGCGAGCAGCTGGTGGTCCACCGTCACGGCCGCGCCCTGGGGCCGGCTCACCGGCAGGTCGAGCGCAAACAGCCAGCGCCGGCGGTGCGGCTCGATCGTCACCTCGTAGTCGAACGGCGGGCCCGCGGCCTCGATGCGCGGCGGCGGATCGACCGGCGTCCCCGGGCGCCAGGTCCGACCGTCGGTCTCCCAGAGCACGGGGCCGCGCCAGTACCGCTGCGCGGGCGGCGGCAGGTCGCCCTCGAAGCGCACGCGGAACGCCGTCTCCGGCGACTCGACGAGCCGCGACACCGAGCCCGGCGAC
>Ga0208980_10001573_pt1 | contig 13883 bp, 10 predicted proteins | sample WetSurMetagenome_3_FD_187993 | JGI IMG/M metagenome (GOLD analysis project Ga0208980, IMG submission 187993) | Wetland microbial communities from Twitchell Island in the Sacramento Delta, sample from surface sediment Aug2011 Site A1 Bulk (version 2) | ecosystem: Environmental > Aquatic > Marine...
TTAACATTTGGTTAACTGACAGGGAATTATATAAAGAACATCCTCCATTTTACCCCTTTAAAATGGGGTGCAAAGATAACAAGAATTATTTTAAAGACCAAGGCAATTTTGTGATCAACCGGTTACCGTAAAAGCAATTCTCTGATCGTCCTGGTTTTTTGTGTTACTTTGTAATTTAACCCCCCAACCCCCCATATGGGGGGTTTGAAGAAAAGTCTTAGTCCCCCATTTGGGGGATTTAGGGGGTATGCAAGAAGGAGCAGAAGACAAAATATTTTAGATTTGAATGTTAGTTATATATATAATCGATTAAATATATATGAAGATTGGCCTTCTTTCAGATACACATGGATGGATACATCCCAGACTCTTTGACCTGTTTGCGGGATGCGATGAGATATGGCATGCTGGTGATATTGGTAATATTGAAACAGCAGATAAGCTTGCAGCATTCAGACCTTTTAAAGCTGTTTATGGTAATATAGACAATGCTGTGGTCCGAAAGGTTTATAAGGAACATCTTAAGTTTAAAGCGGAAGAGATGAAGTTCTGGATGACTCACATCGGAGGGATTCCGGGCCATTATGATCACAGAGTCAAACCTGATATATATGAGGATCCTCCTGATATTTTTATCTGCGGACATTCGCATATTGCAAAGGTAATGCATGACAAAAAAGGAGGATTCCTGTATATAAATCCGGGAGCAGCCGGATACAATGGATTTCATAGATTCATGACTGCCATAAGGTTTCAGATTGATGGCTCTTCAATACACGATCTTGAACTGATTGAACTTGGTGAAAGGGGCAAGGCAATAATCCCGTGATGTTCTATTCCTCTCCGTTCTCACTGGCCATTCTTCTCAGGAAACGCGCCAGCCTGTCTTCAACAGCAATCATATATGAATAAGGTACCCTGACGGATGAGTTCGGGTCTTTTCTATCGTTCTGTTTCGTATTCTTAATAAGACTGTTGTAACTGTTATTTCCCGACTGGGTCATCATTACACCCCTGAAATAGGAGAAGTAGTACCAGGTTGATGCATCGGCTTTAAGATATATGTCTATCATGTCGCCTGACCTCCTGCGTTGAATTTCAATAGATCCATCAACATAAACATTAATGGGTTGATTACCAACGAACCCGATCCCTATTTTCCCTTTAGAACGGAAAGAGGATGTAGCTTCATTCCAATAGAGGTTTACGTCATTCAGGAGGAGCTCGTAGGTGAACTCCTTGGGTAGGTTTCTAGAGGTACCGAAAAGGTCCATTTCCTCTTTCAGCTGTGTTGCGGGACCGACTCCCATAAGATCTTTCATTCCCTTTTTATTCAGATCGGAATTAAGGTTTACAGCTTTGAGGGATGGCATCAGTCTGATCTCATCAGCCATCATTTTAAGCGCTTCCTGAGAGAAATGAAAGTCGAGAGCCAGAATTGCCTCAGCATCTACTTTTCCTGAATCGACTGCATGGCTAACCTTTCCTGCACCGGTGAGTTTAACCAGGTCAAACTTGGCTCCGAAATTAATGTTTCCTTCGCCAGACAGGATGCATTTGATTTTGTCGAAAGCCAGCATATTACCATTAAGAGTCATATCAGCCAGTTTTTCCATAGGAGCGATAATATAACTGCTTTTGGCTTTATCATAAAAAAGATACCCGCTTGAATTTATCAGTGCAATATCGGTCCATGATTTTTGTGCTGAGAGGAAAGCAGGATAAATATGGATTGAATCAGTATTGATATATGAACCCGAAAATACCTGATTATCGTTTATATCCCGCGGTTTATCAGATATAGGTATCAGAACATTTTTCGGATCTATTTTGGATTTAAACTTGATATTATAACTCTTGAATGTACTGCAGTCATGAAGAATCCCGGCGGCACCTGTGAAAGTTAAATGGTCATCTTTTGCAAATAACTGAACATCACCTGTGAAGGTGAAGGCCGGATTGAGCATAAATTTTTGAGATACCGGAATATAACCTTTTGCGCTGGTTGCCATTGTATCAACCGAGAGTACTGGAAAAGAAATGTACTGGATCTCTTTTCCCTCACTGATATAGTCATAAATACCACTTCCGGTATAGCGTTTAGTCGATTCAATATCAACCTTTGCACTATGAAGTAAGTATTTGTTATTGATGGCAATAATGGCATTATTCAACTGTTGTATCTTTGCCCTTCTGTTAATGGTAATTTTACCGCTATCTGGTTGTATCAGGGCGTCAGCAACACGGATGTAGTTTATATTCTCAGCTTCAATATATTCCTGGTCCAGGTGATAGCTCCCTTTGAGAGCTGAAAAGGAAATTGTATCTGAGAGACTATTTGTTGCAAAGAATGTAGGTTTATCAAGCTTCCTAAAATCTAGTCTGAGCAATTTATCAGGAGTTAGCAATTGTGTGTTCAATTTTCCTTTTTGCTCCATGCTGAGAATCCGCGAATCCATATTGTATGTAAAGTCTGTCATCGTGCATATATACTGGATTTCAGGGAATTTGACCATGGAAGAGTCGGTATTAAGGTGGAATCGGGACGTTTTAAGGACAAAATCGATATCTGTATTGGCATTCTCGGCAATAAATGAGTAACCGCTGGTTGTCAATGATTTGAGATTATAATCTGCAGTATCCGCTTTAATTGAATTTGGTCCGAAACCGAAAAGATTCGAAGTAATCCTGGAATCAGACATATTTATTATTCCTGAACCATTCAGCTTTGAAGGCATCATATTAAGACTGCCGTCAAGTGTTGTTCCGTTCTCAAACATTTTAAAACTCTTTCCGGGAGCATTTTTAACCTTCCATTCATCTATTTGAGTGAGCCATTTAATTGTTACGTCCTCACTTGTCAGAGTAGGGAACACCCCGGTAGCATCCTTATCAATAATGAAACTTGTGGCATGTGAAAGCATCGAATCAGGAAAAAACCTGTACTCGGTTGATTTTGTGGTGGATGTCAGATGCTTTAGTGTACCGCTACCGATCAATCCTTTATTGCTCATATTCATGTCTTCAAACAATCTTGCCCTGTTCCCATACAATTCAATACCTTCTTCAGGAATAACCATCTTGAAACCGAGGGAGTTATTTTCCTGTATAGTCAGGTATTGCCTCATTGGTTTAAGAATATTGCCTCCGTAGAATTCCCCGTAAAGGTTCATGTCCTGGTTGGTATAGTGATCGATATTCTCGTAGGTAAAAGGATCAATTTTGAAATAAAAATCTTTCTGTGGATAGACTCCCTCCAGTCCGGGAATCCTATCATAGAAAATATAGGAGTAAGTTTTTGCATTAATAATCGGATATTGCTTCAGGCTTTTCAGTCCTGACTTATTTTTAGGATTATCTATAAAAAGCTCAGCTGTCCCAAGCTGAATGATATTGTCAACATCCTGTATCAGAAAATTCCCATACTTGTCCTTCTGTTCGGTTTCAACAGAAATCTTAATGGAATCGATCTTTTGAAGCTGTAACTTGAATGTGTCATAACTGAAAGTAAACTTGTGACCGAATATCGTAAAGAGACCTGCTCTGACAACCCCATCAAACTGAATATCCCTGTTTTTTCCAATGCTCAGCTGCTGTTTGTAGGGAAAAATTGCCACCCTCTGTGAATCGCTGAGGAAAACGCTCTTTACTCCATTAACTGTAAGCAGAAAGCTTTTAAGATCAAGCACAGCGTTATCTGTCGGAGCTTTCGTTTCACTGACAATATTCAATATATCATAGTCCTTTTTTTTGGAAAATGAATCAAGAAAGTCCTTTGTTTTTTTCTTTATTGTTACCTCATTATTTACCCGGTCGTAAAATATAAATCCCCTGTTTGCCATATCAATACACAATCCGGTGACTGCTTCAACAGGTTTGTTCAGCCATCTGGCAAATTCAGTCACAGGAAAAGTCTCGGAATAATAGAATTCTGAAAATTTAATAAACCTGTTCAAGGGGTGGTATTCGTCGAGCCCCATCAGACGCATAAAATAATCTGAATTAAAGAATGATGAAGATTCAAACTGTGCCTGTCCGAGTGAGGCTCCCCTTGCCCTCGAAAGAATGATTTTTGAATTATTCATATTCCATGACAGGTACTCAAAATACATATCGATACTATGGTATGTATTAAAATAAGGACTTTTTGAAATCGGGTTATTGGTCTCGAACAGATTTAACTGTTTTGTACTGGCCAGATAAGAAAAACCGAGATTTGAGTGGTATATTGAATCCTTTCCGAGGTATAGAGATACCGATGTTTCAGGACTGTTAAGTCCGGTTTTTGAAAAGAGGAATTCATTTGATCTGATTTTCAGATAAAGAGTATCATTTCTGTAAACTGTAATTTTGGCAGGATTATATTTTTCCCCTGTACCTTTAACGTTTGCTCCTTCAAATGTCAGTCCGCCTTCATAATTAATCCCTTCGAACAGTTTTTTTATCTGGAATTTTTTGGTATAGGTGACAAAGCGTGGATAGTTTGCCTTGTCCTTATTGCTGAAACTTACCGCCTGATCAGTAAGTGATCCATATACAGGTTTTTTGAAATAAATTGCATGAGTAAGTTTTACTGAGTCAATAGTGAAACTACCTCTTGTAGTATTTATTTTGTAATCAGCCAGTTCTGCAAAAACATCTTTCCTCGCATAGCCAGCTTTTTCCCATGTAACTATGCCCTTGGTACCACGAAACAGCTGTATTTCCGGATAATATGACCCGGTAGCATTGTAAATTTCGGTACTGTCTTTTTGCGAATAACATGTGATGGTGGCATTTGAAATGGCGATGTAAAAAGTTGTGTCATGTAAAAACTTAAGAGTATTGTTTTTGACTTTCCATTTAATACTTCCTGATTCAAACAGAACATTATCTTTTATCATCGACGCAGTATTTAAGAAATACCTGTCAATATTATCATTTGTGAATTTTCGGCTAAATGCCAGTTCACTCAATCCTTTCAGCCAGTTGTTTAAAAAAGTATTATCGCGATTAAAATCAACGAAATAGTTTAGAGTCATTAGAAAATCAGTAAAATGAGGAACTGGCCTCATTTGCCTGGCAGTGAGCTGACTCGAAATATCTAATATTTTGACCATATTCTCTTTACTGAAAGCAGCACTATCCCATTTTACAGTAAAAGAATTCAGGTTGGCAAGCTGTGCCGGATTGAGGTTTGGCCCCAAATAAATCTTAAGTTCCTGTGTAAATTTTGCCGGATCAGCAGAAAAGACCGATTTGCCCTGTGAGTGCAGGGTGAAAGGAGCAATTATCTGAACCAGTATAATCAGAAATACCAGCTTTTTTGGCATAATTCTGAAATCTACCATAGACCTAACTTATTATAAAGCGATCATAATGGAACCAGGTGGTTACACAGAGTAAACAGATTTTTTTTTAAAATATTACTCTGTGCATCCCTGTTCCAAATTTATTTATTGAGTCTCTCAAATTTATATTGCATCGACAATCCCGGCAAAATCCTCTTTTTTAAGAGAAGCGCCACCAATCAGTCCGCCATCAACATCAGGTTTTGAAAATATTTCTGCCGCATTTGAAGGTTTACAGCTGCCTCCATAGAGGATAGGCAGTTTTTTAGCGCAATCGTTACTATATTTCTCTTTCACCAGGTCACGGATGTATTTATGCATTTCCTGAGCCTGGTCGGGAGATGCTGTAAGCCCGGTACCAATTGCCCATACAGGTTCATAAGCCACTACCACCATATCCATTTGCTCCTCACTAAGACTGAATAAGCCCTCTTCAAGCTGCCTTCTTACAATAAGGAAATGTTTTCCCGCTTCCCTTTCACTTAATACCTCACCACAGCAGAAGATAACTTTCAATCCGCTGTTAATTGCAAGCAGTGTCTTTTTATTCAGAATTTTATCATCCTCGTGATAATAAGATCTTCTTTCTGAATGCCCGATAATTACATATTCAGCACCGGTGCTTTTAACCATGTAGGCAGATACTTCACCTGTATATGCACCAGATGCCTCAGAAGCACAATTTTGAGCGCCAAGGGCAATCTTTCCGTGTTTAAGAACTTCTGCGACACCTGCCAGATGAATAAATGGTGTGCATAAAATAACCAAAGCCTTTCCAGTGGGATTTTCTTTAAAGTGCTTGTCAATAACACCAGCAAATTTAATACCTTCTGCCAGGTCCATATTCATTTTCCAATTCCCGGCAACAATCTTTTTTCTCATATAAATCAATGTTTAAAGTGGTAATTATAATAAAGTCATGAATCAAACAATATTTTATATCCTTACTTTGAATTTGTCGGAAGGGTAAGTCTGCCAAACCACTCTTTATCAGGAAGATTAGCCCACGACCATTTCCCGGATATAATTCCATCCCTGAGCAGAATATATCCTGGATTTGCTCTTATCATGGTTTTCAGGGTTGTTTCATCTGCATAGCAAAACTGAAGCCCATTTTCATAACTCGTTACCTCGTCAGAACCTGATGCAGTCAGAATATAAAAATCTATTCCATTACTGATGCAGTACCTTCCAAATTCAAATCCATCGAATATACGGTTTTTATCAGCCTCCGACAACTTTTTGGAAATCATTAAGAGGGAATACCCATGATAGGATAATATTTTTTGAGTCAGATCCTCTCCAGTTGAGGATGTGATGACGAAATCATGAATGGGGGGCTGATATCCTTTTCTGGTGAGGACTGATTTCTGATCGATGAATTTCCATGTTGTGTCATCAGCCGGATAATTGTTAAGATCAAACTCTTTCCTGATTCCTGCTTTCTCATAGATGAAGGTTGTTTTATACTCATCGACCTTCACACCCTCAGGAACAACCATTTTCTCTGCTATTTTAACCCCGGTCTTATAGGGTAAAAAATCTATTATTGGGAGGAACCTCAGATTGTACATAGAAAAAAGTATAAAAAGTGCTATCGCGATAGCTATGATGGACCATTCACCAGCAGTGCTGAATATATTTTTAATCTGTCTCCGGTTTACAAAAAGAACTATCGTCAGGGAAATAAGTACTATATTTTTCCAGAATGTCTGCCAGTTGGTCAGATGAATAGCATCACCGAAGCATCCGCAGTCTGAAACAGGGTTTGTTAAGGCCAGAATTAATGTAAGAGGTGTAAAGATCACCATTAGAATCATGACCAGCCATATCCCTGTCTTTTGCCTGAACGCTGTCAGCACTGAGAATCCGGCGATGAATTCTGTTGTACAAAGTAAAATCGAAAGAGGAAGACTAAGACTGTCGAGGAAACCCAGATTAAATGCCTGAAAATAATCGTGGAATTTGTAAGCTGAACCTAGCGGATCTATTGCCTTTACAACTCCTGAGAAGATAAAGACTATACCAATTATTATTCTGCTGATAATTCTGAATGTCTTCATCTTATATGAAATTTCTTACCTGAAGAATTTTTAAAATCATGTTGAAAATTTCTGTGGGAGAAAGCATTGCTCCGGCTTTATTACTGCAGTCAATTAACACTAAACGTTCATCATTTTGTGCAACCCTGAAATAAATATCCCTTACGTTTTTCTGAAATGTAAGGCTCTCTTCATGAATGTCCCTTGTTCCGTTAAGGTAGCTACGGTCATCACCAATCCTGGTATCTGACAACTTTTTCTCGGTAAAAGTGAAAGGGACATCAAGGAAGATATTCAGGTCTGGTTTTGGGATAGCAAAATGGCCGAATTCAAGAGACAGTATCCATTTCATAAGCTCTGACCTTGACACTTCATCATTTAATTTGGCACACTGGTATGCAATATTGGAGTAGGTATATCTGTCCAGCAGGACCACTTTCCCTTCTTTCAGCCAGTTTTTTATAAGATCTGACGCATCTTTCCTGTCTCCGGCATAGAGCATTGCTACAAGATAGGGATCAACCTCGTTAAGTGAACCGAATTCCCCTCTCAGGAACCTTGCAATAAGTTCACCGAAGTATGGAGTTTCGGTTCTCGGGAAATGCATATATTCACAGCTATAACCTTTACTGCTGAAGAAGTCTCGTAACATTTTTATCTGGGTCGATTTACCGGCACCATCAACTCCTTCGATAACAAAAAGCTTCATTTCCTGAGTATTTTCTTTCAGTACAAATGTAATAAGCGGACGGCATAGTTGAAAGTGTAATCGCGGTTTAATTAAAAATTCATTAATTTCGGCTATTCAAAAAAACAGATGCCATATAAACCAAGATATATCAACACCGGAGGCAAGCTTCTTGACCTTGAGATTCCCAGGGTTATGGGTATCTTGAATATCACTCCGGATTCATTCTACAAAGGAAGCCGGTATAATTCGGAAGAGGAAATACTGAAAGCGGCAATAAGGATGACCGGTGAAGGGGCAGATATCCTCGATATTGGTGGCTATTCTTCCCGTCCTGGTGCTGTGGATGTTAAGCAGGAAGAGGAAAGCAAGCGGGTTCTTAATGCCATTAAACTGATTACCAGAGAGCTGCCTGAAGCTATTGTATCTGTTGATACTTTCAGGGCTGATATTGCCCGGAAGGCAATAACAGAATGCGGAGCTCATATTATTAACGATATATCAGGTGGTGATGCTGACATCGATATGTTCAATGTTGTGGAAAAGCTGAATGTCCCATATATAATGATGCACATGCAGGGCAATCCCCTTACTATGCAGCTTAAGCCGGTTTATGACGATGTCGTTGCGGATATACTGAAATGGTTCGGGGATAGGATTTACAGGCTTCATAATTCCGGAGTAAAAGATATTATTATTGATCCGGGATTTGGTTTCGGGAAAACAGCCGGACATAATTTTGAACTTTTAAAACGACTTGGTGATTTTGCAGTGGCAGGATTACCGTTAATGGTTGGCATATCCCGTAAATCAATGATATGGAAAACTCTTGGAATAACTGCTGATGAGTCACTTAACGGGACCACCGCTTTGAATGTTGTTGCTCTTTTAAATGGCGCAGATATTCTTCGTGTTCATGATGTTAAAGAGGCTGTGCAGGCAGTCCGCCTGGTGGAGAGGATCAGAAAATCCTGAATGTATTATTATATTAAACTTTATTATTTTCAACAGAAATGCCTTTTCATATAACCATACTCGATATAATTGATATCTTCCTCGTTGCCATAATTCTCTTTCAGATTTTCAGGATAATAAGGGGAACAGCTGCTTTCAGCATTTTCATAGCAATATTTTTCATATACCTTTTCTGGCTTCTTGTAAAAGCACTTAATATGGAATTAATAAGTGCATTGCTAGGTCAGGTCATCGGGGTCGGTGTATTAGCGTTAATAATTGTCTTTCAACAGGAAGTGAGGCGTTTCCTGCTTGTTATCGGCAACAGGTATATTACCGGCCACCGTTTCTCTGTGAGAAGGTTTTTTTCATCAGTTAAGGATGAAACAGGGAGCCCAAAGGAGGCTGAGGAGATTGTAAGGGCTTGTGAGGCAATGTCTTTGAATAGGACAGGGGCCCTCATTGTAATTGGAAGAAGAAGTAGCCTGGATCTGTTTTCTGAAGGTGGTGAAATAGTAAAGGCCCGGATAAGTGCCGAGCTGCTGGAAACAATCTTTTTCAAAAATACGCCATTGCACGATGGAGCTGTACTGATAGAGGGAGGAACAATCCTTGCTGCCAGATGTCCTTTGCCGATTACAGAACAGGTAACATTACCAACGCATTACGGTATGAGGCACAGAGCTGCAATAGGCATGTCAGAACATACTGACGCTCTTATTGTTGTTGTTTCTGAGGAGTCGGGGCATATTTCAGTTGCAGATGCGGGTGTGATCAGGGAGAACATAACTCTTAACGAATTGAGAAATATTCTGTTAATGGAGAAAGTCTGGTAACCAGGCAACAGACTTCCGGAAGCGGGTGCAATACGAGGTTTTAAAGGATGGTCATTTTAGCATTTCGAGAACAGCAATTACCATCTCTTCATCATTTACATAAGTTTTTGAATTTATGGTTTTGTCGATTATTTCTTTCTTGTCAGGGAAAAGTTTTACAAGTGATTTCCGGTTTAACTGGATCTGATTAAAAGTATTGTCAGGACCAAAAATATAATACCTGTACTTTGTCTCATACTCATCATATCTCCTGTCAGGAGCATAAGCCCCTTTATAATTTGCTTCAGTAAATATCTTTACAGGCATTTTGATAAACGTATATGGTTCATCTTTTAGGACCTGGAAGAATTTTTGCTCCTTTATATCTTTTTCAAAACTCTTACCGCTGGTTGTTCTGAATACCATGTCTTTTCCGTCACTCTTTATTACCACTTCATTGATCATATCGGCAGGCAGAGCAAGCAGCTTACCGGTTTTTGGATGGAGGAACAATAGTGTGTTTTTAAAAACATCGATATCTGTTTTGAGTTGCAGATAGTAGTCCTGCCCCTTAACATTAAGAAAGGAGGGAAGAAGTGTATCGAATAATCTTGGACTACCCTTGATTCCTTCATATCTTGTATCGAATCCGACGCCCCCGGTGGAGTAAGGAGCAAGATCCCTGATAGCATTCAGATTTTGTTCTGCTGAAAGTCCTTTCTGATAAGGATTATTTACCTGAGAATTAACGTTGTTAAAATCCAGCACGAAAAATAGAATGAAGACCGAAATGAGGTAAAGCTTTTTCATAAAGACATTTCAGATTTTGATAAAGCGAGTTGTTATTACTAATGACATTAGTGCCTGAAATTAAATTTTGTAACTATATTTTAAATATCAGGCACTTCTGTCACATTATGATCTCAGGTTACTCAGAAACTATATAAAATCAGAGATTCAGCATCCTTGATATAAATTTTATTTCCGGCAATAACAGGGAATGCATAGATGGGGGTCTCTGAGACCTTGTATTTTGTGACTTCGGAATATGCAGTCGATTCAGGCTTGAAAACTATCAGGTTGGAAGTGCTGGGTAATCCAATAAGTAATGAACCACAATCAACTAACGTGGCAAAGTCGCTGTTGACAGCATTATCCATCCAGGCAGTTTCTCCTGTTGAAGCTTTAAGGCAATATATCCTTTTCTGGTCTGTAAAGCCATAGAGGAATCCATCTTTCAGAACAGGAGTATTCCATTTGGCTCCAACTCCGGCGTTGCTCCATATTTCTTTAGTAACATACTCATTACCTGATTTTTCCACTTTAACGGCTTTCATACCTGTACCCTGGCCTGTTAAATAGATTGTCTGGCCGTCAATATATGGACTTACACAATTATAAAACCTCTGTTGAACCGGAGTTGCGATTTGCCAGATTAGTTTTCCGTCGGTAAGATTCAGGGATATCAGGTTTTTTTCTGTCTGGACAATCAGGTGTTTCTTTCCGTCGATTGTCATAACAGAAGGTGAAGAATAAGAAGGTCCGTCACCGGTCCATTTCCATTTCTCATTGCCTGTTTTAAGGTCAAGGGCGAGAACTTCGCCGTTATCCTTTGTTCCGACGTGTACGATACATAAATTATCAACAATAAGTGGTGACATTGCTGCAAAAAACTGGGGTACGAGGTTATTTGGATTTTCTCGTCTCCAGATCACAGTACCGGTTTTGGCATCAAGACAAGAGAGAATTGCTGTTGCACCAAAAGTAAAAACCTTACCATCTGCAACAGAAGGAGTGCTTCTCGGGCCGGGATGAGCAGCTGCCGGTCCTGTGACTGCTGCCGCAGCATATTGGTTTTTCCATATTTCCTTTCCTGTGGCTGCATCGAGGCAGAGTACCACTTCATCATTTCCTTGTCTTGTCGAAAGATAAATCCTGTTTCCGGAAAGTACCGGAGTGGCATCCCCAAAACCTACCGTAACCTTCCACTCCTGTTTAAGTTCAGCTGGCCATGCCTTGGGTGCCTTAAAGCCGGTTACTTTACAGTCGCGGCCAATTCCACGCCACTGCGGCCAATCCTGAGAATATGCATTCAATGAGCCTATCATTATCAGGGCAATAAAAACTGTACTGATAATCAGATTAATCTTTTTCATAGCTTTAAATGTTTGATTTTTTTTATCTTGAGTAAATTTATTCGAAATTCGAATGAATTCCAAAAAAATATAATTTAACTCATTCTTTTAGAATTTTGTAACTAACAAGTGTTAATGTTTTGGGGTCGGAAGATTGTCGACTTAAATCAGAAGATATTATTCAAAAATAACTTCGGACTTCGGTCTCCCGACTTCTGACTGATTTTTAACAATAATTTTATTTATGTCATTCACTTTTATTTTATCGATAACCCGGACCCGATGAAAGAAATAAATTCCAAAGAAAAATCTGTCCTGATAACCGGCGGTACTTCAGGTCTGGGACTCGAACTGGTGAAACTGTTTCTTAAGAATAACTATAACGTGGTTGCCACAGGCAGACAGTTTATAGAACTTTCTGGTTTTGAGGACAGTTTTAAACTGATTCAGGTTGATTTCAACGACATGAATAAAATTTCAGATGCATTATATGATATCCTGGCATCTTACAGGTTGGACATCGTAATCAATAATGCAGGAGTTCTCAGTCCCCCTGATTACAGGCTCACAACTAATGGATTAGAGTATTCTTTCCAGGTAAATTTTCTGTCGCACCTGCTTATAAATGAAATTATTCTGAGGAAAACCGGAAAAGCAGATGCGATTAAAATTGCAACTGTCACATCTCCAGTCTACAGGCTTGCCGATTCAGATCTTACAATACATAACAATCCGGATAATTACCGGGCGGTAAGGGCTTACTCATCTTCAAAGCTCTACCTTACTCTGATGTGCGAAATGTTGCAATCTAAATTTCCGGATACGGACCTGCATTGTTTCAGTTTCGATCCCGGGACATTTAGTTCTGGTGTTTATAGAATGCAAAAATCGTGGTTCAGCTTTTTGTATCGAATCGCTGCTCCTTTTATGAGGAGTCCGGAAAAAGTGGCTGAAATCCTTTTCCTTTTACTGACAGATGCTGAGACAGAAAACGGTATGATATACGATTTGAGAAAATCCGTCAGTCCGGTCCGGGTAGTCGATAAGAGGAAAAAAGAAGAATTCAGACTTTTGTGCTATGGTCTTACAGATCCCTATATTAGACAGTCTGATTAATAAAATAGTAAATCCTGGTTGATTTAGCAGCTTTTTTAATAACTTTTCACCGGATTTATTATTGGATTTCAGATAGTCCCTAAAATTCGGAATGAAGCGAATATTTTATTGAAGTATTATTGTTTTATTACCAGGCATCTTAGTACTATCTGCAGTTAATTGTTTTAATTCTAAATTCTTAATTATTAATACAATATGAAAAAATTAATTCTCAAAATCATGGTATTTACAAGCTTTCTGGGATTTTTCGGATGTAAGAATTCCGCTGATCCAGCAAATTGGAGTGCTCAGCAAATTGATAAATGGTTTGAAAAAGGCGAATGGCTAAACGGGTGGACTATTAAACCCGACGCTTCCATAGACCGGAAAGCCTTTGCTCTTTCATATTTTAAAAATAAGGACAGGTGGGATAAGGCTTTTAATTTCCTGAAAAGTACTGACCTGGCGACACTGGAAATTAAGAGATATGACATTGATGGTGACAATCTATATGCTCCTGTAAGTGAGTACCTTACTAAAAATGAAGAAGATGCTAAATTTGAAGCTCACAGGAAATATATTGATATCCAGTATATAATAAGTGGCGCCGAACAGATGAGTGTTGCCCCTGTATCAATGAAAAAAGATATAGGTCCCCTGATTTTTTCCATTGGCCGTTTAAGTGTTGCAATAACCTCATTGGCAAGTTTTTCACCGGTAATATATTCTCCGTTATCTCTTGGATTGACATCTCCTGCTGTTCCCTGCAGGAAAAGAGAATTTTCAGTATTTGTTCTTGTTTCAACAAGTTTCCTCGCAACTCC
>Ga0208980_10001574_pt1 | contig 13880 bp, 10 predicted proteins | sample WetSurMetagenome_3_FD_187993 | JGI IMG/M metagenome (GOLD analysis project Ga0208980, IMG submission 187993) | Wetland microbial communities from Twitchell Island in the Sacramento Delta, sample from surface sediment Aug2011 Site A1 Bulk (version 2) | ecosystem: Environmental > Aquatic > Marine...
TTGAACTTGCTGTTAAATACGGGGTTAAGAAATTTGTGATGATCTCCAGCGACAAATCTGTTAATCCTACAAATATAATGGGTGCTTCGAAGCGGATGTGTGAGATGCTGGTCCAAACAAAGTCAATGAAAGAGGGAGTTAAAACACAGTTCGTAATAACAAGATTTGGAAATGTTTTAGGATCAAATGGTTCTGTTATTCCTCTTTTTAAGAAGCAGATTGATGAAGGAGGCCCGATAACAGTGACACATCCGGATATAACCAGATACTTTATGACAATTCCTGAAGCTTGTCAGTTGGTTTTGGAAGCTGGTTTCCTGGGAAAGGGAGGGGAGATTTTTGTATTTGATATGGGTAAGCCCGTGAAAATCGTGGATCTGGCTAATAATATGATTCGTCTTTCAGGTCTGGAACCAGGAAAGGATATCAGGATTGAATATACAGGATTGCGCCCTGGTGAAAAGCTCTATGAGGAATTGCTTTCGATGAAAGAAGAAGTAATCCCGACACATCATGAAAAGATAAAAATAGCGAAGGTTGAGAAAAGTGATTTTAAAATAGAAGTGCTTAAAGTGATTGCTTCACTTAAAAATCTCTATAACCTGTCAGAAAAGGAGGTCGTCGATTTGTTTGAAATCCTCGTTCCTGAATACAAGGATGCCAAAAAGACAAGCAATGGCGATTATCTTTCCAAAACTAAAGTGCCTGTAAACGAGAAGTCCAATTAGCAGATTGTTCCATTTTTCGTTACCTGTTTTCACAGTTTAATTTGGTTGGTTTTGTCTGGTCTCCGGAGATACTTTTTCCTTGTAATCCTTATCTCATTTTTATCACGTTTTTAATTGCACCCTGTCTTTGCTCGCTGAATATAGAAGTCGGTATAGCCGACATGACTGCTCTCAGCTTTTTTGTTTATTGTTCCTCAAATTAGTTATGATCTCAGCATTTCACTTCAATTAACTTTTTGGTGGGCCATAAGTAGGTTTTGGTATATGATGACTTCTTGTTTGAGGTGGTTTATACTTATGGACGGAGCAAGAATAAAGCAGAAATAATAACAGGATAGAAAATACTATTATCAAATTTCTTGCTATGATTTTCTTAATCACAAAGTTCCTATTTTCAAATATAACGTTTTTGAAAACTGTAAATTGCGATCAGACTCAGAACTAAAAGGGCTGGTTTTATTAAATAAAATTGACTTAGTCTTAAACCGGACCAGAAACTGTTAAAAAAAAGAAAGAATTCTGCTGAACTTTTATCCATAGTTTTTGTTTATAGTAATGGATTTCAATTAATTAAATAAATATCGACATGAAACATTTATTTAAAAATTCATTAATTGTTATCCTTTTATTTGGGACAACAATTTGGATTTCCTCATGTAAAAAGGAAGTTGAAGAAGTAATCACACCCAGAACACCTGAGGTTTTTACTCAAAATGTTTCAGGCATAGGTCTGACAACTGCATCAGTAGAAGGCTCTGTATCGATTGATGGAGGAGCTGAAGTTACTGTCAGGGGTGTATGTTGGAGTACTTCTGAGAATCCAACGACAGCCGACAGAAAGACCTCTGATGGTGCCGGTTTAGGTAACTTTGTAAGCAGTCTTACTGAGTTAATGCCTTATACCACATACTATGTATGTGCTTACGCTATTAATAGTGCTGGTATAAGCTACGGTAATCAGCTGGCATTTACAACAAACCAGGTTATTACTGCTCCAGTAGTATTTAATCATGACTTAACGTATGGTTCTGTTTCGGATATAGATGGCAATGTCTATAAGACTATTCAGATTGGCACCCAGCTCTGGATGGCAGAAAATCTTAAAACTACAAAATTTAATGATGGGATACCTATACCTATTGTAACAGGTAACCTGGAATGGGAACACCTTTCAACCCCAGGTTATTGCTGGTATAATAATGATGAAGCAACTTACAAAGGCACCTACGGAGCTTTATATAACTGGTATGCAGTTAAAACAGACAAACTATGTCCCAAAGGATGGCATGCACCTTCTAATGATGAATGGAACACGCTGATAACTTACCTTGGAGGTGAAGTCGCTGCAGCCGTTAAAGTGATGGAAACCGGAAACACGCATTGGTTTAGAACCATAGCAGGAGCAACTAACGAATCGGGATTTACAGGCCTCCCTGGTGGTTCCCGTTCTTCTTTTGATGATTTCAAAGGTTTTGTGTCTTTAGGATATTTTGGTCACTGGTGGACGACCACGGATTACACTCCCCCATTTGATGCTTTGGTCACCCAACTCCCTTCAATGAATGATAATACCGGGCAGATGGACTTTGAAGCAGGTTTCGCAGCAAAAAAAATTGGTGGCGCGTCTGTTCGCTGTGTGAAGGATTGATTGGTAACTAAAAGCCAAAATTTTATCACAGCCCTTGGACTTATCTCCGGGGGCTTATTTATGTCTATGTTTATCATAATTACTCCAAATAAATATATTGGAATTTTCTTTAACAAAGAGTGATTTTGATTGTTAGTATTTCATGATCTTTTTTGTTTTAAATGTTTAAACAAACCTATCATGAAAAGCATTCTAAAAATCAAAGTCATTGTTTTTCTTTCGGTTGCCTCTGTAATGATTATGCAATTTTGTGAGAAACAATCTACACCTCCCAGGCTTACAACAGCGCAAGTTTCGGGAATTACTGAAACAAGTGCGGTAATTAGTGGCAATGTAGTCGATGATGGAGGAGCTGAGGTCACGGAGCGTGGCATCGCGTGGAACACTACTCAGAATCCAACAACCAGTTCCAATAAAACAATTAATGGAACCGGTAAAGGTTATTTCACTACAATTATTAATGGTTTAACGGCAAACACTATTTACTTTGTTCGGGCTTATGCTATTAATATTGAAGGGACAAGTTATGGCAGGGAACTCAGTTTTAAAACTTCTGAACAAGGGAAAGGAATACAAAAATCTGATTTCCCGGGGCTAACGAGATACGGTGGAACAAGTTTTTCTATCGGGACTAAATTATATTTAGGATTAGGTTATGGCGAGGACTTCGCTCTCAGAGATTTCTGGGAATGGGATCAGTCGACCAATCAATGGATCAGGAAAGCCGACTATCCAGGAAATTCAGGAGGCGGGGCCGTTGGTTTTTCAATCGGGACAAAAGGATACATTGGAACCGGATATAATATCGGTACCGTTGGCAGTACAAATGAATTTTGGGAATATGATCCTGAAACGGATGCATGGACACAGAAAGCATCCCTTCCAGTATCTGCTGCACGAACGAATGCTACAGGTTTTTCTATTGGAACAAAAGGATATATAGGAACAGGCTTTGACGGAACTTCTTATTTCAGAGATTTTTGGGAATGGGACCAGGAAACAAATACATGGACTAAAAAAGCCGACTTTGGAGGAATTGAACGATCAGGGGCTGTAGGTTTTTCAATCGGCAACAAAGGATATATTGGAACTGGAGGTGATGGATTTAATGGGAATAATAATTTATTACGGGATTTTTGGGAATGGGACCAGGCAACTAATGTATGGACTAAGAAAGTCGACTTAAGCGGATCAGGCCGAAACGGAGCTGTTGGTTTTTCAATCTGGAACAAAGGATACATAGGTTTGGGAGCTAATGACTCTTATTTAAAGGATTTTTGGGAATGGGATCAGGCAACTGATACATGGACAAGGAAACCAGACTTTGAAGGATATGCAAGATCATCTGCTGTTGGTGTTTCAATTGGAGATAAAGGATATATTGGAATTGGATATGGCTGGTCTGATTATGCTTTTAAGGATTTTTGGGAATATGACCCTAAGTAATTTAGGGTGTTACAGAATTGCCAAAACAAATATTTCATTTATCTATACCCTCGGGAATCAGCTGCGAGGCTTTCTATTTAAAATTTGTTCCTGAACCTTGCATGTTTTATTTTTGATACAGGTTTCAGATATTAGGGCAGGGCAGCAACACCGGTAAGCACAGCCAGGATTTTTTATTAACTTGATATTATTTCAGAGTATATTATGAGGTTGAATTGTGTATCAAATATAGTGCAAATATAAAAAATAAAGGGAGTCGTTTTTGTGCAACTCCCTGTATATCAAGTGATCCCGAAGGGACTCAAACCCCCAACCTTCTGATCCGTAGTCAGATGCTCTATTCAGTTAAGCTACGGGACCTTTATGCATTTAAAAACGCAAATATAGCAATTTTTTATACTCAGGATTATTGCATATTTTTATTTGTTCTGTCATATAAAATAATTCGTATTTTATATCGTTGGCAATCAGAAGTAAACAATTCAAATATGAAAAAAACAACAGGAATTATCCTGAAAATAATTCTGGGATTTATCTTATTGATCCTGATTATGATTTTTACTATTCCTGTCCTGTTCAAAGACAAAATAAAAGTCAGGATCGAACAGACCATTAATGAATCAGTAAATGCAAAAGTTAATTTTAAAGATTATAAGCTTGGATTCATCAGGAATTTTCCTGATCTGACTTTTTCTCTTTTCAATGTTTCAGTTGCAGGTGTTAATAAGTTCGAAAACGATACTCTTGCAGACCTGAAATCTTTAAGCTTGGTATTTAACCTCTCAAGCCTGTTTAAAAAAACAGGATATGAGATCAAATCTATAATTATTAATGAGGCCGATGTTAAAACTCTGGTCCTGAAAGATGGAAGTGCTAACTGGGATATAATGACTGATACAACTGAGACTGAAACAGAAGTTGAATCAGCATCCCCAATGAAAATCCTCCTGAGGAAAGTTGCAATTCTCAATAGCTCTGTTTCATATATTGATCATGAATCTGATATTGAAGCCTACCTTACTGATGTAAATAGTACAATGAGTGGTGATCTTACTGAGAGTGAAACCAACCTGGAAATAATGATAAATGCCGGTGGACTCACATATTTAATGGAGGGAACTAAATATCTCAACAAAACAACGGCCGAGTCAAAAATCAATGTTCTGGCCAACATCGACAGTATGAAATTCTATCTGCAGGAAAGCTATCTCATAATCAACGATCTTAAATTGAATTTTGAAGGAATGGTTGCCATGCCCGGGGATGATATTGAGACGGACTTAACCTTTAAATCAGAACAGACATCTTTTAAATCTCTACTTTCCTTAGTTCCGGCTATTTATATTAATGATTATAAAGATCTCAAGACTAGCGGAGAATTCAATCTTGCAGGAACAGCAAAAGGAATCTACAGCGATGCAGACAGTACTATGCCCGATATTGCTCTCGATCTGAAAGTAGAAAACGGATTAATCAGCTATCCGTCTCTTCCGGAGCAGATAAAAAATATCAATCTTGAATCTGATATTTTCGTCGATGGAAAAAACATGGATGGATCAGTTATCGAAATAAATGATTTTCATATGGAACTGGCAAATAATCCTTTCGATATGAAGTTTATCCTAAAGACACCATTCAGTGATCCTGATTTCATCGGTTCCATGAAGGGGAAAATCGACCTTACAGCGCTCTCAAATGCCCTTCCGCTTGATAGTATAAACCTTTCAGGATTGATCAATATGTCGGTAAGTATGGCAGGACGCATGTCGATGATTGAAAAGCAGCAATACAGTGACTTTAAGGCAGCCGGTACGATGGATATCACTAAAATGACGGTCTCAATGAAAGGTTATCCTGAAGTAAAAATAAATGAAGCAGGTTTTGAGTTTACTCCGGCATTTGCATCACTGAAAAGAGCTGATCTGAATATCGGTGGAAACAGCGATTTCAATCTGAGCGGGAAACTCGAAAATTACATAGCCTATGTTTTAAAGGATGAAACTATCAAAGGGAGCCTTAATCTTCATTCAAATTTAGTTGATCTCTCGGATATTATGTCAGAAATTGTGACTGATACCACTGAAATTGAAGATACTACAGCTCTTACAATAATAAAAATACCTGAAAATATCGATTTTAGTTTCAATGCACTTATCGATCAGTTTGTTTATAAAAACATTAAAGTAACGAATGTAAAAGGACACATTATTGCTAAAAACGGCATACTGAGCTTAAGAGAAACCGGTATGGACCTCCTGGGAGGAAAGATGGCAATGAACGCTGATTACGATACACGCAACATCCTCAAACCAATAATGAATGCAGATCTGAATATTGAGAGCCTTGGTATAAAAGATGCATTCAATTCCTTTAATACCATTAAGATGCTTGCTCCGACAGCTAAAGGTGTAAATGGGAAGGTTGGTGTCAAATTAACTTACAGCAGCCAGCTGGACCGAGATTTCATGCCAGTAATTTCAACTATCAGCGGTGGCGGAAAACTGCAATCCGATGAAGTTACCCTTGTCGAATCGAAAGTGTACAATTTAATGAAACAGTCGCTGAAACTTAGCGATAAATACACTAACACATTTAAAGATATCAATGTCAGTTTCAAAGTAAATAATGGAAGAATTTTTGTGAGTCCTTTTAATACAAAGGTGGGCAATATTAAAATGAATATCAGTGGTGATCAGGGCATTGACCAAACCCTTAATTATGTCATCAAAACAGAAATTCCGAGATCAGAACTTGGAAGCTCTGTAAATTCACTTATCGATAATCTTTCGGCTTCTGCTGCAGCTTTCGGAGTAGTATTTAAACCTGCTGATTTAATCAAAGTCAACGTGAAAATTACCGGAACCTTCCTGAAACCGTTAGTGACTCCTTTCTTTGGCAAGACTCCACCGGACAGCGCAAAAGGGATTAAAGAAACAGCAAAAGAAACAATTAAAGAAGCAATAGGAGAGGAATTGGATAAAGCGAAAGAAAAAGCTAAAAGTGAGGCAGAAATCCAGGCTGATAAACTCATCCAGGAAGCAGAAGAGAAAGGCCAACAGCTAAGGGAAGAAGCAGCAAAAGGAGCTGAGAAAATCCGCCAGGAAGCTGATGTTCAGGCACAAAAGCTTGTGAAGGAAGCTGAACCGAAGGGAACCCTGGCAAAGTTAGCTGCACAGAAAGCAGCAGAAGCAGGAAAAAGGGAAGCTGACAAAAAAGCCAACCAAATGATCCAGGAGGCTGATATGCAAGCTACAAAACTCGTTGATGAAGCTAAGCTTAAACGGGAAGAATTGCTTGACAAAATGTAGTTAAAACCCTTAAAGCAATTAGTTAATTAATTAAAAAAAGACTGCTCAATCTGAACAGTCTTTTTTATTCTGTATAAAGCATTAAAATTTCTTTTCGCGTATACGGGCTTTCTTTCCTGTCAGATCACGCAGGTAAAAGATCCTTGCCCTGCGAACTTTTCCATGCTTATTAACCTCAATTGTGTCAATAAAGGGTGATGAAACAGGAAAAATTCTTTCAACGCCAATGTTCCCTGACATTTTCCTGACTGTGAAAGTTTCTGTACGACCAGTACCGGATCTCTGTATCACCACACCACGGAACTGTTGTATTCTTTCCTTGTTCCCTTCTTTAATCTTATAGTGAACGGTAACAGTATCTCCTGCAATAAACTTGGGAAATTCTTTTGTTATCGCTAATTCCTTTTCAACAACATCCATTAAATTCATCTCTCAAAATAATTTGTGTTCCTAATCTGATTTTTAAAACAGGTCGCAAAGTTACAATATTATTTTATATTCACCAATTGCAAGGCTCATTATTTTGTTAAGAATATTCATCCGCTTCAACCTGTAACTGTATCGTTATAATACAAATGCCTAACGGACCGGAGTTGAGGGAACAAGCAATTTATTGCCAGTATCCTGAATAACCGATTTTTTCCATGAATCCGGATAACCAGGCTGCATTGGCATTACTGTGCATCCATCTGCGCTTCTTTCAAATTTTCCGTCCTTTTCTTTTTTAATATTGCCATCTATGTATTTTACTATCAGATATTCACTTAGTTTTTTCCACTGGTCGAAGGTGTTCTGGGCGCTTTTAAGTGAATAAGCAGTCAGATATTCCCGTGCTTTCCAGACATTTTCGGAGAACATTTTCTTTGCAGCATCATCAATTTCAGCAGTCTCACCGAGATACTTTGATTCAAGGTTTTTCTGGACCTTCAAAGCATCAGCACTCATAGAATCATAACGCGAATAGCAAAAGTTTGCTACAGTATTAAATAACCAGAAGGCTGAAGTAGGTGAATAGGTAAGCATATCACCATTTCCGACTTTGAAGCACTGCGGGACTTCAAGAATACCGCAATATACAGGATTGAAAACCGTCGTAGCAGCATCATCAACACCAAACCAGAAAATTCCACCGATCGGATCAGGAAGCCAGTTACGGCTTTCAGCTACAAATACAAAACCTGTTTGCTGGGTTGAAGTTGCTCTTTCATTGCAGTATTCAGGAGCATTAGCGTCACCTGATACTTTCCATTCAAGCGGACGCCAGCGATAAGGTGATCCGAATGGCCCTGCACCTATATCTTTTCTCATGTCAAAAGCTGTTCCTTCAAGATGGTCGCGCATAAAATTCATCAGGTCATAATTCGAGATTTTACGATTGGGTTTTATCCACAAAGGCATACGTTTGCTGAGGTCTTTGCCTGAAACATAATTTAAGTATTGATCCATTTCATCATTAACCGATTTGAAAAAGGACCATACACGAATCTCACAAAATCGGGCACCTGAAAAACTTACAGGATTATAGGTATCAGAAAAACTGAATTCTTCATTTGTTCCGGTGTATAAATTTTTTGCTCTGGCCACATCAATTACATCCCATGCATATACACATTCGATAACTGGATCAAAAATTCGGCTGAGGTCTTTTGAGGTAATGGCTATACTGTTTTTCTTACCAGTAGCCAGAGGAAAAGTTTGAATTCTTGCCTGGTTGGCATGGCCGGAAATATAACCGTCAGGAATTCGTCTGGCGACCCAGACAGCACCTTTATTACCAGGACCTTTACCAATGATTTCAAAAATCCAGGCCTCATCCGGATCAGATATTGAGAAAGATTCACCTTCGCTGGCATAGCCATATTCCGAAACAAGTTCGGACATCACTTTTATCGCTTCCCTGGCATTTTTTGCCCTCTGAAGAGAAATGTAAATAAGGCTTCCATAATCTATAACGGCCGTATTATCATGCATTCCTTCAACTCCCCCATACGTTGTCTCTCCGATTGCGAGCTGATGTTCGTTCATATTTCCAACTACGGAATAGGTATGCGCAACCTGTTTAATTTTCCCCATAAACCTAAATGTATCCCACTCATAAACATCAAGCATACTTCCGGCTGGATAGTCTCTTGCCGGCCAAAAATAGAGTTCACCATATAACTGATGGGAATCTGCAGAATATGTTATCATAGTTGAACCTTTAACTGAGGCTCCTTTAGTCACAAGAAAATTAGTGCAGGCAGAAGTGTTTTCTATATGATAAACACCTGAGATAAGGATAGCGATTAACACAGTAAACAGTCTTTTCATAAAATATAATAATTTTTGGTTATAATTTGATTTAAGAAATACGGAAGTGCAAAGGTAATAAGACATACAGAATTTCAAAGTGATATCAGATCATTTTGAGGATGCCAATGATTTTTTTTATTCTCTCCTGGTCGGCAACTTTCCTGGAAAATTCAGGGATGCCCTTGACACCACCCATATTTATACCCTGACGCCTGAAGATCATTTCGCTGTCAATGACTTTTCTTCCGGTAAGGTGGATTTCCCTGGCTTTTGTGGCAGTTAAAATTACAGCAGCATTAGTTTCATCAATCCCTCCTCCGGGCATTACTATTAACCTGTTATCAGCCTGGATAATGAGCCGCCTTAACAGTTCAATTCCGTCCTGAGCTTTGTTTTTTAATCCTGATGTAAGTAACCTTGCCGCACCTGTGGAAATAACATCCTCAAGTCCCTGCACAGGATCACTGCACATATCGTATGCCCGGTGAAATGTTGTAGACATTGGATATGCAAATTCAAACAACCTTGCGGTACGGTCAACATCAATGTTTCCACCAGTAAGCAATATTCCGGCTACAATCCCATCAACCCCCGATTCTCCGCAAATCTCTATATCTCTTCTCATTATATCATATTCCAGATCAGAATAAAGGAAATCTCCACCTCTTGGTCTTATAATAACATGAAGTCCGATACTTAGATTATTTCTTGCTGAGACTATTGAACCATAACCTGGTGTAGTTCCCCCTTCGATTAGATTGTCACAAAGTTCAACCCTGTCAGCTCCGGCAGATTGTGCCTCGATCGCAGATTCAACACTATCTACACAAATCTCAAGCTTATAATCCATTTATAAAATTTAAACAGATTAATAAAAGTAACAATATTTTCTGTATAATTGTGTATCTAAAAATATAATCTTATGAAACCGACGCTTTTAGTACTGGCTGCCGGAATGGGCACGCGATATGGGGGAAACAAACAGCTTGATGAAGTTGGACCATCAGGTGAGACCATAATTGATTATTCTATTTACGATGCAATACGTGCCGGTTTCGGTAAAATTGTCTTCGTAATACGAAGGGATATTGAAGAACAGGTCAGAGAAAGATTTGTTGACAGGCTTCAGGGAAAGATTGAGGTTGATTATGTTTTTCAGGAAATTACAAATCTCCCTGAAGGAGTAAAAGTAGCTCCGGATCGCTCAAAACCATGGGGTACAAGTCATGCCATATTAGTAACCAGAGATAAGATCAGGGAGCCCTTTGGAGTAATTAATGCCGATGATTATTATGGAGTTGAGTCTTTCAAAATACTTAGGGATTTTTTGGTTAATGATAAAGATCCGAATAACTTTTGCATTGTAGGTTATAAACTGGGAAATACGCTTTCAGACCACGGGCATGTTAACCGCGGAGTTTGCAAGGCGGGGAAAGATGGATTCCTAAGCAATATTGTTGAAACACGCCAGATTGAAAAGACTAAGGATGGAGCTACTGCCCCCGGACCTGATGGAAAACCTATACTTTTTACCGGTGATGAGATAGTATCTATGAATTTATGGGGATTTAAACCATCATGCTATGATTTTCTTGGTAAGGAATTTCGTAATTTTATAGATAAGTATGGAATGGATCTGAAATCGGAACTTGATATTCCGACATCAGTTGATAAATTTGTCAAGAATGGTGAAATTACCATTCAGATCCTTATGAGCAATGAGAGATGGTTTGGAGTTACTTACCGGGAAGACAAACCATTCGTTGTTGAGAGCATAAAGAAAATGATCAGAAAAGGAATATATCCTGCCAGGATATATTGATCACTTTTTACCAGGTAAATTCGCAATTATAAGAACTCAGATTGTCCTTATTATCGGCTACTGTCAGAGAGAGATTGTGCTTTGTCCCTTTCTGGATTCTTTCAGGATCAAATTTATATATTAACAGGTTATTCTTCTGATCATATTCAAATAAAGCCCATTTACCATCAATTGCGGGATCATATGATTTTATACCTGATAAGTCATCAGTGATCTTAAGCCTGATACTGGTCTTCCCGGTCAGATTGGCTCCGTTTGAAAACCCATTTGATGAAATCAATGGTGGAACCGTATCAATCCCAACAAAAAAGGTTCCAAAGGTGTTGGGATTAGCTGAAATATAATCGTTTTCCCATACGCTTGGCAGCGGATTCTTTTTCATGTCATCGGCAAGCTGGATGATAATCATTTTTGATTCTTTTCCCTGAGGCACCCTGTCTGGTTTTATGTAAAGTGTGTACGCTTTATGAACAGGTGTGTATTTGTTGTGAATATAAAATACATCAGAATAGATTGAGGGTCTTCCGGGTGCCCTGTTAAATTCAAAATGTAGAGTGTCATAAAGAGTACCTGTTGGAATATTTACTACCACATTCTTCGAAACAAATTTATTATTACGGTTAAAAGGCATAAGAACTGAATTGTCGTTATCAGTCTTAACATGATTATTCACTGTCGCTGCCGGAGCCTGATTTATATTAAAGGAGAGTCGCGACATGTTATGATGAATATCTTCCAGGATTATTTCGATATGATGTTTCCTCCCGTCATTAAAGTTGTAAATCCCTTTGTTTATAACCTTTTTATAAATGCTCAGCTTGTCATTTGGAAGCACAAAAGCCCTTTCCGCATAAATCCCTTCTCTCTGGAACATCTCATAATCTATATGACTGTTTATATATCTTGATTCATTAAATGCGAATTCATCCATTACGTAGTTGTAAACGGGAAGGCTGTCAATCCTTAGCTCAATTGAGTAAACCGAGCATTTGGTATAGCTGCCATTAAGCAGATCATAAGCTTTGAAACCAAATCCAGCCGGACCATTTATTGAAATTTCATTTCTTAAAGCAACGGAGTAATTCCCATTTCCACCGGAAACATTGAATTTCGCCAGTTTATTCTGATTGTTAATAACAGTTTTACTGCTAACGGGATAAATAAAGAGTTTTTCAATGACAGGCTTAATATCATCATTTATTCCAAATTCAAAAAACAGGGGATTGACAGGTAATTCACCATTGGATTTTCTGATCTCATAGTGAAGATGCGGACCGGAAGAGCTGCCCGAATTTCCGGAAAAAGCAATAAGGTCACCTTGTTTGAACTCAAATCTGTCTTTTGGCGGCCACAGAGTGATCATGTAACTTTTTTCTTCATATTGCCTGGCAAGAACGTATTCTTCAATCTCCGGAGTAAATTTGTCAAGGTGACCGTAGACTGTTGAATACCCCTCAGGGTGTCTCAGGTAAAGAGCTTTGCCGAATCCTCCGGGTGAGACACTGATCCTGTACACATATCCTGAAGCTGCTGCCACCACCTCTTTCCCGGTTACACCCTGGGTCCTTATATCCAGCCCGGAATGAAAATGATCAATTCTGAGCTCTCCGAAATTTGCAGAAAGCGAAAGCGGGATTTTAACAGGTGAAATAAAAAGTGATTTCTCCCCTGATTCTCCACCGGGATTGCTAAAGAGCAGCATGCTAAGAATAAATATCAGAATAAATACCATTGCAGAATTGAGAATTATATTCAGAGATGCAAAACTATGTTTCTACTCTGTTCTGCCAAACTATTTGAGCTAATTTTTTGAAAATATCATTAACAGTGTTAACTTTGCACTAAAGAATTTAGTATGTCCGATCAGGGTAGCGAGGAGCTGGCATTGCTGAACAAAAAGCTTGAAGAATTGTTGGACAGATATAATAGCCTGAGGACAAAAAACAAAGAACTGAAGAATGAAAATGAATTATTACAGAGAAATCTTCAGGAACGGGAAGAAAAAATTAAGCAGTTAGAAATTAAATACGAAAGGGTTAAATTATCAGGAGCATTGTTGGGTGAAGGCGAAAATGCAGTCGAAGCGAAGAAGAAGATAAATGAACTGGTGCGGGAAATTGACATATGTGTTGCTCTTTTAAACAGATAAAATATAACAATGGATGATAAGCTTTCTATTAAAGTAAATGTGGCAGACAGATATTATCCATTGAAGGTGGAAAGGGAAAATGAGGAAAAGATCAGAAAAGCTGCCAGAATGATTAACGAGAAAGTGCTTCAATACAAACAGCGCTACTCGGACAAAGATGTTCAGGATTTTCTGGCGATGGCTTCACTTCAGTACGTTATCAAACTCACTGAAGAGGAGGAAAAGCAAAAAAACGATCACTTCCCTGATACCATTAAAGAACTTATTAAAAAAATTGATACAGTTCTTGAAGAGAAGAGTGACAGCGTTCTTTAAAATAGAATATACTTATTGCCCGCATTGTTTCTTCATTCGTTTTTGAAACTCAACATTTAAAACTTTGGAGTAATGCTTAGTTCGGGAAGAACAGGCCTCCCCCCGGTTTACCGGGAATTCCGCTTTCGGGCGGGACAGTGGAAGTTCGAGCTGAATTAGCGGCTCCAGCCAT
>Ga0208980_10001575_pt1 | contig 13879 bp, 18 predicted proteins | sample WetSurMetagenome_3_FD_187993 | JGI IMG/M metagenome (GOLD analysis project Ga0208980, IMG submission 187993) | Wetland microbial communities from Twitchell Island in the Sacramento Delta, sample from surface sediment Aug2011 Site A1 Bulk (version 2) | ecosystem: Environmental > Aquatic > Marine...
TGTCTAAAAAAAATGGGTGTACTCACCATATGACAATAGATGTTGACGAATTTTATTTACCTGACCAATTTAGATATATGAAAAACTATATGGATACAGAAAATTTTCAAGCTTGTGCTCTTCAACATCTTCAATATTATAAAGATTCTATTTATATGATATATCCACCGGAAGGAGAATATATAATTGGCATATTTAAAATACAAGACGATATGAAGTTTGTTTATGGTGCTGAATGTCCCGTACCCGTTGACCCATCTAGAAAGCCAGAAGGGGAAAACGTAAGACTCGCTATATTTGCAAGGAGTTTAATTCAAATGCATCATATGTCATTTGTTAGAAAAGATATACGCACAAAATTAATATCATCTATTGCTAAAAATAGTATTAATCATAATATTGATAAAATAGTAAATTACTATAATAATTGGAAATATCCAATGCAAGCTATGTGGGCAGGTGGAAACTTGCTCGATATTTTGAAAGTAGAGAGGATGTTTGATGTTTATGGAGAGCAAAAAGCATGATACCTTATATAGGAGATATTAGTAAATATGATGCTTTCCTATTAAAAAAAATAGTAGAAGGAGATAATATTAAAAATATCTTAGAATTTGGTTGTGGTGCAAGTACTCAAGTTATCGCCGCCTATACTAAAGCAAAGTTTGCTTCTATTGATACATCTAAAAAATGGATAAATAAAACAATTAATAACATAAAACTATTAGAAATTAATAATATGCCTTTGTTTTATAAATATAATAATTTTGATTTTTCTAATAGCAATTACGATTTTGTATTTGATGATGGTATAGATTATTTGAGAGAGCCTTTTGCATATAAAATATGGTCGAAAATAAATGTAGCAGGAATACTTGCATTTCATGATACCCGCCGAAACAATGATATGGCTATAGTAATTAATTTTATTATTAATAACATAACCGAAATTGAAGCAGTTGTTTTTAACTGTAATCAATCAAATATTTCTCTTGTATATAAAGGAATAGTTAAACCTTACTATGATTGGCAAACAGAAGAACAACGTTTATTATGGCAAAATGGAAATGGAAAACCCGATGTAAATTATATAAAATCAGAACTGAGGAAAAATGAACAAAAAATGGATAATTAATTCTTATAATACAGATTTTTCTTGGGTAAATGATTATACATCTGATTATATTGTATACGATAAAACTTGCAGTTTACCAGAAACAGATAAACTAAAGCATCAAGCAAATTTTGGTTATAACATCTATGATTATTCCTATTATATTATAAACAATTATGAAAAATTACCTGATGTGTGTGTATTTATAAAAGCTAATGTTTTTAAACATTGTAGAAAAGAGACATTTGATAGTTTAATTGGTAATAATTGTTTTACCCCTCTTGAATATTACGGTACTGTCCCTGCAAACGATTATGAGAATAGAACACCGGACGGAGGTTTTTTAGAAATAAATAATAGTTGGTATATCTTTGCACATACACAAACATACGGACAAAAAGTAAACAGATATTTTACAAACTATAATATTTTTTTAGATACAATGTTTGATAAACCGGAGCATCCTCAATGGATACGTTTTGCACCCGGCGCTAATTATATTGTACCAAAAGAAAATATCTTACATTACAGTTTATATTTTTGGAAAAAAATATTCAAATATGTAAGTTATCACCAAATACCAACAGAAGCGCATATAATAGAAAGAGCACTTTATTATATATTTAGCAACAAGTGGGAGGAGAAAAAGTAATGAAAATTGATGGCTCTTTTTATGATAAAGATTATTTTGAAAACGGAATAGGTTCTGGAAAAAGTTGGTTAATTAATTATCATTGGATGCCGAGACGTACATACAGGGAAGCATTTGCCTTTATTGATTACCTTGGCTTAAATGAAGCTTGTCGTGTTTTAGATTTTGGCTGTGCGAAAGGCTTTTTAGTAAGAGCCTTAAGAGAATTAGAAATACCTTCTGATGGTTGTGATATTAGCGAATATGCGCTTTCCTTTGCGCCTAGAGGTTGTTGGAATTGTGCAGACCCCGCTAGTTGGGAGCATAGGAGATATACACATGTTGTATCAAAAGATGTATTTGAGCATTTACAACCCGAGCAATTAACCGAAATATTGAATCAAATTTATAAAATAGCCCCTATTATAATGTGTGTCGTCCCAATTGGAGATAATGGGGTTTACAGGATTAGAGAATATGATACAGATATCTCTCATGTTATAGCCGAAAACGAGTTATGGTGGACTAATAAATTTTTAGAAAGTAATTGGAAAATATGGAAATCTTGTCCCCATGTATCAGGTTTAAAAGATAATTGGGCACACAGAATAGACGGTAATTATGTATTTGCATTAAGGAGGATGAATGATTCTCAGTAGTTTCACTGGTAATATCGGCAATCATTTGTGGATATATGCCATTACAAGAGCAGTAGCAAAAAAGAACGGGTATGAATGGGGTTTTAATCCAAGACCCGAGTTTGACTATTACGGTGGTCAATCACAAATGGGTTTTTTGGATATAGATTATGGGAAGCAACATGACTATAAATATAAAGACCAACCAGAATGGATAAAGCATATTTGGAAAGAAAAACATAGTATTGTTACCTTTTCTAATGGGGAACAAGCGGGGTATTATCCTTTTCAACCAGATATTTTTGATATAGAAGATAATACAAGATTATATATAGATTGCTGTCAAGATGCAAGATATATCATTAATTATAAGGAAAATATTAAAAAATGGTTTCATATCAAAGATGATTTAAGTGAAATATATAGAAATCAACTATTAGACCAAAATATATATTTAGATGATGATACTACTGTTATAAATGTTAGGGGAGGAGAATATAGAGGTGTACCAAGTCTTATATTAGAAAGAGAATATTATAATAATGCCTTCGTTATAGCGAAAAAGAGAAACCCAAAAGCAAAATTCATATGTGTAACAGATGATATGTCTTATGCAAATAGCTTGTTTTATGATGCATTTCCAATTATACACTTCTCCATCGGCGCAGATTATTATATTATAAATAATGCTAAAAATCTAATTCTTTCTAATTCTTCGTTTGCTATATTTCCAACATGGCTTAACGAAAATAATCCTTATGTTATAGCACCCCGCTATTGGGCTAAACATAATATTTCAACTGGTCAGTGGACGGGTAGCGATATGTGGACTTTTGGCTGGAATTATTTAGATAAGGATGGTACACTTTATGGAAAATAAAGAAATAGCAAATAATTATACTTCAACGGGTATTAAATTTTGGAAACACCCTTATCAGATGAATAATTATAAAACTGGTAATCCGAGCACAGTAATATCCACTCATATATCACCCACAAGTCGTTGTAATTTATCTTGTGAATATTGTTCAGTTAAGTTGAGAAAGCCAAATCATATTGAGCTAGATGTAATTAAAGATTATGTGGAAAAACTATCAACAAGAGGCTTAGAAGCTGTTATTATAACTGGTGGAGGAGAACCTACTTTTTATAAACAATTTAATGAATTAGTACATTGGCTAAAGTATGACCAATGCTTATCTGTAGCTTTGATTACTAATGGTACAAACTCAAAAGCCGTAGAAGATTGGAATGCTTTTACTTGGGTTAGAGTAAGTGTGAACTTTTTCGACGGTTGGAAAGAAAAAATATCTTTACCTTTAGATAAAATAAACAAAGAAAAAACAACCATAGGGATGTCTTTTATAGACGGCGCTAGAGAATTCGAAGATAGAATAGAAGATTTAGCTCTTTTAAGAGGAAGGTTAGATGCTAAATATATAAGAATTTTACCGGATTGTCTTCTTCCTACAGAGACATTAGAAAGGGAACACGAAAGAATTTCTAAAATATTTGATAAGTATGCATTATCTCTTTATGGTTTTTTTCATCAATATAAAAATCATCATGCACAAAAAATCGCTACCTGTCACCAAGCATATTTTAGACCTTATCTTAGCGAAGTAGACGGTGGTACTGTATATCCTTGCGATAGTATTGTATTAAATGACCAAAACAGATTTTTTCATGATAAATACAGAATTTGCAAAGCAGAAGATATTCTAGAATTTTTAGATAGGAAAATAGAAATGCATTTTACACCTTATGAAGATTGTGAGGGTTGTGTGTTTCATAATAACATACGAATGTTGGAAGATTTTAAATATTTTGGTTTAGACAAGTTTGATGAAGTTAAAGATAAAAATATAATACATGAGGAGTTTGTATAATGAAAGTCTATAGCGCAACACAATTCTGTGGTGAATTAGATATTTTAGATGTAAGATTAAATACTCTTGACCCTGTAGTAGATTATCATATTATAACAGAATCAAATATATATTGGAATGGTAGCCCAAAGCCGTTTTATTTTGAAGAAAATGCAGAAAGATTTAAAAAATTTAGAAATAAAATAATATATCAAAAGCATTTTACAGATAATGGCTTACCGAGTGATTATGTTAATTTAAAACCCGAAGATGGTAGAACACCGGAAGAGCAGTTTATTATCAAAAGAGTTTTATCGGGTGATTGGTGGGGGCACGAGTATCCTGCTTATGGTAGAGATACTTACGAAAAGGAAAGTGTATATTTACCAATGGCTTCCATGTGTCAACCAGATGATATGATAATATTGTCAGATTTAGATGAAATTCCTAACCCCGGAGCGGTTAAAAGTATTTTAGATAGTTTTGACCATAATGAAGTTTATAATTTTAATCTTAGGACATTTTATTATTATATGAATACTGAAAAAGAAGCACCAGAGCCAGCTACAATTATGCTCTCTTTTGAAAATTTTAAAAAAATCCCTTTTTGTGAACTGAAGATGAAGCGAAGAGGCATGATTGTACAAAATAGTGGCTGGCATTTTTCATATCAAGGTGGGGCTGACGCAATCAAACATAAAATTGAAACATTTAGCGAATGGTATTTGAATACCGATAATATAAAAAACAATATTCAAATCAATATGGATACAGCTTTAACTAGTGGACACGACCTTTATTTTAGACCTACTAAATTTAAATTAGCGCCAATTGAAACTTTGCCACAATATGTTATAGACCATCAAAATGATATTTATAAAGATTATTTAAAGAGGTAATATGGAAAAAATATCTGTGTTTGGGGCAAGCGGGTTTATAGGTTCTAGGTTTTGCGAAATGTATCCTGATGATACTATCAAAACGAAAAGAAATCAACGTGAGCCAGAGACCAACAACATTTTAAATTTCGTTAGTACAACAAACAACTATGCTTTTCGTGATAGTATTCTAGCAGATATTAACTCTAATGTTGTAGTAATGTTACAAATATTAGAAAAAGCAAGAAGTAAATTTGGGAACGACTTTACTTTTAATCAAATATCAACTTGGTCTGTTTATGGTGTTACTGCTTTACCTGCTGTAGAAACAGCAGTATGTAATCCCACTGGCTTCTACTCAATAAGTAAAAGGACAGCCGAGCAACTATTAATTACATTCTGTGATTTATATGGTATAACATATCGCATTTTTAGATTATGTAATATAATTGGTGAAAACGATAGGGTTACACAAACAAAAAACTCTTTACAATATTTAATAGGAGAACTAAAAGCGAATAAAGATATTACCCTTTATGATAATGGTGATTTTTTAAGAGAATATATGTACGTAGACGACGCTTGTCGTGGAATAGAAATGGGAATAACCATATGCGATAATTATAATGAAATTTATAACCTCGGCACTGGTATACCTTCTGTATATGGAGACCTAATATCATATTGCAAAGAAAAATTAAAATCTACCAGTATAATAGAATGTATCAATAGTCCTATAGCACAGGGAAGCGTACAAGCCAAAGATATATATTTAAATATTGACAAAATAAAAGCCATAGGGTTTAAACCAAATTATGATATCTACGATGCGCTTAATATTATAATGGGAGAGCCTAAATGAATGGAATTTATTGTATAAAAAATATAGTAAACGGAAAGATGTATATTGGGCAAGCGTCAGATTTATATCATAGGAAAGCCCATCATTTTAGTGATTTGAAAAACAATAAGCATCCTAATCTCCATTTACAGAATTCTTGGAATAAATACGGAAAGGATAATTTTAAATTTTATATATTATTATATTGTGAATTTTTTGAATTAACCAGATACGAGCAGTTTTTCGTAGATTTATTTACACCCGAAATATTATACAACAAACAACTTATTTGTGTAGATAGTAATTTAGGAGGATATGCGTCACCAGAAACAAGGTTAAAAATGAGCCAATCTAGAAAAGGAAAACCCCGTTCAGACGAAACAAAAAGAAAAATATCCGAAGGGAAAAAGGGGAAAAGTCGCTCCAAAGAAGCCAGAGACAAATTGAGTGAAATTAGAAGCGGAAAAGGTAATCCTATGTTTGGAAAACATCATTCCGAAGAGACTAAGAAAAAAATGTCAGAGTGTGCAAAAAAGAATTCGGAGAGTAAAAATGGTAACATTTAATGAATTATTTGAAAGTATGATTTATATGAATTTAGACAAGCGCCCCGATAGGAAATTGTTGGCAGAAAAAGAATTTGATAGAATGGGAATTTCACCTATTAGGATGCCCGGTGTATTTATCAAAGGCTCTAATAATCAATTAGTTGACAACGCTCTAGGTTGCATGTTTGCACATATCGAATGCCTAAAATGGGGTTTAGAACAAAAAACAAATGTTTTTATTTTCGAAGATGATATACAGTTTATTGATAAGCCAAATATAAAAGAACTTACAGATGCTGCTTGCGGTGAATTAGCACAGAGAGAATGGGATATGTTTTATTTGGCTACAAACATATTACGCCCACACTATCAAGTTTCAAAGCATTTATCAAGATTAACACATGGACAAAGCACAGTTGCTTATGGTGTAAATAAAAATTTTATACCTAAGTTATTAGACCATTATTTACCATCGCTTAATACCATTAAAGAAATATGGATAGATGTAATTTATGCAGACACAGTAATTCCAAACAATAAATGTTATATCACAGTGCCAATGATGGGTGTTCAAAGAGAAGGTTGGAGTGATATAATGGGACAACATGTATGTTATGAAGATTATTTACAAAAAAGATATGATACAAATTTTGTACCCTTGACAAAAACTTAAAAGTATGATATAATAGTTAGGCTAAATCCATAGGAGAAAATATGAGTAAAAAAATAGTTAGGACTAAAGAAGCACCGCTTGTTTCGGTTCTTATACCGACATACAATCGAAAATGGCTACTTCCTAGAGCTTTACAATCAGTGTTGACCCAAACTTACAGAAATGTAGAAGTAATTTTAGTAAATGATGCAGGAGAGGATGTACAAGATGTTGTAGATAAATTTAATGACCCGAGAATTAAATATTTTCAAAACGAGAAAAATCTTGACCTTGCAGGTACAAGAAATGTTGCTTTAAAGCATTCTACAGGAGATTATATTTGCTTATTAGATGATGATGATATACATCTTCCACTTACTTTAGAATTTAGAGTAGGAATGATAGAAAAAATAAGAACCAACGGCAATGAAGCCGAGGTTGTTTATACTAGAGCGCTACAAGATATATGGGATAAAAAACCAGAAGGTTATGTAAGTATTCATAAGCAACTTTATTGGGATAGTCCTTTTAATAAAGATTTAATCCTTATTCAAAATATTGCACCATGCTGTTGTCCTTTATTTTCAAGAAAAGCTTTAGAAGAGACAGATTATGAATTTGATGAAACTCTTACTACCAGTGAAGATTGGGATTTTTGGGTACATATGTCTAGGAAATTTGATTTTTGGGAATTGAAACTTGTAGATTGTGAATGCAGTATAAGACAAGACGCTACTCAAATGACAGGCTCCCGCCAAGGTTATACCAACCATTTACCATATTTATTCAAAAAATGGAGACCTTATGCAACAAATTTAACTTGGGTTACTGAACATCAAAACAACGCTTTAAAGGCAAGGGGTTTAAACCCCACAAATTATGATTTATAGGAGAATAAATAATTTATGAAGAGTGGTATTTATTGTATAGAAAATATAATAAACGGAAAAAAATATATAGGGCAAAGTAAAAATCCAAATAAAAGAATTAATGAACATTTTTTGTTTCTAAAAAGTAATAACCATTATAATTTTCATTTGCAAGGTGCATATAATAAATATGGAAAAAATTCTTTTGTTTCTAAGATATTAATATATTGTGAATTGTTTGAACTTACTAGATACGAACAATTTTTTGTTGATTTTTATACACCTAAAATTTTATATAACATTTGTTTGGAATGTGTGGATAGTACACGAGGAACTGTTCAATCAGAAAAAAGCAGAAAATTAATGTCTTTGCATCGTCCAGATGTATCTGGTAAAAATAATCCTAATTTTGGAAAGGATTTTTCAGGAGAAAACAATCCGAGAGCCAAATTAACACAAGAAAATATTAATTGGATTAGAGAACATAGAAAAGAATATACTCCAAAAGAATTGGGAAAAATTTTTAAGGTACACGAAAGCAGTATTTATAATGTTCGCTCGGGTAAAACATGGAAAGATAATATATATTATCCTATTTCCATTAAGACCAAAAGAAAATATTCAGGAGAAGATAATGCAAATGCAAAATTAACTTATAAAGATATTTGTTGGATTAGGGAACATAGAAAGGAATATACTCTGAAACAACTAGCGGAAAAATTTAAAGTATCAGACTCAAGCATAAGTAATATTAGTTTGGGTAAATCATGGAAGGAGATTTAATTTGAAAATTTTATACGTTTATGCGGATTGCATATAGACGGTCCCTTTAATTGGTGACAATTAAATGAAAACTTGGTGAACCAACAAATGTTGGGTGTGGGATATCATTTATCCTGCTAACGGTGAACATTCTAACGTAAAGACGAGAACAATATCGTGCTAAGTCTCGCAAGAGAAAAGTGTAACGAGCATCTCGAAAGAGAGTATTATTACAGTGAAATTCTGCAATAAGAAGCGCCAAGGTTCTTTGGAAAAAGAATATGATGTGCTCTACTCCCCTATAAAATATCGGGAAAACCGAGGGTATAAAGGTCAAAACAAGAATGGAATTGTTCAGAATGGAATTGTATTGTACCTGCGAAGGCAGTAAATAGAACGGAAAAGCATACAGCAAAAACAATATATATCAATGATTTTGTTAAAAATACAGAAGAATCTCAACAAATGTGTTCTGAAGCAGATATTATTGTTATTGAAAGAAATTATTTTGGAGATACTTTAACAATGATGCAGTTTTGGAAAGTACGTGGAAAAACCATTATTGCTATTTTTGATGATGCATATGATATTATGCATCCACAAAACATATCTTACAATTTTTGGACACACGGAGAATTAAAAGTTAGGACAGAAGAAGGGGAAGAAAAAATAATATATATGCGCCCTCTTCCAATTGAACAATTCAAATGGGGCTTAAATATGGTTAAAGGTGTTCAAGTACCTTCTGCCAATTTAGCTAAAGATTGGTCAAAATATAATAAGACCTATTTTGTCCATAACTATTTAGATACAGATAAGTACCAAAACGTTCAACCCCTTATTCCACATCCCAAAGAAGAAATCGTTATTGGTTGGTGTGGTAGTATGTCTCATTATGCTAGTTTCAACGACAGCGGAGTTTTACAGGCATTACGCAGGGTCACTAGAAAGCATCCAGAAGTAAAAGTAATGATTAGTGGAGACCGCAGATTATTTGAAATATTAGAAGTAAAAAATAAAGTATTTTCTCCTTATGTGCCTTATGACCAATGGGCTTCTTTATTAAAAACCTTAGATATTGGTTTATGCCCTCTTGCGGGTGAATATGATAAGAGGCGCAGTTGGATTAAAGCACTTGAATATATGGCAGTGAAAGTACCTTGGATTGCATCTACCTATCCAACTTATGATGAACTTCACGATTATGGTCTTATGACTGAAAACGGTTACAAAGGGTGGGAAGATTCTTTAGAAAAAATGATTGAAGAATATCCAAAATATCAAGAGTTAGCAGAAACAAAAGCATATGATTTTGCTATGTCCCAAAGTATGTATATAAAAATGGAAGAAGTCATTATTCCATTATATGAAAAATTAGTTGAAGAGCCATATCCTGCTGAAATAAATTGGGCTTGACAAAATTTGAGAAATATGATATAATATAAGAAGGAGAGAAAAATATGAATTCTACTACGATAATCGCTCTTATTATTGTTACAATTGCTATAATTCCCGGCATTTGGGCGTTAATAAATCTAGCAAATAAAGATAAAGAAGCGCAATTAGCACATGCTTCTCACTCTACATCTAGATTATCTGATGAAGTATGGGCAATGAAAAAAATAATATATGGTTTATCTACAACTACAAAATATCAAATGGAAACATTATCAGAAAATTTGTGGAAAAAAATGTATGAGAAGCCTGTCATTGTACGTTGTGAGCATTGTAAAAGCCCTAACATAATTACTAGCCTTGAATGTATTAAATGTGGTGCACCACTAGGAGATTAGAATGCGTGACCCTCAAAGAATTGATAGGATTTTAAATTTAATAGCTGTTGCTTGGCGTAGAAATCCAGACCAACGCTTAGGACAACTTTTATATAATTATGCTGGCTTTGAAGGCGATATTTTCAACTACGAAGACGATAGAACAGAACAGAAATTGCAAGAATTTATAATGAGAATAAATCGTAAAGAAGAAGGAAATCCTTAATGCCTACCTATGATTATCAGTGCAAAACATGTGAAACAGTATTCAGTATAAGCGGTCCTTATTCTACTCTAGTTGGTTGCAAACCATATTGCCCTTGTTGTCGTAGTAGCGGGAGCAGTGTAAAAAAACTAATTAGAAATATAAATGTAATATATGGTACTAAAGGCTTTTACAATACAGACAATAAAAAAGAGGAAAAAAATGAAAACTGATTTTGATATTTATGATAAAGAATTACTTGTTATTTTAGTCAGTAGAATAAAGAAATTTCACGATAAAGAATTGTATAGTCCTGTAGATATACAGCCTTGGATAGATTCAATAGATAAGACTTGGAATGAATATAAAGCAAGATTTGAAGCATATAAAAAAGAATATGAAGAAAAAGAGAAAAATAAATAATTTCCTCTTGACAAATCTCTCAAAGTATGATATAATTATATTATACTAAAAAATAGGAGAGAAAAACATGTTTCAAAAAACCGAACTAAGTTTGTTTCGTAAGGATTTTGCAGAGGCTACAAAAGAGTTAGAAAAGAAATATGGTGTAAAACTGGAATTGCATACCATTAGCTATAGTGATATTGAGTTTCACACCAAATTAACCGCAACAAAAATAGGGGAAACCGGAGAAGTTGTAGAAAAGAAGATGAGCGCTTCTGAGTTTTCTTGGCTTAAAGAGCTTCTAGGTTTTAAAGGTAATCTTGGTGATAGCTATACTGATTATAAAGGAATTACTTATACAGTCTATAAGCTTGACCCAAAAAAGCCAAAATACGCTGTACTTCTTAAAGCCAGTAATGGAAAAACTTATAAAGCATCTGCTGATATGGTAAACATGCACTTGGCTGCTCAAAAAACAAGATAAATTGCCTCTTGACAAAATTTGAAAAGTGTGGTATAATATAGATATGGACAAATGGTTTTTACCTTTTATGTTGATAGTAGGCAACCGGAACGAAGGTGATGGCACTAAAGGTTGTGGTTGCATGCTCATGATGTTTATATTGTTCCTTTTGGTATTAAGTATTTGCTCATCTTCAGTACATTAACAATTGAAAGTAATCTGCGGGGAAACCCGCAATTTGGGGCTTTAGTATAGAAGGTATTATTCTGCACCTGCAATGCAGAGAAGTCGGGGCAGTACCGACAAGCTCCACCTATGCTCCCTTGGTATAAGGGTGATTACATTAGTCTAACATACTAGCGATAGCTGTTCGACTCAGCTAGGGAGCACTATACGCCCTTGGTATAAGAGTGATTACATATGTTCTACACACATGGGATAGCTGTGCGACTCAGCTAGGGCGTACAAATGGAAGATAGTAGGAATAGTTCCTAACAGGCTTTGAACCCCTGACCACCCGTAAGGGCGACTGAGCGTTACAGTTATCTTCCTCCTATGGTTAGTTGGCAGAGTAGTCGAATGCGCTCGTCTGGAAAGCGAGTTATCCGAAAGGGTACACTAGTGCAAATCTAGTACTGACCGCCTATGGAAGCACGTAATGGTGTACTAAAGCCTCTCGAAAAGGCTGATGCCCGGTAACTCCGGACGTATGCGTTCAATTCGCATTGCTTCCTCTAATGGAATCATGGCGTAATCCGGTTAGCGCAAGAGTTTGCTAAACTCTCCATCTCGCAAGGGGTGTACTGGTTCAAATCCAGTTGATTCCGCCTATATCCTCCTGTGGTGTAATGGATAACACATTTTGCCACGAACAAAAAGTTTGCAGGTTCAAGTCCTGTCAGGAGGTCTAGTAAGGAGGTGTTATATGAACACCAAAGAAGAAAAAAAGAAAGATATTTGGACTATTGTAATAATTGTTATGTTTGGTATATTTTTGTTAGTGCAGTTTTGGTTTAATAAGTAAAAAATTATATTGCTCCGTAGCATAACGGTAATGCGAAAAGCTGTTAACTTTGGGAGTGCAGGTTCGAGTCCTGCCGGAGCAGCCTTGTAATAAAAAATATTTTTTGGAGAGAAATTATGGAAAAAAGCGAAACAGTTTTTGGTTTTTTCAGGACAAATATACGAAATTCGTTGGTAAAAGAATGCCTAGAAAGCTGTACTAATCCAGAAATGTTCTGGTGGGCATTACAGGAAGTTTTTCATGATTTAGAGGAAGAAATAGAAGATAATCCATTTTTTTGGGATGAGCAATTGGAAAATTGGTCTTGACAAAATAAAAATTTTGTGGTATAATATAATTATAACAACAGTCATTATAACATTTGTACTTTAACAACTGAAAATCATACTTTCGTGGCTTAATGGCAGAGCATCACCCTCTTAAGGTGTAAGGTGGGAGTTCGACTCTCCCCGAAAGTACTAAGAAGGATAGGGAGTTGCCAAGCTTCTCCGAAGCCTTCTTTTCATGGGCGTGAAAGGCTTTCGACTTAGGTAGCAAAGCTAAAGGTTCTGGCACAAAAATAACTGCAAAAAATACACTAGCACAAGCTCTCTTTGAGAGCGCAAACGTATCATTGGCTGAACAACTGTTCAACCAACCAGTTTCAGTTCCCGTTTATCTTTAAAACGGAAGAGTGCTCGTTCCTCTTTAAATAGAACGAGTGGTGCCCCGGTCAACCTATGGTTGGCGGACTAAAGTTTCTGCTTCAACTTTAAAGCAGATGGTGGACCGAGCGAAGGAGTAAAATCCCGAACCGGGCTTAAAGTTTCTGCTTCAACTATAAAGCAGATGGTGGAGGATGGCGGGTTTACCTGTCCACCCCATGTCACACTACCAGACAATAAATAGGTGGCGCTCGCCAGAGCGAACTCCCTGAACCAAAGACTTAAGGACTCGATTTCGATTATCGACACGTCCACTAAAAATGGGCAGCTTTGTGAGCGTACACGGAAATACTCACATTAGTAGGTTCGATTCCTACCTGCCCATTTCAAAATCTAAAAAATAAGGAGGTATATATATGAAAACAAGGCTTCGCCTCAAACGAAAAGCTCGTAAACAAATTAATACTTAATATGCTCCATAAGCATTAATCGTGATGCAGAGGTCTTTTAAACCTCAGAAGTCGGGGCAGTACCGACATGGAGTACTAGGGAAAGATGTATAGCT
>Ga0208980_10001576_pt1 | contig 13862 bp, 20 predicted proteins | sample WetSurMetagenome_3_FD_187993 | JGI IMG/M metagenome (GOLD analysis project Ga0208980, IMG submission 187993) | Wetland microbial communities from Twitchell Island in the Sacramento Delta, sample from surface sediment Aug2011 Site A1 Bulk (version 2) | ecosystem: Environmental > Aquatic > Marine...
CAGCAAAAAATCAGGTGAAATTATAATCAGTTAAGAAAATGGCAAAAAGCAAGCAAGATAGAAAAAAAGATAGTACTGTCGCAGATCAAAAGCCGAAGGGCGGTAAGGGTAAAACTGCAAAAGATGAGCATTTTGTTGAGGAAAAAGTACCTGTAAGATTACTTGAACTTTACAGAACAAAGATTGTACCCGAATTAATTAAAAAATTCGGTTATAATAATGTAATGCAGGCTCCCAAATTGCTCAAAATAGTAATTAACAGCGGAGCAGGTGCGGCAGTTCAGGATCCGAAAATTATAGACGGTATAGTAAAGGATATTGAAGCAATAACCGGACAGCATCCTACTGTTATTAAAGCTAAAAAATCAGTATCTAATTTTAAGCTTAGGGAAGGAATGAATATAGGTGTCAGAGTTACGCTCAGAAATGATAAAATGTTTGAATTTCTTGACAGATTTGTAAATGTGGCGATTCCCAGAATACGCGATTTCAGGGGATTATCGGATAAAAGTTTTGACGGCAGGGGTAATTACACACTCGGAATAAAAGAGCAGATAATATTTCCTGAAATAAACGTTGATAATATTGCGAGGATAATCGGAATGGATGTTACTTTTGTTACCTCAGCAATCACAGATGAAGAATCGTATGAACTTCTGAAATCATTCGGATTACCATTTAATAAATAGTTAACAAATAATTAATTTTAATGGCTAAAAAATCACATATAGCAAGACAGAAAAGAAGAGAAAAGCTTGTTTCTAAGTTCGCCGAAAAAAGAAAAGAATTAAAAGCAAAAGGTGACTACGCAGCTCTCTCAAAATTGCCCAGGGACAGCAGCGCAACAAGGCTGCATAACAGATGCAATGTAACAGGGCGTGCTAGGTCATATTACAGGAAATTCGGCGTTTCACGTCTGGTCTTCAGGGAATTAGCTCTGCAAGGTAAGATTCCGGGCGTAGTTAAATCAAGCTGGTAAAATTAAAACAGGAGATTTTTAAATAATGTCAATGACAGATCCAATATCGGATTTTTTAACAAGAATCAGAAATGCAATAAAAGCAGAAAAGAAATCAGTAGATATTCCGGCTTCAAATTTGAAGATTGGGATAGCTGAAATTCTTAAAAACGCAAATTTTATTATTGATTATAGCGTTATAGAAACAGAAAGCAAAAAGAGATTTATTTCTATAAAGCTTAAATATAACGGCGGATTAAGTGTAATCGAAGGATTAAAGCGTATCAGCAGGCCGGGTATAAGACGGTATACTGATGCCGAAAATCTGCCCAGGGTAAGAAACGGTCTTGGTATTGCTATTATATCGACATCTAAAGGATTGTTGACTGATAAGCAGGCTCGCAGCCAGAAAATTGGCGGTGAAGTAATGTGTGAAATCTGGTAATTAAATTTTCTAATAAGTATTATGAGCAGAATAGGAAAAAAGCCAATAGAAATTCCGGGTAATGTAAAACTGGATTTAAAAGATAAGTTTGTGAGCGTCACAGGTCCTAAAGGTACTCTGTCGGTAACTGTTACCGGTGGAATAAGCGTAAATGTGAACGGGAATGAAGTTACTTTTACCCGTGAAAACGATAATAAAAAGAATAAAGCCCTGCACGGTTTGTACAGAGCACTTTTAATGAATATGATAACCGGTGTTACCGAAGGTTATACCAGAAAACTTGAGCTTGTCGGTATAGGTTATAAAGCTGAGTTGAAAGGTAAAATATTGTTTATGCAATTGGGGTATTCGCATCCTATATTGTTTAAAGCCCCTGATGATATTAATATTGAGGTACCGGTTCCGACTAATATTATTATAAGCGGTGTCGATAAACAACTTGTTGGTTTGATTGCATCCAAAATCCGCTCTTTCAGAGAACCTGAACCTTATAAAGGAAAAGGCATTAAGTATGAAAACGAAGTAATCAGAAGAAAAGCTGGAAAAACAGCAGCAAAGTAAAATTTAAATTTTAAAAAGAAGTGAATACGAAATATTTACCCAGAAGACAGAAAATCAAATTTAAAATCAGGAAAAAGATAAGCGGAACAGCGGATAAACCAAGATTAGTTGTTTACAGAAGCTTATTGCATATTTATGCTAATCTGGTTGATGATGTGAATAGGGTTACTTTGATGTCGGTATCATCTAAAGATAAAGTTGTTTCTGATAAAATTACAGGCCTCAAGGGCAAAATTGCAAAATCCAAAGAAGTCGGTAAAACGCTTGCAGAAATAGCTAAATCACGAAATATAGAGAATGTTGTTTTTGACAGGAACGGGTATCTTTATCACGGCAGGGTCAGAGCTGTTGCTGATGGCGCACGAGAAAATGGTCTTAAGTTTTGATAACTCTCGGGTCGTCTAATGGCAGGACAGCGGCCTTTGGAGCCGTTAGTGGAGGTTCGAATCCTCCCCTGAGAACAATAAAAATTTGACTTGATTATTAGTTATTGTTTTTATAACATTAATCAAGTTCTTTTAAATAAAAGCTTTAGGGATAAATTTTTATCACGTTATTTTTAAAGCAGTTAAAACGGAAAAGCGAAAAAATAATTAATTTTTAATGGCAAAAAAATATATAAAGGCGAGTGAACTCGAATTAAAAGAGAAATTAGTCTATATCGGAAGAGTGGCTAAAGTTGTGAAAGGCGGAAGAAGGTTCAGTTTCAGTGCGGTTAGTGTCGTTGGTGACGGTAAAGGACATGTTGGGTATGGGCTCGGAAAAGCTAATGAAGTAACCGATGCAATTAGGAAAAGCGTTGAAGACGCCAGAAAAAATATAATTGAAGTTCCGTTAAGAAAAGGCACTTTGCCGTTCGAAATCATCGGAAAATATGGTGCTGCGAAGGTGATGCTCAAACCTGCATCTCCCGGAACCGGGCTTATAGCAGGCGGAGGTGTCAGAGCGGTACTTGAATCAGCAGGCGTCCAGGATGTGTTGACTAAATTGCTTGGTTCATCCAATCCGCATAATGTAGTAAAAGCAACTATAAACGCGCTTAAGTCACTTAAAGATGCCAGGATGATTGCAGATAGAAGAGGCATGTCCTTGCCGGAATTGTTCTCAATTTAATTTTAACAGAAATGGAAAAAAATTTAAAAATAACGCAGGTAAAAAGTATAATAGATACAACTGTCAGACAGAAGAGAACTATTGAAGCATTAGGTTTGGGAAGGCCTAATTATTCAGTGGTAAAAAAAGATACTCCTCAGATCAGAGGCATGATTGAGAGAGTGAAACATTTAGTAAAAGTTGAAGTATTATAATCAAGTTTTAAGGATATTCAGTTTTTGAACAGTAAATCTATTTTAAAAACAAAATGAAAGGGAAAAAAATGAAATTTGCAAAATTACTCTCAGTCGTTCTTTTTGCAATGATGTTAATATCTTCTGTTTCATTCGGTCAGGCTATCCCGAGCGGAACCGCAAGGTATGAAGCATTAGGATACAATCCTTTTATAAAGGATGCTTCTATTGATATTAACAGAAACCCAGCGTGGTCAACCGAATATAGAAATTATGCATTCGGTGATATCGGTAGGACTGAAGTTGGTGGTGAAGGTGGCGACCAGTACCAGTTAACAGACCAATTCGGGGCAGTTAATTTTGGTGTTTCTAAAGAAATTGCACTGGGTCTAGTGGTGAATAAATTCGAAGATAACTGGAATGATTTCTACAGCTATAGTAATACTATGTACGGAATTGAAAGACCGGTTGTTCCTTTAAAAATCTTATTTGGATGGCAAACTTCTCCTAATTTTTCAATTGGTTTGGCTCCATATTTTGCTATGTGGTCTCAGGAATATGACACAACAGGAATAAATCGTCAATGGAGTTCGTCGTCTTTAGGTGGACAGGTTGGTGTTATTGGAAAACTAAATAAAGCAGATTGGATTGAAGGTGCTGTTGATGTTAAATCAAATGGTTATAAGTTAGACAGGACTGAAGGCGGAACAAACACAGTAAATGAAAATGAAGGTGGTTTGGAATTGGATGTATATACAAGAGCTTTCTTTACAATAAATAAAAGTCTCGGTATCAATTTAGTTCCTTATTTAAATTTCTCCATGTATGGATGGAATCCAACTTCAACTCCGTTAGATTCAAACGGGTATAATGATTACAGTCACATGAGTATCATGGGTGGTATTGGTATTAATATGCCTGTATTGGACCAAGGATTGCTTGCCGGTGGTTTAACATTCGGTTACCGTTCATTTGAAAATACGCAAGATGTTGCAAATGTAACTGACAAGTATACTGAATTTATATTACCTCAATTCAATTTGGGAATGGAATGGCCGTTCACAGATTGGTTGACAGGAAGACTGGGCTATTCTAGAGCAGTTAGTTCGACTAATAATGAGTTTACGACCAGTGCAGGAACAAGAACAAATAAAGGTACTGCCGTTTCGACTCCTGACCAGACAATCACCGCAGGTCTTGGATTTAACTTTTGAAGATTCAGCATAGATGGTTCTATCGGTGAAAGAATATTTAAAAATGGAATTTACATTATCAGTGGTAAGGAAAATGATATGTTTGGAATGTTATCAGCTTCATACAATTTTGCAAAATAATTTAGTAGAAAAAATATTATAATCAAACATATAAGACCCCTTGCGAAAAACAAGGGGTCTTATTATTAGTCAAATTTTTAATTCATGGATATATTAAGCAACTTAAAATACGCGGAAGGCTCAAGAAAAAGGAAAAAAAGAGTCGGTAGAGGACAGGGTTCCGGTTTTGGCGGAACTTCAACCAGAGGCGAAAACGGAGCCAAATCACGTTCAGGAAATAAGTACAGGGCATGGTTTGAAGGCGGTCAGATGCCTCTTCAAAGAAGGGTTCCCAAGTTCGGTTTTAAAAATGTTAACAGAATTGAATTCAATACTCTTAATCTTGGAAAAATCCAGAAGTTAATAGATGACGGGAAAATAACAGATACAGCGCTTTCCGCTAAATTCTTTCTTGACTTCGGATTCGTAAAGGATTCAAAAAAACCTTTAAAGATTTTAGGTAACGGTGATTTAAAAACTAAACTTGAGATCTCTGCAAATTCTTTTAGTAAATCCGCAAAAGAAAAAATTGAGAACCTCGGAGGAAAAGCCATCATAATATGAGCGGTTTCGTAGAAAATTTCAGGAATATATTCAAAATAGAGGAACTTAGGACAAGAATCCTCTTTACTATTGCCTTGCTTGTCGTGGTCAGGATTGGGTCGCATATAACTCTTCCCGGCATTGATGCTTCAATTCTTGCAGAAGCAAACAAAAATATGAATTCCAACAACCTTTTCGGGTTGTATGATCTTTTTGTGGGAGGTGCATTCAGCAAGGCCGCACTTTTTTCTTTGGGCATAATGCCTTATATCAGCGCATCGATTATCATACAGTTGCTTGGCGCAGTATTCCCTTACTTCCAGAAACTTCAGAAAGAAGGGGAAGAGGGAAGAAAAAAAATAAATCAGCTTACAAGGCTCGGCACTATTCCCGTCGCTGCTTTGCAGGCATGGGGTATCAGCGTTCAGCTCGCTAGCAGAAGAGCCGGTGAAATGACTATCATACATCCGGAAGTTTCGGCGTTCCTGTTCACTTTTTCAACCATCATATTTTTAACGGCAGGAACAATCCTTCTTATGTGGATGGGCGAGCAGATTACTGAACGCGGTATCGGAAACGGTATTTCGCTTATTATATTCATAGGTATCATAGACAGATTCCCGTATGCTATTTTTGACGAATATCAGATTATTTCATCGGGCGTAAGAAACATACTGATTGAAGCTATTTACATAGTTGCATTTGTCTTTATAATAGCGGGCGTTATAGCAGTTACTATAGCAACAAGAAAAATACCAGTGCAGTATGCAAAGAGAGTTGTCGGAAGAAAAGTTTTCGGTGGTGTTACCCAGTACATTCCGCTCAAAGTTAACCAGGCGGGGGTTATGCCGCTCATTTTTGCTCAGTCAATTATGTTTATTCCCAGTACAGTATTATCTTTCTTTCCGAACAGCGAATTCATGCAGGGCGTCGCAAGATACTTTGATTATTCGAGTTTCTTTTATTCATTTGTTTATGCTCTGCTTATAATATTCTTTACATATTTTTATACGGCTATTGCATTTAATCCGAAAGATGTTGCAGATAATATGAAGAAACAGGGAGGATTTATCCCGGGAGTAAGGCCGGGTAAACCAACATCTGATTTTATAGATAATATTCTTACAAAAATAACATTGCCGGGTTCGATATTTCTGGCGATAATTGCAATTATCCCTAATATGCTGATGCATCTGGGAGTGACCACCGGGTTGTCCCAGTTCTTTGGCGGTACCAGTCTGCTTATTGTGGTTGGTGTGGCGCTTGACACTCTTCAGCAGATTGAATCACATTTGTTAATGAGGCACTATGACGGGTTTATGAAAGGAACAAAACTTAAATCCCGAAGGTTCTGATTCAACAATGTCATTAATTAAAAGCGAAAAAGAAATAGATCTTATGCGTGAAAGCTGCGGTATAGTCTCAGCAGCTCTCAAATATATAAATGAGTTTATAAAAGAAGGTATAACAACGGCAGAACTGGATAATGAAATTGAAAGTTTCATCGTCAGTAAAAAAGCGATTCCGGCTTTCAAAGGTTACGGTGCATCAGGTAAAAGAGAGGGTTTTCCGTCAAGTGCATGTATTTCCATAAATGAAGAAGTTGTTCACGGAATTCCATCAGACAGAAAACTGAAGGATGGTGATATAGTCTCTGTAGATGTTGGTGTCCTGAAGAACGGGTTTTATGGTGATTCTGCGTATACATTCGGAGTAGGTGAAATATCTGAAAAACTGAAAAACCTGTTAAAAGTAACGGAAAAATCGTTGTATAAAGGAATCGAGAATGCCGTTTCGGGAAATACGATAAATGATATTGCTGTTGCGGTTCAGACTTATGTTGAAGGCTCGGGTTATGGTGTGGTAAGGGATCTTGTGGGTCACGGAATTGGTAAAAAACTGCATGAAGAACCCGCAGTTCCGAATTTTTACAGTACGGCAAATAATTTCTTATTAAAATCGGGAATGACAATAGCGATTGAACCGATGGTAAATTACGGAGATTACAGGGTGGAAACGCTTAAAGACGGATGGACGATAGTTACAAAAGACAGAGAACCTTCCGCACATTTTGAACATACTGTGCTTGTGAAAGAAGGTGCTGCAGAAATTTTAACAATTTAATTAAAATTGGTAAAACAGGATTCAATAAAAGTTGACGGTATTATTACGGATATTCTTCCGAATACTACATTCAAGGTTAAGCTGGAAAACGGCCATGAAATCCTGGCTCATATATCCGGTAAAATGAGGATGCATTATATCAGGATATTACAGGGTGATAAAGTCAGCGTTGAATTGTCTCCTTATGACCTTACTAAAGGCAGGATTACCTACAGGTATAAATAAAAAGTTAATTTAAAAAACATGAAAGTAAGAAGTTCGGTAAAAAAGATGTGCGATAAATGTAAAATTATAAAACGCAAAGGCGTTGTACGTGTAATTTGCATTAATCCGAAACATAAACAGCGTCAAGGTTAATAATATTAATTAATTAATTACAGGAGTTAAAATTGGCAAGAATAGCAGGGATTGACCTTCCGAGAAATAAAAGAGTTGTTATTGGATTAACGACAATCTTCGGTATTGGTCATTCAACTTCAAAAGGCATACTGGCAAAACTTGGAATAGATGAGAATACAAAAGTTGCTGCCCTCACTGATGACGAAGTGAATAAAATCAGGAATGAAGTTACAAGCCTGAAGATAGAAGGTTCTTTGAAATCTGAAGTTCAGATGCATATTAAAAGGCTGATAGATATCGGTACATACCGGGGAAAGAGGCACAGAAGGGGATTGCCTGTCAGGGGCCAGAGAACAAGAACGAATGCCAGGACAAGAAAAGGAAAGAGAAAAACTGTTGCCGGCAAGAAGAAAGCAAGCGCGAAGAAATAATTAATTTTATAAAAAATCAAATTTTAAGAATTGGCTAAAACAGTAAAAAAAGTTAAAAAGAAAATTCAGGTTGATTCGAACGGTGTCGTTCATATCAGGGCAACTTTTAATAACGTGATTGTAACCATAACGGATGCATACGGCAACACTATTTCATGGGCATCATCGGGAAAGATGGGATTCAAGGGGTCTAAAAAGAATACTCCTTTTGCCGCCCAGATGACTGCTGAAGCTGCTGCAAAAGAAGCTTCTGACCTTGGCCTGAAAAAAGCCGAAGTTTATATTAAAGGTGTCGGTTCGGGCAGGGATGCTGCAGTTCGTGCAATTAACACTGCCGGCATTGAAATAAGTTCGATTAAGGATATTACCCCGCTGCCGCATAACGGCTGCAGGCCTCCTAAAAAACGCAGAGTCTAATAATTTAAAAATATAATTAAGGAAGATTTATAAATGGCAAGATATACTGATGCAAGTTGTAAGCTTTGCAGAAGAGAAAGAACAAAGTTATTTCTGAAAGGCGTTAAATGCTTTACAGATAAATGCCCAATCGAATCGAGGAATTATCCTCCCGGACAGCACGGAATGAGCAGGCGCTCTAGAAGTTCGGATTATCTCGTGCAGTTAAGGGAAAAACAGAAAATACGCAAAACATATTGTCTGCTCGAAAAGCAGTTCAGGTCATATTTTGAGGAAGCTGCCAGGCGTAAAGGAGTTACAGGTGATAACCTTGTGAAAATTCTGGAGAGCAGGCTGGATAATACCCTTTACAGAATCGGGCTTGCACCCTCGAGAAAAGCTGCCAGGCAGATTATTCTGCATAAGCATCTGACAATAAACGGTAAAATCGTCAACGTGCCGTCATATTTGCTGAAATCCGGAGACGTCATACATGTCCGTGAAAAAAGCAAGAAATTGACTGTATTTCACGATTCAATGAAAAGAATGAGAGATAACATGCTTCCGCAATGGCTTAGCCTGGATAAAGCAAATATGTCAGGTACTTTTCTGAATGTACCCGAAAGAGCTGATGTTCCGTTTATCGGAAATGAGCAGTTGGTAGTAGAATTGTATTCAAAATAAAACTAATAATACAAAATATAATGAAAGTAAATCATTTAAATTTACCTGAAAATGTTGTAAAGGATGAATCTTCATATTCTGATACATTCGGAAGATTTATAATCCAGCCTCTGGAACGGGGTTACGGTGTAACTCTCGGTAATGCGCTGAGAAGAATCATGGTATCGTCATTACCCGGTAATGCTATCGTTGCTATCCGGATAAATGATATCCAGCATGAATTCAGTACCATTAAGGGTGTTATTGAGGACGTATCCGAAATTATCCTGAATTTAAAAGAAGTGATTTTTCAGGATCTCACTGGAAATTCCAATAAAATCTCTTTTAAAATCAACGGACCCGTTGAGTTCAAAGCAAAACACATACAGGATGCAACTGCAGATTTTAAAGTCCTTAATCCTGATCAGTATATTGCCACCCTTAACAAAGAAGCTTCACTGGACATTGAATTAAGAATGGGTTTCGGAATAGGATATGTCCCGTCGGAAGAAAATAAAAAGTATGAACTCCCTCTGGGATTCATACCCGTGGATTCTTTGTTCTCTCCGATAATAAATGTTAATTATGTAATTGAAAATACACGCGTCGGACAAAAAACCGATTATGAAAAACTGGTTTTTGAAATAACGACTAACGGTTCCATGGATCCGGAAATGACTCTTATCATGGCTTCAAAGATTATGAAAGACCATATACAGCTTTTCCTGAACCTTAGCCCTGAAACAGAATTCAAAGAAACCGTTGAAGAAGAAAAAGATGAACAGTTTGAAAATATAAGAAAAATTTTATTAACCCCCGTCGATGAGCTCGATTTATCCGTCAGGTCCCAGAACTGTCTCCGTTCAGCCAATATAAAATCGATTGCTGAACTCGTCAGCAAGCAGGAATCAGACATGCTACATTACAGAAATTTCGGAAGAAAATCCCTCGCCGAACTCGGTGAATTGATAGAAAGTTTCGGCCTGACATTCGGAATGGATGTTATAAAATATATCGGAGACGATAAAAAGAAGTAACAGTGCTTCGAATAAATTTTGATTAATATAAATTATTGCCAGAATGGAACACAGAACAAAAGGAAGGAAACTAAAAAGAACTGCCAGTCATAAAAGGGCATTACTTTCCAATCTTTCGCTTGCATTAATAAAGCACAAGAGGATTAAAACTACTCTAGCTAAAGCTAAAGAACTAAGACTTTATGTAGAACCTTTGATAACTAAAGCAAAGAAGGCAAATATTCAGGGTCAGAAAAATCCGGCGGCTTATGTTCATTATGCAAGAGAAATAAGAAAATTCCTCAAGGAAAAGGATGCGATAAACATTTTGCTGAAAGAAATAGGGCCGAAAGTTCTGAACCGCAACGGTGGTTATACCCGAGTATTAAAAAGCGGTTTCAGGATTGGTGACGGCGGACCTGAAGCAATCATAGAGTTAGTGGATTTTGGAGTTGCTGAAAAGCCAAAAGCCGGAACAAAAACTCAGGCAGTAAAAGATGAAAAAACACCTGCAACAAAACCGGAAGCAAAGAAAACAGCTAAAAAGTCAGAATCGAAAGAGAACGAGACGGCTGTAAAAAAGAAATCTGCAAAAGCAAAAGAGAAAGCAGTAGAAAAAGCACCAAAAAAGACTTCTGCGAAAACAGTTAAAACAGATTCACATCCTAAGGAAAAAGCCGTTAAAAAAACCACGGCAGGTAAGAAAAAAACGAAATAGTATTATAAAAATATATTCATAAAGGCCGCTGAAAAGCGGCCTTTATGTTTATATTACAATTTTGTTGACCAAAATAATTAAAATGTATTTATTTTATCATTTTAAAAAAGATTTAAAATATTTATTTTTAGATATCCTTAAACTTTGTATTAACATGTAAATATTGTAAAATATTTTCGGTTTTAGGGTTTTTTAACAAATATCAATAAAATGAAAATTATATCCGCAGAATTTATAAACAGTATTTATGATTTACGTACCTTGCCGAAGTCAGTGCTTTCAGAATTTGTTTTCGTCGGCCGTTCAAATGTAGGCAAATCTTCAATGGTGAATAAACTTTGCAACAGAAAAAACCTTGCAAAAATCGGCTCTGTACCGGGGAAAACCCGTCAGTTGAATTATTTTCTTATAAATGAAGATTTTTATCTGGTCGACCTTCCCGGTTATGGTTATGCAAAAGTACCTGAACAGATTAGGGCCGGATGGCGAAAACTTGTTGAGGAATACATCTCGGAAAGGCAAAATGTGAATATGGTATTCGTGCTTATTGATTCCAGGCACGAGCCTACTTATCTCGACGAACTTATGATAAGCTGGCTGGAATATTATGAAATCAAGTATGCTATTGTTCTTACTAAGTCGGATAAAATATCCAAAAATAAAATGGAAAAGCAGATTTACAGATGTTCCAAAATTGTGAATAATGATGATTTATGTATAGATTATATTCCTTTCTCAATTATAAACGGGGAAGGAAAAAATGAAATCCTTTCGTTGATAAATAAATCACTGAGTGAATCAAGAATCAGAAACAACGGCGATAAATAAACCGTTAACTCACTGTCCGTGCCTTGCGGAAAAATTAATATATTAATAGCAGACCCGGTTGATAAATCGGGTTTCTCCTTGTTGAAAGAATCAAAATTCAGGCTAAACATAATTTACGGACTGTCCGATAATGATATAATCGAATATTCCCGCAAAAAAAATGTAAGGGTGCTGGTCATAAATTCCCGGAGGTTAATCAGCAGGGGTTTTCTTTCAAGATGCAATTTTGATGCTATTGCCACTGCTTCAAAAGGAACCGACCATATTGACACAGTATACGCAGGAATAAGAAAAATTAAAATAATAAATTCTGAGTCTGGGAATTCAGTATCTGCCGCGGAACATACTTTTGCTCTTATACTGGCTGCATATAAGAATCTTTTTATTTCGGATGAAAATGTAAGACACAAGAGGTTTGATACCAGGAATTTTATTTCAAAAAATCTGAATGGAAAGAAAATCGGTATAATAGGATTCGGTCAGGTAGGATCCAGAGTCGGGTTTATTGCCAAGGCATTCGGCATGAATGTCTATTATAATGATATTGACTCGAATGTAATCCGGAACTATTCCACATTCAAATTTTCTGAAATCGAGCGTATTTTCAAAGATTGTGATATAGTCACTCTTCATATTCCCATTAATGAAAAGAATATTAATTTTATCCGTAAGCAACATCTTTCCTTGCTTAAGCCAGAAGCCTTATTCATAAATACTTCCAGGGGTGCGGTTGTAAATGAAACGGAATTGCTGAAATTCTTTAAATTCAGGGCTGATGTAAAAGCTTGTCTTGATGTATTTTGCAATGAACCGCGTATAAACCCCGCTTTCAGGTTACTGAAAAATACAATTCTGACAAACCATATAGCCGGAAAATCCGAAGAAAGCGGTAAATTTATATCCGCAGAAATCTTTAAGCAAGTCAATAAAATGTTTTTTTAAGAAATAGTTTCGACTGTATCTTTTTTCCGTTCCCCCCGTCTGCGTCATTAAATCGTTAATTTTATAACATTAAATTGTATATTGACAAGATTTTATAATAGTATTATATTGAAAAAGTTTCACAAATATTGTTTGTAAAAAAATTTTCCTAACTATAAATTAAAAGGAGAAAAAAAATGAGAAAAATTCTCACTCTTTTGATGATTCTTTTATTCGTTGCTCCGGTTTTTTCACAGCATAAACCGGCAGTAATAAATAAAACAAAAATGATGGTGAAACTTGATAACAGCAATGTTACCGATAATACACCGTCTGTAACACACTGGCCGACAATTGTAAACAGGTATGCACCTGCCGGCACAGTCCCGTTTCCTTTAAATTACAATGACTATCAAACCAACGGTAACAACCAGAGAAGACTGGTTGTAATTGGCGATACTGTTATCGTTGCTGCTGATATCAATGCTGATTTAGGAATTCCGCCGAGTGCAACTGTCGGCAGAATTTATTATCAGGTCAGTTATGATGGCGGCACAACATGGGAAACAGAAGCTCTTAATATTTCCCCCTCAGTATCATTAAGGTGGCCGAATATTTCACCTGTTATTTTATCAGGTTCGCGTTCTGTAGTGTTCACAGGCAGAGCTTATGCAACTGCCCAGTCAGGCGTTTCCGTAGTTGAAGCAATTTTGGGATTAGGTTCTTGCCAGAATTATATTACACCTAATGCATACAGGGATTTCTTCGGATATTACAAGAATTCCACTACTGTAGGCGGAATAATCTCGGCTTCGGCTGGAGCGGCAACAGATTCATTGTACTATTATAACTTCAATTATGTAACCGGAACTTACAGCGGCAGGGTTATGATTGCCCCGAATTTAGAAGCAAGTTTCAGGTATTATATTGCAATTGCAAACAATGGACAGAATATCATCGCTTCATACTGGAGAAGTGCTACTCCTCAAAGCCTGAATGTGTATGAATCTGTAAACGGCGGAACATCGTTTGGTGCAAATAATGTAATTCACACTGACGGACAGGTTATAGGAACAGACTCCACTAGCACCTGGTTCGGCGCTGATGTTGCTTTCAAACCCGGTTCTGCAACCGTTAAAGGAATGGCATTCAATACATTGGGTGTTACATACAATTTCCCGAATCAGTATAAAGTTGTTTACTGGAATGGTTTTATGACAATCATGCGGGCCGACAAAAATATTTTTCGCTTTCGCCGGCAAACCAGCCGGCGATGAAGTATACTATTCCCGCATGGACGCAAGACCTTCGACGGACGAA
>Ga0208980_10001577_pt1 | contig 13857 bp, 11 predicted proteins | sample WetSurMetagenome_3_FD_187993 | JGI IMG/M metagenome (GOLD analysis project Ga0208980, IMG submission 187993) | Wetland microbial communities from Twitchell Island in the Sacramento Delta, sample from surface sediment Aug2011 Site A1 Bulk (version 2) | ecosystem: Environmental > Aquatic > Marine...
CCTTGAATTAACTGGTGCGCCCAGGGTGATTCGAACACCCGACCTACGGATTCGTAGTCCGTCACTCTATCCAACTGAGCTATGGGCGCAGTAGCTGCTTAAAGCTAGAAAAAACTACAAAGGCATTATAGACACTGAGATACAGGATATCCAGTTTTTTTAGGCCTTACGGTACCCCTTGGGAACAGGCTGGCCGTCCACATAGACGCGATCTTCTTCGTCAAAGGCAAAACGCCCTCTTGCGATCATTTCAATCGTGGTGGGGAAGATCTTCCAGTCACCTGCTTCTTTGAGCCGGTTCTGGTGTTCTTCCGCAACCTTGAGCAGCTTCTCTCTGTCAGCGACCAGAGACTCCAGGGGTTCAGGAAGCTGGACCCGCACAGGGTCGGAGACCATCAGGATGGGGCCCGTGTCTACACCTCTATCCGTCCAAATCGTCGAGGATCGCAAAAGCTTTTCTCCGGCAGCAATGGCGTCGACCACGGCGTTGTCCCCAGCGTATTTCCTTTTACCCTTTGCATTCAAAATGGACAGATCAGCTGGATGAACATTGATGCAGCGGTCAAGAGTGAGATAACTCATGTATCCGCCAAGAGCGATGACATCCACCTGAAAGGCTTTGATCAGCGTTGCAGCCACCTTGTCGAACTCCCGTCTGACTTCAAGCCCCTCTGGGGTGGAAACCGTCCTCTTGAAGCCCCTGAGTCTGTGAAAGGTTCGTATGTCATAGCTCACGTAAGGGATGCCTGTGTCGCAGGCGATGCTCTCTCCGTAACATGACCCATCGGACCGATCGCTGAAAATGAAAACAACCTCAAAAGGAGAGACCCCCTCTCTCGCTTTGAGAAGTTTCTCTCTTTCCAATAGACGCAGGATGTTGGTGCCGGATCCGGACATGAACCCTGCGACTCTCATGGGTCTGCCGGCTGCTTTAGGATCGAAAATGGGAACCGCTGGCATTGATTACCACCCCCGAAGAGAAAAATTTTGGAAGAAATTTCGGAGTAAGACTCTAAAGCCCCCGTCATTTCAATTTGGTATATTAAACTCAAAAAGGGTTGTATATCAAGCGCCAAAGCTCGGACTTATGTGAAAATCCTGAAAAATACAGAGGAGGTCCTCCACATGATTGTGAGAAACATTAATGACCGAGAAGTGCTGGAAACCACGTATCTTGCCCACGGCGGGGCTATCGCTCAGATGATACTGGATCGCAGGGTTCTGAAGGAAATAGGCTTTCTCGCTATCGCAAACCTGGCAAGAGGGAAGATCATAGAAAGCCACACAGATCCAATGGAGGAAATCTATTTCGTTTTGAGCGGGGAAGGGGAGATGTCCGTGGATGAGGAGACAAGGCATGTACGCCCAGGGGACGCGACTTGGATTCCGGGAGGGGCGGCGCACAGTCTCGAGAACTCGTCGCAAGAAGACTTGGTCATCCTGGTGGTCGCCTCTCCGAACTGGTGAGATGAAATCGACTAAGTTTGATTCGATCGATGAAAAAGAAGCGAGGATTATAAGTATGCTTAACTTTGAATAATTATTAACGAAATATATTGACAAATATTGTATTTTATATATAATTTCATTAAACCTCTTGAGGTGGGATCTCCTATGTATCTAGAACATTGGGGGCTAAAAGAGTTCCCCTATGAAAACGTTCCGGATCCTCGGTTCTTTTATCTCTCCCATCATCATGAAGAAGCCCTGTCCCGACTCCTATATGCAGTGAAGATGAAAAAGGGCGGAGCCATGCTGTCAGGGGATATCGGATGCGGCAAGACGACGCTGGCAAAAGTATGCATTCAGGAGCTCTCCAGCGACCGATACGACATAAGCCTTATTGTAAACCCGAAGCTTGAACCCGTGGAGTTCCTCCAGGAAGTTGTCTATCAATTGGGAATTCCTGATGTTCCGGATACTAAGGTGAAGTGTCTCAGGGTTTTGAATGACAGAATGACTCAGAACATGAGATCGAGCAAAGAGACCGTGCTGATGGTCGACGAGGCACAGCTCCTGAATCAGGCCACCCTGGAGGAAATCCGACTGCTTTTGAATTCACAGCTGAATGATCGCTTCCTGATCACGATTATCCTGTTCGGGCAGCCGGAGCTGAGGGAAAGAATCAGGGCGGTTCAGCAACTCGATCAGAGGATTCCCATCAAATACCACCTGGCTCCTTTTGATCTGGAAGACACAGCCCGCTACGTTGTGTTCAGGCTCAACAGGGCGGGAAGGGAAAAAAATGCCTTTACTCGTCCGGCGATCGAGGAAATCTTCGAAGTATCCAAGGGAGTGCCCAGAAAAATCAATAATCTTTGCGACTTGGCTCTCTTGATCGGCTACAGCAAGAACCAGGAGATGGTCGATGTCGACGTAGTGGAGACGATTGTTCGAGATGGTGCGCTTCTCTGACATCAAGGAAATAAGGGATCAGACGGGCCTGAAGGACACTGCTCCGCCAAAGAAGGAAGGGGTAGGGGAGGAGCTACGGCTGAGTGGCCCTCAATTCTCCGAGCTCAGCAAGAAAGAGGACTTCATGCCTGAAGAGACAGGCGCGGATAGGGATTCCTCTGACGTGGCTGCGCTCTACGAAAAGCTCACGCGATCAGCCAAGGACATCCAGGAAAAGGTGACCAGCGATCAGGTTATCGTGCCCAGCCCCATCCTGGCGGATCTCCATGCCGTCATTGACCGCAACCTCATCCAACCTCTTTTCGAGCACGCTATGTCCAGTCCGGGAGACTGGAGAGAGGTCCCTGTTCACAGTGTCGATGAGGTGCTGGCTTCGCTCATGGTGGGCAGAGGCATGGGGTATGACAGAAAAAGGCTTTTGGAATTAGGGCTTGCTGCTTTTCTTGAGAATGTTGGGATGTACCGGATCCCGGAAGGAATCCTTGAAAAACCGGCCAAGCTCGAACCGGAGGAAATCGAACGCATCAGAGAGCACCCGGAGGCAAGCGCCAAGATCCTTTCTCGCCTCGGGGAACGGTATGAGTGGTTGGCAGAAGTCGCTTTGCAGGTGCATGAGCGTGCGGATGGCTCAGGCTATCCGAGGGGGCTCAAAGGCTCTGAGATCTCCGAGGCCGCTTCGATCATAGGCCTTGTGGACACCTATGTGGCCATGATCAGAAGAAGAGCGTATCGGGACAGAATTCTGCAGCCGGATGCGATCCGATTCATCCTGAAGGAGGCGAAGGTCCAATTCTCCACCAAGACCCTGAAGGCTTTTCTGAATTCTATCTCTCTGTTCCCTTTCAACACCTATGTGAAGCTGAACAACAAGTCGATTGGACGGGTGATCTCTACGGACAGGAATCATCCGCTGCGTCCGACCGTCCAGGTGCTTTATGACGGTTTGGGAAATAAGCCGGAGCAAAGGGAAATCGTCCGGTTATCCGACAACCCTCTTCTTTACATTGTCGAAACGGTCGATGACAGAGATCTGAAATAGAGCTTAGGAGGCGACCTTTCCCCACGCTATGGAGAGGCTTGGAAAGGATCACCGAATAAGCTCCAACGACCATGAGTAAGAGGAACCAATCCTATGCTTCAACTTGCGAGAGGCCTTCTTTCAGAAACCTTTCATCGAACAAGGGGTAAAAGCCCTTTGCTGTGGGCTCCCCTTGTCTTCCTATTGCTTTTGAGTCTCTCCTCCTGTTCTTCATCTACGGCCATTCAGGGAACCCCGGTGAATGAAGTGGCCACCTTGGCGGACCGCGTGCCGATAACAAGAATGCAAACCGAGCAGAACCTTGAAGCGCTGGCCAGGATGAGCGAGGTGAAACAAAACGCGGTCTTTGAAACGGTGGCCGGGATTCCGGAATACCGCATCGGTGCTGGCGATGTCATCGAGATCAACTCCTACACCGGGGACAAGGTGACCACAGGCACCGTGACCGTGGATAGCAGGGGGAGAATTTCCTACTCCTTTCTCGATCACCTGAAAGTGGAGGGACTGAGCTCCAGTCAGTTGGAGGAGCTGTTAACCACAAAACTCTCCGCCTATGTGAGAACCCCTCGCATCAGCGTGCTGGTGAAGGAGTTCAACAGCAAGAGCGCAACGATCATCGGAGAGTTTTCTTCACTTCGAAACGTCAGCTATGGAAAGGGCAGCAGCGGCCGAATCAACCTCAAGGGGAAGACGTCGCTCACGGACCTGATCGCTCTTGGAGGCGGATATACGCTGAATGCGGACATAAAGAATGTAAAGCTTGTAAGGAAGGGGAAGTCCTATCTGATCAACCTTTACGACATCATTGAAAGAGGGGATGAATCCCAGAACGTGATCATCGACGAAGCCGATGTGGTGAACATTCCCGAACTGCCGACCTATGGAGAGAGAGTCTATGTGTTGGGTGAAGTCTACAACCAGGGCATCTATCCGCTCAAAGAGGCTCAGGATCTCCTGGCTGCCCTGGCCTTGGCGGGCAATACGAACAGGCTGGCCAAAGAGGAGAACACCCTTATTGTGAGGGGGTACGAGCCAGGCAAACCGCCCAATGTGATGATGGCGGATGTCAAATCTCTCTTGAGAAAGGCGGACATGTCCCAGAACGTTCGACTCAAGGATGGGGATCTGGTCTATGTTCCGAGAATGCTGATCGCGGACATCAACGACTGGATCGTCAATATGACGCCTCTGCTCAACCTGATTCTCTATCCGGGTCAGTTTGAAGACTATTACGCATACAGTCCGTACCTGCAGTACAACAAACCCAAGTAACCTTCTTGAGGGGTGGGAATAGTTGGCCCAGTACGATATTAATCTGAGAGAATACTGGCGGATCCTCAAGAAGAGAAAATTCATCGTTCTCTTCGTGGGAATCGTTCTGGGCGTTTTCAGCACTGTCTTTGCCGCTCTCAAGGCCCCCAATCCGATTTACACCTCTGTGTGCAGCATCAAGTTTGAAAAAGAAACCACGGTCGAAGGGCTCTACGCTAAAACCATCACCTGGTCAGGGGGCGACGACATCGAGACCCAGATCTCTGTCATCAAGAGTTTCACGGTTTTCGAGAAAGTGGCTCAGCGACTGGGTCTCGTTCCAAAGGTCACCATGCCCGCTGACAGTCCTGCCAAAGGCAATGTCGCCAGGGTCGTTGACACTCTTCAATCCAAAGTTGAGGTCACCCGGCAAGGGATGACCAACATTCTCAACATCCAGGTGAAGGATGGAGATCCCGCTTTTGCCCAGAAGCTCGCGAACTCCGTCGCTGCAACCTACAAAGACCTTCATTCCGAGTTGCAGATGAAGAGGACCCTGGAAGCCATCCGATACATTGAAGATCAGCTGGTCCAGGTCAGACAGAGGCTTCGCGAGGCTGAAGAGGAGTTCAATCGATTTACCCAGAACAATCAACTCCTGTCCATCGACATCCAAAGCGAAAAGCTTCTTGCCAGATCCCAAGAACTGCAGAACGGAATCCGGAAGCTGGTTGAAAACAAAGGGGAACTCCAGAATATGGTGGCTCGGCTGGACAAATTCATTGCCAATCCCGCCGTCCAGGGCAACTTCTATTCCGCCAAGGCCACCACCCAGTACCAATCAGCGAATGATTCTCTCACGGAGCTTCAGCTCCGCAGGGAGACGCTGTTGAAAGATTTTACTTCGCTTCACCCGGAAGTCGTGGATGTGAGCCGGAAGATCCTGGAGAGCGCACGAAAGATGAGGCTTCTTCTCCTTTCCCAAATTGGAGATCTTGAAAAACAGGAAGAGGATGCGAGGAGCGAGCTGCAGGACCTCGACAGCAAGACCAGTGCCATGATGGAGAAGAAGCTGGAGTACGATCGTCTGAAAAGAAAGGTTGAGCTCTACAATGACATGACCACGCTCCTGGAACGAAAAAACCAGGAAGCTCTTATCAAGAAAGCCGAAAAACCGGAGGAAGTGACTGTTGTCAAGCCGGCTCTTTTTCCCACAGAGCCGATCAACCCCCCGAGGACTGCGACCACAGGGGCCATGGGACTGGTCATCGGTCTGGTACTGGGGCTGATTGCCGCCTTTGTTGTCGAAACCTTCGACACATCCATCGGGGCTATCGAGGATGTGGAGGAGACTCTTAAGACGCGGGTCCTGGGCGTCATTCCCTTTGCGGATACCAAGGAGGTGCACGAAAGCTTCAAGGAAAAACTGCCTGAGGGGATGGCGGGGGTCACCCCTGACCACCTGGTGGACATGGTGGCCCACTATGTTCCCAAGAGCATGATGGCCGAGAGTTTCCGGGGACTGAGAACCAACATTCAGTTCAAAGACACAGCGAAAGAAATCAAAACCATTGCCATAACGAGCGCTTCCCCTCAAGAAGGGAAGACGATCGTCTCCGTCAACCTGGCGATCACCATGGCTCAGGCAGGGATGAAGACCCTCTTGATCGGCTCGGATATGAGAAAACCGATGACCGCAAGAATTTTCGGTGTCGAGCAGACCCCGGGCCTTTCTGAGATCCTTCTGGGGAACTGCCCTTGGCGCGATGCGGTCCAGACGGTCACCAGCATGATTGTGGGAAAGATGTCCCTGGATGAGGTGTTGCTGACACCCGGGCTCGACAATCTTCATCTGATTTCGGCCGGCTCCATTCCACCGAATCCTGCGGAACTCGTGGAGTCGAAACGCCTCAAAGAATTCATCGAAGAAGCCAAAACCGAGTATGATCTCATTCTCTTCGATTCCCCGCCGATTCTGTCAACGGCAGATGCGGCGATCCTCAGCTCTCGGGTGGATGGCGTCCTCCTCGTCTACCGCGTTGGATCGGTATCCAGAGGATTGCTGAAAAGATCGACAGCCCAGCTTGAGCAGGTGAATTGCCGTATTCTGGGAGTCATTCTCAATGGGATGAAGCCGGAAGTCAGTCCGGATTTCCACAATTTCAAGTATTACAAGTATTACTCGTCTTACGGCGAGGAAGTCAAAAAGGAAGATCAACTGAAGAAAGGCCTCCAGTTCTTCAAAGACAGCGGGATTTCTTCATGGGGAAGGTCCAAAAAGGGAAGGAAAAGCAAGAGATCTCTGCTGACCTTCTCACTTGCAGGGGCGGGGGTGATCCTTCTTGCGGGTGGAATTCTCTGGCAGTCCGGGCTTATGGATCCCGAGAAAGCCACGGAGTCGGCCAAGCCGGTCCAGGACAAAACCGTCCAACCGGCTGCGCAGAAAGTTCCGCCAAAACCGCCCTCTCCACCGCTTCCTCAGGTGAAAGAAGAAAGCGCCAAAGCCACGGAGGCAAAAGCGCCTGTGGCGCAAGCGAAACAAGAGCCTGCGCCGGAGGTTAAAGCCCAGATCGCCACACCCCCTGCCCCTGCGGCTAAGCCTGCGGTTGAGAAGAAGACCGTCCCTGCGGTAAAAGCCAAAGAGAGCACTCCAGTTCTTCAGGGGGAGTATCCCTATTCGATCTATCTCAGCTCCTTGAAGACGCTGGACCAGGCAAAGCGGGCCGTTTCCGTCTATGCCAACAAGGGAATCGAGGCCTACTGGGTGAGGGTCCAGTTCAAAGAAAAGGGCGAGTGGTACAGAATTTACGCGGGTCATTTCAAGGACCGACAGGAGGCTGAGGATTTCGCACAGGCCCGAGGGATAACCGAAAAGGAGACACTGAAAACGGAGTATGCCAACCTCATTGGAGTTTACTCTCAAGCCGGTGACTTTGATGCCCAGGTGAAAGTCATTTCAACCCTAGGGTACTCTTCCTATACGGTCACGGGGAGCGATGGGAAATTGAAACTGCTCGTGGGTGCGTATGTGACGGAAGAAGCGGCAGAGCAGCAGCGTCAAGATCTCATGGCCAGGGGAATTGAAACCCGGGTCATTAAACGGTAGTCGACATTTCTATGGCTTCCTTCGCGCCGGACTTTTATCCACTCATGAAGGCAATCTTTAAAAGGCTCTATTCCCGAACGGAGCGGAGTGACAGAGGTCAGGCGGCGCTCGAGTTCATTCTCCCTCTCGTTCTCCTGCTCTTTGTCCTTGTGGCTTTTGCCATGGTGATTCCTGTCCTCACCCCGACCAGGACTCTCGCGCTTGCCGGGGGGGTGATCATTTTTGTTCTGAGTTTCGTCAGCACTCAGCTCGCCCTCTATATTCTGATCTTTTCCATGCTCTTGAGCCCGGAATTCATCGTGGGATCAACGGAAGGCGCAACCTTGGGCCGCGGCATCACGCTGCGGGTCGATGATTTCATTGTGGCGATCATCGGGTTCAGCTGGCTTGCCCGGATGGCCATCAACAAGGATCTGGGGCTTTTCCTGAGGACCCCTCTCAACCGTCCGATTGCCTATTACATTCTGGTGTGTGTCGCGTCTACGCTTTTGGGTTCTCTTTTCGGAAGGCTGGACCTGAAGACGGGGCTGCTTTATGTCCTCAAGTACTTCGAATATGTGCTCATCTATTTCATGGTGGCCAACTATTTCAAAGACAGAAGACAGATGAAAACCTTTGTGTGGGCCATGCTCCTCACCTGCCTGATCGTCTCGGTCATCTCAATGACCCAGATCCCGCAGGGCGAGAGAATCTCGGCCCCCTTTGAAGGAAAAGTTGGTGAGCCGAACACCTATGGTGGGTATTTGGTCTTCATGATGAGCATTGCGACGGGTCTCGCCCTCATGGAAGAATCCCTTCGCAATCGGGTCATTGCTTTTTTTCTGGTGATCCTCTTCAGCGTTCCTCTGCTTTACACACAATCCAGGAGCTCCTACTTGGCGGCCATACCGGCAGTGTTGAGTTTTCTGTGGCTGTCCAAGAGAAAACAGTGGATTCCCCCAGCTCTGTTGCTCGTAGCATTGCTTCTCCCTTTCATTGCGCCCAAGGTCAGCAAGGATCGCGTGTCGTACACTTTTACCCAGGGTATTGGTCGTCCTGACGTGGTCACCGTTGCAGGCGTACAGCTGGACACATCCACTTCGGCAAGAATCATGAGCTGGCGGGAAGCGATGAGGGACCTGTCGCAACATCCTGTGCTGGGATTCGGTGTCACAGGATACGGTTTTGTGGATGCTCAGTATATCCGGGTTGCCGCGGAGACCGGGTTCCTGGGCCTTCTCATCTTCTTGCTGTTGCTCGCAACCATCCTCAGAGAATCCTACCGGGCCTTCAAGTTGAGTCAAGATCCTTTTGACAAGGGGCTGAGCATCGGGTTTATTGCGGGTTTCACTGGACTGCTGTTTCACGCCATAGGAGCGAATACCTTTATCATCGTGAGGATCATGGAGCCCTTCTGGTTCATTGCCGCGATGGTGATGATGATTCCCTCCCTGCAAAAGGGCGGGAAGGGCGAGCCGGTTGACCAGGGCAGGAAAAGCTAACCGGGACCTTTAAGAACGATCAGGGCATCGACCGCCACAGGCTTGGCTCCTGAAAGAATCAGCGGGTTGATGTCGATCTCCTGGATGGATTCGTTTTCCAGGCCGATCTCCCCCACTTTCACGAGGATGTCACAGAGGAGATCCATGTCTGCGGCAGGCATGCCGCGCACGGCTCCGAGGATTTTGTGGGCTTTGATCTCTTGGGTCATGTCCAGGGCGTCGCGTTTTTCCAGGGGCGCCACTCTGAAAGCAATGTCTTTGAGAATCTCTGTGAAAATCCCTCCTAAGCCGAACATCACACAGGGCCCGAACTGAGGATCCCGGGTCATCCCGGCAACCAATTCACGGGTGCCCTTGATCAGTTCCTGCACCAGGATGCTCTTTTCATTGCCTTCCAGGCGAGACATGAGATCGTCAAAAGCCAGGATGAGTTCCTGATTGCTCCTAAGGTCCAGCCTGACCAGCCCCTTTTCGGTTTTGTGCGCGAGTTGCGGCGAGCAGGCCTTGAGAACGAGCGGATAGCCTATGGCATGGGCCGCTTTCGTGCATTCTTCCCGAGTGTGGACGAGACTTTCACGTGTAGCAGGAATGCCGTAGGACTTGAGGAACTCCTTGGATTCATACTCGGACAGGGTTTTGCGGCCCTCCCGGAGAGCCTTCTCCAGGATCGTCGATTTGTTTTTCATGTTTAGCCTCCACAGGCAAGAAGACTTATTGGAGTAATGGAGCAGTGGAGTACTGAAAAGAACAGGAAACGACACAGGAAAAGAAGCTACCACGAAAACACGAAGGGATGAAAGCACGAAAGAAGAAGGGGATCACTTAAACCCACTGGCATTTTTTCGTGTTTTCCGAATTTCGTGCTTTCGTGATTGGTTTTCTTCTTGGCAGCCTTTAACATCATTCCAATATTCCATTACTCCATTATTCCGACACTCCAGTACTCCGTCTCTTCATCTTCTCATACTCCCAGAGCAACGCAAGAGTCTTAGCCGCCCTCTCAGGGGTGGGGATATTGATCAGCGCACCCCCTGTTTCGAGGCGACGCACTTCCTCATCCCAGATCCCGGGCGGAGCGATCAGACAGGCGACAACAGGCTTTCGCTGTTTCCATTTGAGCAAAAGCTCGGAGAAACCGGCAACGGCAGCCCTGTTGGCCGATGCGAACATCATGAGGATTAGAATGGCGTCCACATTGGGGTCCTTCATCACTGCGGCGATGATTCCCTCGATCGCCGAGGCGTTATACCATGCAGGCCCCATGTCCACGGGATTGGTTCGCAACGCAAGGGGGGGAAGCAGGTCGTTGATCACTTGCTGAGTTCCAGGATGGAAAACGGCTATCGCCATGCCTTCGGCCTCACAGACGTCGGAGGCTGCCATACCAGGGCCTGCTTGCCCGGAAAGGATGGCCACCCTCTTGCCCTCGGGAAGCGGACAAAGGGCCAGGGCCCGGGCTGCGTCCAAAAGCCTCTCCACAGTGTCCACGTAAAGGGCCCCGGACTGCTTGAGGGCTCCTTCGTAGATTTCGTGCCTACCGGCTAAGGAGCCTGTGTGGGAGAGGGAGGCTTGATCACCTGTGCGAGAACTGCCGGTTTTGTAGGCCACAATAGGTTTTGCGAACCGGGTTTGCGTCGTCGCCTCCATAAGCGCCCGAGGGTCATCGAGGCCTTCAAGATAGAGGGCAACAACCCGAGTGTCCGGATCGTCCATTGAGTAGGTGATCATTTCGGCGAAGCCGACATTGAGGCGGTTTCCCAGGCCAACGATCTTGCTGATGCCCGCGTTCTGCCTCATAGCCATGAAACCCATGAGATGAGAGATGCCTCCACTCTGACTCACCAGGGCGATTCCTCCTTTGGGAAGCCATGAAAACTCAGGCGTGAAGGAGGCGTTCAGGTCAACGTGCAGGTTGACCATGCCAAAGGTGTTGGGGCCGATGACCGGGATCCCTGCCTTGTTTGCAATATCGGCCAGGGTGTTCTGGAGAGCGGCTCCTTGGGAGTCTTCGATTTCTCTGAAGCCGGCTGAGATCAGCACAATGCCTTTGACTCTTTTGTGGGAGCACTGCTGAAATATCCCCGGGACCAGCTTGGCCGGCAAGACCACAATGGCAAGATCAATTTCTCCCGGGAAATCCTCAAGAGATGAAAAGGCGGGAAGACTCATCACCGACCTGGCACCCGGGTTCACCGGAACAATTGTCCCTTTGAAGCCGCCGGATATGAGGCTTTTCATCACGTGAGATCCGAGTTTATCAGGATTTTCTGAAGCGCCGATTACCGCGACCGTATGAGGATTAAAGAGGATTTTAAGATTGTCGAGCACAGCAGGATTGGTCATAGAAGGCGCCCTTCAGCAGATGACATGGCCACTCATAGCAGGCTTTCCCCTTGAGATCAATACCTAATGCAAACCCAAATCTCCCCATTCATACTGAATTATCGCTGCCAGGCTGATGGCCGCAGTTTCGGCCCGCAGGATTCGACATCCCAGAGAAACCGACACAAAACCCGCCTCGCCTGCGTCCTTCACTTCGCGCTCCGTGAATCCTCCTTCCGGCCCGACCATGGCGACGACCCTGGAGGCTGGAGAACTTGAACGAAGGAGGTCTTTAAGGCTTCTCTTTGCTTCCTGCTCCCACAACAGGACCTTCAGAGCCGGCTCCTCGCGAAGGAGTGAGAGCAGTTCCTTGAAGGGACAAGGGGGGCTTATCTCAGCGGGTATGGCGCGATCGGACTGTTTAGCCGCGCTCTGGGCGATCTCTTGCCAGTGCCTCAGTTTGCCATGAGTTTTGTCGGCATCCACCTTGACCACTGTTCTCTCAGCAAGGTAAGGCAGGACTCGGTCCACTCCCAGTTCAGAGGTTTTTTCCACCACCAGGTCCATCGAATGGGACTTGAGCAAAGCCTGGCACAGAGTAATGTGAACGGACGACATAGCAGGGGCGGGGATAGCGCTTTCGAGGGTGACGAGCACCTGGTGGCGATCCACCTCTTCAATGACCGCCTGAAAACGTTTTCCTACTTTGTCGAGCAGGACGATATGGTCGCCCGGCCCCATTCTCAGGACTCTGGCAATGTGCTTGGCTTCTTCGCCGGTTATTGCAAAGGAGCCTTGGCTTCTGAGGATCTCGTCAATGAAAAAACGTCGCATAAAGAAGTGCCTAAAATGCCCCTCCGGGCCGTAGGCCCTACAGGCCGGAGGCTAAAGTGCGCTACGCGCAGCGCAGGCGCTTGCGCCGCGTGAAGTGTCTAAAGTTGAAAAACCAGTGACAAGTGACGAGTAACAAGTGACAAGAAAGATATTGCTCGTCTCTTGTCACTCGTCATTTGTCACTGCAAAAAAGACCTCTAGCCTCTGGTTTTTCCAATACTCCAATACTCCATTATTCCATCACTCCTTCCTCTTTGCTGTGATGCATGCCCACTCGGCCTGAGTCACAACCCGGATCTCTTCAAATCCGAGGGGGCCGAGCGGTGTCTTAACCTCCTGCACCTGTTCGTGCAGAAGACCGGAGAGGATCATGGTTCCGCCTCTTTCGAGGAGGCGCTGAAAATCAGGCAGGAGGCCCAGGATGACATCGCGAGTGAGGTTGGCAACAAGGATGGAAAAAACACCGTTCAACTCGCCGACAGGTTTTGAAGAAAGGTCGATGGATTCCGAACAATGGTTCAGTTCGATATTTCGTTGGGCCCAGCGGAGAGCTTCAGGGTCTGTGTCAATGGCAAGAATTTTTTCTGCGCCGAGTTTCGCCGCATGAATAGCCAGAATGCCGCTTCCTGTTCCCACGTCGAGCGTTGTCCAGGCACTGGAGGGATGAAGGCTTTCTATGCTCTCGAGACACATCCTGGTGGTGGGATGAGACCCTGTGCCGAAAGCTGGTCCGGGGTCCATCCGGATCACCATGCCTCCAGGAGCCTGAGGGACCGGTTCCCAGACAGGAACAACCGTCAACCTTTCTGTAATCCGCTCCACATGGAAATGCCGCTTCCAGGTCAGGCTCCAGTCCTCCTCCTGGATATTCGAAAAATCAAAAGCAGATTGGGCCGTCTCGGGGAAAATTTCCCTCAACCGGCGGAGAAAGACCTCCATTCGGCTGCGGAATTCCTCGAAGCGCTCACTCATCGGGAAGTAAGCTTTGAGAGAGGAGTTCCCTTTTTCGCCGAGCACAACACCCCGGCATCCGAGGTCAAAGAGGAAGGCACTCACCGCTTCCTGGGCTACAGGGTGAACCTCGATGGAAACCTCGATCCATCCGGGATGCTTGGTGGGGGCTGAAGGGGATTTCGTAGGGTAAAAATGTTTTGTCAATGGTGATGAACTCGTAGCCGTCACCCCGGCGAAAGCCGGGGTCCAGAACTTCTTGCTATTCCTGGATTCCGGCTTCCGCCGGAATGACGGAAAAAAGCGTTTACTGGTTTTTTAAGAGGTCGGCAAGAATAGGTATTGAAAAAAAAGAGTGGTGAAGCGACGGGATGCCATCCTGCAGCCCAACACTCCATCACTCCAATACTCCAGTACTCCGATCTCCCTACGCTTTCTCGAACACGTAGTTCACTTGT
>Ga0208980_10001578_pt1 | contig 13844 bp, 11 predicted proteins | sample WetSurMetagenome_3_FD_187993 | JGI IMG/M metagenome (GOLD analysis project Ga0208980, IMG submission 187993) | Wetland microbial communities from Twitchell Island in the Sacramento Delta, sample from surface sediment Aug2011 Site A1 Bulk (version 2) | ecosystem: Environmental > Aquatic > Marine...
GGCCCTTTCCAGGTCGATAGTGGCAGGGTTATCCTGTTTTGTAAGGGAAAAATACTGGTTCGCATGCTTAACATACGGGCCGAATTTTCCCAGGGCCACCATCACCTCCAGACCTTCATATTGCCCTATATTACGTGGGAAATCAAACAGTTTCAGCGCTTCTTCAATGGTAAGCGATTCTATGCTTTGACCCTTATTAAGCCCGGCGAAGCGTGGTTTCTCATCGCTTTCGGTTTCACCGACCTGAACCACAGGGCCAAACCTTCCAAGTTTCACATAGACGTTCTTGCCCGATGCCGGGTCTTTCCCTAACAGCCGTTCGCCGCTGAATTTACCCGTTTTTTCGACGGTTTCGCTGATCTGGCGGTGGAAAGGCCCATAAAATTGTTCAATCATTTTATTCCAGACCTTTTTTCCCTGGGCGATCTCATCGAAATCCTTTTCCACTGTGGCGGTAAACTGGTAATCGATGATATTAACAAAATATTGCATCAGGAATCTGTTTACCAGGACCCCGAGGTCAGTTGGAAGCAGCTTGCTTTTTTCATATCCGGCTTTCTCCGTTTTCTGCTGGTAGGTGATTTTATCATTTTTAAGGATGAGGAGGTCATAAGATCTGACGAAACCTTCCACATCTTTTTTTTCAGCGTATTCCCTTTTCTGGATGGTCGAAATAGTCGGGGCATAAGTGGAAGGGCGTCCTATGCCAAGCTCTTCCAGCCTTTTCACGAGGCTGGCTTCGGTAAATCTTCGCTGTGGCTGGGAATAGCGTTCTTCCGCGGTCATCTGCACGAAGCCCGGTTTATCGCCCACTGCCAGCGGGGGAAGGATGGCCTTGCCTTCCTCATCACTGTCTTCGTCGAAGGATTCCCGGTAAACTTTCAGAAAACCGTCGAATTTGATCACTTCACCCTGTGCAACGAACTGGTCTCCTTTCAGCGTTGAAACGCTGATGTTCACGATGGTCTTTTCCGTGAGGGCATCGCTCATCTGGGAAGCAATGGTCCTTTTCCAAATCAGTTCGTACAGTTTTTTCTGGGCTCCTGTGCCACCGATTTCGGTATTGCCGATGTAAGTGGGACGGATAGCTTCATGGGCTTCCTGGGCGCCTTTGGTTTTCGTGGTGTACTGGCGTGATTTGGAATACTCTGTCCCGTATAGTTTGATGATCTCCTCCCTTGTTTTAGCCAGCGCCATTTTTGAAAGGATCACAGAGTCGGTCCTCATATAGGTTATATGTCCTTCCTCGTAAAGCTGCTGGGCGATCCGCATGGTGTTGGCCACAGAGAATCCGAGTTTACGGCTGGCTTCCTGCTGAAGGGTGGAAGTTGTGAACGGTGGTGCCGGCGATCTCTTATTTGGCCTGGTTTCAACTGAGGTTACGGAATAGGTGGCGCCGCGGCATGTTTCCAGGAATTGCTGCGCTTCTTCCCGGGTCTTGAATTTCTTTGGGTATTCGGCTTCGAAGGAATAAACCTGGCCATTCTTTTCAATGGTGAAGACGGCAGTGATTTTAAATGAAGAGGTTGTATTAAAGCTTTTGATGTCATCTTCCCGTTCCACGATCAGCCTGACTGCAACTGACTGAACCCTTCCGGCTGACAGCGCAGGTTTTACCTTTTTCCAGAGTAAAGGGGACAGCTCAAAACCTACCAGGCGATCCAGCACCCGGCGTGCCTGCTGGGCGTTTACCAGATTACGGTCAATCTGGCGGGGATTTTCGATGGCTTCAGTGATCGCTGTCTTGGTGATCTCATGGAATACAATCCGCCGAGTTTCCGATTCTTTCAATCCCAGCGCACTGAAGAGGTGCCAGGATATGGCTTCCCCCTCCCGGTCCTCATCAGTTGCCAGCCAGATGATTTCAGCATCTTTGGCAATCTTTTTCAAATCGGTGACGACTTTTTTCTTCTCCGGGGAGATCTCGTAAATCGGCAAAAATCCGTTTTCAATATCCACCCCCAGGTCTTTTTTTGAAAGGTCCAGCACATGGCCGAAACTTGACCTGACGGTATAATCCTTCCCCAAAAACCGTTCGATGGTTTTTGCTTTTGCCGGGGATTCAACGATAACTAGGTTCTTGATCATGGCAATTATATTTAGGTTCAAGCCGTTTGCCGTTGGCCGTTAGCCGGGGGTCATTGGGCTATGCAGTCGGGCGGCAAAAATACAACTTTTCCTATTAATCGGATTTTTAGGAAAATATACCCGGGGTTGTTAATAAGTTTCTTACCTCTCCCAAGGGGATGAGGTCAGACGCTGGACAATGCGCGTTCGAGCGAATCGAACTTATGATGGTAGTCCTCCATTGACCGCCGGATTATTTCATGGGCTTCTTCCTTGCCGAAAGTATGCGTGATGATAACATTACTTTCCATTCCTGGGAGGTCTTTGTAAGTGAGAAAATAATGCTTCAGCCGGTCTACCACAAGGCCGGGAAGTTCCGACACATCGGTAATATGACCGTAAACGGTATCATTGTTGAGAATGGCTATGATCTTATCATCCGACTCATCCTTGTCGATCATGCGGAATCCGCCGATGGGCCTGGCCCTGACGATGATATTTCCGTGCGATATCTCCTTTTCGGTGAGCACACAGATATCAATGGGGTCGCCATCGCCTTTGATGTCTTTGCGGCCGGATTTCTCCATGCAGTATTCTGCGACTCTGGCAGCGCTGAATGTTTGCGGGACGAATCCATAGAGGGCCGGCACCACGTTGGAATACTTCTGCGGGCGGTCGATCTTCAGATAGCCTGTTACCTTATCAATCTCATACTTCACCGTATCAGTAGGCACCATTTCTATAAATGCCGTAAGCAGTACCGGAGCTTCCCTGCCGATATCGATACCATGCCAGGGGTGCGATTTGTATCTCAGGCCCATCAGCCGGCCTATAGGGTCCATCAGGATGTTTGACATACCAATTATATTTTAAATTCCAAATTCCGGGTTCCGGGTTATATTGTTCAATTGTTCAATTGTTCTATTTCTGACTGCTGACTGCCGACTGCTGACTGCTGACTATTTTCATCTGGCAACCCTTTCCGGATTATCGCCCAGGAAAGTCTTCCAGCCGGAATATTTTTTCGTTTTACTGCCGTTACTGCCAGGATTCCCCTGGTAGCTATGGCATAATGCAGCAGCAAGCCCATCAGTGGCATCCAGGTGCTCGGGTGTTTCTTCCAGGTTGAAAATGGTTTGAAGCATGCGTGCCACCTGTTCTTTGGAAGCATTTCCCTGCCCGGTAATCGACTGTTTAATTTTCCGGGGGCTGTATTCGAAGATCGGCAGGCTGCGGGACAAGGCCGCGGCCATCGCAACTCCCTGGGCACGACCCAGTTTCAGCATGGATTGCACATTCTTTCCATAAAATGGAGCTTCAATAGCCAGTTCATCGGGATGATATTCGTCAATGAGAGAAACCGTCCGGTCGAAAATTTTTTTTAACTTGTCCTCCTGTTCGGATAGCTTATGCAATTTCAAAACACCCATCGCAAGGAGTTCAGGCTTTTTATCCTTCACCAGGATAATGCCGTAACCCATAATGGTGGTGCCGGGGTCTATGCCCAGGATGATCCGTTCCGAAGCCAATTTTGCTTTTATTAAAGATGTCAAAAGAGCGCACAAAGATACGGAAAACGCTGAACTACCTTATCAGGGCAGCTATAATTCTGGTGACCTACGGCTTTATTTACCGGCAGGTTTTCCATCAGCGAAAGCCGCAGGAAATTCTTCATGTCTTCGACAGTATCCTGTTGCAAAGAGAAACCTGGACCATGCTTGGATTGCTGGTGTTTTTGATGTTCGTCAATTGGGGCCTCGAATCATTTAAATGGCAACTATTAATTGGCAAAATAGAGAAAGTCAGTTTTTTCAAGGCATACATAGCCGTTTTGACTGGGGTATCCATCAGCCTGTTCACACCCAACAGGACCGGCGATTACCTGGGAAGGGTTTTCATACTCGACAAAGGCAGCCATGTGGATGGCATCCTCGTCACCATAGTCGGAAGCATTGCACAGTTCATGGTCACCCTATGCATAGGCTTGTTTTGCCTTCTTTCATTCTTCGATCAATACCTTGCTGTTTCTTTCAGGCTTCACCACTATTTGCTGGCGGGATTAATATTACTTGTGCCAGTCATTGTGTTCTTCCTTCTGTTATTCTACTTTAAGATAGGCCTCCTGGCAGATATCATCGGCAGGTATTTTCCCGGGAAATGGGAAAAAATCGCCAGGCACATCAGTGTTTTCAGGCGGTTCTCATCTAAGGAACTCCTTTGGGTTTTGCTCATGAGCCTTGCGAGGTACGTTATCTTTTCGTCACAGTTCCTGATTTTGCTCAGGATATCCGGAGCGATGATCCCTCCGGCCCAGGGATTTATCCTGATCCCTGTCATATTCCTGGTCATGGCCATTGTGCCATCCATTGCCCTGGCCGACCTTGGAATCCGGGGTTCGGTCTCTTTATACATACTGGGGCTTTATTTCACAACATTCGCGTCGGGAGTTCCTGTTCCGGAGATCGCCATCCTGGCTGCATCAACTGCCCTCTGGCTCATCAACCTGATCCTTCCGGCCATCCTGGGCACCCTTTTTGTCTTCAACCTCAAGTTCTTCAGGAATAATAAACTGCTTTGATGGGCTTATTCCTGTCCATCACCGGTTTGGTCACTGCCCTTGCAGTGCTGGCTTATTCAGGCCTGATACTTTATTTTTTCTTCGGATGGAAAAAATTGCGACAACAAATAAAAATGGATGATCAAGCAGAGCTTTTACCGGTAAGTGTGATTGTTACTGCGAGGAATGAGGAAGAGAACATCCTTAACTTAATGGAAGACCTTGCACGCCAGGATCATCCGATTGATTTACTTGAAGTATTGATAGTAGATGATGGTTCCGGGGACAAGACATTTCATGTTGTTCAAACCTTCATCATAGATCATAATCTCTTGAATTTTAAAATAATAAGGAGAATTGATGCGGGAGGGATGGGATCAAAAAAGAAGGCATTGACACTGGGACTGGCAGAGGCTTCAGGAGAAATCATCCTGACAACAGATGCAGATTGCAGGGTGTCAGCGGGCTGGGTTTCGTCAATGGTGCGGCCTTTTAGCGATGAAAAAATCAGGTTGACAGCAGGGCCGGTATCCTATGAAGGATATAAATCATTTTCCGGCAAATTTCAGTCGCTGGAATTCCTGGGGCTGGTTGCCTCGGGCGCCGGTGCGATCGGGGCCGGGCAGCCATTCCTGTGCAATGGCGCCTGCATGGCTTACCGGAAGAAGACGTTCCTGGAAGTTGAAGGATACAGTGGCAATGAGAAATACCGGTCTGGAGATGACGTGTTCCTGATGCATAAAATCAAACAAACCTTCGGGAGTGAATCAATCACTTTTGTCATGGAAAAATCTGCCATGGTGAAAACCAGGCCTGTGAACGGCTTTTTTGCGTTCATTCGCCAGAGGGCGCGGTGGGCATCGAAAAGCAGCGGATACCGCGATTCCATGTCCTTGATGACGGCCGGCTCAGTCTTTTCAATGGCTGTCGTGATGTCAGCTTATTTCATTGCCGGGTTTATCTACCCTCTTTCTTTCCTTTTTTTCGGGGGGATGGTCATGATCAAGGCCCTGGTTGATTTTCCCTTACTTTCAGTGGCCACAAAATTTACAGGCGACCGTCCTTTAATGAAATGGCTGCTGCTGTTCGAGGCAGTTTACCCTTTTTATGTAATAATAGCCGGAATTTTTGGTATTTTCAGGAGAAAGCAGTGGTGAATTTAAATTATCAGCATTGCATCGCCGTATGTGAAGAACCTGTACTTTTTACTGATGGCTTCCTTGTAGGCTTCGATGAGGAATTCATAGCCGGAGAAAGCGGCGGCCATCATCATCATCGAAGACATAGGAAGGTGCAGGTTTGTTATCAGGGCATCCGCTACGCCAAAATCATAGGGTGGGAAGATGAACTTATTGGTCCAGCCTTTGTAAGGTTTTACTTTTCCGGAAATGGACACGGCAGTTTCAAGGGCCTTCATGGAAGTAGTCCCGACGGAAACGATCTTATGCCGGTTTTCCTTTGCCTTGTTGATGATCGTGGCGGCCGTTTCCTCTATGAGGACCTCTTCAGAATCCATCTTATGTTTTGTAAGGTCTTCCACTTCGATGGTCCGGAAATTACCTAACCCGACGTGGAGGGTAATTTCGGCGAAAGAAATTCCCTTCAGCTCGAGCCTTTTCATAAGCTCACGGCTGAAATGGAGCCCGGCGGTAGGAGCAGCGACAGCTCCTTCGTGCTTTGCATAGATGGTCTGGTAGCGGACATCATCCATGGGTTCCACCGGCCTTTTGTGGATTTTCGGCAAGGGGGTCTGACCCAGGTCAGTGATGGTCTTTTTAAATTCTTCATAAGGCCCGTCGAACAGGAAGCGAAGCGTCCTTCCGCGGGAAGTCGTATTGTCGATCACTTCAGCAACCAATGAGTCATCATCGCCGAAATACAGCTTATTGCCAATCCGGATCTTTCTTGCCGGGTCCACCAGCACATCCCACAACCGGGACTCGCGGTTGAGCTCACGAAGAAGGAAAACCTCGATCTTAGCCCCGGTTTTTTCCTTGGTGCCATATAACCTGGCGGGAAAAACCTTGGTATTGTTTAGCACGAACACATCCCCATCGTCGAAATATTCAAGGATATCTTTAAATTCCCTGTGTTCGATGGAGTGGCTTTTACGGTTCAGTACGATCAGTTTAGATTCATCCCTGTTATCAGGCGGTCTTTCAGCGATCAGCTCAGAGGGCAAGTGAAATTTGAATTGTGAGAGTTTCATAGTATGTTTAAGAAAAGCAGTGCAAAATTAGTCATATTGAAGACGAAAGTCAAGTGCATCCAGTCTCCGTGTCATATAATAATGATGGTCAATACAGTATAAAGCTTAGTAGTGCAAGTCTTTTGCTTTAACGGAAAATTTAAGAAAAGGTTCAAATTTTCTTCAGGTGGTTATTCATTTTGGTATTTGTTCGAGGAGGAATTCAAATTGCTCCACCGAGATGGCATCTCTGACGGGAAACTCACCAATCTTTGTCCGCCTGAGTGCCACCAGGTAGGCGCCGCTACCCATCGCTTTGCCGAAATCCCTTGCCAGTGCACGGATATAAGTGCCCTTGCTGCAGGAAACCCGGAAATCCACTTCGGGCAGGGCAATACGGGTGATCTCAAATTCATTGATGGTGACATTCACCGGTTGAAGTTTGAACTCCCGGTTCTTCCTGGCCAATTCATAGGCCCTTTTACCATCGATAAATTTGGCGGAAAAATCGGGAGGTACCTGTTCGACCGGACCGATGAAACGTTTAGCCGCTTCAAAGATGATACCGGGAGTAAGATGATCTATGGGAAAGGTTTCGCTAACGTGCGTTTCCAGGTCAAGTGAAGGGGTGGTAGCCCCGAGGCAGAAGGTGCCGGTGTACTCCTTGTCGAAGCCGGTCAGTTCCTGGATCTTCTTGGTCATTTTGCCGGTGCAGAGGATCAGCAGCCCGGTAGCCATTGGATCGAGGGTGCCTGCATGGCCAACTTTGATCTTCGGGATCCCCCCTTTTATCCGTAACAGCTTGCGGACTTTATTGACGATGTCGAAGGAAGTCCAGTTCAAGGGTTTGTCGATCAGGAGAATTTCACCGTTTATAAAATCAAAGCTCATGATATGAAGATCTTTGTGGAACTCAGTGTGACCTCGGTGGAACTCTGTGTAATTTAAGTTTCACAGAGACCCACAGAGATGATCACAGAGTTTCACAGAAAAATATTTTATCCGAAAATTATTGCCAGTGCCCCAATAATGGCACAATAAATAGCAAAATAGATTAAATTCCCCTTCCTCACAATGCCGATCATTGCCTTGCAGGCAAAAAGGCCGGTAAAGAAAGCTACAATGAATCCGATGGCCAGCGGCAGTATTCCGATCTTTTCCATGCCGCCAATACCTGTGTCCATAATATCCTTCGCATTCGCCCCGATGATGGGGATGAGCACCATCAGGAAGGAGAAGCGAGTGACCGATTCGCGCTTGTTGCCCAGGAGAAGGCCGGTGGATATGGTGGCACCTGACCGGGAAATTCCCGGTATTACGGCAATGGCCTGGGCAATGCCGATGATGAGCCCATCCAGGTAAGTAATTTCACGGTCATTCTTCTTTCTTAAATAGGTTGAAGAAAGCCATAATCCGGTTATTATCAGCATCATCCCGACAAAGATCACCCTGCCGGTAAAGAGCTGTTCGATCTCATCTTTATAGAATAATCCCAGGAAAATCACAGGGACCATGGAAATAAAGAGCTTGAGGTTATACTTTGCCGATTCGTTCCATTTCAGGGAGAGGGAGTCGGTCAAAAGCTTCCAGAGGTCTTTTCGGAATATGAAAATAGTGCTCAACACAGTTGCGCCGTGGACCACCACCGTAAACATCAGGGTTTCACTGGTTTCTACACCGATGAGGACTTTGCCAATTTCTAAATGGCCACTGGAGCTTACCGGTAAAAATTCAGTCAATCCCTGCACTAAGCCAAGGATAATTGCGTCAATCCAATTCATAAATTATAACAGGGCAGGAAGATTAATCTTTGGGTTTTTTCATGATGGCAAAGATCTCGACCACGTATCCGGCCAGGATAAGGAGCGGTGCCAGTGTGAGGCGGCGGAAATTGAAAATATCATTGCTGAAAACGTTCGGATCTTTGGAACCTCCGCCTATCATTAGCAGGAAGCCAATGAATATCAAGGCGATACCGATGAGCATGAGGCGGTAATTTTCCTTCCCGAAGGCAAATCCAGCCCTGGATTCGGTTTCAACTTTCGCAGCCGTTGATTTTTCCTTGCCCGTGGTTTTATGATGAGTAGCCATTTCTGTTGATTTAGAGGACAAAGATAAAAAAATAGTTCGCAGTTCGCAGTTTACAGTTCACTAATAATACAAATCATCTTCCTTCATTCTCAGGTATTTCCTGACGGCAGCGAGAGTGGAAAGCCAGGATAACAACACCCCGGTGCCGGTTACAAGGCCAAAAACGATGGCATAAATCCTGATATCCACCAGGTTGATCATTTCCGGGACCTGCTGCATAAGGAAATAGAGGATGATCCCGAGCAGGATGATGGCCAGGAAGGCGCTGATAAGCCCTTTCAGGATACCGCGCCATATAAACGGCCTGCTGATGAAGCCCCGCGTCGCCCCGACCAGTTTCATCGTCTTGATGATAAAGCGCTTTGAATAAACTGACAATCGGATCGTATTGTTGATAAGGGCGATGGCGATAAGCAGCAGCAATCCGCTGAAACCGAGCAGCACCATGCTGATCCGCCGGATATTCCGGTTAATGGCCTGAACCAGCGATTTCTGGTAGAAAACTTCCTTGACAGCAGGCTCAGCCATCAGCTTTTTTTCTATGACCAGCAGGCTGTCGATATTGCCATAGGTTGCTTTCAGCCTGAGGTCAATGGAAGGAGGAAGAGGATTGTACCCCAGGAAGTCGATGAAGTCTTCCCCCAGTTCAGCGGTCAGTTCCCTGGCTGCTTCTTCCGGTGTAATATATCTGGAAGATTTGACGAAGGCCATAGCATCCAGTTTTTTCTGGAAGAGGATAATGTCTTCCTGCGGTGCATCTGCCTTCATATATACCATGAACCCGATGTTCTCGCGCACATAATCCGACAGCTTCTTCGCATGAAGCACCACGAGGGCGAGCAACCCGAGCATCAGCAGAACCAGTGTGATGCTTACCACCGTCGTGAAGACACTCGACTGGTATCTCCGCCGGGTATATTTCTCTTCATGGTTAGCCATGGCACGAAGATAGCATATTTACCATTCCGGCCATGCCTGTTTTTTTGCTAAATTCGCAGCCTCAAATACATAACCCTGACTGGCAGAATCATTTATGGAGTACAATTTCAGAGACATCGAGAAAAAATGGCAGCAATACTGGCAAGACCATAAGACTTTCAAGGCTTCCAACCAGTCTGACAAGCCGAAGTATTACGTCCTCGACATGTTCCCATATCCTTCCGGTGCAGGCCTTCATGTAGGCCATCCCCTGGGATATATTGCGTCGGATATCTATTCCCGCTACAAATGGCTGCAGGGTTTCAACGTGCTCCATCCCATGGGATTTGATGCCTACGGGCTGCCGGCAGAACAATATGCCATTCAGACAGGCACTCATCCTGCCATCACTACGGCCAAGAATATCGGCCGGTACCGCGAACAACTTGACCAGCTTGGCCTTGCCTATGACTGGGACCGTGTGGTAGCCACCAGCGACCCGTTCTATTATAAATGGACCCAATGGACCTTTATTCAGCTCTTCCGGCACTGGTATGACAAAGAGACGAACAAGGCACAGCCCGTTGAAAAGCTTACAGCACGTTTTGAGGTGGAAGGCAATGAGAAAGTCAATGCGGTATGCGACGTGGTGGAGACATTTTCGGCCCATGAATGGAAAGCCATGACAGAGAAAGAGCAACAGCAGGTGCTGATGAACTACCGGCTGGCTTATCTTTCCGATACATGGGTGAACTGGTGCCCGGCATTGGGGACCGTACTCGCCAATGACGAAGTGAAGGATGGCTTTTCGGAGCGTGGCGGCCACCCCGTCGAACGGAAGCAGATGAAACAATGGTCGCTGAGGATCACAGCTTATGCGCAGAGACTCCTGGATGGCCTGGAGAAGATCGAATGGTCGGAATCGCTGAAAGAAGTCCAGCGCAACTGGATTGGCCGCTCGGAAGGAGGGGCGGTGTATTTTCAAGTGGCCGCACCTCACCCCCTTCACCCCCTGCCCCCTGTTCCCCCTCTCCTTGAGGAGAGGGGGCCAGGGGGAGAGGTGAGTGAGGTCATCGAAGTCTTCACCACCCGTCCTGATACCCTGTTCGGCGCCACGTTCATGGTGCTGGCCCCGGAGCATGAACTGGTAGAACAAATCACCACGCCCGATCGCAAGGCAGTTGTCGATGAATATGTCGAATGGGCCAGGAACCGCTCGGAACGCGACCGGATGTCGGAAGTGAAGCGTATCACCGGGGAATTCACCGGCGCTTACGGCATCAACCCGCTGACAGGCCAGGAAATTCCCATCTGGGTTGCCGATTATGTACTGGCAGGATACGGGACCGGCGCCATCATGGCAGTCCCAGCGCACGACAGCCGCGACTTCGCCTTTGCAAAGCATTTCAAGCTTCCCATCATCCAGGTGGTTTCCAGGCCGGGTGAAGAGCCCTCAGATCCGCAGGGATGGCCGGAATCATACGATGCCAAGGAAGGGGTAATGATCAATTCAGGCTTCATAACCGGGATGCCGGTCAAGGAAGCCATTAGGGCGACGATAAAAAAGCTTGAGGAGATGAAAGCCGGTTATGGCACGGTGAATTACCGCCTCAGGGATGCCATCTTCAGCCGCCAGCGTTACTGGGGGGAGCCATTCCCGATCTATTACAAAGACGGCATGCCCTACCCGCTGCCGGAAAGCTTGCTGCCGCTGGAACTTCCGGAAGTTGACAAGTATTTGCCAACCGAATCCGGCGAACCGCCGCTGGCCAGGGCAAAGAACTGGAGCACACAAGAGGGATATCCGCTCGAGACCAACACGATGCCGGGCTTTGCAGGCTCCAGCGGGTATTATCTGCGATATATGGACCCGTGGAACAACGACAGATATTTTGCCAAAGAAGCCAATGATTACTGGCAGGATATCGATTTATACGTGGGAGGCGATGAGCACGGGACCGGTCATCTCATCTATGCCCGCTTCTGGAACATGTTCCTCTACGATATCGGCATGGTTTGCAAGGAAGAGCCGTTCAAAAAGCTGATCAACCAGGGCAAGATCCAGGGTCGCAGCAGCTTTGTGTACCGCATCAACGGAACCAACACCTTCGTTTCTTATAACCTGAAAGATAATTACGAATATGCCAGCCTTCATGTCGACATCGAGATGGTTGACAACGATGTGCTGGATACCGAAGCATTCCGGAAATGGCGCCCGGATTTCCAGAATGCCGAATTTATCCTGGAAGATGGGAAATACATCTGCGGATGGGAAATAGAAAAGATGTCGAAATCGAAGCACAACGTGCAGAGCCCGGATGACCTGATCCATAAGTACGGCGCCGATACGCTCAGGATGTATGAGATGTTCCTGGGACCGGTGGAGCTCTCTAAACCCTGGGACGTTAAAGGGATCGAAGGCGTATTCCGGTTCCTGAAAAAATACTGGCGGCTGTTCTTCAATGAAACAGGGGAGTTGATCGTTTCAGGTGAAAGCCCATCTGCCGCAGAACTGAAAGTGCTGCATAAGACCATTCGCAAGATCAAGGAAGACATTGAGCGTTTTTCTTTCAACACCGCCGTTTCAACCTTCATGATATGCGTAAATGAGCTGACAGACCTCAAATGCAGCAAGAAGGACATCCTGGCTCCGCTGAACGTATTGCTGTCCCCTTTTGCGCCGCATATGGCCGAAGAGATCTGGTCGCTGCTTGGAAATTCAGGGAGCATTAATTCTGCGAGGTTCCCCGAATTCAACGAGGAATTTGTCCGTGAGAATACCTTCAATTATCCTGTTTCGTTTAATGGTAAGCTGAGGTTCCAGCTCGAACTGCCACTTGACTGCCCTGCATTACAGGCCGAAGCTGCCGTCCTTGCTGCACCGGAATCCCAGAAATGGCTGGCCGGCGGGGCACCGAAGAAGGTGATTTTTGTACCGAGGAAAATTATAAATGTTGTAGTCTGATTAATTTTGAGTTTTGAATCTTAAATGTTGAATTCGGGTTTTTTTATTATTTGTTTTTACAATGAATACAATAATCCATAACGGTCTCGCATTCAAAATTTTAAAATCTCCCTGCATTCAAAATTCAAAATTTAAAACTCATAATTTATTGTTTGTTTTCCTTTTGTTGCCAATTTTCGTTTTTGGTCAAAGTGATACTTCAAACTTCCCCTTCCAGCCTGGAGAATACCTGAAGTACCGCGTCTATTACGATTCCTGGGTGACATACTGGATGACGGCAGGCTTCGGGATCATGGAAATTGACAAGGATATCGCGAATGTAAGTGGGAGAGAGGCATATCATATTACAGTCACTGGAAACTCGGCCAATGTTTTTAACATGTTTTACAAGGTCAGGGATAAATTCGAATCGTTTATGGATGATGACAGCCTTTATTCCCTGAAGTTCATAAGGAAGACCCATGAAGGCAAATACAAACGAAACGACGATATCATTTTCGATCACCAGAACCTGAAAGCAACCAGCACGCGAAGAGTGAGTGATATCACCCCGGGCATCCAGGATATTGTCTCGGCTTTTTACCATATGCGGACCCTTGACTTCGATTCTGCTGAAATTAATGACGAATATTTTATGGATTTTTTCCTGGATGATTCTCTATATCATAGTAAGATCGTCTTCCTGGGAAGAGAAACCATTGAAACCGAACTGGGGATATTCCAATGCATGAAGTTCAAACCGGAAGTAGCCCAGGGGGAGATCTTCCAGGAGCCTTACCCGATGGAGCTGTGGGTGTCGGACGATAAGAACAAGATCCCGATCCTGGCAAAATCGGCGGTTTACATTGGCTCGGTGAAGGTAGAGCTGATCGAGTACAAGGGGCTGAAGTGGCAGCTGGGGGGAGAGAAGTAGGCAGTCAGCAGTCAGCAGTCAGCAGTCAGCAGTTAAAAGTCAAATGAAAAAGTAAGAATAATATATGAAAAGGACAGTATTTCTTCTTCTTCTTGGAATGAGCCTGTTTACCATAAAAGGACAGAGCACGTATGAAAATGAATGG
>Ga0208980_10001579_pt1 | contig 13842 bp, 17 predicted proteins | sample WetSurMetagenome_3_FD_187993 | JGI IMG/M metagenome (GOLD analysis project Ga0208980, IMG submission 187993) | Wetland microbial communities from Twitchell Island in the Sacramento Delta, sample from surface sediment Aug2011 Site A1 Bulk (version 2) | ecosystem: Environmental > Aquatic > Marine...
AGCGAATAAAATTGTTGGTGTCGATCCCACTGGCGGATCGCTTGTATTCCTCGAGCCAGCCAATCTTGAGACATTCGATTATTCTATTGGTGCGACCGATTTGACTACTGGTCGAGGAGCATATACAACAGCCAATTCGTATTACTATACATCGGCAAATGCCGTTGACGATAACAGCAGTTCGGATTGGGCATCATCGGATGGCACTCTGCCAGCTTGGATAAAGATAGACCTCGGTGCAGGTGTTACAAAGAGAATTGGTAGATATTCTATTGGACGTGCGGGGAATGATGGTGGTAGTGCATATATTACTCAATGGAAATTGCAAGGCAGTAACGACGACAGCAATTGGACCGACATAGATTCTCGAACGGGCGAGACGTTCTCGAGCCCTGGACAACTCAGGAGTTTTGACGTAACAAGTCCACTTTCTTATGGAGAGTTTAGGTATTTCCGTGTATATATAACTGCAAGGGCTTCGTGGGTGACAATAAGTGAGTGGGAGCTATTCGAGTATATTGCAACGCCAGCAGGTGGTATTGGCGTTTTTGATAGTGTTGCAGATGGGCAGATTTTGTTTAGAACAATTGGTTCGTCCGATGGAAGTCTCGAGATAACAGAAGCCGATGGAAACATTGATATCGTTGTTATATCCGGGGGAAGCACTACGGGTGGCGGCGGAGATGCATCTGAGATAACTTACACTCCATCCAACACCAATAAATGGACAGGAAATACCGATCCGGGAAATGTGGATGATGCATTAGACCAACTGGCAAACCGCATAGATTCTGTAGAGGCCGTAAGCACAGTTTCCAGTCAGGCTATCTTCACTAAAGAGGGAACACTCGAGGTCGCAAGTAACCCGCTAAAGGTATATAACGCCACAGGATCGGCGAAGACCATCACCCGGGTATTTCTGTCTGCTGGAACGGCACCAGTGGGCGCAGCTATTATTATCGATATCCACAAGGGTGGAACGACTATCTTCACCAATCAAGCCAACTGTCCGCAAATCGCAGACTCGGCGACAACTGGAGCGAGCACATCGATTGATGTGACATCATGGGGCGAAGACGAGTATCTTACAATGCATATCGATCAAGTCGGCTCGGGAACTGCTGGCTCCGATCTCGTTGTACATGTTGTGTATTCTTAGGAGAACTATCATGAGACTTCTTACAACTGGGTTTGAGACTGGCGACAACAGCGATTTCTCCTCGAGTGGAAATGTTGTAAATTCGTCATCCGTTACTCCAAGAACAGGTGACTACTCCACTCGTCATCAAGGCGGTGGCGCAAATGGCACGTTGAATGGATTTACCGCTGGATCATCTGTCTATCTTGGGGTGGCTATCTATATTCATCCGTACAGTACAGCGGGTACAGATGTGCTGGAAATTCTCGCGCCGGGTGGTAGCAATATTCTAAAGATCACCTGGGGAGGTACTCCGTCGCCTTATTTCAGATACTATATTGGCACGGGGACATTAGCTGGAACGGGAACTGTAACCATTGGTGGAGATACGTGGAACTATCTGGAAATGTATTATGCCATCGCGGACTCTGGTGGAAGATATGTAATAAAGATAAATGGAGTGACCGACCTCGATTACACTGGTGACACCAAGCCATCGACAGACACAACGATGTCAACGATACGCTTTGATGCGTGGGGCGGTGGTGGTGGTGGAAACTATTACTGTGCGTTCGATGATGTGGTTGTCAACGATCCGTTTGGGTCATCTAATAATACTTGGCCTGGAGTTGTAAAGCTCGAGCCAATACGACCGAATGCCGTTGGCGATGTGACTCAGTTGACCGCATCATCTGGTAGCGGATGGCAGTGCGTCGACGAGGTTCCTGTATCTGCGACCGATTACGTGTATGGAACAATCGTCGATCTCTACGATCTCTACAACATGGCAACAACGACTCTTCCGGCAGGTGCGACGGTAAAGAATATCGTTGGCGTTGCCGTTGCTCTTATGGACTCTGGCGCTGGCAATGTAGCCCTTGTTATCAAGGGTGGTGGTTCTGAATCTACTGGAGCAACACAGGCTTTATCTGGTACAGCAAAAGCGTTTACCGAGGCGTGGTCAGTGAATCCAGGAGACAGTGCCGCCTGGGAGCAAGCGGATATCGACTCGGTTCAGATTGGCGTGAAGATAAAATAAATGGCAGACCAGCGTAGGACATCTGGACTCTTTGGATATATAGAGTATCTTGGCCAAACCAAAAAGGTAAATTCTCTTCATGCCTATTTGGAGTATCTTGATAGCGCTCGCAAAACAGGAGCCCTCTTTGGATATGTCGAGTGGGAGCCTAAGTGGAGATCGGTTGGCCTTCTTGCGTATATCGAGTATATTGCATCTGCCGGAATACACGGCCTTTTTGGTTATGCGGAGTACACAAGTGAAAGAAGAGACACGACGAATGTGTTGGCTTACGTCGAGTATGAAGAGGGCGCTGTTCCAACTGGCCGTACATATGGTCCAGCAGTCTGGATGATGTAGAGATATGGGGTATAATAGCTTTCGACTAGGGAATTGAGAGCTCCTCTCAGTAGATAATATTTAGTTTGAATATTGTCTGGAGGATCAAGATGGACGGACCGATGCTTGTGCGCGTGTTCAACGTCGTAGAATGCTTTATTATTATTGCTCTATCTATAAGATTTTTTATTGAAATTGATAGCATATGGCGATGGGTCAAGTTGATCTATGCAATCAATACGTTTCTTGTCTCTATCGTGATGATCAACGGGATTGTTGGGGGATTGCCGTTCATGCCATATCCTCTTCCTATACTCTTCCAACTCCTCGTCACAACAGTTCTTCTATCAACATTGCTCTCGGGCTTACTGGTAAGCAGTGCAAAGATAAATTACTACAAGAAGGTCGAGAAGCAGTACGAACAAATGGATTTGGAGCTCAAGGAACTTGGAGGCCGGGAACCTCATGAATGTTGAACCGGAAATCATCGTTGCGGTCATTGGTACAATTGGAGCACTTCTAACCGGAATACTGACATGGGTAATCTCTTATAGAACAGCAAACAATGCAGATAAACGCCTTGACCTGGACTCTAAGAAGGAGGCTGTCAGCACACAAGTAGAAGTTGGCAAGCTAAACCTCCAGCTTTCCGAGACTCAACAAAAGTTATATCTTGATTGTCTAAATCGCCAGGGTGTACTCCAGGGCAATCTCGATGACCTAAACCAGCAGTTGCAGAACTGTGTTATTTGTAGTAAGGGTGCAGCCACAAGAATTAGAGATGTCATGGAGCGCCATATTATTCTTTCTCCGGGAGACTGCCCTGGATATGACCGTATCCAGATGGCCCTGGAAGCTATTGCTGTTGAGCTCGAGGAGGGAACGAAATGAGTTTTGTTCATCCATTATATGAAGTTGGAGGCGTCGATCTTAGTATCTACCAGTATCCTGTAAGATGGGAGACTCTTCTTCCAAGGATTCAATTTGGTATAGCCAGGATAGGCGACGCCGCAATAGTAAATCCACAGCCAATGGTTGACACCACGTATCCTGGATACATGATGAATCTCAGGATGGGCAAGAAGCCTCGGGGATCATACTTCTATTTTCGACCAGAGTATTCTATCGACAAGCAGCTTTACACTATTCAATCCATGACCAAGGATGACTGGCCCGAGATGGGAGTGTATGGAGACCTCGAGAATAATGGCTATGGATTTTCCAAGAAGGAGTACAGTATTCGTGTCAATCATTTTATGGTTGGCTTGGATAGTCTTGTGCCTCCTGGTGCCGGAGAGATAGCTGGAGTTTACTCGTCCATTGCTTTCTGGAATCAAAATATCGACCCTAGTTATATTCCGTTCCTGGATATTCGTCCTAAGTGGTTGGCTCTTGTTCCAGTTGATGTTATCTATGCCTCGAAACCCTGGGCATATCCAAATGGATGGAATGGAAAAGCCGATCTATGGCAGTTCAACTGGAATGGTGGTGCACTGTATAAGACGCCAGGAAAAGGTCGTGAGTGGGGTGTCTTTAGTGCTGGCCTTGATCTGAATGTGTATCTTGGTACAGCGCAAGAATTCTATCGGAGGTATAACATTATGCCAGAACCGTCTCCTGTGGTCCCAATTGGTTTTGTGGCCACAACGAAGATCAACATGCGTCCAATGCCGTCAGATGCTATTGGCACGAAACTATTAGGTCAACTATATCCGGCCAATACCATCGTACCCGTTTATAAAACCGAGCTCGATAAAAAGGGCAGGGGGTTGTGGTACCAGATTTCGGGCGATAGCCAGTACGAAATTTGGATTGCATCCTGGGTTGGTGGTAGAACAATCTACTCGACCTAGGACAAATCTTATGTCATTACTAACCAAGAGCGTTGACGAACTACGTATCATTGACCCAGACACTACTTGGAAGCAGATGTCAGAAGACCTCGGATACAAAAGCGCAGAAAGTTTACGTAGTAGATATCGGCGAGATAAAAAATCGGGAAAGCAAGACGAAGCAATTGAAGAGGATAGTAATGCTATTCACTTTCTCGACAAGAAAGTAAAAGAGAGTGTGAACTGGAGGGAGTATATTGATCAAGCCAGTAGCAATCAAGAACTATCCGAGCGAATCGATGATACCCAAAGGTTTGCGAATGTTCGAATAGAGACATCCAAGCCGATTGGAATTGTCTTTACTGGTGACTGGCATCTCGGGGATGGACACACAGACCATGCTTTGTGGAAAAAAGATATGCAGATGGTCCTCGATAATCCAGGTATATATCTTGTTGACCTCGGAGACGATCGCCAGAACATGAGGTCGTTCAAGGTGCTATCTAGTGTACTCGGGCAAGTTCTGAGCCCGAAGATGCAAGCACTTACAATACGAAGTCTAATCGACGAACTCACTGACAAGAATAAAATTCTCGCTAAGGTTGACGGTAATCACGATGTAGAGTTTGACCAGCGTATATTTGGGGAGGCTGTCCAGTCTTATCTAGTGGAGAATCTAAAGGCTCCACGATTTCCAGGCAAGGGATTGATGAGAATAACGGTTGGACGCATTGAATATACGATGGTTCTGTTTCACAAGTCTCGCTTTAGTTCTATCTTTCGTCCATCTCATGGGGCGTTTCGTGAATTTCAGTTTACATACCCGGCAGATATTATTGCCGGGGGCCACAATCACATTCCTGCATTCGAGCTACTTCCATCATATATGGCTGGACCCGAGGCTGGACTCCCAGTTGGTGGATATACCTATCTCATCAAGGTTGGAACCTACCAAGACAGTGAGTATGGATGGAAGTATTTCCACAATGGAGGGCCTATGAATATTGTCATGGTTCTATTTCCGAACGAGAAGAAGATAATTCCATTTCTCTCGATCGATGATGCCTTGCGCTTTTTGAAAACCTTTGATACAATCTCGTGAGTGCAAGCATATTCATCTATGAAAGGGAAAACGTACATGGACCCAATTGTTGTTGATGCCAAGTATTTCGCCGCTGCCGCAAATATCCTTATCTCGCTTGTTCTATCGATCGTGCCCGTTCTTCGTGTGAAGTGGGCTGCCCTGAATGAAGCTCAACATTGTGGGATCATCTTCCTGGCCGGAGGCGTTGTCGGCGTTGCCACATGGCTCCTGGGTTGCTACGCTGGAGGTTTCTTGGTCGTGAATGGCGCTACATGCACCGCCAATGGATGGGGCGCATTCCTGCAAATTCTTGTTCTCTGGGGCTCTGGCTTGGTCGCCGGTTTCGTCACCTACGGACTTACCCCGCAGAGGGCCGACGTGAAGGCTATGAAGCTCGCCCGTTGATCTTCCTGCATCATCCATTCCCCCCACCTGTGGAACGAAAAGAAACCCTCAGCACACGCTGAGGGTTTCTTCATTACAACTTACACTCGGAGGCTCGCCGCTAGGGTCGGCGAACTACCGAGTGCTATTCGTATTTTACCATGTTCCGATCGGAACGTATGTATTTTGCTATAATCGGATACATTTCTTTTAGTCTTTCTATTCCCTTTTCCCACCAGTCATCTTTTGCGTTTGGTGGTTTATAGAGAATAAACTCGACATCGCCCTGTAAAAGATAGGTCTTGACCTCATCGTTGACAATCTCGATCTCGTCTCCCTCGCTCTTTCTTTTGGCAACGACATATCCTTTTACTGGATTGGCCTCGATGATCCCGAGCTCAGTTATATCCTTTCCATCTAGCAAGACGTTTAGGAATGGAGCGAATGGATGTCGTCCAGTAACAGTTTCCGGATCAATAGATAGCATTGACTGTATCCTCATTGCTATTTGCGGCACCAATTGGCTTTAGCCCGAGCCTTTCCTGGATTCTTACAAGTCTCATCCCGATCTGGGCCACAGAGATTGGGCCGTAGTCCATATATGGAGCCTCGACGTTTAGGTTTATTGCCAGGGAGCCGCCCGGGATTTGCTGGACTGGTTCATGGCTGTGTCCGTATCCGTGCCAGGAAAGGAAATGCTTGTGATGCCAGTTGTATGTTGCGTTATGGCTCAGGAACATCGATCTAGCGTGTCCGTTCACTTGATTCCACCCCTTTGGCATTAGTATAACTGCAACAGGGTCCAAGAGAATAACCGGATATCCCGAGGCGCTCAAGAGTGGCTGGTCATACAAGTCTTTCAGCCACGAGTAATCATGATGCCATCTTAGTTTCAGGATAGATATTTTTCCGTTGAGTTTCCCAAAATAATACTCCGCTCTCCTTATATTTCCAAAGCAAAAGTCTCCTAGGTGGATAACCTTATCGTGCTCTCTAACTCTTTCGTTCCATCTTTCTATCATGGTTTCGTCCATAGCACCCAGGCTCTCGAATGGACGGTTTGCGTATTGAATTATCTTCTCGTGTCCGAAGTGCGTATCGGATATTAGGAATATTTTGTTCACGTCATCTACTCGAATTATGCCATCGTTCATACTATTCTCCTTTCGTTGCAATTCTGGCGAGATGATCCACTAGCTGTTCTAGTGTATACTCTCCTTTCTTTATATAGTCTACGTTTCGCCCTCTATCGAGAACAAATATACCATCTGCAATTGGATGAACATGTATGATATTGTGGTCGATAAAGATGCAGGACCTACCAGAGTCCTTTATTGCTGCTACAAACTCAAGCACTTTTCTGGTCTCGGATATAGAGAGTCCCATCGTGGGTTCGTCTAGGATCACTAGACGAGCGTTGAAGTGTAGTGCTCGGGCAATTGCTATGCCTTGGCGCTCACCACCAGACATCGTTTTCACAATAGTGTCTGGTGTTATCGCCTTGCTTGTGAAACCAATATAACTCATTAGCTCTTTAGTTCTCTCTCGCATCTCCTGCTTTTGCAGTATTCCATATCTTGTAATTTCCCTTCCCATGAATATGTTTCTCCACACGGGCTGGTTGTCTGCGAGAGCTCTCTCTTGGTACACAGCCTCGATACCCATCTCTCGGCTGCCGGATACAGTAATATGATCTATGTATTCCCCATACCAAGCCATCTCCGATCCGTTGTCCGGCTGTAAATATCCGGTGATTATCTTGATAAGAGTAGATTTTCCAGCGCCATTGTCCCCGAGGAGGCCAACGACTTGCCCTTCATCTACGCTAAAGAATACCTGACGTAGGGATTGTATAGCCCCAAATGTTTTACTTACGTTGTGCATCCAGAGCATCTGTTCCATGTTTTCTCCACTGGATTGCTACAATGCCATTGTGCCAGTCAGAGTCCGGATACGGAAAGTTATTTGTGTACATGATAAAGATTGGCGCACACTCATCCAAGTGATTTCTTAGAAAGTCAAGGACGCCGCCCCAACAGCCCGGACCATGAACTGGAGCTCCCGAGATATCATCGAGTAGTATCAAGGCGTTGTCTGCCAAGAAAGGAACTGTTCTCTCAAGGGCATCAAATGTGATAGGAGAGTCATGGTTTCCATCATAGAAGAATACTCCAACTGGGGCAAAGATGTCGGTCTCATCCATTCCTCTGTAGTCGTCATTGAAGAAGTGGACTCGACTGGTGACGCCATGTTTGTCCATATTCTCGAAGAGAATACCTTGTATCAAACCATCTGAATCGAATTGCGAGAAGTTATCTACAGCTATAGCCTCGCAGTCATGATCGATAATTGCGCCGATAAGTGTCTTGCCCTGGTGAGTGCCAATCTCGTAATAGATTTCCTCGGGCTCCATGCAAGATACTGCCATGTTGAGAACGTTCATTAGTTTTGGCTTGCTGAATCCCTCTACGGTTTGATACACGTGCATAACCGCAGGAGGAACATCGTTGTATTGAGATTGATTGAGCATTGTTATGAATCTATCAATTTTCATTCTAGTTTCCTCTGCATAATTTGCAATGACAGGTATCCGCTACTCCGCAATGCAGCCATCCACCATCGAAACCTGCATTGTGAATGTTTTCTCCCGTTAGGGGAATGTCATCTAGCTCTGGTATCCTTCTGGCTCGTATATCTATAAATTCCCCCTCATGCGCCCACTCTTTCCAGAACATTTTACGAGCCTCTTGACCTGTAGTGGCATGAGTAAAATCACACCAGTCAGAGCCCTTGAATTCTACAACGTAAGCTTTTAGGGTCGTGACTTCCATGCGTCGTTTGCCTTCTTCATTGCCTCGATCATCCAGGGCTCTACCGTCTTGTGCCCCCGGAATGGGTGCAAGGGGCATACAATCTGACCATCAAAGCCTTTCTCGATTGCAGTTATATAGGTTGGGGGAGGGAGAATCAATCCCTCGCAGTAGTTGGCCTCGACGATTACCTTGCAGCCGTACTTCTCTCGATAGCCATCGATGATGTCTGCATTCTTGGGGCCATTGCCGAAGTAGGTATACATAAGCAACCACTGTTCTACATCTGGCCATCCAATCGAATACGCTAGATGGATATCGGGTTGAGCGAAATTGCCATTCGCTTGGCTTTGCTGGCCAATAAGCGGCTGGAGATCGTCCCACACCTCATTGTGCGGTTTGCGGAAAACGTCCTGCATCATTCGGTGGTGCTTGACAATTGCATCAACAAACCAGGGAGTAGTCTTGTAGTCAAGAGCAAACGGAACTGGCTCTCCAAAGTCTGCTGGCTGGCCCGAGGGAAGTGGACCTCCTGCAATTGGTCTCTGTCCAGCGCCATACCATTGTTCGAAGCTACGAATAGCATGGGGATCATAGAATGCAGGATGGTTGTACATAACAGACTCGCCGCCCAGGAAACCATGAAAGATTACAGATACATCATCTGCCGAGTAGCGATCAATAACCATTTGGCAGAAATCACGTTGGTAATTCTGCGCCTCCAGATTCCAGAACGAGAGACCAGAGTGCATTGGTGCCCCATTCGACATAGCCCAATACCAATCGTCTGGAAAAAACGTTGGCACTGTGATTGGGGCGCATAAGATCAACTTCATTCCAGCTTTCTTTACTCGCTCAACCTGCTTATCTGGAAGTGTCCACGTGTATTGACCTTTCTGCCTCTCGACATCATGCCAATACATCTGCTCTTGCACGACCGTGAACCCACACTCGTCCCGGAGTCTGGCGAGCTCATTAGTGTCCATAGAGATAAATGGTAGGCCATAGCCACCAATCTCCTGGTTGCTGTTCATAAGTATCATGCTGTCGTTTTTTGTAAGGAAACTCATATCGCCCTCCCGGATGGAGAGCCACTCTTTTTCAACACCGACGAGCGGCTCTCCTATTCAATTGTAGAGCTTACTTATTAAGCTCTGCCATGCGAGCGATAAAAGCATCGACATTGCCCTTATCCACTCGGTTAGCCGCAAGATACAGGGTGTCGGGAACTGGAACTCCCTTGTTGATAGCGTCCAGGAGCATAACGCCCCAGTATTCTTCCGTGTAGGTATCTTGTCCAAGAACGCCAACAAAGGCACCGTCTTTCACACCTTGCAAAGCAAGGTCTGTAGTGTCGGTAACAAGCAGCATGGTCTTGACGCCTTGCGCTTGCTTGTCAAGCCAGTTCTGGCCCTGCTGTCCACCCGAGCCATCTGCAAAGTAGATCAACGAGAGGTCGGGATTGGCCGCAAGGTATGCGTCGAGTGCTGTGGTGGCGCTGGCCGGAGAACCATCATGTGAAATACGGTCGGCAAATTTCATATCCGGACACATCTGCTTGAGGTAGTCGTAGTATGCAGCGATGCGAGCATCTGTATTCGCTTGCACGAGCGCAATAGCGCCAACCTTTCCCTGGCAATTGGTGAGTTCAGCGGCCCATGCGCCAGCGGCGGTTCCGAAGATTTGATCGTTGACGCCAATAAATGCATCACGTGTCTTGTTCGGGGAATCTGCCGCACCAATCACGATAGGAATGCCCTTCTCTTTGGCCTCTTTGATGTAGACCTCGCCCTGGACAAAATCCATTGGATACCAGAAGATACCAGCGGTGTCGGGGGCATTGACCAGTTGTTCAAAGGTCTTCATCTGCTCGGCAACATTCAAGTCCATTGGTCCGACGAATGCAGTTTTCATGCCAACCAGATCACCTGCGTCCTTGAAGCCCTTGACACCCGGCTTGTAGAACGGATCGGCATTATTACCTGCCAAGAAATAATAAGTTCCCTCCAGGCTACGCCCAGACGGAACTGCGGTCGCTACGGGTGTAGGCGTTGTCAAGGGTTGACAAGCCGACAGCACAAAGACCGCCATGAACAAAACCATAATCCAATACTTCCACTTGCTAGGCATTTCGTTTTCTCCGACGAACAAAATTCAGACGCTCCGATAGAGCGGCTGTTAGCAAAATACCCCCTAACACGGCCTTCTGCCAGTAGGGAGATATGCCCCATTGAATGATGGCATTCCCGAGAATACTCATGAGTAAGAGACCAAGAATACCACCAATGACTGAACCCTTGCCGCCAGATAAGCTACATCCACCTATTACGGCAGCCGCAATAATGCGTAGGGTCATACCATCGACAACTCCAATACTTGATGCATTCATCCTGGATGACAGGACTACACCAACGAATCCAGCGAGCAAGGCAACAAGCAAATAGGCTCCAATACCAAGTCTATCGACCTCGATTCCCATAAGGGCAGAGGATTGACTATTGTCTCCGCTGGTATAGATATGCGCACCAGTTCGTGTCAGATGTAGGATGACTGAAATTACAATGATTGCAATTACGGCGTAGATAACTGTAATTCGAAATCCAAGGACTCGGGTCTGGCCTATAGTTTGAAAGATATCCGGAAAGCTGTGTGGAGATAAGCCTTTTGTCATCCCTAGTCCAACTCCGATGCATATCCACCACGTTGTTAGTGTGGCGATGAGACCATTTATATTGGCCTTGATTACCACAATACCATTTACGAGTCCAATAAATGCGGCCACTAGCATTGCTACGCCAACTGCAATATACCACGATACACCAGAATTCATCAAGAGTCCTGCGGATATACCACTCAATGCCACGACTCCATCTGTCGATAGATCGAAGTGCCCTCCAATCAAGAGGAGTGTGTATCCACTAAGAACTATTGCCTCAATAGCCATGTTGTCAATTAAGGTAATTAGATTTCCCTTCGACATAAAGTAGGGTGTTGTCATAGCGAGAAGAACAATAAACGCTATGTTGATTAGAGCCAGTCCAATAATGCGTTTCATAGATCGATGTATGGAGTTGGCTTTACGTTATAAATATCCCACCCGGAACCCGGCCAGTACAGACAGGCTTTGCCGAGAGCTTTCTTGATATCAAGTGGCGTCCATCCAAGACCCTTGAGTCCATCAATTGTATATCCGCCATTTGTCTTGGATATATCTCCGTGCTTTCCGGTCAACCGTGCCAGGAAATAGAAATTTGGAAATCTCAACTCCCATCTTCGGCAATACTCATAGTACAAAGAGAGCTCTGTGGAGAACTCTTCTCCTCGGATGATGTCTGTAACACCCTGGTATTCGTCTAGCGCAACACGTTCTGCGGTTGCCTGAGCTATATATTGCACAGGAATATAGGATGGTCCAAATCTCGAGAAGTATGGCATTGGGGAATTTTCATCATCGTTTACCGTAGTGTGACCACGACGCCTCAAGAGACCCTTGATATCGAACCCCGACATAATTTCGCTTTCGATGCACCAGTCATCAACATCTATTTTTAGCCAGTCGAGTGTCTCTCTCTGTCCCTCCATAATACGCTCCAGTTGTGGTCTTTGAAACTTTCTTGTCGTTGGACTGCGATCATCGAATCGAACAAGAAATTTCCCGCCATCTCTGTGGGCCATGTATTCATTTACGAGGACGGTAAAAATATGACCCAGATGAAGTGGACCATTTGTCGTTGGATTGAAGCGGGTTATTGTATTCATCTTTCTCTCCATAGATGTTCGTACGTTTCGAATTCCCCATCATATCGTACATCGTATGTGGCCCTAATACGTGCCTTCTCGTTATTGAATTCTGTCATTCTTTCTCCAGCATATGCTTCTTTCCACTTTTGATATGGTGTTGTTCCTGGATCAATATGATCTATCTCCACTTGTGGAATAAAGTATGACTTGTATCCTGCTGCCCAGGCCCTAACCGCAGCTAGAGAATCATCAAAACCATACAGGCCACCAAGTTGGTACAGATAGCCCATTACGTCCAGGAGCTCGGGGCGATATGCTTGGCATGTGCCCATAACATGATTCACTTCCTCGACCACAATCCAACGCTCGCCACCCTGCTTGGGAGTCATGATCAATCTGGAGCCAAACCACTCTTGGTTTGGATGATCCGGTCTCTCTTCGCAATCTTTGCGCTTGAGGCCAACGATACCTGCGTCTGGCATTCTCCTGAAAACATCCTCCATCAAATCCAGCCAGCCAATATCTCGGATGGCGACATCATTATCCATTTTTACACATACCTCACCCGGTTCTCTTAATCTCCAGGCTAAATTGATGGCCTTCGCTGTCCCGACATTTTCTTTTAGTGGTATAACGAACCAATTCCGATTGTCGAATACTGCTGGCCTCTCTCCTCTATGAAGAAACGCAAACCCCCACTCCCTATATATACTTTGAGTCTCTTCGCAAGAATTGTTATCAATTACAAACAACCGATTGGTTGAGTAGTCCCAGTCGGGAACGGTTTCGAGCAATCCCTGGAGTGTTGCTTGTGTCATCCAGGATCGTTTATTTTCCTTTGTATCATAGACTGCCATTGCTACGAGTGTCATAAGACCTCCTTATACGCATTGATTATCTGGTGGACATTATTGTCGATTCCCCAATTTTCATCGACCCAGGCAACATTTCCTTTTGCAACAGTCTTTCTTTCTTCTAGGTTGTCAATGGTATCTACAAGAGCGTCGAGCCACTGTTTTGACGAGCTACACAGAGGGCCGAATGTAGATAGCGAATCATATACTGGTCCACTAGATGCAACCCAGGGTATTCCAACAGCCATATACTCGAGCACTTTAAGTGGAGACCGATAGGAATCGTATCTTTGATTGAGGGGAGCTATACCAATATCAAACATATTCAGTACACTTGACCACTTCTCGAATGGAACACCCGGCTCAAAGAGTATAGTCCCCCTCGGGCAATTCTCGGCTACAGATTGCCAGATGTTTGAATTGCTAACAATAATGACACGAACATTCGAACGCTCTTTTAGCATACGGTTCAGCGCATCAATGTACGGTAGTTCCCTTGAGGTAATCGTATAGTGCTGCGCCGATCCTCCCCACCCAACGTAGACTAGATCGTCACGTTTTTTCTTTAGGGGCTTTTTGTTGACATATTTGTCCATCGGAAGAAGATTCGGAACATAGATTGTCTTCTTTGCCATCTGTTTC
>Ga0208980_10001580_pt1 | contig 13839 bp, 2 predicted proteins | sample WetSurMetagenome_3_FD_187993 | JGI IMG/M metagenome (GOLD analysis project Ga0208980, IMG submission 187993) | Wetland microbial communities from Twitchell Island in the Sacramento Delta, sample from surface sediment Aug2011 Site A1 Bulk (version 2) | ecosystem: Environmental > Aquatic > Marine...
TGACCAAATTAGATGCAACCATATTTGTAGCACTTACTGTCGTGGCATACAGATTAGTGAATTGCCCGGTTGCCGCCGATAAAATTGTAGTGAAATATCCAGTTGCTCCGGAAATTGCTCCTATGTTCAAATATGCCGTACCATTTACAGAGAACGTTGGACCCACATTCAACGTACTGATGGTCATCGAAGGTTGAGATGTAGCTATTGGGAATGAACCGCTTGATGCCGTCAAAGATGCTATCGAAACTCCACCTCCGAACATTGCAGATGTTGCCGACACTCCCATACTTGTATTTATCAACGCAATCGTTCTAGGAGTGCTTGATAATTTATCTTGGAATCTGAATGTACCTTCTTGGTCCGCACTTCCTCCCGCTCCCGCTAGATAGAAGGTCATATTCTGAGCATCGGCGGGGATAAATGCACTGCCTAACTTTCCACCAGGAGCGGCGGTTCCCAATCCGAAATACAATGAAGGATTTGCCGTGGCACTGGTTATCAATTGCAATACAGGACTGTTTGTTCCAGATTGCATCACTGTTAATGGTCCTGGATAAACTGTAACCGACCCTACTGCCAAGCTTCCCATGTTGGTTATTGCCTTTCCGCTCCAATCTCTATTCGCATCAGCATAGACTGACGAAATTGGAACTGGATTCATTCCACCCCCTCCCATCCATCCGCTTATCGCAGATGCGTGGTAACCATCTAATAAATCTGCGTTCAATGAAGTTACCATATTCCAAGCGGCGGTTGTTGCTGAGAATCCAGTGAATCTTCCCTTTGCTCCATCTACAGAAGCCCCTGAAACATATGTTGTGAAATATCCAGTTGCGCCCGATATCGCTCCAAGATTCATATACGCAGTTCCATCCACTGAGAATATTGGACCTACGTTCAATGTGCTGATGGTCATAGACGCTTGAGAAGTTGCGATGGGGAACGTACCTGATGATGCCGTGAGAGATGCGATAGATACCGCTCCGGAGAATTTAGCAGTGCCAGCATTCAATGATGCTATCGAAGCAATTGTAGTGAAATTACCTGATGCAAAATTCAATGATAATCCTATTCCCAGGTTATCAATATCAGCCGATGCGAAACTAGCCCAGGTTCCACTTACATTGGTTGCGTTGACGTTTCCAGATACGGTTGTGATTACTCCTATCGTACCAGAAATATTTGTGAAGAATTCCGTTGTACCCGAAAGCAACGGAGTACCCACGGATGCAAAGCTTCCCCATGTTCCGGATACATTTGTAGCATTCAAGTTTCCACTGTATGTCGTGAATTTAGAATTCGTTCCACTTTCTGTAGTAATATTAGCATTCGTAGCTTGTAATGATGCGGCAGACAAATTAGTTGCAAACTGACCTGTCACTCCACTTATCCAGGTAGCTGAAAGATTAGTTGCGTTTACATTTCCTGAAACGGTTGTAATAACTCCTATTGCACCGGAGATGTTCGTAAAGTATTCTGTTGTTCCAGAAAGTAATGGCGTTGCCATAGAAGCCGCACTGACCCATGTGCCTGATAAGTTACCATAATGAACCCCAGATATTGCCGTGATGCTTGCCGCGTTACCTATTAGGGTAGCTATAGAAGCGTTCCCGGCGACGGTTATCGAAGGTATGTTCGCAGACAACATGGTCAATGCTCCAAACTGACCAGTTGCGGCGGATAAATTGGTTGCGAATTGTCCTGTAGTACCTGATATCCAAGTAGCACTCAAATTGCTTGCATTAACGTTTCCACTTACTGTCGTGATGACCCCAATCGTTCCGGATATGTTCGTAAAGAATTCAGTAGTTCCTGATAATAATGGTGTTCCCATTGAAGCGGCTGATACCCACGTTCCTGATAAATTACCGTAGTGTACACCTGAAATTGCGGTGATACTGGCCGCAGTTCCGACAAGATTTGTGAATTGTCCACTCGCCGCACTCAAATTAGTTGCGAATTGACCAGTAACTCCTGAAATCCAAGTGGCACTGAGGTTCGTGGCGTTAACATTACCGGATACGGTGGTGATTACTCCTATTGTACCTGATATGTTAGTGAAGAACTCCGTTGTACCAGAAAGAAGAGGCGTTGCCAATGAAGCAAAACTTCCCCATGTTCCAGATGTATTTCCATAATGAGTTCCGGAAAGACTTGTGTAGTTTGCATTCGTACCACTCAATGTAGTTACTTGCATGGATGCCAGAGAACCCGCAATCCCACCGTATAAGGATGAGATGGTCATCGATGCCATTGAAGTTGTTTGAGTTCCCGCCGCTCCAGACCATCCGGAATAACCAGTATAACCGGTGTATCCAGAATAACCACTATATCCAGATTGTCCTGAAGGGCCAGACACAGTTGTTGTCAAAGATGATATTGTTGCTGATGCAATACTTATGCCGTAGGGGAAGTTCATTACTCCCGAAGCCGCGCTTATCCACGTTGCACTCACGTTTCCATAATGCGTTCCCGATACACTTGTATAATTAGCATTGGTTCCACTTAAAGTTGTAACTTGCATCGAAGCTAATGAACCAGCTATTCCCCCGTACAAACTACTAATTGTCATGGATGCCATGGATGTAGTCTGCGTTCCTGCCGCTCCCGACCAACCTGAATATCCAGTGTATCCGGTATATCCAGAGTATCCAGAATAACCAGACTGCCCAGAAGGTCCAGATACGGTAGTTGTTAGGGAAGAGATAGTTGCAGATGCTATGCTTATCCCATAGGGGAAGTTCATCACACCTGATGCGGCGCTTATCCATGTCGCAGATACATTACCATAATGAGTACCAGATACGCTAGTGTAATTTAGATTTGTTCCGCTTATGGTTGTTACAGCCATTGATGATAGAGAACCAATTAATCCTCCGTATAGAGAAGGTATATTACCAGATGCTAGTGAAGCTCCGTATGGGAAATCACCTTCCAATGATGCAAAGCTTCCCCAAGTACCACTAACATTTGTAGCGTTTAGATTTCCACTGAATGTAGTGTACTTAGCATTTGTACCACTGATGGTAGTAACAGCCATTGATGCTAATGACCCGGCGATACCTCCATACAACGATGAGATAGTCATGGAAGCCATACTGGTAGCCGCATTAGTACCTGAATAACCTGAGTAACCAGTATAGCCTGAATATCCAGTATAGCCGGTATAACCACTGTAACCTGTATAACCTGTGTAACCAGAGTATCCACTCTGTCCACTCGGTCCTGACACTGTGGTCGTCAAAGAAGAGATTGTTGCTGATGCAATGGAGATTCCGTAGGGGAAGTTCATTACTCCACTCACGGCTGATATCCAGGTCGCGCTTACGTTTCCATAATGTGTGCCAGACAAGCTAGTATAGTTGGCATTGGTTCCACTTAGGGTCGTTATCTGCATAGATGCTAAGGAACCTGCGATACCACCATATAAAGAGGAAATAGTCATTGATGCCATACTTGTTGCGGCGTTTGTTCCACTGTATCCACTATATCCAGTATATCCACTGTAACCTGTATAGCCAGTGTAACCTGAGTATCCAGTGTATCCTGTGTATCCACTGTACCCACTTTGTCCGCTTGGACCGGATACAGTTGTGGTCAATGAACTTATTGTTGCAGATGCGATTGAAATACCATACGGGAAGTTCATTACTCCAGATGCCGCACTAATCCAAGTCGCGCTTACATTCCCATAGTGCGTTCCAGAAATTGAAGTATAATTCGCATTCGTTCCACTGAGGGTTGTGATACCCATAGACGATAGCGAACCAGCTATCCCACCATATAAGCTACTGATTGTCATTGATGCCATTGATGTCGCGGCATTTATACCTGAGTATCCGCTATATCCAGTATAACCCGAATATCCTGTGTATCCGGTATATCCCGAATAACCAGTATATCCGGTGTAACCACTGTAACCAGATTGCCCGGAAGGACCGGACACTGTAGTTGTCAATGATGATATTGTGGCAGAAGCTATACTTATCCCATACGGGAAGTTCATAACCCCGCTTGCGGCGGAAATCCACGTTGCGCTTACATTTCCATAATGAGTACCTGATATTGAAGTATAGTTAGCATTAGTACCGCTTAATGTGGTGATTTGCATAGATGCTAACGACCCGGCAATGCCTCCGTATAATGAAGATATCGTCATTGAAGCCATACTTGTTGCCGCGTTAGTACCGCTATATCCGGAGTATCCAGTATATCCCGAGTAACCGGTATATCCAGTATAACCAGAATATCCAGTGTATCCAGTATACCCAGAATATCCACTAGCTCCACTTGGTCCGGATACTGTAGTTGTGAGAGATGATATTGTTGCACTAGCTATTGAAATACCGTATGGGAAATTCATTACACCTGAAGCCGCCGATATCCAGGTTGCGGAAACATTACCGTAATGGGTTCCAGATACAGATGTGTAATTGGCGTTAGTACCGCTTAAAGTCGTAATCTGCATGGAAGTTAGAGAACCCGCTATCCCACCATATAGAGAACTGATGGTCATAGAAGCCATGCTCGTTGCGGCATTTACACCTGAATAACCACTATAACCAGTATATCCGGAATAACCGGTATAACCTGTATATCCAGAGTATCCCGTATATCCAGTGTATCCGGAATAACCGCTTGCACCGCTCGGTCCAGAAACTGTCGTTGTAAGAGATGATATAGTAGCACTTGCTATCGATATTCCATATGGGAAGTTCATTACCCCACTAGCGGCACTAATCCATGTAGCCGATACGTTTCCATAATGCGTTCCAGATAAAGAAGTGTAATTAGCATTTGTCCCGCTTAACGTTGTTACCTGTAAGGATGCTAATGACCCGACTATTCCTCCATAGAGAGAACTTATCGTCATTGATGCCATAGAAGTAGCCGCATTCGTACCAGAGTAACCAGAATAACCTGTATATCCACTATATCCTGTATATCCCGTATAACCTGAATAACCTGTATATCCCGTATATCCGGAATAACCGGATTGCCCAGAAGGTCCAGAAACCGTAGTAGTTAGAGAAGAAATAGTAGCTGATGCAATTGAAATTCCATATGGGAAATTCATTACGCCGCTTGCGGCTGATATCCAAGTGGCCGACACATTACCGTAATGAGTACCCGATATACTGGTATAATTGGCGTTTGTACCGGACAAAGTAGTAATCTGCATCGAAGCCAATGACCCCGCTATTCCACCGTATAATGATGATATTGTCATGGAAGCCATGCTTGTCGCCGCATTGGTTCCACTATATCCTGAGTATCCAGTGTAACCTGAATATCCCGTATAACCCGTATACCCGGAATAGCCCGTATATCCTGTATAACCGCTATATCCGCTTTGTCCAGATGGTCCTGATACCGTTGTTGTGAGCGATGAAATTGTAGCGGAAGCGATACTGATTCCATATGGGAAGTTCATGACTCCACTGGCCGCAGATATCCATGTAGCGGAGACATTACCATAATGAGTTCCGGAAAGTGAAGTATAATTCAAATTTGTTCCACTTAATGTTGTTATCTGCATTGATGACAGTGAACCAGCAATTCCTCCATATAATGAGCTTATCGTCATCGAAGCCATGGATGTAGCGGCGTTAGTTCCGGAATATCCACTATATCCAGTGTATCCAGTATAACCACTGTATCCAGTATATCCAGAGTAACCGGTATAACCGGTATAGCCACTGTAACCAGATTGACCCGATGGACCCGAAACAGTTGTTGTCAAAGAAGAGATTGTAGCCGAAGCGATGCTTATCCCGTATGGGAAATTCATAACCCCTGAAGCCGCAGAAATCCAAGTAGCAGATACATTACCATAATGGGTTCCAGATATGCTTGTTATGTTAGCAACTGTTCCGCCTAAAGTTCCAATGGTCGCAGATGCGATATTTTCTGAGGTCGCGGATACTACGGTAGTTGTTAATGAACCGACCTGAAGTGATGCGTAAGATGTTGCGGCTGGTGCTGAGTAACCAGAGTAACCTGAATATCCAGATATACCAGAAGGTCCAGAAATTCCAGAGTAACCGGTGTATCCCGTATACCCGCTATATCCAGATGGACCACTTATTCCAGATGGTCCAGATATACCAGAATAGCCCGAAATACCGGAATAGCCCGTATATCCTGTATATCCAGAGTAACCGCTATTTCCCTGTGTACCCTGTGGGCCGGAGATGCCACTATATCCCGAGTAGCCAGTATAACCTGAATAACCAGACATCCCCGATGGACCCGATGCGCCGCTTGGACCAGAAGCTCCACTATAACCTGAGAATCCAGATGCACCAGATACCAATGTAATCAATGGAGTACGGATAGAAGTATAATGTTCTTGACCATCATATGCCACCGCTATCCATGTAGTAGTTACTCTGGTCGTTATACCGTAAGCTTTTGCTATTATTCTATCTGTCACATCTAACGAAAATCCTGGTCGAACAGATGTAATCAAATCTCCAGTGGTCGGATAAGATGTGGTCAATGCATTTCCTTGAATGGAGAACAACGGTGTTTCTGTTCCTCCGGTTGCTCTTTTATACATAACAAACCAAAGATATGAATCTCCTCCGGCGGTACTGCTGGTCTTTCCATATAAATCGAATACCCATGTCCCTCCCGGAATCAATGTTACAGAAGGATATCCATCATTTGTTAACCATTCATCTAATAACATCATTCCGGATGTATTCGTTGCTCCAGCAGATTCATATGTTTCCACGGAATCTGGAGGAATTGGTAATAATTGTTCAAATCCACCTATATCCGAATTTCCACTATGAGGATATAATGTCTGACCAACCAAAGCTCCAAGTGCTCCACTGAATCCAGAATAACCACTCATTCCTGTGAATCCACTGGCTCCGCTATATCCAGTGTAACCAGTGTAACCAGTGTAACCAGTGTAACCCGAATAACCTGAAGTTCCTTGTGGACCCTGTGGTCCAGATATTCCAGAATAACCTGAAATACCGGAATATCCGGTGTATCCTGTATACCCACTATAACCGGATGTCCCTTGAGTTCCTTGAGGGCCGCTAATTCCTGAATATCCTGTATACCCGGTATAACCACTATATCCCGATGTACCCTGAGTACCTTGCGGACCCGATATTCCACTATACCCCGATATCCCAGAATATCCTGTATAACCTGTGTATCCACTATATCCAGAGTTCCCTTGATTACCTTGCGGCCCACTAACTCCTGAATAACCAGATATTCCACTGAATCCGGTATAGCCCGTATATCCTGAATAACCACTTGTTCCTTGCGTTCCTTGAGGTCCGGAGATTCCGGAATATCCTGATATTCCCGAATATCCAGTGTAACCGGTATATCCAGAATATCCGCTAGTTCCTGCTGTACCCTGCGGACCAGAAATACCACTATATCCGCTAATTCCACTATATCCTGTATACCCGGTGTAACCACTATACCCAGACGTACCCTGTGTTCCCTGTGGACCTGAGATTCCAGAATATCCAGAAATGCCACTATAACCGGTATATCCTGTATAACCCGAGTATCCAGAAGTTCCTTGCGGACCTTGTGGACCAGAAATACCTGAGTATCCAGATATTCCACTATAGCCAGTGTAACCCGTATATCCTGAGAATCCTGATGTTCCCTGATTTCCTTGAGGTCCACTTATTCCAGAGTATCCAGATATACCAGTGTATCCTGAATATCCCGAGAATCCTGAGAATCCACTTTCTGTGAACGCCCCAGGAAGTCCTGACCATCCTGAATATCCAGACGGACCAGATGCTCCAGACGGACCTGAAGCACCAGAATATCCACTGAATCCACTGAATCCACTTTCCGTGAATGCTCCGGGTAATCCACTCCAACCACTGAATCCAGAATCTCCTTTCGGACCAGATATACCAGAATAACCGGTGTACCCGCTATAACCACTGGTTCCCTGAGTTCCTTGTGGTCCTGATATACCTGAGTAACCTGATATACCCGAATAACCTGTGTAACCCGTATATCCAGAATATCCGCTAGTTCCTTGAGGACCACTGATGCCTGAGTAACCGGATATACCACTGTAACCCGTATATCCAGTATAACCAGAATAACCACTTGTGCCTTGTGTTCCCTGTGGTCCAGAGATACCAGAATAACCAGAGATTCCACTATATCCCGTATATCCGGTGTAACCCGAGTATCCTGAAGTTCCTTGAGTACCCTGTGGACCACTTATTCCCGAGTATCCGGAGATTCCAGAGTACCCTGTATATCCTGTGTAACCAGAATATCCGCTAGTTCCTTGCGTACCCTGTGGACCAGAAATACCACTGTAACCTGAAATTCCAGAGTATCCTGTATAACCCGTATATCCTGAAAATCCTGATGTACCTTGGTTACCTTGTGGGCCACTGATGCCTGAGTAACCCGAAATTCCTGAATAACCTGTGTATCCAGTGTAGCCACTATACCCAGATGTACCTACGGGTCCACTTATACCCGAATAACCTGATATTCCAGAATATCCAGTATAACCGGTATAGCCACTATATCCAGAAGTACCTTGAGTACCCTGTGGTCCAGAAATACCTGAATACCCACTTATTCCACTGTATCCAGTATAACCGGTATAACCACTGTATCCTGATGTACCTTCGATACCTTGAGGTCCGCTAATTCCAGAATAACCTGTGTAACCACTATAGCCTGTGTATCCCGTATATCCGCTATAACCAGATGTACCCTGATTTCCCTGCGGCCCAGAAATACCACTATATCCACTGATTCCACTATATCCCGTATAACCTGTATAACCAGAGTATCCAGATGTCCCTTGTGAACCTTGTGGACCAGATATACCTGAATATCCACTTATTCCCGAATATCCTGTATATCCTGTATACCCCGAATAACCTGAAGTTCCCTGTGTACCTTGCGGTCCACTGATTCCCGAATACCCGCTTATTCCGCTATATCCAGTATATCCAGTGTACCCAGAGTATCCTGAAGTTCCTTGCGGACCCGATATTCCACTATATCCGCTTATTCCACTATAACCTGTATAGCCAGTGTATCCGGAGTAACCAGATGTTCCCTGTGGACCACTTATACCGGAGTATCCACTGATACCACTGTAACCCGTATATCCGGTATATCCACTATAACCGCTTGTTCCCACAGTTCCTTGAGGACCACTTATTCCACTGTATCCTGTAAATCCAGAATAACCCGTATATCCCGAATAACCAGATGTACCTACTGGACCACTTATTCCACTATAACCGGTATATCCACTGAATCCAGAATATCCAGAGAATCCACTTTCTGTGAAATCTCCTGGTAAACCACTCCATCCTGAGAATCCAGATGGTCCAGACGCACCGCTAGGACCAGAAGCTCCACTGAATCCAGAATATCCAGAGAAACCAGAGAAACCGCTTTCGGTGAAGTCTCCTGGTAATCCGCTCCAACCAGAGAATCCACTTTCTCCCTGTAGTCCACTTGGACCAGATGGACCTGAAAATCCACTTGGACCGGATGGTCCACTCATACCTGAATAACCACTGACCCCACTATAACCACTGTAACCGCTATAACCTGATGGACCTGAAGCACCGCTTGGACCTGATGTTCCAGAAGGGCCAGACGCTCCCGATGGTCCGCTATAACCAGAATATCCACTAATACCCTGTGGCCCCGATGGTCCAGATGGTCCTACAATCGTACTTGAAAATCCGGAATATCCGCTATAACCAGATGTTCCTTGTGGTCCTTCCGGTCCTGGAAATCCCAACGGTCCTGACGGACCACTTGGTCCACTTGGTCCAGAAGGACCAGAGAAACCTGAATATCCGGAAATACCTTGCATACCACTTGGTCCGGAAGCTCCCGATGGACCTGAATATCCACTATAACCGGATGCTCCGCTATAACCACTTGTTCCTGTCCATCCGCTTATACCACTATATCCTGATAATCCAGATTCTCCTGCTGGTCCTTGCGAACCTTGTGGACCCGATGGTCCAGTTGCACCTGAAAAGCCACTGAATCCTGATAACCCCTGTGGTCCTGTTACTCCGCTAAATCCAGAGAATCCACTCGGTCCTATTGGTCCAGCTTCTCCCTGTAATCCATTTGTTCCGGCTCTACCACTCCATCCTGAAATACCGGATTCTCCCTGTGGACCTTGTGCTCCAGATTTTCCTGACCAACCACTTTGTCCAGACCATCCAGAATATCCTGATGCTCCAGGTGCTCCTCCACCACCACTGGCTCCAGTCAATGGTTCCCAATTATATCCATTGTATCCATAGAATTGATTATCTTGAGTTAAAAATATTACTTCTCCGGCTGAAAGACTTGTGAGAGAATACGAACAATCTGGCAATTGAATACTGTCAGCTATAGGAAGAGTATCCACTACACGGACCTTTTCCGCGTTGCGGTATTGGGTCTGTATATAGTCCATGTCCTGCCATGTGACTCTTTGAAATTTCCTGAAATCTATAGGTGCATATTCATCTGCCATTTAATTACCTACAATTATTTTCTCCATATCGCTTCATATCGGCCCACGCTCATGCTTACCGCAGAATTAGCATTTGGAGATATTGCTATGATTGGCTCGGCATTCCCTGAACATGGAAGGGAAGAATCCGCTCCGCCTACGATTCTGGTCAAAGTATCGTTCATCCAGCATTTCAATGTTCTGAATCCGCTATCTGATGGATACCCTCCCATTTTATCATATTGGAATTTCATATTCGTCATGCTCCCGGCGGAGAAAGGCATACCAGTATCAATAGACCCGGCATTTCCTCTAAAATTCCATAGCAACCACCAATCGGTACTGAATCCTGGGTCGTAATAATAATATATGTAGTTATTAGCATTTCCACTTATTCCCAATACGGTAGTGAAATTCGTTTCATTGTACAATGTCACATTATTCAATTCCAAATTAGGTTGTTTTGCGAAATCGATGGTCTTGTTTCCACTCTGATTTATGAATGCTACCTCTCCTATTAATGTTCCGGTTACAATATTAACGAAGCCACTTGAAATGGAAACATTCCCATTGCTACCACTATACCATGTCCTGTCGTCCAATCTTATTCCGTTGAAATCATCTGATATTCTAGACATCATGACATCGTTTCTATAATCTATGACGTTCACGTTTCCTAAACAATCTATCTGACCACTGAAATTATTGAATACTGGTTCTTTCAGATTCGCTCTCATTTCATGATTCAATGAACATATTATGGTTCCAGATGGCCAATTTATGAAAGCGCATCTATCAACATCGATATCATGATACATTCCACTGCTTACGAATCCAGGTTCATCATAGGTTGTGAATCCTACATTTGGAGATGATATATTACATCCGTCGAAACGATTTGCTCCGATATCTCCCACATAATATGCTCCGCTTACTCCGGCGTAAATTATCCCACCACTGTTTCCACTGAAAGCATTTATATTATAGTTGGAACGATAATTATTATCTCTGATTCTCATAATTCCATTCGGACAATTTGTAACCTCAATATCCTCGAAATTACAATACTTTCCTCCACCGTTATCTATTGAACTTCCAACAGACCAACCTATCGCTCCGTGACCTATTCCCACGGCACTTAATCCTGCTCCATCTATCTTGAGATGAGAAACACGGAACCTATCTGCTCTGATATCCAATATTCCTTCCAAACAAGTTCCGGTAGCATATAATATAGTATCCGCACCTTCACCTATAAGACTTCCTCCATTGACTCCTCCGAGAGTATCTACAGGACTTATGGCTTGCACTCCACTAGGACACTCATAGACTCCATCTTTAAGATATATCTCTGGCGCGGATTTAAGTGAGAAGCAAGAATACATAAGTGTTGGGAAATCCTGCATAGACCATAATATTACTCCACCACTCTCTGCCATGTAATAAGTATTCAACGAATATACTATAATATCATATACAGAAGTTCCTCCACTAACAGCCGCAGGAATTCCTTGTAGACCTTGTGGACCAGTTTCTCCAGAGTAACCTGAATAGCCACTGTACCCCGAATCCCCTTGCATTCCACTATATCCTGAATATCCCGATTCTCCGATGACTCCTTGAACTCCACTATATCCACTATATCCTGATGGACCAGATATTCCAGAATAACCACTCATACCACTGTATCCTGATTCCCCAGAATACCCGCTATACCCACTGTAACCCGTATAACCACTGTAACCACTCTGTCCCGGTGTCCCACTATATCCGGAAATTCCCTGATTACCCTGCAATCCTTGTGTTCCTTGTGGACCAGTTGCACCGGAATAACCAGAATACCCAGATGTTCCAGCCGCTCCAGCCATCCCTGAATAGCCACTGATACCTTGAATACCTTGGATACCTTGGATACCTTGTGTACCTTGTACTCCTTGTGGTCCTTGCGCTCCATTTGCCCCGGCTGGACCTTGTGGTCCTTGTGGTCCACTCTCTCCAGTTAGACCTTGAGCACCGGTTGCTCCGGCATTTCCCTGTGGACCTTGTGGACCGATTGCTCCAGAGAATCCAGAACGACCACTCCATCCCGATGCCCCACTCCATCCACTTATTCCGGAATATCCTGAGAATCCGCTTTGTGCAACCTCTCCAGGCGCACCTTCCGCCCCCGAATAACCACTGTAACCAGATGTAGAAGTTGCATTTGCTTGAATGAAAGCCATGACTTCACTATACAATGGGTCTGGAAGAGTATCGAAACTTTCAAATCCTGTTCTCTTCAAAGATGGTTTAAATTTAAGTGTGAGAATATAAGGGTCAACGATTTCCTGTGGTTCCTGAACATCTTCCTGGGCGAATATCGCTCTGAATTGAATGTTTGCCATGCTACCAAATGTCATGGTTCTAGGAATAACAAAAACATGAGCCACATCGAATCCATATGAGAATTCTACTAAAGCTGTTCCCAATCCATAACTTTCCAGATAAGATATATTATCGGAACCGGTATAAGCAATATCCATGAACTTAGCATAGCTATTATCATCATAATTAGTAGGGAAAGTTATTACTAAACGAGAGGCTTCATTCTCCGTCTGGATTTCAACAGTAGTTCCTACAAAATCAGTCGGATAGATGCCTAACCCTACTTTGATATAGACATCTCTATATATCGGAGTGGTAGCCATAATTATCAATCAATATATATGTATCTATTTAGGTTCTGTAAAGACAATATAATGATGGGCTTCTCCCATTTTTTCAAAGTCTTCTCCAGTATATATTTGATTTCTCTTTATAAATATTAATCTATGTCCTGTCGGGACAATGAAAACAGTTACCGGGGAATTCGGAGTTTCAAGCACGAATTCCTTGGCATTGTCTTTCATCTCAAAAGTGGGGAAGTTGTCCTCCCCATAAAAGGTTTCTCCATCTTCGGTGATGATTTCCCATCTGTGGAATTGAAACATAAAACCATCTACTTTTTCTTATTGCTCATCGTACTGAAAAGTGAATGTTTTTTGATTCGCATCTCCGGCTGGAGTGCTTACAGTCGTCTGAAGTTGCATCAGCAAATAATCACTGTATCCAATTGCAGTTATTCCACCGGTCAAAACTCAACCAATTCCCAGATTCGCCGCACCGGGAGCCGCTACCGGCATTGTCTGATTGGTATATAGATTCTGAGTCGGGGTCGCAAAGGATGCCGCAGAATATCCAGTTGTTCTTAGATTGCATTGGATACCTTCTCCGGTAACATAGTTTCCGGCAGATTTCCATACCTGCAAATTATCAATTCTGTTAGACCCGCCCATAGCGGTAACATGATAACGGAC
>Ga0208980_10001581_pt1 | contig 13831 bp, 11 predicted proteins | sample WetSurMetagenome_3_FD_187993 | JGI IMG/M metagenome (GOLD analysis project Ga0208980, IMG submission 187993) | Wetland microbial communities from Twitchell Island in the Sacramento Delta, sample from surface sediment Aug2011 Site A1 Bulk (version 2) | ecosystem: Environmental > Aquatic > Marine...
CAAGATATGAAACTGCAAACCGCACCCTGGAGGTTACCGGCACTTTGCTGAATACCATTGACGGAGCGCTGAATGACGACCAAACTGCAACCGTGCAATATTCGCTCAACAAACGGCCCAAAGACATGTGGAACTTTGTTGTCGGATCTCAATACCAGATCAATAAGCATTTCATGCTCCGGGCTGAGGCAGGTTTTCTCGGCAGCAGAACCCAGGTCATAGGCATGCTGCAGTATCGTTTTGGATTATAAAACATTCTGATCATGAAAAAAGCCTTAATTCTCGCAGCTTTCCTTCTTATCAGTTATTCTGCAAGTTCACAGGTTCTGATTTCACTGATCTTTGGCGAAGCTCTGAATTCTGAAAAGATTGAATTCGGACTTGGCGGTGGTGTGAACTTTGCTAACATATCAAATCTCGAAACAAGTAAGTATCTCCCTATTTTTAACCTGGGATTTTATTTCGATATCAAGATCAAAAATCAACTGATGCTGCATACCGGAGTCATAGTCAAGTCAAACCAGGGCGCTGACCATCTCAACACTTATTCTCTTGATAACCAGGGTCTTGATGAGCAGTTTGCCGACGGTTACGTAACAAGGAAAATTAATAACTTCAGTGTACCAATTCTTTTGAAATACCGTTTCGCCGGGAGATTTCATATTGAGGCAGGCCCTATGCTGGCACTCAGAACCAAGGGATACGATGAGTTCAAAAACACGGTGATTGATAAAGATGATCTGACCTATAAGCTTGACATTTCGGATAATTACAAGCGAATTGACGCAGGTATCATGTGCGGAGCAGGAATTAAGTTGTACAAGAAAATCCCGAAAAGCTCCCAGATCGGAGTCAGGTATTATCACGGATTTATTGATCCGTTACCGGGAAATACAGGCGATCCCCAGTATTTTTCTTCAATTTACATATATTTCTCTCTTCCGATCGGCGCCCAAAAAGATGAAACAAAAACAAAATAAGTCACAAAGTTAAGCCCACGCAAACGCAGCATGAAAACCTCCCCTGAAAACGGACCTGACACCGATAAGGAAAGGATCGATCTGGTCATAAAACTGGCATTGATTGCATTACTTGTGGCATGGTGTGCCATGATAATACTTCCCTTTGTAATACCCGTACTGTGGGGTGTTATCCTGGCAATTACCCTTTTCCCGCTGTACAGCAGGCTGCTGAAACTGTTCAGGGGAAAGAAAGGCCTTTCAAGCACCGTTATAACCCTGGTAATGCTTGCCCTGATAATTGTTCCTTCAGCCTGGCTGATCTCTTCTGTTGTGGAAAACGGGAAAGATCTTGTGAACTCAATCCGTGATCAGACCCTTACCATCCCGCCTCCGGATCCGAAGGTTGCCGATTGGCCACTAATTGGAAAACCAATACATGCTTTATGGCTGTCACTCTCCACAAACCTGGAAGCTGCACTGCTGTCTTACCATGAACAGATCATGAAAGCCGGTGAAAAATTCCTTGGTATAATTAAAAGTGTGGGATCAGGTTTATTGATGATGATCCTTGCAGTGATAATTTCGGGAGTATTCATGGTCAAATCTGAAAAATCAGAAGAATCGGCCCTCAGTTTCGCATCCAGAATAAGCGGAAGCAGGGGTAGTGAGTTCGTATCGATGATCATCATAACTATCCGCAATGTTGCAAAAGGCATACTCGGGGTCGCTGTCATACAGTTCATCCTTATTGGCGGCACACTCATCCTGGCAAAAATACCCTTTGCCGGTCTCTGGGCACTGGCTGCTCTTTTCCTTGCCATCCTGCAACTGCCTGTTGGCATAATAGCAATACCGCTGGTCATCTATTTCTATTCTTTAATGAATCCTTTGCCTGCGACACTGTTATCTGTCCTTATCCTCGCTTTTTCATTAAGTGACAATTTCCTCAAACCCTGGCTGATGGGCAAAGGTGCACCGGTGCCGATGCTCGTTATTTTCCTTGGAGCTATCGGAGGCATGATGATGTCAGGATTTATCGGCCTGTTTACCGGAGCTATCGTCCTGTCCATAGGCTATAAACTGGCGGCCATTTGGCTGGGGGAAAGGAATTCAGACCACAGGGATGTAAATGGACCGGTCTGACAACTTTCCTTTAAACAGTTCTTCCCTGCCCTGTAGTGCCGGATAGTACTAAGGTACTATTTCAACGTGCTTCATGTTGGCTTACATTTGAAGGAACTTTTTCGGGTTCCTAATAATACTGCCATGATATTTCTTCAGCTTGCAATTTTGTTAATCTGCATCTTTATCGGTGCGCGTATGTCCGGCATTGGACTGGGTGTGATGGGCATGATCGGGCTTCTGATACTGATGTTCGTTTTTCATGTGCAGCCCTCTGATCCTCCTCTGGAAGTAATGCTGATTATCATGAGTGTGGTGACAGCGGCGGCAGCTCTGCAGGCAGCAGGGGGAATGGATTACCTGGTCAAGGTGGCAGGAAAGATACTCCGCAGCCACCCCGGGCAGATAACCATACTGGGACCTCTTGTGACCTACTGCTTCACACTGTTTGCAGGAACAGCACATATATCTTATTCGATACTGCCAATCATAGCAGAAGTCGCCATTAAGGCACGCATACGTCCGGAAAGGGCGCTGAGTATGAGTGTAACTGCTGCGCACATGGGAATCACAGCCAGTCCAGTGTCGGCTGCAACAGCTGCCCTCCTTACTGTTCTGGGATCGAGCGGGATCAAGCTGGCAGACATTCTTTTGATATGTATCCCTGCAACAGTGATAGGGGTGATCGTAGGGATAATCTTCGTGTATAAGAGAGGCAAGGAACTCGATAAGGACCCTGAGTTTCTTGAAAGAATGAAGGATCCCGTATTTGCAAAAAACCTTGACACTGAGGTAAAGGGGGAGATAGCCCTGAAACCCGGGGCGATCCCGTCGCTGATTATCTTCGGTATTGCAGTACTGAGCATCGTCTTGCTGGGCTCATTTCCGGGCCTGCTTCCAAACTTCGCAGGGAAGGAGGGATTTGCACCTAACTTTGCGGTGAGCGCTTCCGGACAGGTTCAGATGCCTGCCATGATCATGATGATCATGCTCGGAGCCACCGGCCTGATAATCCTTTTTGCAAAGACCACAGCCGGCCAGGTTACTAAAGCAAGCCTCTTTTCCAGCGCCGCATCTGCAACCATTGCCGTTTTCGGTGTTGTATGGATGAGCAGCTCTTTCATGGACCACAATTTTGTTGCCATAAAAGGCACCCTGGGTGAAATGGTGAACAAGTATCCGTGGCTCTTTGCACTGGCTCTGTTTACCCTGAGTATTCTGCTATTCAGCCAGGCCGCAACCACAAAAGCCCTGATGCCGTTAGGACTCGTTCTCGGACTCTCACCGGCATTCCTGCTTGGCATTTTCCCTGCAGTGAACGGACACTTCTTTATCCCGGGATACCCAACCCTGCTTACTGCCATACAGTTTGACAGGACCGGGACAACTAGAATAGGCAAGTATGTCCTCAATCACAGCTTCATGCTGCCCGGTTTGGTAACCACGGCAGCAGCTGTGGGTGCCGGCCTGATATTACAACTGATATTGTTATAAATTAATTAATCCAGATTCGTTATGAAAAAAAGTTTTATTGTCCTTTTCGTTTTACTGCTCGGATTTAACGGGTATTCGCAGACCCGGACCGAGAAGGACCTGCTGGGGGAAAAACAGATCCCTGCAGATGCCTACTATGGTGTACAGACTGCGAGGGCACTTGAAAACTTCCCTGTAAGCGGAGTCACTACCAAGTTCTACCCTGATTATGTAAAAGCCTTCGCTATGGTAAAACTTGCTGCCGCCCGTGCCAACAATGAGGTGGGCAGACTGAATAAGGAAAAACTTGCCGCCATCGAAAAGGCTTGCCTGGCTGTCATGGATGGAAAATACCATGATCAGTTCCTCGTAGACATGTACCAGGGCGGGGCAGGAACATCTGCCAACATGAATGCAAACGAGGTGCTGGCCAATATTGCCCTTGAAATGAGCGGCCACAAAAAAGGAGAGTACCAGTACATTGATCCGCATGATGACCTGAATATGGGTCAGTCGACAAATGATGTGTACCCCACAGCTATAAAAGTGGCTTTATTGCTGCACAATGACAAGGTGATAAAAGAACTCGAAGCATTGTCAGCCTCTTTTCATAAAAAGGGAGAGGAATTCAAGAGCTTGCTCAAAATGGGCCGGACCGAGGGACAGGATGCTGTTCCCATGACACTGGGACAGGAGTTTCATGCTTTTGGCAATCAGCTTGATGCCGAAATTGAAGCGCTGAGAAAATCCGAGTCATACCTGTATACCGAAAATATGGGGGCAACAGCTATCGGAACAGGCATAACCGCATCGCCGGGTTATGCTGAGAAATGTGCAGTTCAGCTGGCAAAGATTACGGGTAAACCTATGGTGATGGCCAAGGACCTGATCGCTGAGACTTCAAGTATGCAGGGATATGTTATGTATTCCTCCGCTCTTAAAAGTCTCTCTGTTACACTGTCAAAGATCAGCGGCGACCTTATCTTCCTGGCTACCGGCCCCAGGGCAGGGATTTTCGAGATCAACCTTCCGCCCCTTCAGCCGGGGTCATCCATCATGCCTGGCAAAGTCAATCCTGTTATGCCTGAACTGATGAATGAGATCTGCTTTAAGGTTATGGGAAATGACGTGACCGTCACTGTTGCCTCACATGCCGGACTGCTTCAACTTAATGGTTTTGAACCTGTCGTCCCTGTTGCTATTATGGAGTCACAGGGTCTGTTGTTCAAAGGCATACCCCTCTTCCGGAAGCAGTGTATTGATGGCATCACCGCCAATGAGGATGTGCTTAAGAATTACATAGAAAGAAGCGTGGGGATTGTAACAGCGCTGAACCCGGTGCTGGGATATGAGAAGACCACCGAGCTTGCCAAGGAAGCCCTTCAGACAGGTAAAGGAATCCTTGAACTGATCCGTGAGAAGAAACTTCTGACGGAAGATCAGATTAAAGATTTGCTTGACCCGGCAAAGATGACGAATCCAAACAAATAACAGTTAAATAATAACTCGATAAATCAATAACAAATGAAAACAAAACGCATGCAGATGAGAACAGCGCTTGCCAGCCTGATGCTCCTGCTAAGCCTGGCAGTCTTCGCACAGGAAAAACAATTGCCTAATGTCGTTATTCTCGCTACCGGAGGTACAATTGCCGGAGCCGGCACAAGTGCAACCGGATCAGCCTACACCTCCGGTCAGGTAAAGATCGAGGCAATGATAGATGCTGTTCCAAATATCCGGAAATTAGCAAATTTACGGGGAGAACAAATCGCAAACGTCGGTTCGCAGGACATGAGCGTGAAGATATGGATTGACCTTGCAAACCGGATCAACACACTTCTGGCAGGCAATGATGTCGATGGTATAGTGATAACCCATGGAACCGACACTCAGGAAGAAACAGCGTATTTCCTGAATCTTGTTGTAAAAAGCGATAAGCCGGTCGTATTGACTGGTTCAATGCGCCCATCGACAGCATTAAGCGCCGAAGGCCCTCTGAATCTTTATAATGCCGTTGCCGTTGCCGCCAATCCGAAATCAAAAGGATATGGAGTGATGGTTGTTATGAACGACGAGATTCACTCCGCTCATGGTGTTAAAAAAATGATAACTACACCTGTCCAGACGTTCCAGTCCCCCGAGGAAGGGATGATGGGAACCGTCATTTTTGGTGAAGTGGAATTTTTCCATAAGACATACGGCCTCAATACTGTAAACAGCGAATTCTCTGTTGCCGGAGTGAAGGAGTTGCCTCGTGTGGATATTGTTTACGCCTGTGCCGATGTATCGCCCGATTTGATTGATCTGATGGTCAAAGCCGGTGCAAAAGGAATTGTAGTCGCCGGCGTTGGTGACGGTAATATGAACGCCGGGACCCTGGAGGCTGCCAAAAGGGCAACTAAAATGGGAATTCCGGTTGTAAGGGCCTCACGGGTACCTGTTGGTACGGTTTTACTCAAGGGTGAGATTAATGATGAAGAATACGGAACAGTCTCTTCGATGGAACTTAATCCACAGAAAGCCAGGGTACTGTTAATGATGGCCTTGTTAAAAAAGAGAAGCAGGGAGGATTTACAGAAACTATATATCGACTATTAATCAGACCTGCTATCAAGGAATAGAGTAAGAATTTACACTATTATTCTGCCCGCCTCCCTGCCAGGTATTGTTTTCAATCTGATACGGGAGGCGGTCTCTTTTTTGTTTTAGACTTTTATTTGTTTAATTCAGGCTGAATGATTTTCCGGATAAACCAGGATACATTTACTCTGTCAGTTGCTTACAAAATCAGGAGTTTTCCAGAATTATCATCAATACAGAAAAGGAGAATCCAATTACTGTGAAAATTCCGGCCAGCTTACCGCCGTGGCTATAAGATTCCGGTATCATCGAATTTGCAAGCACTACGAGAATAGCCCCGCCAGCAAAAGCCTGGACAAACGACATCCATTGAGCAGATACACCGCTGAAAAGCGAGTAACCGGCAATTGTTGAAATTGCGCAGATGACAGCTATGAATAACCAGAGGAGTATTATTTTTCCGGGTTTCCAGCCACTCCCTTTCATACCGGTAGTTCCTGCAATGGCTTCAGGCAAATTGGCTATAAATACAGCTACAAGCATCGCCAGGCTGACTTTTCCTCCTTCAAACATACCCAATCCGATAACAATAGACTCAGGTATTCCGTCAAGGATAATTGCTAATACCATAGGGATTACCAGGCTTGATTGATGCGATGCCTCAATTTCCATGTGGTTCCCGGCACCGAGTTTTTCAATCAGCCTGTCGCTGAAATAAAAAGTAAAAGCTCCTGCAAACAAGCCAAATGCAGGAAACCCGGTTCCTTTTGCAATTTTTACAGCTTCAAAAATTAATTCATACGCAACGGCCGAGATCAGTGTCCCGGCGCCAAATGCCATGATGAGCCCAAGAGTTTTTTTGCCCAGAGAAAATCTGGAGGCAATAATTCCACCCAGAACCAGGGAGGAGGTTGCCAGCAAGCCCCATAAAAATGCATTCAACATACTGATATTATTAAATTTATAATTTTGATTTGCTGATCATGCCCGGCATGAACTAATGAGGGAAATTCCTGAAGCTTAATGTCTTTTGCGGTTAATCGTTGATACAATATACGCGAAATTATGAAAATCTCAATGTCTGAGTTTAATTTTTAATTTTATTATATAATCCAGCCCACCGGAAATGCCTTAAGAAATTTTTAAAGTCTGACTGAACGCATCACCTGCAATCTCTTCGGCTGATAGACCATGGCAACAGGTTAGATGCTGCCGGGAATTAAAGTTTCCCTTTTCACATGTTACTTTTCACAATAAGTATTTGATAATTCACAAATAAAAATCATTTGAATTCTGTTTTTTGTATTAATTTTAACTTTTGGGTTAAATCCGGAATACATAAATTAAAACTATTTAATTATGAAAAACAAGGTTATGCAAAGGGTTTTACTGGCGTTTACAATGTTATTAATAATCGCCTGTAATGCAAAAAAACCAGAACCTGCAGCTGTGATTGACACAGAACAAATAAAAAAGGAAATTCAGGCCAAGGAAGATGAATTTGCTGCCACTTACAATGCCGGAAAAATGAAATACATAGGCTATTATGCTGAAGATGCGGTAACTTTTTCTCAAAACGCCGCCCCACATGTTGGCAAGGCAGCAATTATCGAATACTTATCGGCTAATATAGATACCTTATCCAGCTCCAATAAAATTTCATATACAACCAATGAAGTCTTTGTGTCAAATGATGCCAATCAGGTAGTTGAAATTGGTCATTATACTGTAGTTGACTCAACCAATACCCCCGTTAATACGGGAAATTATATGGTTCTGTTTGTAAAAAGAGACGGCAGATACGTATGCCTGAGAGATATGAGTGCATCTGATATGCCGATTCAATAGAAATTCTATTTTAGTTAAAAATTAAGAGGCTATCCTTTGGGGGTAGCCTCTTTTATTGCGGGTTTATTCTTTATATAAAATACAAGTAATTAGCGCCTTCTGCCTCCGCCACCGCCGCTGAAACCGCCGCCGCCTCTGGAAGCCCCGCCTCCGCTATAACCTCCGCTGCTTCTCGAAGCTCCGCCCCCACTGTAGCCACCGCCACTGTAACCTCCACTGCTTCTGGTGCGAGATGCCCCTGCTGAAGAGGATTTTGACTGGGAAGAATAGCCCGAACTTGTCTGCCGGGTTGACGCAGATGCTCCGCCTGACTGCCGGGTCGATGCAGAAGCACCGCCTGACTGCCGGGTCGATGCAGAAGCACCGCCTGACTGCCGTGTCGATGCAGAAGCACCGCCTGACTGACGGGTCGACGCTGAAGCCCCGCCTGATTGTCGCGTAGATGCATTATTCCGGCTATAATTGCCATTAGCCACATTATGGTTAACGGTATTGGAACTGTGTCTGGAATTATTGTAGTTATTAAAATTGTTTTCATTATGAATCACTACATTACCTCCATGTCCGCCATAATAACCGCCATGGTGGTAATAATTATTGTGATGATAAGCTCCAATCGCCATTACAGTAAATGCTGCAAAATACGGAGGATAGTAAGCATAAGTATAAGGCGGATAATATGGCACATAAACAGGTGAATAGACGTACTGAACAATTGGTGCGGATTCAACCACAACCACTGTTGATGCTGGGGTGCTCACGGTGACAGGTTCGGGACCAGTATACCCCGGGTTAGCAGTAACTGAAGGAGTTGCAGCGGCTTTGGGTTCAATAACATAATCTTTACCATACAAATCTTTATCTCCGACAATTTGCATTGAAACCTTTCCCTCTTTATCTTTTGATACCAGGATTACGGCAACGTCCTGAACCTCCTTTTCGCTGACATCGACCTGAAGTACAAATGTAAAATCATTCCCATCCTGCTTTGTAACAACTTTGATGAAATCAACTTTATTATCCAGATTCAAATCCAGGTTATTGATCCCTGTCTCCTGGAGATTCAAAGACTTTTCAAAATCTTCAATGGTCTTTGACTTTTGAAAAAGATCCAACACAGCATAAAGATCCAGGTTATCTCCCGGCAAGCCCAGCAAAGCCGTGTCTGCCTCTGTCTGACTTCCTGTCTGAGAAAAAAGAGGCAAACTTAACAAGCTCATTGCCAAAACCATAAATGATAAAAAGCTTTTTCTCATGATCTTATGATATAATTATGAATGAATTCATGATCAAATTAACAATAAATATACCTAATAAAAATGAATTGAAAGCTAAACAATCAAAACCAATTGGTTATTATTCATTATAATGGAAAGATCAGACGGCAAGAGGTTAAACGGAAGCAGAGGCGGCGGCCTTTTCTGTTTCAATATTCAGCCTCTAAGTCTTTTTAACTGCGGTTCCCGTCTCTTTTAACTTAAAAGTGAGGAGAATGGCTATTGCGACACCAAGCAGGAAGGGAAGGAATGCAACCTGGTAATTGTGATGCCCGAGTTGAGACATATCTCCTGAGGTTTTAGCAAGGACCCATGCAAAAACCGGTCCCAGTAAAGCGCTGAATGTGAAGTTAATAAAATTAATGACACCGGTTGCGGTTCCACTCAGGTGAGGCGGATTGGCCTCTTTAACGACAGTGTAAGTCAGCATCGCTGATCCGGAAGCAATCCCGGCAAGCAATCCGGGAACAAAGGGAGGCAAAATCCCCGGTCTGCCAAACAATATGAATGCCAGGCAAAGGAGCAACAGGGTTGCCCCGGCAAAAATAACAGGCTTCCGGCGCCCTATCCGGTCAGAAATAAATCCCAGCAGAGGGCATCCTATTATCCATCCGAACGGTACACTTGCTGATCTCAAAACGGCAGTCCCGTAATCTATTCCGTGGGCATCCTGAAGGAAGCGCACTCCCCATACCATATCAAAAATTGTCGTTGGAATAAAAAGTAACCCCGCGATCATACCGCAGAGAATTGACTGCGGATTTTTAAAAACTATTTTAAAGGCGTCGACTGCACTCTTCATCCAATTCTCCTTTTGTTTCTGCACCTCATCTTTTGGAAGCATTAGCCAGAGAACCACTCCAAGGATAATGCCGGCTATGCCCATCCAAAACCAGAAGCTGTGCCAGGTAACACCCTTGCTGATCAACGGTCCCACTGCAAACTGGCCGGCTGATCCTCCTGCCATTCCAAACATCTGGGTGGCTCCGATCAGTGTAGCAGCACGCGATGCCGGGAAATGTTTGGAAGCTATATAAATTGCTCCAATGAGTGCAAAGACTCCACCGGCTCCCTGCAGAAATCTGCCTATACCTCCAATAGTTTGATTGCCTGTGCTGAAAAGAAGTGCCCCCAATCCGACAATAACAGCTCCGACAGGGACAACTTTTTTTGGCCCGAGACGATCCATTGCTGCGCCTGCGACAAGACTGAACGGTGAATAGCCGTAATAGAACAGTCCAACCATCGAGGCCACCCCCAGCGCACTTAGCCCAAAACCCTCTGACAACTGGTTAATCATGACAGACGGCGATGAGCGCATGACATACTGGTAAAAATAATAGACAGCTGCCAGCAACCAGGCAACAGCAGCCAGCCTGGTATTCTTGCTCATAATAATTATATTTTAAAAATAACTGAAAATACTAGCAGAGCACAACCGAAACTGCAAGTCCTCCTTCCGATGTTTCCTTGTACTTTGAGTTCATTTCCTTAGCTGTCAGGGCCATGGCGGCAATAGTTGTATCGAGGTCCACACGGCGCTCCTGCGGGTTCTCCTCGCTGGCAATACAGTATGCAGTCCATGCTTTTACTGCCCCGTACGCACAACGTTCGATACACGGAACCTGCACATATCCTGCAACCGGGTCGCATGTCATGCCAAGATGGGCTTCGAGGGCCGATTCGGCTGCGTTGGATACCACTTTCGGGCCTTCGCCACGAGCCTGGGCGATCATTGCAGCGCCCATTGAAGATCCTACACCGACCTCTGCCTGGCATCCGCCCTCTGCACCTGAGAGGGTTGCGTTATGTTTACAGAGATATCCTATGGCAGCAGCTGCAAGAAAACCTTCACGGATTTTTTGTGTAGGCACTTTAATGTCACGAAGCGACTTCAGGACTGCGGGAATGATGCCGGCAGAACCGGCGGTAGGTGCTGTCACAATTATATGGCCCCGGGCATTTTCCTCTCCCATTGCAAAACCGTAGGATGCCACCGTGGTGATTGCTCTTCCGGCCTCACCCTTGTTAACTTTCATCAGTTGCATTCCGGCTGCCTTGCTATGCAGCTTGATCGGACCGGGAAGAACACTTTCCACCGTCAATCCTGTTTCAACACCGCGTATCATTACCTCAGCAACTTGATCGAGGAACTCCCATATCTCCTTCTCACTTTTGCCTGAGATGGCCATTTCATTTTCAAGCAACAGTTTTCCCAGCGGAATATTATCATCTATAAGATACTTCTTCAGCTCGTTTGCATGTTGATAGGGATACTTTGGCTGACCTTTCTCGGGTATTACATAGCCTTTCCATTCTATAAATCCTCCGCCAACAGAATAATATTCAAGCTCATATAAGACTTCGGGACCTGCCAGAAGTTTGCAGGTCATTGTGTTAGGATGGTGGAAATCGCCTTTTGTTGCATCAAAGATTATATCCTTAAGAGTAAGATTGAGGGTTTTGGGGCCTAGTGTCACCGGGTAGCTCTTATCTGGATTTGTTGCCAGGTCATCAAGGAACTGCGGCGGGCAATCTGCAGGTGATTTGCCTAAAAGACCAGCGAGAGAAGCCCTGTCAGTGCCGTGACCCTTACCTGTGGCGCTCAGGCTCCCGAAAAGATGAACTTTCAGCCCGGTAGCCTTGTTTAGCTGTTCTGCAGGTAGCTTGGATATCCTCTGATAAAAATCGTAGGTAATCCTCATCGGGCCCATGGTGTGGGAACTGGACGGGCCAGGACCCATCTTATAAAACTCACTCAGAAGCGTAAGAATAGGCCCTTTTGATTCCTGAACCAGGATCGGATCTGGTGTGATACCGGCTGCCAGCGAATCAGCTTTAGCCACCGCCTCACCGGCTGGTTTTCCTGACTTTCCGCAGCCTATAAGAAGTGCCCCTGCGGAGGCTGCAAGTACCGTGCGCCCAAAATTCCGCCGCGAAAACACAGGATGAAACAAATTGTCTGATGGAACGGGGCCGCAGGAATCGCATGTTTTCGAGCTGCAACTGTCACAACCGTTTTCAGGATCATTTTTTGAATAAGTCAAGTTTTTCATAAGTATTGCCTCCCTTTTTTATATTTAGAAACAGATAAACCACAAGCTGTTCGGGTTAACGACAAAAACCGAATTCGTTATTTACTTATTTCAAATGTACAATCTGCAATGGTTCATGTCTATAGTACTTTAGTACTAGAGGCCAAACCTGCATCTGCTAATTAGGACCAATAAAAAAGGCTGGATTGACACCAGCCTGTAATTTCCGCAGTGTATACTCCCTTTTCAGGAAGGGCAAGCACACAGTGTTAAATTATAATGGGTGCAACCTCACACAGTTGCCACCCGGGTAATTTAACTGTCTTTTACTTCAGTTTAAATACTAACCCGCCTCCCAGGTTAAACTGGTAATAGGTCGAGAAACCTGACACTCCTGCGCCGGCGCCGCCGGTGCCAAAATATACACTTCCACCAATCGCCTGAACTGCGGACAGCAACTGCGCCTGTAATTTAAGGCCTATCTTTTCACTGAGCCATATATTGGACCCGGCTTTAAGCCCCCAGGCAAACTTGGTTGAGCTCCCGGTATTTGAATTTTCAGGGTTTTCAACATTATAAATGGCCATGCCAAGCATCAGCCCTGCATAAGGCTCAATTCTTGGATTAACATTCACATATTTGTTAAAGCCAAGAAAAAGGTAATTGCTGGCAAGGTTAAAGGTCGTGAACTTAATAGTGTTGTCATAATATTCGAGCGGCGCTTTTGTATCAAGGCGCAGGTAAGTAAATTCAACACCCATATAAGGAGCCGGCAGGACTTCCAGGCCGCCGCCGTATTCAAAACCATCTTCTATTGAGCCTTCAAAATATTGAGTGTCTGAGTAATATGAATCCACATGATTGTCCGCGAATGCATATGTTGCATACCCGTTAAGGCGAACTGATGGTCCTGATTGAGATGCTTTTTGTGCATAAATAATGCTCCCTGCAAGGAAGAAAGCAATTACGAGTAACTTTTTCATAAATCCAGAGTTTTAATTGTTTAAATCGTTCAGATGAGTCCGTAAGTAAGCAAAAGGCAGACTTGCAGATCCGTAATAGACAAATATAAATATAAAAACGACAGGTTGGCTCATGTAAACACCTGTATTATTGGATTATTCTTATTCTTTTTCAGCATAATATTTCCATTCGCCCTGTCAGTTTCAACGTAATTTTTGTATATTTATATCTTGTCAACCTTATTACAATGACTCCAAAGAAAAAATCAGCAAAAACCAAATCCCCGGGCAAGGGTGAATCAGAAACCTTTACAAAGCTGGAAGATCTCAGCAAGTTAAGTGAAAAGGAACTGAATGAACGCGCAAGAAAATTCTCAAAACAATACTGTGTCACTGACGGAGATAAATTTCAACTCAGGAAATACCGGACAGATCCGGATGTTGACCTGGGCCCTGAAGATAAGCCTCTGATGAAGCAGACGCTGCAGCTTGGAGTAGAGGAACTCGCCTCTTTGCAGGATAAAATGTATGCCCAGGACAAGTGGTCGCTTCTTCTGATATTTCAGGCAATG
>Ga0208980_10001582_pt1 | contig 13829 bp, 14 predicted proteins | sample WetSurMetagenome_3_FD_187993 | JGI IMG/M metagenome (GOLD analysis project Ga0208980, IMG submission 187993) | Wetland microbial communities from Twitchell Island in the Sacramento Delta, sample from surface sediment Aug2011 Site A1 Bulk (version 2) | ecosystem: Environmental > Aquatic > Marine...
AGATCCTGAAAATGGAGGCGGCCGACGGAGTGGCCGTGGTGACGGTCTCCCGGCCCCAGGCCATGAACGCCCTGAACACCCGCTTCTTCCAGGAGATGGACGCGCTCGTCGCCGAGCTCGCCGCCCGCGCCGACATCAAGGCCGTCGTCATCACCGGCGAGGGGAAGGCCTTTGTCGCCGGGGCCGACATCGCCGAGATGGTCGGCAAGACCCCGGACGAGGCGCGGGCCTTTTCGCGGCTCGGACAGCGGACCTTCCGCAGCCTGGAGCTTCTCGAAAAGCCGGTCATCGCCGCGGTCAACGGCTTCGCCCTCGGCGGGGGCTGCGAGCTGGCGCTGGCCTGCGATTTCCGCGTCGCCAGCACCAAGGCCAAGTTCGGCCAGCCCGAGGTCAACCTGGGGCTCATCCCCGGGTACGCGGCGACCCAGCGTCTGCCCCGTCTCGTCGGCCTCGGCCACGCCCTCTACCTCCTCCTGACCGCGGAGATGGTCGGCGCCGAGGACGCCCTGCGCATGGGGCTCGTCCAGAAAGTCGTCGAGCCCGAGGCTCTTCTGCCGACGGCCGTGGAGACGGCCAAGACGATCGCGGCCAAGGGGCCCCTGGCCGTCCGGCTGGTGAAGCGCGTCGCCCGCGAGGGCCTGCTCCAGGACTTCGAGGCCGGTTGCGCCCTCGAAGCCGAGGCCTTCGGCCTGCCGTTCGGCAACGAGGGGGCCGAGGGGATGAAGGCCTTTCTCGAAAAACGCAAGCCCGAGTGGAAGTCCTGAGAACGGGCTGAGGGGAGTTCGCCCATGAGCTATACCGACCGCTTGGAGAACGTCGCCGTCCTGGGGGCGGCGGGAAAGATGGGCAGCGGCATCGTCCTGCTGACGGCCCTGGAGATGGCCGACCTGGCCCTGGACCCGGCCCAGAAGGACCGGGACTTCGCCCTCAACGCCGTTGACGTTTCGCCCAAAGCCCTGGCCGGGTTGACGAAGTACCTGCGGGACCAGGTCCTGCGGGCGGCCGAGAAGAAAGCGGTCGCCCTGCGGGGCGTCTACGCCGGCCGGGCCGACCTGGTCGAGAACGAGGAGATCATCCGCCAGTATGTCGAGGACGTCCTGGCGCTCGTCCGGCCGACGACCCGGATCGAGGCCGCCTACGGCTCGTCGCTCGTCTTCGAGGCCGTCAACGAGAACCCGGAGCTCAAGGTCAAGCTCCTGTCACAGATCAAGGACCACAACACGAAGGACGCCTGGTTCCTGACCAACACGTCGTCCATCCCCATTTCCGAGCTTGACGCCGCGATCGGACTGGGCGGGCGCATCGTCGGGTTCCATTTCTACAACCCCCCCGCCGTCCAGAAGCTGGTCGAGGTCATCCAGGCCGGGACGACACTCCCCGAGCTGGCCGAGTTCGCCGCCCAGTACGCCAAGAAGCTGCGCAAGACGGTCGTGCCCTCGAACGACGTGGCCGGATTCATCGGCAACGGCCACTTCATGCGGGAGGCGCTCTTCGGGATCGCGGAAGCCGAACGGCTGGCCCCGGAGCTCGGCTTCGCTGGCGCCGTCTATGCCGTCAACAAGGTCAGCCAGGAGCTCCTCATCCGGCCGATGGGCATCTTCCAGCTCGTCGATTACGTCGGCCTCGACGTCTGCCGCTTCATCCTCGGGGTCATGAATGAGCGGCTTCCCGCCCAAGGCCTCCACAGCCCGCTGGTGGACAGGATGGTCCAGATGGGCATCGCCGGCGGCCAATTTCCGGACGGCTCTCAGAAGGACGGCTTCCTGAAATACGAGAAGGGCCGCCCGGCCGGGGTCTTCGATCCCGAGGCTAAAACCTACGTGCCGCTGGCCGGGATCTCCGCCCAATGCGACGAGCGCCTGGGGCCCCCGCCCGCTTCCGGCAAGCCCTGGAAGGCCGTCATCGCCATGGCCGACAAAGCGTCTTATCTCGACGTCTATTTCCGCGAGCTTCGGGGCTTGACGACTCTCGGAGCCGAGCTGGCCGTGAGCTACGGACGACAGGCCAAGGAGATCGGGCTCGGCCTGGTCAAGCAGGGCGTCGCCCGCAGGAACGAGGACGTCAACACCGTCATGCTGACGGGGTTCTACCACGCCTACGGACCCATCAACGGCTATTTCGATTGAGAGAGGTCGGACCATGACAAAGAACAGACGCAAGGTCTATATGGCGGCGGGACATCACACGACGTCCCTCGGGACCGGCCGGAAGGAATTCCATCCCAAGAGAGCCCGGCCGGGCCTCGAGGAATACATCCAGGAGGCCGGCCGGGCCGTCCTGAGCCGGATCGGCGGCGGCAAGAACGTCGATGAAGGCGTCATCGGCAACTTCATGGCCGCCCGTTTCAACAAACAGGGGCATCTGGCGGCCTTCATCCCCTCGATCGACGCAGACCTTCGCTGGAAGCCGTCGACCCGGGTCGAGTGCGCCTGCGCCTCGGGCGGAGTGGCCCTGACCGCGGCCATCAAGAGCGTCCTGGCCGGGACCGCCGACGTCGTCCTGGCCGTCGGCGTCGAGGTCCAGAACACGGTCAAGGCCGTCTACGGCGCCGATATCCTCGCCGGGGCCGGCTGGTACCGCGGCGAGCGCAAAAAGGGCCACGCCTATTTCTTCCCCTCGCTCTTCAGCGACCGTGCCGGGGCCTACTTCGAGAAGTTCGGGCGCGACAAGACCCGGCGGGCCTTCGCCCGCTGGTACCGCAACGCCGTCGAGAACGCCCGGCTGTGCGACACGGCCCAGGAATTCCCGAACGCCTGCGAGGACCCCGAAGCGCTGGGCCTGGGCGAGCCCAACCCCCGGTCATTCGTCGACCACCTCAACGTCTTCGACTGCTCCAAGGTGTCGGACGGGGCGGCGGCCATCGCCGTGATGTCCGAGGAGGGGCTCGAGCGCTGCGGCATCGCCAAGAACGAGGCCGTCGAGGTGGTGGGCTGGGGCCAGGTCGAGGCCGACCTGACCATGCCGCCGGCCGATCCGACCGAGCTCGAGACGACGAGGCGGGCCGTTCAAAAAGCCCTGGACGCCGCCGGGGTCGGGGTGGGCCAGATCGGCACGGTCGAGTGCCACGACTGCTTCACGATCTCCGGGCTCCTGTCGGTCGAGGCCATCGGCTTGGCCGGGAAGGGCGAAGGCGCCGACTACGTCCTCGCCGGCAAGACCTCCCGCAAGGGCGACGTGCCGTTCAACACCTCGGGCGGGCTCATCGGCTGGGGGCACCCGACAGGCGCGACCGGGGTGCGCCAGGCCGTCACCGTTTGGCAACAGCTCACCGGGAAGGCCGGCGGCTGGCAGGTCAAGATCTCGCGGAAACGCCCCTACGCGCTGTCTGTGAACATGGGCGGCAACGACAAGACCGTCGTGGCCATCGTCTACAAGAAGGCCGGACGGAGGCCAAGGGCGAAGCCCTAGCCGGCCGACGAGCGAAGGCCCGCGAAAGAAGCCGGCCCTCGCGCCTTCGTCGTCATCAGAACAAGCCCGTCCCGCCGGCCTATTCAATCCCCGCGTCGAAGAAGCCGTCAGTTCTTTTCTGTTGACAGCCAACGGATTCTAAGGATATAAGGGACCCATATTCCGGGGAAAATGATCTTCACTTCGCCGCGCCCGCGGGAAGATATTCGCTTTATCTGCGGACAAGTCCGCCCAGCTCCCGCATCTCTCCGTCAAAGGAGGTTCGCTTGCTGATCCAAGCCGACGAGCTATCGAGCTTCCTCCAACGCTGCCAAGCCCAGAGCCTCGGCCCTTACCGGGAGGTCCATTTTCCGGTCTGGCCCGCCGACCGGGACTCGCCCCACGCCGTCCTTGCGCTTGCGCCGGGCCAGGCCCGCCCGGCCCTGGACGGGCATCGCGCCGTCGATCCCGCCAAGTTGTTATTCTACAGGGTGAGAGAACGGCTCGCGCCGTTCAGCGCTGACGCGTCCGCCACGCTCCTGGCCGGCGTCAAAGCCTGTGATGTCAGGGCCTTGGAGCTTCTGGACCGGGCCCTCGTCAACGACGATTTCGCCGATCCCGCCTATCGAGCCTGGCGTGAGCGCGCGACCGTCCTCAGCTTTGACTGCACCGATGCCGCCCCCTCCTGCCACTGCACTCTCGTCGGCGGAAAGCCCTACGCCGAGACCGGTTTCGACGCCAATGCGTCCCGCTTCGGCGACCACTACTACCTCAGCGCGGCCACGCCCAAGGGGGACGTCCTTCTCGAACTCATCCGCAAGAACGCCGGCGGCGACACGGCCCATAGCGCCATCCCCGCGAAGGTCGAGGACCGCCGGGCGGAGATGACCGCGAAGGTCCAGCGTCAGAGCGACGCCTTCGCCAGGCCGGACGCGTTCGCCCGCCTGCGGGCTGCGCCGCCGAAGGGCTGGAAGGAGGAGTCGGCGGAGTGCGTCGGGTGCGGGGCCTGCACCCACATCTGTCCGACATGCTACTGCCTCATCCTGAACGACGAAAGCCGGGCCGCCGGCTTCGTTAAAGTCCGCAGCTACGACTCCTGCCAATGGCACGGCTATGCCCGTGTCGCCTCGGGCGCCTCGCCGCGGCCGCGCATCGATGAGCGTTTCCGCCACCGCTATCTCTGCAAGCTCGTCACGATGAAGGCGGAGTTCGGGACCCTGGGCTGCACGGGCTGCGGCCGCTGTACCGACGCCTGCCCCGGGGGGATCGATTTCCGGAAGGCCGTCCAGAAGCTCATGGAGAGGGCCGGGGACGAGCGGCCGGACGCCGGGGCCCGATGAGGAGAAGCCCATGAAGCCCAACCCCTATGAAGCCATCCCGGCCATCATCACGGAGACGGTCGACGAGACCCCCCTCATCCGGACCCTGCGCCTGAAGCCGGACAGGCCGCTGGCCTTCCGGACGGGCCAGTTCATCGAGCTCGGCCTGCCCGGCCTTGGAGAAGCCCCCTTCACGCCCTCGTCGTCTCACTTCGTCCCGGACATCCTGGACGTCACCATCATGAAGGCCGGATTCCTGACCGAGCACCTCCATGAAGCGAAGCCGGGCGACAGGGTCGGACTGCGCGGCCCGTTCGGCTCGGCCTACCCCCTCGAAGCATTCGAGAACCGGGACCTCCTCATCCTCGGCGGCGGCTGCGGCCTGGCCCCCCTGCGGTCGCTCTTCCTGACCCTCCTCGACGAAATTCACCGCTATAAGAGCATCACTTTCTACGCGGGCGCAAAGACGCCCCAAGACTGTCCTTATAAGGATGCGTTTCCCGTATGGCGGAAGCATCCCAAGGTCAAGCTCGTCCGGGCCGTCGACGCCGTCCCGCTCGGCGAGGCCTGGGACGAGGAGGTCGGCGTCGTGACCGTGCTCCTTGGGAAGCTCGACATCGACCCGGCGAGCTCCCCCGCCGTCGTCTGCGGACCGCCGGTGATGATGAAATTCGGGACCCGCGATCTCCTCAGGCTGGGCTTCCGGGAGGACCGCATTTACCTGTCCATGGAGAAGAAGATGTACTGCGGCGTCGGCCAGTGCCGTCACTGCCTCATGGGCGGCTACTACGTCTGCAAGCACGGCCCCGTCTTCACCTATGCCCAAATTAAGAATGAGGAGGGATTATGGGACTGAAACGGCTGCTCATCGATGTCCCCGCCCTTCTCGCGTCCGGCGTTCCGGCCGGCCGCATCGAGTGCGAATACATGTTCCACCGGGTCAATCCCGGCGTCTTCTCCCTCCTCGAAGTGGCCGAGTTCGCCGCTTACTGCCGGCAGTGCAAAGAGGCCTTCTGCGTCACGGCCTGCCCAAAGGAGGCGCTGGAACGGCAGGCGAACGGCGCTGTCAAGCGGTACAACATGCGCTGCGTCGGCTGCAAGAGCTGCGTCCTGGCCTGCCCGTTCGGCACGATCTTCCCCGAGGTCATCAATTATGTCACGGCCAAGTGCGACCTCTGCCTGAACCAGCTCGCGGACGAGCCGGACTACCTCCCCCTCTGCGTCAAGACGGCGCCGGCGGGGACGTTCGTCATGAAGGCCATTTCCGAGGAGGACCCCAAGAACCACATCTACTTCGCGGGTGAGCGGCTGGCCGTCCGGAGTCCGAACTGGCGGAGCAAGGAGGGCCGGCCATGACCGCCCAGATCCTGTTCGATTTCTTCGTCTTCCCGGGGATCGTGTTCACGGCCGTCCTGGGGCTCCTGGCCGGGTGGCTCGACCGCAAGGTGTCCGCGCGCTTCCAGTTCCGCGTCGGCCCGCCGCCCTTCCAGAGCTTCAACGACGTTTTCAAGCTCCTGGGCAAAGAGACGATCCTGGTCAAGACGGGCCTGCCCTGGCTTTTCGTCGCCGCGCCACTGGCCGGGTTCGCCGTCATGTCGGTCGCGGCGACGTCGGTGGGAACGGCCTTGTTCTTGGGGCGGACGGCCGGCGCCGATCTCATCGTCCTGATGTACCTGCTCATGTTCTACTCCGTTCTCGTCGTCCTCGGCGGCGCCTCGCCGGGGAACGTCTTTTCGAGCCTGGGGGCCGGGCGGGAGGTCAAACTCCTCCTCGCCGACGAGCTGCCGTTCATTCTGGCCTGCCTCGTTCCCGTCATCCGGTCCGGCTACAAGCTGGATTTCGGCGCCATTTTGGCCTATCAGGCCGCGCACGGCATGCAGGTCGCTTCCGTGTCCGGGGCCCTGGCTTTCATCGTCGCCCTCCTGGCCGTCCAGGCCAAGATGGCCCTGCCTCCCTTCCACATCCCCGACGCCGAGACGGAGCTCGTGGCCGGCCCGTTCATCGAATACGGCGGCCCGCTGCTGGCTTTCTGGAAGCTCAATCAGTTCATGATGCTGGTCGTCTTCCCCTTCCTGCTCATCCTTCTCTTCTGGGGAGGGTTCCCCCTCCGGGGACTGGGACTCCTCTGGGGAGTCCTCAAGTATCTCCTCCTCCTCGTCCTGATCATCATCATCAAGAACACCAATCCCCGCGTCAGGACCGACACGGCGATCGCGTTCTTCTGGAAATATCTCGCACCGCTGGCGCTGGCGGCCGTCGTCCTGGCCGTCCTGGGAGTGTGACCATGGGCTGGTACAACAGACGCCTGGCCAAGTCGCTCTGGGTCTTTCACGTCAGCGCTTCGCCCTGCAACAACTGCGACATCGAGATCCTCGACCTCCTGACGCCCCGTTACGATGTCGAACGCTTCGGGATCAGGCTCGTGGGCTCGGTCCGCCACGCCGACGTCCTTCTCGTCACCGGGGTCATTAACGAGAAGGTCGCTCCGCTGGTCCGCCGGCTCTACGAGCAGGCGCCCAAGCCGGTCTTCGTCGTCGGCGTCGGGACCTGTCCGACCTCGGGGTGCTGCTTCAAGGAGAGCTATAACACGGTCCAGCGCCGGGCGGACGTCATCCCTTTCAACGTCTATGTCGAGGGCTGCCCGCCGAAGCCGGAGGCGATGATCGACGCGATCGTCAAGCTCATGGGGGTGCTCAATGGCTGAGAAAGACAACGTCCTCGACGGGCTCGAAAGCAAGATCGGCCGGACCGTGGCCAAGACGGGCCGCGTCTTCTTCGAGGTCGCCGACGAGAACCTTTCCGAAGTCGTCCGCCAGCTCTTTTTCGCCAAGGGCTGCCGCCTGTCGACGGCCACGGCCACGGAGACGCATCGGGGGCTCGAGGTCCTCTACCATTTTTCCCACGACGCCACGGGGCGCTATTATTGCCCTCGCGTGGTCATGACCGACCGCGACCAGCCGCGCATGCGCTCGATCGCGCCGATCGTCAAGGGCGCGGAATGGATCGAGCGGGAGATGGCGGAGCTCTTCGGCATCACCTTCGAGGGCCATCCCCGGCCGGAGAGGCTTCTGACCAAGGACCACCCGAAACCGCCGGACCGGCCCCTGCGGCTGAGGAGGACGCCATGAGCCAGACCGTCATCCCCGTCGGGCCCTTCCATCCCCTCCTCGAGGAGGCCGAGTTCTTCAAGATCCACGTCGACGGAGAGACCGTGACCGGCATCGACACGGACATCGGCTACATGCACCGGGGCCACGAGTTCATCTCCGAGCGCAAGACCTTCACTCAGTCGATCTTCCTCGTCGAGCGCATCTGCGGCATCTGCTCGACTTCCCACCCCCTCGCCTTCGTCCACGCCGTCGAGGACGTGGACAACATCGAGATCCCCGACCGCGCCGCCTACATCCGGACCCTGATCGGGGAGCTCGAGCGCATCCACAGCCATCTCCTCTGGCTCGGCCTGGCCGGGCATTTCATCGGCTATGACACGCTCTGGATGTGGGCCTGGAAGTACCGGGAACCGGTCCTCGAGATCTTCGAAACGATCACGGGCAATCGCAATCACTACGGCATGATGCGCGTCGGCGGCGTCGCCCGCGACGTCCCGCCCGAGGCGGTCCCGCCTCTGCTCGAGACCCTGGACATGATCGAGCGCAAAATGACGATGATCGCCAAGGCCGCGGCCGACGACCCCGTCCTCAGGTCGCGGCTCAAGGGCGTCGGCGTCCTGAGCCGCCAGGCCGCGATCGACTACTGCGCCGTCGGGCCGACCGCCCGGGCGTCCGGCCTGGCCATCGACGTCCGCAAGGACGAGCCCAAGGACGCTTACGGCCTGGTCGACTTCAATAAGATCGTCCTCGAGAACGGCGACGTCTACGACAAGCTCGTCGTCCGGGTCCTCGAGACCTTCGAATCGATCAAGATCGTCCGGCAATGCCTGGAGAAGCTCAGGTCCGTGACGGGGCCGATCCTCAACGACGTCAAGGAAGTCGCGGCCGGGGAAGGCATCGGCCGCTACGAGGCCCCGCGAGGCGAGGTCTTCCACTATGTGCGGACGGACGGCTCCAACCGCCCTCTCCGGCACAAGGTCCGGGCGCCGAGCTACGTCAATATCCCGACGTGCGAAGCCTCCTGCAAGGGGATACCGCTCGCCGACGCCCTGATCACCCTGGCCGCGATCGATCCCTGCTACTGCTGCACGGAGCGGGCCGTCCGCCTCGTCGACAAGCAGGGTGTTCGCGTCGCGGCCGATCTGCTCCAGCTCTCGCGCGAAAAGACCGAGCGGCTCAGGAGGGACGTCCATGGATAACCCGATCCTCCTCGTCATCGCCCTCCCTCTGGCGGCCGCGTCCCTCAGCCTCGTCCTTCCGACTGTCCTGCGGAAGCTCCTCGTTGCCGCAGGCCTCGTCGCCGGCCTGGTCCTTGTCAAGGGCTTCTTCACCGCCCCGCCGCCCGATCTGAGGGTTCTCGGCACGGTCGCCCTGAGCCTCGACAAGTTCAGCCTTCTCGCCCTGGCCTTCATCCACATCCTCAGCCTGATCATCTTTCTCTTCTGCCTCAAGGGCCTCGACGCCGCGACGGAAAAGCCGTTCCTCGTCCTCTACCCCCTGACCATCGCCTTCGCCAACGGGGCGGTCGTCTGTCCCAACGCCTTCGGCTTCCTCGTTTTCTGGGGGTTGTCGGGACTGACGCTCTACGGATTTGCCCTTCTGGGGCGCGGCGAGAGCGCGGCCTCGACGGCCAAGAAGACCTTCATCATCGTCGGCGGCAGCGACGCGTTCCTGATCCTGGGCCTGGCGCTGTCCGGCGCGACCTCAGGCTGGTCGCTCGCCGGCAACCCCGTTTCGCTTGACGGGCCGGGCGGCGTCGCCGCCTTCGTCTGCTTGCTCATCGCGGCCTTCGCCAAGGCGGGAGGCTTTCCCCTTCACACCTGGGTCCCCGACTTCAGCCGGGACGCCCCGGTCGAAAGCGCGGCCTTTCTCCCGGCCTCGCTCGACAAAATCCTGGGCATCTACCTCCTGACGCGAATAATGACCGGCGCCTTCGACGTCGGCCCCTTCGCCCGGATGGTCGTCGTCAGCCTCGGGGCCCTGACCATCATCATCGCCGTGATGATGGCCATGGTCCAGCACAACGGGCGCCGGCTCTTGGGGTATCACGCCGTCAGCCAGGTCGGCTATATGATCATGGGGGTGGCCAGCGGCTCGGCCCTGGCCTTCGCCGGCGGGCTCTTCCACCTGATCAACCACACCCTCTACAAGTCCGACCTCTTCCTCGCCCTTGGCTCCGTCGAGAAGAGAGCCGGGACGAACGAGCTCGACGAGCTGGGCGGGCTGGCGAAGGCCATGCCCCGGACGTTTATCGCCGCCCTCGTGGGCGCCTTCGCGATCTCGGGCATCCCGCCGTTCAACGGGTTCTTCTCCAAATGGATGATCTATCAAGGGCTCCTGGAAAAAGCCTCGTCCCTCTCCAAGGGCTACGCCCTCTGGCTTCTCATATGCCTCATCCTGGCCGTCTTCGGCAGCGCCTTGACCCTGGCCAGCTTCATGAAATTCCTGCATGCCGTGTTCTTGGGACAGCGCCGGGAGCGCCTGGCGGGCGTTAAAGAGGCCCCGGCCAACCAATGGCTAGCGACCGGCGCGCTGGCCCTGCTTTGCGCCGCCTTCGGACTCCTGGCCAAGGAGATCCCTCTCAAGATCTTCGTCATGCCGGCGGCCCAAGAGGCCGGGCTGGCCCCCGCCGGATTCCTCGGCCTCTACGATCCCCGGCTCATCTTGCTGCTTTTCGGCCTGGCCTTCCTCCTGGGGCTCATCGTCTTCGGCCTGACCCGCAAAACGCGTTTTGACCAAGTCTATATCGGCGGCAGCGTCCCGTCCGAGGACTTCCGGGTCGCCGGGACCGAGTTCTACAGGGAGATCGCGGAGATGCGGCCCTTCAAGGCCATCTACCGCAAGGCCGAGGGCAAGTCCTTCGATGTCTACGACCTCGGCGCCAAGGCCACCTTCGGCCTCTCGCACCTCCTGCAGAAAGCCCACGGGGGGCTTCTGCAGGTCTATGTCCTTTTCATCCTGTTCGGGGTCCTGCTGTTCATGGTCCTGGCCGGATAAGCCAGGAATGACAAGGAGGAGCGCGTGCCCGTAGAAACTTGGCTGACCTTCCTCTTGGGATTCATGATCCTGGGGTCGATCGTGGCCCTGGAGCTCAAGGACATCCTCTCGTCCATCGTGGCCATCGGCGTCGTCGGACTGGCCGTTTCCATCGCCTTTCTCTTCCTCCAGGCGCCCGACCTCGCCGTCGTCCAGTTCCTCTTCGAGATCTTTGCCCTGATCATCCTCGTCCGGGCCTTCATCCGGAAGGATTGCCACGTCATGGAGTCGGCCTCGTCCGGCCGCTGGATCCTCGGCTTCACCCTGATCGGGCTGGCGGCCGCATTCCTCCTCAGCCTCAAGATCTTTCGCCTCCTCCCCCCCTTCGGGGAGCCTCTGCTGGAGACCTCCCGGTATTACCTGCAGAACGCCGCCGCCGACACGGGCGCGGCGAATATCATCGCCGCCATCATCCTCGACTACCGGGCCTACGACACGCTGGGCGAGGTCACGGTCCTGCTGACGGCCATCCTGGGGACGCTGTCGGTGCTGCGCCTTCGCGCCCGGGACGGCAAGGGAGGCGGCCGATGACGAACAAGACCGCGGGCATGACCTTGATCATCAAGACCGTCACCCGGCTGCTGGTCGGACTGATATTGCTCTACGGGATCTACATCATCCTGCACGGCCACCTCAGCCCGGGAGGGGGCTTCGGCGGCGGGGTCGTCCTGGCCCTGGGACTGCTCGCCGTCCTGCTGGCCTACGGCCGCGAGGAGACCTTGAAATGGCTGCGGCTCGGCCTGCTCAAGGACGTCGAGCAGGCCAGCCCGCTCATCTTCCTCCTTGTCGGCCTGGCGGGGGCCGTCTGGGGCGGAGCGTTCTTGGCCAACATCCTGTCCAAGGGCAAGCTCTTCGCCCTGCTGAGTTCGGGCCTCATCCTGCCGCTCAACATCGTCATCGGCCTCAAGGTCGGGCTATCCCTCTTCCTCGTCGTTCTGGCCATGGCCGAATTCGACCTGGACAAAGGAGCCGAAGAATGACGCTCTATGCCCTCTGTTTCTCGTTGTTCCTGGTCGGGCTCTATGGTCTTCTGACCAAGCGCGACCTCATCAAGATCATCCTGTCGTCGGGGATCATGGGCTATGCCTGCAACCTCATGCTCGTCCTATTCGGCTACCGCAACGGCGGCATCTACCCCATCCTCGAGAAGGGCCGGGACGCCGCGCCCATGGTCGATCCCCTGCCCCAGGCCCTCGTGCTGACCTCGATCGTCATCGAGCTCGGAGTGACCGCGCTTCTCGCGGCCCTGGCCATCCGGCTCTTCCAGAAATACGGGTCCTACGACATCACCAAGATCAGGAGGCTATCCGGATGATCCTCCCTTACTTTATCGTCATCCCTCTCCTCTCGGCCTTTCTCATCCCGCTCATCTCCCGGCGCCGGGATACGGGGGCCGTCATCCTGTCGCTCGCGGCCGCGGCGTCGCTTCTCGTCCTCGCGGGATTCGCCTTTTTCGGCCGGGGCGGCGAGACGCTCGTCTACCGGATGAGCGCCTGGAAGCTCCCGATCGGCATCCCCCTGGTGCTCGACGCGTTCAGCGCCTTCATGCTGATGATGGTCGGTCTCATCGCTCTGACCTCGCTCGTCTTCTCGGTCCATTACATTCGCCGCCTCGGCCAGGACTGGAGGTACTACGCCCTATTCATGATCCTCGTCACGGGCATGAACGGCGTTATCATCACGGGAGACCTGTTCAACCTCTTCGTCTTCATGGAGATCGCCCTGTTCGCGGCCCTGGCCCTGGTCGCTTTCGGCGGGCAGGCCCACGAGTTCGAGGCCTCCTTCAAGTACGCGGTCATGGCCTCGGTCTCCTCCTCCTTCATCCTCCTCGGCATCGCCGTCATCTACGGCGCAACCTCGATGCTGGGCCTGGCCACGATCGCGCAGAGCCTCGGTCACGCGAGTCCGCTCCTCGTCCTCTGGACCGGCGGCCTGTTCATGGCCGGATTCGGCGTCAAGGCGGCGGCCATGCCCTTCCACGCCTGGCTTCCCGACGCCCACTCCTCCGCCCCGTCGCCCATCTCGGCCATGCTCAGCGGGGTCCTGATCAAGACCTTGGGCATCTACGTGCTTGTCCGGCTCTTCTACAACGTCTTCGGAGCGCCGCCCCTGTTCCTCGGCATCTTCCTCGGTCTTGGCGGCGTCTCGATCCTCGCCGGAGTCATCCTGGCCGTCGGCCAATGGGACATCAAGCGCCTCTTGGCATACCACAGCATCAGTCAGATCGGCTACATCCTGCTGGGGATAGGCCTCGGCACCCCTCTGGGCATGGCCGGGGCCGTCTATCACACGGTCAATCACGCCGTTTTTAAATCGCTCCTATTTTACAATGCCGGCGCCCTGGAGACGGCGCTGGGCACGCGCGACTTGAGGCAGATGGGGAACGCCGCCAAGCTCCTGCCCGTCACCTCCGGGACCTCGATGATCGCTTCTCTCTCGATCTCGGGGATCCCGCCGTTCAACGGCTTTTTCAGCAAGCTGATGATCATCATCGCCGCCGTCCAGGCCGGACAACCCGTCCTGGCCCTCGTGGCCGTCGTCGGCAGCCTGCTCACCTTGGCCTCATTCATGAAGGTCCAGCGGTACGGGCTGCGGGGCGGGCGCCCGGTCGAGAGGCTGGCCGGCGAGGTCGACGGGGCGATGAAGGCGGCCATGGTCATCCTCGCGGTTCTCTGCCTGGCGACGAGCCTGCTCGTCGTTCCGGCGGTCCGCAAAGCGACGCTCGATCCGGTCGTCAAGGTCATCATGGACAAGACGCACTATGCGCTGACGGTCCTGGGGAAGTGAGGCCATGAAGAAACAGACACAGAGCCGCATCGTGCTTTTCGTCCTGGCCTTCCTCACCTGGCTGGCCCTGACGGCCGGGGGCGGGGTTCAGGAAGTCTTGGCCGGCGCCGTCGCCGCCCTCGTCGTGGCCCTCGCGGCCGGCCGTTTCGTCTCCGGTTTTCCGCGCAAGGGATGCGCCCGGCGGGCCGCG
>Ga0208980_10001583_pt1 | contig 13829 bp, 11 predicted proteins | sample WetSurMetagenome_3_FD_187993 | JGI IMG/M metagenome (GOLD analysis project Ga0208980, IMG submission 187993) | Wetland microbial communities from Twitchell Island in the Sacramento Delta, sample from surface sediment Aug2011 Site A1 Bulk (version 2) | ecosystem: Environmental > Aquatic > Marine...
GCTGGCCGTGGGGTGAGGCGGCTGAATGGATCGCGCTGCTCAGCTGGCTGCCGGGGGGTGTCCTGCTGATCGTGGCGCTCGTGCGCTTCCCCGACGGCCACCTGCCCGCCGCCCGCTGGCGCTGGGTCACGTGGACGGCGATCGCGGGTGCCCTGCTGGCCATGCCCGGATCGGGTACCAGCCCTGGCCTGGGCAAGAACATGGTCGACGGCGTGAACCCGTGGGCTGTCGAGGGCCCGGTTCCCTCGGCGCTCTATCTCGTCGGGAGTGTGTGCGTCCTGGCGGCGCTTGTGGCCGCTGCGGTCCTGCCAGTAGCCGAACGCAAAGGCCCCGACCGCCGAAGCGATGTTGACCAGGAAGACCAGCGCCATCGTCTGCGTCTGCACAAAGCCGAGCACCTGCTCGGCGTACACCGCCGCCAGCGCAATGACCACCGCGATGCCGGCCTGGTAGGCCGTCGCACAAGCCATCAGCCACGCGAAGTCGCGGTAACGCCGCGCTTCGTGCCAGGTCCGGCGCAAGCGCGCCAGCGATGCGGTGATGCCTTCGGCGGCACCCGGTTGCGGCAGGGCTCGCTCGCGCAACAACGCAAACGTCGCCAGCGACGCGACACCGTAGACCCCGGCGGTGATCAGCATCGTGATCGGCACGAACTGCGTGGCGGGCTGACCTTTCGTCTGGGCCCAGATCACATAGGCCAGCGACAACCCGAGCGACAGCATGCCGCCGAAGTAGCCGAAGCTCCAGCCCCAACCCGAGACCTTGCCGAGTGCCTCGCGCCGCGCCAGTTCCGGCAGGAAGGCGGCTGTCAGCGATTCGCCGATCGAATAGAACAGGTTCGACAGCACGATCGCCGCGACCGCCAGCGCCACGTCGCCCCGGCCGGTGAGCGACAGCACCGCGGTGGTGGCAATGCAGGCCAGCGTGCTCAAGGCCAGCAGCCGCTTCTTGGCCGCGCGCAAGTCGGCGAAGGCACCCAGCGCGGGCATCACCAGCATCACCAACGCGCTGGACAGGCCCAGCGCCAGCGTCCAGGCCAGCGTGGCCCATTCGGCATTGGCCGCGATGACACCGACGAAGTAGGTGTTGAAGACCGCGGTCAGAACGACGGTGGTGTAGCCCGAGTTGGCAAAGTCGTACATCGCCCAGCCGAAGACCTCGCGCTTTTTCACGCCTTCGTTCAGGGCCGCCTGGTCGAACAAGGGCATGCGAGCCTCGGGTCAGTGGATGGGCGCGTCTATCATGCCCGCAGCCACCGAGGTCCCAGCGCGCGGGTGACGGAACAGGCAGACGTAGCGGGCTTAAAACCCGCAGCCGCAAGGCGTACGGGTTCGAGTCCCGTCCCGCGCACCATCCCGATCAGAGCCAGCCAGCCTTGCGGAAGCGCCGGTACATCAGGCCGCAGACGCCGGCGATGGCGGCCAACGCGAGCGGATAGCCCCAGCGCCACTTCAGCTCGGGCATGTGCTCGAAGTTCATGCCCCAGATGCCGACGAAAGCGGTGGCCACGGCGAAGATGCCGGCCCAGGCCGCCAGCCGCTTGGTTGTCTCCGACTCCTCGATCGTCACCATCGACAGGTTGACCTGGATCGCGGTGGCAATGGTTTCGCGCAGGGCATCGAGCGTGGTGTTGCAGCGCACGAGGTGGTCGTAGACATCGCGAAAGTAGTCCTGCGAGCGCTCGCAGACCTGTGGTACTCGGCCGCCGAGAAGCTTGCCAGTAGCCTCCATCAGCGGCACCACGGCATGCCTCAGCACGCCGACGCGGCGCTTCAAGCCATACAGGCGCTCGATGTTCTGGCGCGCCGAGCCAGGCTCGAAGATCTGCGCCTCGATCGTCTCGATCTCGTCTTCCATCGCGTCGATCAATGGGAAGTAGCGGTCGACGACCGCGTCCATCAGTGCGTAGAACACGAACGACGAACCATGGCGCAGCAGGTGCGGTTCGCGCTCGGCGCGCTCGCGCACGCCGAGAAAGCTCTGCGTCGACCGGTTGCGCACCGACAGCACGAAGTTGTGACCGACGAAGACACACACCTCACCGACCTGCAACTCGTCGGTCGGCGCGTACTCGATCATGTGCATCACCGTGAACACGGTGTCGCCGTACTCCTCGATCTTCGGCCGCTGATGGCCGTGGCGAGCATCCTCTACGGCCAGGTCGTGCAGACCGAACTGGCGCTGCATCTCCAGCAACTCCTCGGACGAGGGATCCTTCAACGCGACCCAGACGAAACATCCCGACCGTTCGAGATAGCCGCCGATCTCGGCAATCGCGACGTCGGCCAGCTTGGTACCCTGCTCGTAGGCAACACAATTGATCAGCATGGGTTGGCCCGGGGATGGATCGCCGGCGATCTTCTCATGCAGCAACCGGCGACGGCGTCACGCCGCAGCCGCCATCGCTTCCTGTGCCGCACGCACTTCCACCCTCACCTGCTCGGTCAACTCGGCCTTCAGTTCGGTGAAGGCCGATGTGGTCTTCACCGAGTAGTGGCGAGGGTGCGGAAATGGCACCGCGCGATCGAGCTTGATGCGGCCGGGGCGCGCGCTCATCACGACGACGCGGCTACCCATGAACACCGCTTCGTCGATGTCGTGGGTGACGAACAGCACCGTCTTCTTCTCGGCCTCCCAGATGCCCAGCAGCAACTCCTGCATCAACTCGCGCGTCTGGTGATCGAGCGCACCGAAGGGTTCGTCCATCAGCAGCATGCGCGGGCCGTTGGCCAGCGCGCGAGCGATCGCGGTGCGCTGCTGCATGCCGCCCGAGAGTTGCTTCGGATAGTGGTGCTCGAAGCCGCGCAGGCCGACCTTGGCCAGGAAGGCATCGGCAACCTCGAGTTGCTGCGCCCGGGGCATGCCGCGTTCGCGCAGGCCGAAGCAGACGTTGTCGCGCACCGTGAGCCAGGGGAACAGCGTGTAGCTCTGGAACACCATGCCGCGGTCGGCCCCCGGGCCGCGCACCGGCCGACCATCGAGCAATACCTCGCCTGCGGTCGGTTGATCCAGCCCGGCCACGATCCGTAGCAGCGTGCTCTTGCCGCACCCGCTGGGGCCCAGGATGGTGACGAAGTCGTTTTCGGCGACGTCGAGGTTGGTGGCCTGCAGCGCGAGCGTGGTGTCGAAGCGGCGCTCGACGCCGCCAATGCTCAGGATGCTCATCGCCCGAGCTGCGCCCAGGGGAACAGGTGCCGGTTGCCCCACTTGAATGCCAGGTCACTGATCAGCCCGATGAGGCCGATGACGATGATGCCGAAGATGATCTGGTCGGTCGCCAGCAGCGCCTGGCTGTCGGTGATCATGTGGCCGATGCCGCTCGAGGCACCGATCAGCTCGGCGACGATGACGTAGGTCCAGGCCCAGCCGAGCACCATGCGCAGGGTCTCGGCGATCTCGGGCGCCGCACCGGGAATCAGCACGCGACGAACCAGGCTGGCGTCGCTGCTGCCGAGCGTGTAGGCCGCCTCGACCAGGTCACGGCGGGTGTTGCCGACGGTCACGGCGATCATCAGCACCAGTTGGAAGAAGCTGCCGATGAAGATCACCGCCAGCTTCTGCGCCTCGCCGATACCGGCCCACAGGATCAGCAGCGGGATGAAGGCGCTCGCTGGCAGGTAGCGCGCAAAACTGACGAAGGGCTCGAAGAAGGCCTCGATCGGCTTGTACGCGCCCATCGCCACACCCAGCGGCAGCGCGATTGCGGCGGCGATGACAAAGCCGCCGAGCACGCGCCAGACGGTCATGCCGATGTCGTGAGCGAAGTTCATCTCGGTCAGCAACGTCCAGCCGCTTCGCACCATCGTCAGCGGATCGGCCAGAAAGGTCTTGCTGACGAAGCCGCTGAACGTCGCCGCCGCCCAGACGGCCACGAACAGCACGAAGAAGCTGATGCCGAGCACGACGCGCGTGCCCGGCGCCACCACCACCAGCGGCTTCACTTGATGAAGCGGGTGTCGGCCAGCTTCGACAGGTCGGGAATCTGCTTGATGATGCCCACCTCGAGCAGCAGATCAGCCGCCTCCTTGCTGAACTGGGCGTGCTCGCCGGCGAAGAACTTCTGGTTCGCCGCGCGGTCCTGCCAGCGCAGGTAGGCCTGGCTCTTCTCGAAAGCCTCGGCGCTCTGCTTGACGTCGGCGCCCATGATCTCGAAGCTCTTCTTCGGCTCGGCCTTGATCATGTCCACCGCGTCGAAGTAGGCATTGGCCAGCGCTTGCGCGGCCTTCGGGTTCTCGGCCAGGAACTTGGGCGTGCAGCCGAAGGTGTCCATCACCATCGGGTAATCGAGTGTCGTGGCAATGATCTTGCCGGCTTCGGGCTTGGCACGCACGGCCCCCAGGTAAGGCTCGTAGGTCATCGCCGCGTCGATGCCCTCGGTGCCGGCGATCATCGCGTTCGCGGCGGGCTGCGGGCCCATGTTGACCACCTTGACGTCCTTCACCGACAGGCCGTTCTTCTTCAGGATCCAGGCCAAGCCGAAGTAGCCCGCGGTGCCCGGCGCGTCGGCTGCGACGGTCTTGCCCTTCAGGTCGCTGATCTTGCCGATGTTCGGCTTGACCACCATGCCGTCGGCGCCATAGCTCTTGTCGAGCTGGAAGATCTGCGTCGTCGCCACGCCGTTCGCGTTCCACACCACCCAGGTCTCGACCGTGGTCGCGGCGCACTGGATGTCGCCCGAGGCGATGGCCAGGTGGCGGTCCTTCTGCGGAATCTTCTTGATGCTGACATCCAGCCCGTGCTTCTTGAACAGGCCAGCCTCCTTGGCCAGCGTCAACGGCGCAAAGCCGGTCCAGCCGGAGATGCCGATGGCAACTTTGGTCTCCTGGGCGGATGCGATGGCTGCCGTGGCGGCCAGGACGAGGGTGGTGACGGTGCGTTTCATGCAGGCTCCTGTGTCGTTGTGAGGCGGTGGGTGGATGGTCAGGCGGGAATCCACAGCGCGGGCAAGCCCGGCAGGTTGCGAAAGATACGCGACAGCGAGCCATCGCGCACCAGCACGGTGGCGGCTTCGATGTCGGGCGCGAGGTAGCGATCGGTCGGCATCGCCGGGCAGCGCGAGCGCAGCAGCGCGTGGGCTGCCTCCAGCGGCACGGAACTCGCAAGCGGGCGCAGGAATTCGACGCCCTGCGCGGCGGCGAGCCACTCGATGCCGAGGATGTGCGCCACGTTGGCGATCATCGGCTGCAGCCGGCGCGCGGCGAACGTGGCCATGCTGACATGGTCTTCCTGGTTCGCGCTGGTGGGCAGCGAGTCCACGCTGGCCGGGTGTGCCAGCGACTTGTTCTCGCTGGCCAGCGAGGCCGCGGTGACATGCGCAATCATGAAGCCGCTGTTCAGACCGGCATTCGAAGTCAGGAACGGCGGCAGCCGTGACACGTTGCTGTCGATCAGCATCGCAATGCGGCGTTCGGCGATCGCGCCGACTTCGGCGATCGCGTTGGCCATCGCGTCGGCCGCCAACGCCACCGGCTCGGCGTGAAAGTTGCCGCCGGAGATCATCGCACCGTCCTCGGCGAAGACCAGCGGGTTGTCGGTCACTGCGTTGGCTTCGCGCAGCAGCACCAGCGCGGCGTGACGCAACTGGTCCAGGCATGCGCCCACCACCTGCGGCTGGCAGCGCAGGCAATACGGGTCCTGCACGCGGTCGTCGCCTTCGAGGTGGCTCTTGCGAATCGAACTGCCGTCGAGCAGGCGCCGGTAATAGACGGCCACGTCGATCTGACCCGGCTGGCCCCGCAACGCGTGGATGCGTGCATCGAAGGGTCCGTCACTGCCTCGCGCGGCGTCCACCGTCAGCGCGCCGATCACCAGCGCGGCCTCGAGGACCGGCTCGAAGACGAACAATGCATGCAGCGCCAGTGCCGTCGAGACCTGCGTGCCGTTGATGAGCGCCAGCCCTTCCTTGGCCTGCAGCGCCAGCGGCGCCAGGCCAGCCAGGCGGAGCACTTCGGCCGCGGGGCGGCGCACGCCATCGACCACGCACTCGCCCTCGCCCATCAGCGCCAGCGTCATGTGCGACAGCGGTGCCAGATCGCCGGACGCCCCTACCGAACCCTGGCTGGGAATGAAGGGCACGATGCCGGCGTTGAAGGCGGCGAGCAACGCGCGCACGACCTCGGGCCGCACGCCCGAATGCCCGCGTGCCAGGCTCGCCGCCTTCAGCGCGAGAATCAGCCGCACCACGGCGGGCACCATCGGCTCGCCGACACCGACGCTGTGCGAGCGGATCAGGTTGCGCTGCAGCGTGGCGAGATCCTCGGTGCCGATGCGCGTCGACGCGAGCTTGCCGAAGCCGGTGTTGACGCCGTAGACCGCCACGTCGCCGGCGGCGGCGGCCTGCACCACTGCCGCACTGCGGTCGATCGCCGGCCACGCAGCCGGGTCGAGTTCGAGCGGCTGACCGCCGCGGTGCAGAACCAGCAGGTCGTCGAGCGAAAGCGCTCCCGGGACGAGTCGCATCAACGCAGCTCCGGCCGGGGCAGCATCGGCAGGTTCAGGCCCTGCTCGCGGGCGCACGCAACGGCCTCGTCGTAGCCGGCATCGGCATGGCGCATGACGCCGGTGCCGGGGTCGTTCCAGAGCACGCGTTCGATGCGCCTGGCCGCAGCGTCGCTGCCATCGCAGACGATGACCACGCCGGCGTGCTGCGAGTAACCCATGCCGACGCCGCCGCCATGGTGCAGACTGACCCAGGTGGCGCCACCGGCCGTATTGAGCAGCGCATTGAGCAGCGGCCAGTCGGAAACGGCGTCACTGCCATCCTTCATCGCTTCGGTCTCGCGATTCGGTGATGCCACCGAGCCGCTGTCGAGGTGGTCGCGGCCGATCACGATGGGCGCCTTCAGCTCACCCGACTTGACCATCTCGTTGAATGCCAGCCCCGCGCGGTGGCGCTCGCCCAGCCCGATCCAGCAGATGCGCGCCGGCAGGCCCTGGAAGGCGATGCGCTCGCCGGCCATGTCGAGCCAGCGGTGCAGGTGCGCGTCCGCAGGGAACAGCTCCTTCATCTTGGCGTCGGTCTTGCGGATGTCTTCCGGATCACCCGACAGCGCCACCCAGCGGAACGGCCCCTTGCCGCGGCAGAACAGCGGCCGGATGTAGGCCGGCACGAAACCAGGAAAATCGAAGGCGTTCTTCACGCCACGGTCGAACGCGACCTGGCGGATGTTGTTGCCGTAGTCGACCGTCGGGATGCCCATTGCCTGGAAGTCGAGCATCGCCTGCACGTGCACCGCGCAACTCTGCGCGGCGGCGTCACGCAACGAACCATGCTGCGTCGCATCGGCCTGCGCGGCGCGCCAGGCCTCGACGCGCCAACCCGCCGGCAGATAGCCGTTGACGAGATCGTGCGCGCTGGTCTGGTCGGTCACGAGGTCGGGCTTCATGCCGCCCGCCCGTGCGCGCTTGACCATTTCGGGCAGCAGTTCCGCGGCGTTGCCGAGCAGTCCGATCGACACCGCCTTCTTCTGCGCCGTGTAGGTGGCGATGCGAGCCAGCGCGTCGTCGAGGTCGGTCGCCTGTTCGTCGAGGTAGCGCGAACGCAGCCGGAAGTCGATGCGCGACTGCTGACACTCGATGTTCAGCGAGCAAGCGCCCGCAAAAGTGGCTGCCAGCGGTTGCGCGCCCCCCATGCCGCCGAGACCGGCGGTGAGGATCCATCGTCCCGCCAGGCTGCCGCCGTAGTGCTGGCGACCGGCCTCGACGAAGGTCTCGTAGGTGCCCTGCACGATGCCCTGGCTGCCGATGTAGATCCACGAACCTGCGGTCATCTGGCCATACATCATCAGGCCCTTGCGGTCGAGTTCGTGGAAGTGCTCCCAGGTCGCCCACTTCGGCACCAGGTTCGAGTTGGCAATCAGCACCCGCGGTGCATCCACGTGCGTCCTGAACACCCCCACCGGCTTGCCTGACTGGATCAGCAGCGACTCGTCCTCACCCAGCGAACGCAATGCACGCAGGATGGCCTCGTAGCAATCCCAGTCGCGGGCCGCCTTGCCGATGCCGCCGTAGACCACCAACGCGTCGGGGTTCTCGGCCACCTCGGGATCGAGGTTGTTCTGGATCATCCGGTAGGCGGCTTCGATCAGCCAGTTCTTGCAACTCAGCTGATTGCCGCGCGGGGCGCGTACCGGGTGCGGCTGGGCAATGCGGTGCAGGGAAGAGAGGTCGGTCATGGCGGGGCTCTGACGGTCTGGAGACAATGCGGGCAGTTTACTTGTCTAGACAACCATACACAAGTTACGGCATCTGCGTGTTTTCCCTAACTCGAACTTGCAGACCCAATCTTGTCTATACAGGCATACACAAGTACGATCGCTGCATGAACTTGCTGTCACCAAAGGCGCGGCATGGCCCCGTCCCTCCCTATGCGCGCGTCAAGCAGGCGCTCAAGGACGGGTTGTCCGAGGGCCGCTGGCACGCCGGCGACCTGATGCCGTCCGAGGCCGAACTGGTGGCCCGGTTCGGCGTCAGCCGCATGACCGTCAGTCGCGCACTGCGCGAGTTGCTGGCCGAGGGCCTTGTCGACCGCGTGCAGGGCGTGGGCACCTTCGCAGCGCAGTTGCACCGGATCTCGTCGACGCTGACGATCCGCGACCTGCACGAGGAGATCGAGGCGCGTGGCCATCGCCACCATGCCGAAGTGCACCTGGTGCGCGAGGAGCGCGCCACGGCGCCGCTGGCACAACAACTCGCACTGGCAGCGGGCGCACCGGTGTATCACTCGCTGGTCGTGCACCACGACAACGGCGTGCCACTGCAGTGCGAAGACCGCTACGTCAATCCGGCCTGCGCGCCAGACTACCTGAAGATCGACTTCACCCTCACCACGCCGACGCAGCACCTGCTCGAGGTCGCCCCGCTGTGGGAGGCGCAGTACACGATCGAGGCCAGCCGCCCCACGGCACAGGAGGCGCGCCTGCTCGGCATCGCGGTCGACGACCCGTGCCTGGTCGTCGTGCGCCGCACCATCAGCCGGGGCGTTCCGGTCACACTGGCGCGTCTGGTGCATCCCGGTTCACGATATCAACTGCAGGGGCGGTTCAACCCATGAACCCACGGCTGGTCCGCTGGATCGACGTGGCCGCGCAGCGTTGGCTCAATGGCGGCGGCAACACCCGCGAGATGCTGGCGTGGCCGCCCGGCGACGGCTGGCGCATTCGCGTCAGCGTGGCCGACGTCGAGAGCGATGGACCGTTCTCGGCCTACCCCGGCGTATCGCGCTGGTTCGTCGTGTTGCAAGGGGCCGGCGTCGATCTGACCGTGGATGGCCAGTTGCACCGCCGCCGGCGCGGTGACCCCCCACTCGCCTTTGCCGGCGAGGCCACCACCACCTGCCACCTGATCGACGGCCCGACGCGCGATCTGAACCTGATGCTGCGCAAGGCGTCAGGAGCCATGTCCGCCGCGGTCGACGGCGCAGCGTGGTCGGCCACCACGACGCAATGCGGTCTGTACAGCGCCGTGGCCGGCCGCTGCCAGGCTGGCACGCTCGACATCGCCGTGCCGGCCCACGCGCTGCTGTGGTTCGAGCAAGCGCCGCCCAGCGTCGTCTTTCATGCCGGAGAGCGGCCCGCCGCGCTGATCGGTTGGTGGCTGGCGGCCACGCCGTCGGAGACCATACCGTGAAGACGCTTTGGCACCATGCACGGCTGGTCACGCTGGCTGGCGCCAGCGGTTGGGGCTGGATCGAACACGGTGCGCTGGTCACCGAAGGGCCGACGCTGCAATGGGTCGGCGACGCGGCGGCGCTGCCCACCGGCCTGAAGGTCGACGCCGAGCACGACCTCGGTGGCGCGCTGGTGACGCCCGGCCTCGTCGACTGCCACACCCACCTGGTGTACGCCGGCAGCCGCGCACGGGAGTTCGAGATGCGCCTGCAGGGGCAAAGCTACGAAGACATCGCGCGCGCCGGCGGAGGCATCCGCTCGACGGTGGCCGCGACGCGCGCGGCCGATGACGCCACGTTGTATGCGGGTACCCGTCGGCGCGCGCTGGCGCTGCAGGCCGAGGGCGTGACGACGCTCGAGATCAAGTCCGGTTACGGACTGTCGGCCGAGCATGAGGCGCGCTGCCTTCGCGTGGCACGCCGCGTCGGCCGCGAAACGCCACTCACGGTGCGCGCCACCTGCCTGGCCGCCCACGCACTGCCACCCGAGTTCGAGGGCCGCGCCGACGCCTACATCGACGCGGTTTGCGCCTGGCTACCGGTGCTGCATGCCGAAGGGCTGATCGATGCCGTCGACGCCTTCTGCGATCGGATCGGTTTCACGCCGGCCCAGACCCGGCGCGTGTTCGAGGTGGCGCGCACGCTGGGCCTGCCGGTCAAGCTGCATGCCGAGCAGCTGAGCGACCAGGGCGGCGCGCAACTGGCTGCCGAATTCGCCGCGCTGTCGTGCGATCACCTCGAACACCTGTCCGAGGCCGGCGTGCAGGCAATGGCACAGGCCGGCAGCGTCGCCGTGCTGCTGCCCGGCGCGTACTACTTCCTGCGCGAAACCAAGCTGCCGCCGATCGACGCACTGCGCACCGCGGGCGTGCCGATCGCGCTGGCCACCGACCACAACCCGGGTTCGTCGCCGACGCTGTCACCGCTGCTGATGTTCAACATGGCCTGCACGCTGTTTCGCCTGACGCCCGAGGAAGCGCTGCGCGGCATGACCGTCAACGGCGCGCGCGCGCTCGGCCTCGCCGACCGCGGTGCACTCGTGGCCGGGCAACGCGCCGATTTCGTCGCCTGGTCGATCGACCATCCGAGCGAGCTGGCCTACGGCTTCGGCCAGCGGCCTGCCGTGCGCATCGTCGCCGGCGGCCGGGAGACCGCCGCGTGAGCGACGGCCGACCGGACTTGCTGTGGGCGCCGCGCGCGTGGCTGCCCGACGGCTGGCGCGAACACGTGCTGCTGCGCATCGGCCGCGATGGCCGCTGGGCCGCGGTCAACCCCGGTGTGGCGCAACCGCCCGAGGATGCGTCGGTACTCACCGCGCCGCTGCTGCCGGGTCTGGTCGATGCCCACAGCCACGCCTTCCAGCGCGCCTTCGCGGGCCTCGCCGAGCGACGCGAATCGGTCACCGATGACTTCTGGTCGTGGCGCGACCGCATGTACCGGGTGGCGCAACGCATCGAGCCGGCACAGTTGCGGGCGATCGCGGCGCAGTTGTACCTCGAGTTGCTGCAAGGCGGCTACACGCAGGTCTGCGAGTTCCACTACTTGCAGCACGACCGCGCTGGTCAGCCATACCCCGACCCATTGACGTTGTCATGGGCCTTGGCCGACGCCGCCGAAGACGCCGGCATCGGCCTGACGCTGATGCCGGTGCTGTACGAACGGGCAGGCTTCGCGCAAGCATCGCTGCGCGACGACCAGCGCCGCTTCGCGACGACTGCCGACAGCGTCTGGTCCGCGGCCCACACGATCGCGGCAAGCGGCCGGGCCCACGTCAACGCCGGCCTGGCGATTCATTCGTTGCGTGCGGCCGCGCCGGCATCGATCGAACGGCTCTGCCGACTCGCGACATCGTTCGACGGGCCGATCCATATCCACGTCGCCGAACAGACCGCCGAGGTCGACGATTGCCGGGTTGCCGCCGGCGCGCGGCCGATCGAGTGGTTGGCGCGCGACGGACTGCTCGATCGACGCTGGCACTTGGTTCACGCCACGCACACCGTGCCCGATGAGATCGACGCCGTCCGCCGCAGCGGCGCGGGTGTCGTGATCTGCCCGAGCACCGAGGGCAACCTCGGCGATGGCCTGGCCGATCTTCCCGGCTGGCTCGCTGCCGGCGTGCCTTTGACGATCGGCTCGGACAGCCATGTCACGCGCGACTGGCGCGAGGAACTGCGCTGGCTCGACTACGGCCAGCGCCTCTCGCTGCGTCAACGCAACGTGTCGGCCGCGCCGCAGCACGACCAGCCGGCCACGGCCGAGCGCCTGTTCGGTCTGGCCACCCGCAGCGGTGCCGCGGCAGCGGGCCTGGCCTCCTGGGGTCTGGTGCCTGGCGCACGCGCCGATGCGCTGCTGGCCGACGCGCAGGATCCGGCGTTGCTCGGCCTGCCTGCGTCGCACTGGCTCGACGCGCTGGTGTTCTCCAGCCCCACCCGGCCGTGGCGAGACGTGATGGTTGGCGGCCGCTGGGTGATCCGCGAACACCGCCACGCGCAGGGGACCACGATCGCAAGCGGCTTCACCGAAGCGATGACCCGACTCTGGGACGTTGGCGTGTGAGTCGTTGAGCGGCGAATCACCACCTGCTGCTCGAGCCGCGGCTACCGCGGCGAAGCCGGGCGCGCCCTCTTCGCAGGCGCAGCGGGGGTCACGAAAGCCGCGCGCTCCTGCGCACTGCGTTCGAACTGCCGTGCGATGTTGCTGCAGACCACGTCGCACAGGTCGTAGACCGACGGATCAGTGATCCGGTAGTACGCGCTGTTGCCGCGGGTTTCCCGGGCCACGAAGCCGTGCTGGCTGAGCAGGCTCAGATGGCGTGAGATGTTGGCGGCGCTGAAGGCGCACAACTGCGCCAGTTCGCCGACGTTGCGCGGCTGCTGGCGCAGCAGGTTGAGGATCTGCAGGCGGGTCGGCTCGGCCAGCACCTGGAAGTAGGCCGCAACCTTGGCCAGCGCCTCACTGGGAAGTCCTTCCATGCTGGGGCATGCCGGGTGTTGAGCTGTCGCAATCATGCCTCGGAACCGCCTGTCTATGCTCTGATTTGTGCGATGGCGCACTTGACTATTTAGCTATGTGCGCAAATAATAGGCGCAATTCCACTGTTGTTCAAGTCCCGTCGCCTTGGCGCGGGACCGCGTCAGAAAGCCTAACCAGATGCTCAAGATCCGCCCCACGGCCGCCGCGCTCGTCGCGCTCGCGTTCGCGCTGCCTGTCTGGTCGGCGCCGGCCGACCTCCCTTTCGAGGTCGCACGCGCCGACGCCAGCGCTGCGTCTTCCGCCTTCGATGGCGCCGTCGAAGCAGTGCGCCAGACGGTCATCGCCGCGCAGGTGTCTGGCGCCGTGGTGCAACTCGACGCCAAGGTTGGCGACCGCATCAAGACCGGTCAGGTGTTGCTGCGCATCGATGCGCGGACGGCCGATCAGACCGCCACCGCCAGCCAAGCCCAGGTGCAGGCAGCGCGCGCGTCGCTGGATGTGGCCAGCAAGGAACTCGCGCGTCAGCAGCAGCTGTTCCAGAGCAACTTCATCAGCCAGGCGGCACTGGACCGTGCCGAGTCGGAGTTCAAGGCCACCCAAGCCCAGGTCAATGCGCAGGTGGCACAAGCCGGCGCCGCCCAGACTCTGACCGGTCTGCACGTCGTCCGCGCACCCTACGACGGCGTCATCGCCGAGGTGCCCGTGGCCCTGGGCGACATGGCGCTGCCCGGCCGCCCACTGCTGACCGTGTACGACCCGTCAGCGCTGCGCATCACGGCGGCCGTGCCGCAGACTGTGGCGACGCAGATCGTCAGCGGCCAGGTCCTGCGGGCCGAACTGCCCGGCCTGCCGACTGCCCGCCAGTGGCCGACCCCGGCACGCGTGCAGGTGCTTCCCACGGTCGATGCATCGACGCATACGGTGCAAGTGCGCGCCGATCTGCCCAGCGGCCTCGAAGGCGTCGCGCCGGGCATGTTCGCGCGCCTGTGGCTGCCGCTGCCTGCCACCGCCGGCAGCCCCGCGGCCGCCGGCCTGTCCATACCGCGGCAAGCGATCGTGAGACGCGCCGAGATGATCGGCCTGTACGTCCTCGACCCGAACGGCCGACCGGTCTTGCGCCAGGTGCGCATCGGCCGCAGCGACGGCAACCGCATCGAGATCCTCTCGGGGCTGATGCCGGGTGAGCGCG